>Ga0302316_10000201_pt1 | contig 54030 bp, 50 predicted proteins | sample III_Palsa_N3_2_FD_200456 | JGI IMG/M metagenome (GOLD analysis project Ga0302316, IMG submission 200456) | Peat permafrost microbial communities from Stordalen Mire near Abisko, Sweden - III_Palsa_N3_2 | ecosystem: Environmental > Terrestrial > Soil > Palsa > Peat permafrost | place: Sweden...
GTCGAAGCCCCAGTAGCCGCGGACGGTACCGGTAACGGTGAGGTCGGTGGCGCTGCCGATTTTTGCCTGGGTCTTGGCGGCAGTGGGGGCGGCCTTGAGAGGCGCGTCAGGACGAAGCGGCTCGCGCTTTTTTTCTTTCGCGACGACTAAGCCTCCGCTGGCGGGGTCGGCTTCGAGAGGAAGGTCGGTGACGGCGCCGGTGCGGTTGAGGTGCAGGACGAGATCGTGGGCAAAGCTGGTGGAGAAGACCAGCGGCGCGCCGTTGAGGGCAAGCACCATCTTCGGCTGCAGCAGGCACGAGACCTGGTTGACGTCCGGCGGATGAAGCGGCGGGAGGTTGGCCTTCTGAATGGCCGGCAGACCGATGACGATGACCGATTGCGGCTTATGGAAGGACGGCGGCATGTTGAGCCGGAGGTTGAGGGTTTGGCCTTCCGGGAAGCTGAGACCGGGGATGTACTGGTACTGCGCGGTGCGGAGGCTGGCGATGAGTTGCACCGCGTCCACGATGGTGCCGACATACGCGGAGTAGAGACCGCCGCCGGCCGGCGCAGTGTAGGAGGCCTGATTGATGAAGTCAGAGGAAGGGCCGTTGGAGAGAGCTTCGGCGATGTTCTGCCCGTGGCCGTCGTCGAGGAGAACGGGAGCGCGAGACTGGGTGAGGCAGATGACCTGTTGGTCGACGGGCTGTTTGAAGCAGTCTGCGTTGGGCTTGAGGGCTAGTGTGGCGGCGAGCTTCGCGCTGCGCTCCTGGATGGCTTTCGGGTCATCCTGCGGAACGGTCTTCATGGCGGCGAGATAGCGCTCGATGCGTAGCTGCTCGAAGGAAGCTTCGTTGAGGTCAGCGTCGGCGCGGATGAAGAGGCCGGGGCGAGTTTTGACGGCGGAGCGAAGAGTTTTGAAATCGCCGCCGGTTTGCGGTGCGACGAACATGATCGCTTCTTCGGCACCCTGGGGGACGGTGACGGTGGTGCCTTCGATGCTCTTCTTATCCCAGGTATCGATCAGGGTGAACCAATCTTCGGGTGGCTCGTTGGTGGTGCCGCGAAGGAAGGCGATGATGAGCAGCAGGTGGTTGGACTGGGTGCTGGGGAGATCGGCCTTGACCCAGATCTTGTCGCCGGCCTGGAGGCTGGGGACCTGGGCGATGGGAAGGGTGACGCTGCCGCGCGTGATGCGGACATCGATCTTGGGGCCGATGAGGTCGAAGCGCGCTGCGTCTGCAGCGTGGAGGGCTGGGGTGAGAAATGCCGCGAAGAGACAGGCTGCTGCGACTGTATGAACTTTCATCTCGACGGGTTTAGACGCCATGCGCAGCGCGTAGGTTGTGGACCCGACGCAGATGAGGCTAAGGGGTTGATTCTGATGGGCGGATTAACCAGGCGGAGGCGCCGTGGGATTAGGCGACGGCGAAGCGGGCGTGGAGGAGGAACTCGCGGTTGCCTTCCATGCCGAGGATGGGTGAGTCGATGAGGGCGAGGGCTTGGCCACCGAGGGCGCGGACGGCGTCCTCCACACGATGGACGGCGAGCTGGTGGGCGGCGGGGTCGCGCACGATGCCGCCCTTGCCAACGTGCTCGCGTCCGGCTTCGAACTGAGGCTTGACGAGGAGGACGGCTTCTCCTTGCCACTTGGTTTCGGGTGGTGCAAGGGCGGCGATGACGGCAGGGAGGACCAGGGTTGCGGAGATAAAGCTGACGTCCATGGCGAAGAAGGTGATGTCCTGCGCGGACGGCGGGAGTTTTACTGTGGCTAGTTGGCCGGGGGTGAGGAGGCGGGCGTTGGTGCGCTCGAGCAGGGTGACGCGGGGGTCGGTGCGGAGTTTGTGGTGGATCTGGCCGTAGCCGGTGTCGACCGCGAGGACGGTGGCGGCGCCGTGCTGGAGCATGCAGTCGGTGAAGCCGCCGGTGGAGGCGCCGATGTCGGCGCAGGCCAGGCCTTCGACGGAGATGTTCCAAGTGGTGAGCGCGGCTTCGAGCTTGAGGCCGCCGCGCGAGACGTAGCGGAGGTCGTCGCCGAGGAGACGGATGGTCGCGTCGTCGGAGACGCTGGCGCCGGATTTGTCGACGCGCTGCTCGTTGACCAGGACGCGGCCGGCGATGATCATGGCCTGGGCGCGCTCGCGAGAGGCGGCGAGAGAGCGGTCTACGAGGAGCTTGTCGAGACGTAGTTTCATGCGGGCGCTGTAGAGAGGATAGCGGAGTGGGCGCGACGGTGAAGCGCTTTTAGCTTTTAGCTCCTAGCTCCTAGCTCTTAGCTCTTAGCTCAAGCAGCGGCAACGGTCGGTTGATTGAGTTGCAGCGGGAATTAGTAGAATCGGTTGCGTGTGATTGGAGGAGTTGCGATGGGATTGGCGGAGTTGACGGCGGGGATGCGGCATGCGGAGACGATCGTGGTGGAGGATCGGCTGACGGTGAACCGCGTGGTCGGGGCGTTTGCGCCGGGAACGAATATGCCGCCGGTGCTGGCGACGGCGTACATGATCGGGTTTGTGGAGTGGACGTGCATGCGGCTGCTGGAGCCGTATCTCGAACCGCAGCAGCGGAGCCTGGGGACGCAGGTGAATCTTAGCCACAGCGCGGCGACGCCGGTGGGCATGAAGGTAACGGCGGAGGTGACGCTCGAGAGTGTGGAAAACCGGCGGCTGCGGTTCAGCGTCGTTTGTCGCGACGAGGTGGATGTGATCTGCGAAGGTCAGCATGAGCGGTTTGTGGTGGATATTGAGCGGTTCCTGAAGGGTGTGGAGAAGAAGCAGGCGGTCGCAAAGTCGGGTGGGTGAGCGATGGGGGTATAGAGGTCGACACCTCGGTACAGGCCGTTGGGCGTAAGCCCTGCTGAAGGACATTGCGGATGACGTACACTGGGATTTCAGTTTTAATTTCAGTTGGTTTCAGGGGCGCTTGACGCCCATCATGATGCTGGAAGGGTCTAAGGATTCCAGCCGAACAAAGGTTGCCCGCTTCCAAAACCCCGGCGGCAATCCATTCGACCTGCGAGTGCGTTCTATGAACAGTGGCATGGAAGAGTCGACCGGAGTGGCCAAGCCGACGCCAGAAGAAGACGGCGAGCTGCTCACACGAGTCCTGCGGGGCGATGAACGGGCCATGGCGGTATTGTTCGACCGGTACTCGAAGATTGTGTACTCGGTCTCGCTACGTGTGTTACGCGACACGGCATCGGCCGAGGATGTGATGCAAGAAATATTCATGCAGATCTGGAGAAATCCGAGCAGCTTCGTCTCAACCAAGGGGAGCCTGGGTGGGTGGCTGGCGGTGGTAGCGCGCAATCGGTCGATTGACATGCTGAGACGCAAGCGGCCGAGCGAGCAGGTAGAAGAGATGAACCTTCCGTCGTCGAGCAATCTGGCCGATGAGGCGGAGCGGTCAATCCTGATGGAACGGGCACGGACGGCGGTGAAGTTGCTGCCCACCGAACAGAGGAAGACGTTGGAGATGGCATTCTTCGACGGGCTCACGCACTCGGAGATTGCAGAGATGACGGGCGATCCACTGGGGACCGTAAAGACTCGAATTCGCAGCGCGTTGTTGACGCTGAGAAAGGCGTTCCAGGCATGAATACAAGCAATCACATCTCGCCCGATGATCTGTACTTATTCGCGCTGCAGCTACTGCCTGACGCCGATATGAAAGATGCAGCAACCCATTTGAAGGAGTGCGCTCAGTGCCGCGATCTGCTGGGAGAGATCCAGGGAGACCTGGCGGCCTACGCTCTGACTGCAGAGCTGCAAACACCGCCGGCACAGGCGCGCGAGCGGTTGCTGCGCCAGGTGGCGGAAGAGAAGAAGATTATTCCGGTGGCCGCCCCGGTGGCCGCTCCTGTGGAGCCGGCACCGCCGCAAGAGCATGCTGAGCCGATTCTGCAATCGCGCAACAGCCGGGTATCCCAGATCGACACCCACGAAGAGCGGGAGCCGCGACGGTTTGCGCCGGCGATGGCGTGGATTGGATGGAGCATCGCCGCGGTTCTGGCCGTGGTGGCCGGAATGCAGATAGACCAGCGGAAGCTGGCGGAGCAGGATCTTTCGGTCGCGCAGTCGCAGTTGAGCCAGAGCGCTGTACAGACTGCGCACGCCAAGCAGGTCGCCGATACCTTGCGCGACGCGACCGCCATGCATGTGGCACTGCACGTGCCGTTGGCTGCGGGTGCCGCGCCGAAGCTCGATCCAGAAGGGCACGCGACGTATCTACCGAGTACGGGTGCACTAGTGTTCGTGGCCGACCACCTGGATCCGCTGCAGCCGCAGAAGACCTATCAGCTTTGGCTGCTGCCGGCGACCGCTGGACAACCTCCGATTCCGGCGGGCCTGTTCAAGCCGGACGCGAATGGCAATGCGACGGTGGTGATGCCTTCGCTGCCCAAAGGCATTACGGCGAGAGGATTCGGCGTGACGGTGGAGAATGAGGGCGGGTCGAAGACGCCGACATTACCGGTCGTACTGTCAGGGTTGTAAGAGCAGGGATTAGGGAACACGGGTTAGGGATTGGGAAGTGCGCCTAGCGAGCTCCAGATTGTTCGCTAGCCCCAACAGTCAGCCATCAATGCAAAAGGCCAGCTACCGCGGATGTCGCGGTAGCCGGCCTTTTCTAATCCCTGTTTCCTAATCCCTCTTCCCTGCTCTTAAGGCTGGGTGACGAGTACGCGGAGGCCGTTGCCCTGCAGCGGGATGTGGGTCTGAACGCTGTTGGTGTCGGTGTAGATGACGCTCAGGTAGGTATTGTCGGAAGACGTGACGTAGACCTTGCCGGTGGGCTGGCCGCCAGTGGCGGAGACGGAGTTGGGATGGCCGAAGATCACGTTGGAGGTGCCGTTGGCGTCGGCTGTGGCTTCGCTGCCGGAGACGCCGCAGATGGTGGTGACGACCTGGGTCGTTTGGAGATTGATGACGGTCACGGTGCCGGAGTTTTTGTCGGGGCAGGTGCCGGTGCTATCCGACTGGTTGATCACATACGCAGCCGGGGAATTAAATTCTGTGCCCTGGAGGACCGAAACCATGCTGGGATTGACGCCCACAGGGACGGTGGCGAGGATCTGGCCAAAGCCGGTGGCGTCAACCGGGTTGGTTGCGCTGCAGTTGGGATTCGAGGGCTGCGCGGCCGGGTTGCAGAGCGGGATATTCATCACGCTGAGGCTGCCGCCATGAACGCCATCGCCCTTGTTAAGAACCACAAGCTCGGTGCTGACGGTGTTGAGATCGGCCCACACAGGATTGTTCGTGGGGCAGGGCACGTTCCCGGCAACAGGGTTGCTGCATAGCGGAATCGTGCCGGGGCCGGAAGCGGGGGTACCGGTGGGCAGCGTATCGAGCGCGTTGCTGGGGACGTTGAGCACGGTGACGGTGCCTGAGCCCTGGTTCAGGATGAAGGCGCGGCGGTCGTCGGAGGTCATGACGCCGTAGACGGGATTGTTGCCGACAGGAATCTGTGCGGAGTCAGAGAGCGAGGTGGTGGAGACGGTCTCGATCGCGTCAACCTGGCCAGCGCTGCTGGCGCCGTTCTGGCTGATGGCGTAGACGCGCGGCGTTCCGGTGGCTCCAACGACGTAGACCGGGATGCCCGTGCCCTGGATGCCGACGGTGTCGTACAGAGCCGCGGTGCCGGCGTTAAGCGCGGCGACGGTCTTCGAGCTGGCCTGCGGAATGAAGATGGTAAGCAGCGCGCTGGCGGGTGCGAACGAGGTGATGCTGACAGGGTTGGAGTTCACAGGCAGCGTAGTCTGCACAACCTGGCTGGTGAGCAGGGTCGATGGATTGGAGAGCGGGATGGTATTGAGCGAACCCTGGGGGTCGATGACGAAGCCCTGGGTTCCATTGGCGTTGAGCTGGAAGTAGCTGGGATCGGAGAGGATCTGCGGGGTAGAAAGTATGGTATCCCCGGCGTAGTCGATCGAGGTGAGCAGGCCGGGCGAGGTGCTGCTGGGGCTGGAGACCGCGATCGCGTACTTGGCTGGCTGGCCGGCAGGTCCGACAGGACCGATGGCGCTGACCACTGGGCGATACTGGTTACCGCAGCCAACAGTTGAAAGTACGGCGGCGAAGCTGAGCGTGAGAACGGCGATGCCTGCGAGCTTGCGATGGCGAAGGCGATTCCCTACTGGCTGGTGCATGTGGCGCAACGTTACGAACAAAAAGTACTCCCCGGAAGAGGCCGCTTTGATAGGGGATAGACGTACAGCACCGACAATAGAAATCGGAACTGCGAACCAAATCTGCGCGGAACCCTTCGATACCTGATTGTAAACGAATCTGGCCGGTGTATTCCTGAAGACGGGGGATCCGGATCGGGATCCAGCGAGATACTGTACCCACGGGAGAAAACGCGATGAATGAAGCGGAGACGATGCTGGAGATGCTGGGAGGACGGGAACGGGCGCCGCGCACGCTGGCCGTGGTGGGGCTCTCGGACGATCCGGGCAAGGCGAGCCATGGCGTCTCGGCCTACATGCAGGCGCATGGATACAGGATTTTGCCAGTGAATCCGGGGATTGAAAGCGCGCTGGGAGAGAAGTGCTATGCGTCGCTGAGCGAGCTGCCGATGAAGCCGGACGTGGTGAACGTGTTCCGGCTGCCGAAGTTTATTCCGGCGATTGTGGACGAGATGCTGGCGCTGGGGCTGAAGAACCTTTGGGTGCAGATGGGCATCTGGAACGAAGAGGCGGCGGCGAAAGCCGAGGCTGGCGGGATCCGGGTGGTGATGGATCGCTGCATCATGGTGGAGTACCGGCGGCTGGGCATCTGAGGGGCGGGTGAATTCCCTTCCCGGCAAGATCCTCGCAGGCTCCCGGGAGGGTCCCGACAAAGGGGTGACAATTTTGCGGGGATTGAGCTTCTACAATGGTCGAATGAGGAACGGACGTTTGAAGAGGATGCGTGCACGGCTGGCTGTGTTGTCGCTGGCGATGGTCGGGTTGACGTTTTGGGGGGCGGGGTCGACGGCGCGAGCACAGATCCCTGAGGCGGGCAACGGCGGCCCGGGACCGGTGAAGGCGGAACATCTGACGGCAGAGCTGACGACGCTGTCGCCGCAGATTGCGGTGGGTGGAACGCTGCAGGCGGGGCTGGTGCTGACAATCGAAGAGCACTGGCATGTGTACTGGATCAATGCTGGCGACTCGGGCGAGCCGCCAGCAATTACGTGGACGCTGCCGCCGGGGATTACGGCGGGGCCGATGCAGTTCCCTCCTCCAACACGGCTGCCTCTGGGGCCGCTCATGGACTTTGGCTACGAGGACGGGGTGGCGTTTCCGGTCCTGCTGACGGCTGCACCGACGATGAAGCCGGGCAAGGTGCACCTGGATGCGCATGTGAATTGGCTGGTGTGCAGCAGCGTCTGTTTGCCGGGCAAGGCGCATTTGGGGATCGACGTGGATGTGGTGAAGGGGCCATTGCCGACGCCGGAGCCGGTTGGGGCGCTTGGCTCGGCAATGGCGGCGCTGCCGAAGCCACTGCCGGCCATCATGAGCGCGAGCGCGGTGGGCGATGCGAAGCAAATCCAAGTGACGCTGAAGACCGGGACGCAGGAGACCGATGCGGCGTTTTACCCGTTCGATCAGGAGGTCATCGATAATGCGGCGGAGCAGCCGGTGGCGTCGCAGCCGGATGGCATCAAGATCTGGCTGAAGCGCGCGGCGGATTCGACCGCTCTGCCGAAGACGCTGCATGGGCTGGTGGAGTTGAGCTCGACTGAGGCGTACGACTTTACAGTTCCCGTCACGCCGGGGACTGTGCCGCCGCTGCCGATGACGGCGAATAAGACTCCTGACACGAGCAATGGGCCGGACTTGAATGCGTTCAGTGCGATTGGGCTGGCGTTCCTTGGCGGGCTGCTGCTGAACCTGATGCCTTGCGTGTTTCCCGTGCTGTTTTTGAAGGGGCTGTCGCTGGTGCATTCGTCCAATGAGGAGCGCGGACGGCAACGGGCGCATGGGTTGGTTTATACCGCCGGGATCGTTGTCAGCTTCTGGGTGATTGTTGCGGCACTTCTGATTCTGCGGGCGGGTGGTCGCGAGCTGGGTTGGGGATTCCAGTTGCAGTCGCCGGGATTTGTCGCGGTGCTGGCTTCGTTGGTGTTCTTCCTGGGCTTGAGCCTGGCCGGGCAGTTTGAGATTGGACTTTCGCTGACCAGCGCGGGGGGTGAACTGGCGCAAAAGCCGGGGCTCACCGGAAGCTTCTTTACGGGCGTTCTGGCGACCGTGGTGGCGACGCCTTGCATGGCTCCGTTGATGGGCGCGGCCGTGGGGTTTGCGCTGGTGCAGGCCGCCTGGGTAACGTTTGTAGTGTTCACCGCGCTGGCTCTGGGCTTGGCGCTGCCGTACCTACTGCTGACCATGCAGCCGCAGTGGACGAGCATTCTGCCCAAGCCGGGCGCGTGGATGGAGACTCTCAAGCAGCTGGTGTCCGTGCCACTGTTTGGCACGGCGATCTGGCTGGTGTGGGTGTATGGGCAGCTCTATTCGCCGGAGGGCGTGGACCGGACAGTGTGGTTGCTGAGCGGCTTCCTGGTGCTGGCGATCGCGGGATGGACGCTGGGCAAGTGGCCGGCGAAGTGGGGCTCGGGCATTGCGGCGGTGGTGCTGATTGTGATCGCGCTGGCGCTGCCGCTGCGTAAGCCGGCCGTCGATAACCTGACGTGGCAGCCGTATAACGAGGCCAACTTTGCGGCCGCGCGGGCGACCGGGCAGCCGGTGTTTATCGACTTCACGGCGGCGTGGTGTTTGAGCTGCCAGGTGAATGAGCGCGCGGTGCTAAAGTCCAAGGACGTGGAGAAAGCGCTCGAGAAAAACCACGTGCAGCTGCTGAAGGCGGACTGGACGCAGTACGATCCGGTGATCACGCGGGAGTTGGCGGCGGTGGGGCGGAGCGGCGTGCCGACGTACGTGATTTATCCGCCGGGCAAGGTGTCGAATCCGGATGTACTGCCGGAGTTGCTGACCAAGTCGACGGTGCTAACGGCGATCCAGAAGGATGCCAAGCCGATGGGGAGTGAGTAGCCGGCGGCAACAAAAGCTTCCGGATGGCCGTCTGAATATTCAGGAGGGTTGCGATGAAGACGATGCGTGGCGTGGTTGCTGCGGCAGGTTTGGCGATGGTGTGCGCGAGTGCGCTGGCGTTGAAGCCGGGCGAAGCGGCTCCGGATTTTAAGGGCACAGACTCGAATGGCAAGGTGCACACGCTGGCGGAGTATCGCGGGAAGTATGTGGTGCTGGAGTGGGCGAACAAGGGCTGCCCGTTCGAGCAGAAGCATTACAACAGCGGCAACATGGAGCGTCTGCAGCGCGAGTGGACGGCCAAGGGCGTGGTGTGGCTGAGCGTGCTGTCGTCTGCGCCTGGGCAGCAGGGGAACGTTACGCCGGCGGAGGAAAATGATTATCTGCGCACGATGAAGGCTGCGCCTACGGCGGCGATTCTTGATCCGAGCGGAACGATTGGGCGGCTGTATAGCGCGAAGACTACGCCGGACATGTTTGTGATCGATCCGCAGGGGAAGATTGTGTATGAGGGCGCGATCGATGATCAGCCTACGCCGGATCCTTCCAGTTTGAATGGCGCAAAGAATTATGTGAGCGCGGCGCTGGAGGCGTCGATGGCGGGGCGGCCGGTGGCGGTGCCGGTCACGCGGAGCTATGGGTGCTCGGTGAAGTACGCGAATTAGGTGTCGGGATTTTCAGAGACTAGGATTTTGATTCGCGGAGCTTGGCGATCTCGGCCATGCGCTGGGCTAAGAGTTTTTCGCGGCCTTCTTGCGTGGGGTGGTAGTAGCGGCGGTTCGCGAGGTTGTCGGGGAGGCATTGCATGGCCGCTACTTTGCCTTCTATGTCGTGGGCGTACTGGTAGTCCTTGCCGTAGTCGAGCTCCTTCATGAGCTTGGTGGGGGCGTTGCGGAGGTGGAGGGGGACGGGCTCGGCGGGGTGGGATTCGATGTCGGCGAGGACGTCTCCGTAGGCCGTGTAGACCGCGTTGGATTTGGGCGCGAGGGCTAGGTAGACGACGGCCTGCGCGAGGGCTAGTTCACCTTCGGGGGAGCCGAGGAAGTGCATGGCGTCGCGGGCGGAGAGGCAGAGGTTGAGGGCTTCGGGGGCGGCGAGGCCGATGTCTTCCACGGCCATGCGGACGATGCGGCGGGCGACGTACATGGCGTCTTCGCCGGCGGCGAGCATGCGGCCTAGCCAGTAGAGTGCGGCGTCGGCGTCGGAGTTGCGGACGGATTTGTGGAGGGCGGAGATGATGTCGTAGTGCTGCTCCCCTTTTTTGTCGTAGAGCAGGACGCGCTGCTGCAGGGCTTCGGCGGCGATGGCTGGGGTGATGATTTTTTCGCCGCGGCCTTCGGTTAGCTTCGCGGCAACTTCGAGGGCGTTGAGGGCGTTGCGGGCGTCGCCGGAGGAGTAGCTGGCGATGGTCTCGAGAGTTCCCTCTTCGGCGCTGAGGTTGAGCGCGCCGAGGCCTCGTGCGCTGTCGGTTAGGGCGCGATTGAGGAGGGAGATGATGTCGGGCTGCTCGAGGGCGCGGAGGGTGTAGACGCGGCAGCGGGAGAGGAGCGCGGCGTTGATTTCGAAGCTGGGATTTTCGGTGGTGGCGCCGATGAGGCGGATGCTGCCGCGCTCGACGTAGGGGAGGAATGCGTCCTGCTGGGCCTTGTTGAAGCGATGGATTTCGTCGACGAAGAGGATGGTGCGAGAGCCGTACGTCGCGGCTTTCTCGGCGTCGACCATGACTTGCTTGATTTCCTTGATGCCGGAGAGGACGGCGGAGAATTCGATGAAGGTGGCGGAGGTGAGGTTGGCGATGATTTTTGCGAGGGTGGTTTTGCCGACGCCGGGAGGGCCCCAGAAGATGAGGCTTGCCGAGTCATCGTTTTCGATTTGGAGGCGGAGAGGTTTGCCGGGAGCGAGCAGGTGGGATTGGCCGAAGAACTCGTCAAGCGTGCGGGGGCGCATGCGCTCGGCTAGCGGTGCGCGCTGGGCCGAGGGGTTCGTGGCGGGGTCGAGATTGGGGGCGAAGAGGCTCATAAAGGCAGGGGATAGAGTGTAGAGCGTAGAGCCGGTGCTAGGGGTTGGATGCAGAGCGCTGGCGGAGGGCTTCGTAGAGCAGCGTGGAACCGGCGATGGCGGCGTTGAGGGATTCGACGGCGCAGGGGATGCGGACGCGAATTTGCGCGAGCGCGAGGGCTTCGACGGAGAGGCCCGCGCCTTCGTTGCCGATCATAAGCGCTGCGTGCGGGACGAAGGTGGTTTCGAGGAGGCTTAGCGAATCAAGGCGCTGCGCTAGGGCTGCGTAAAGAACCGTTCCCTGCTGCTGGAGTTGCGCGGCGATTTGCGCGAGCGGCGCGCGGGTGAGGGGCATCCGGAAGACGGATCCGGCAGAGGCGCGAACGACCTTGGGGTTCCAGGGGTTGACGGTGTCGGGCGTAAGGAAGATCTGTTGCGCACCGAAGGCTTCGGCAGAGCGGATGAGGGTGCCAAGGTTGCCGGGATCCTGCAGGCTTTCGAGAACGAGCGTGATGGATTGCGGCTGCGGAGGGGGCGGCGACAGAGCGGGGATGAGGACGGTTGCGGCGATGCCCTGGGGCGAGGCGGTTTCGACGGCGCTTGCGAAGACGTCGCGGCTGAGGGTGAGTGTGTCGCGCGCGTCGACGGCGGCGAGTGCGGGGCGGTCGAGTACGTCTTCGCTCCCTTCGCGGAGGAAGAGGGTTTCGAGGGTGAGGCCGGAGCGGAGGGCTTCGGCGATGAGGTGCTCGCCTTCGAGGCCGAGGAGGTCGCCAGGCTGCGACGGCTTGCCGCTGAACGACGCGCGCAGCGCTTTGACGCGGGCGTTGGACTTGCTCGTGATGGGTGCGGGCGCGGGCATGGGGACGAGGCGACTTGCGTTGAAACCCAGTGTACGCGCAGCATCGCCGATGATCGCGCGGGGGCGCTTCGCCCTGAGGCGGCGGATGAGATAAAGTCATGGCTGGGGAAATTTACGTTGAACGCAGAAGTGCTACGCATTCATCCGGACGAACCCGAACCACACCTGATTGGACAGGTCGTCGAATCGCTGCAGCGCGGCGACGTGGTGGCTCTGCCTACCGACACGTTTTACGGGCTGGCTGTCGATCCTGTGAACCTGCGCGCCGTGGAACACATTTACGAACTCAAGACCCGCGCGCGGCACAAGCCGCTCTCGCTGCTGATTGCGGACGTATCGCAGGCCTATGATCTGGCGCGGTCGATCAACAGCACGTTCGACAAGCTGGCGGAGCGGTTCTGGCCGGGGCCGCTGACGATCGTCGTGAAGGCTGGAAGCAAGCTCCCTCTGCGGGTGACTGCCAACACGGGCAACGTGGCGCTGCGAGTGCCTGAAGCGCAGATTTGCAGGGCGGTGGTAGGCGCGCTGGGGCTGCCGATTACGGCGACGTCGGCGAACCTGAGCGGCCATCCGGAGTGCACGTATGCGGCGCTGGTGCGCGAGCAGTTCGGGGAAAAGATTCCGCTGATTGTGGATGGCGGGCCAACGGCGCGGACGGTGGCGACGACGATTGTGGATTTGAGCGGCGGCGGTAACTCGTGGATGATTTTGCGCGAGGGAGCAATTCCGACGCACGAGATTGCGCTCGCACTGCAGCATTAGAACGAACGCCGCAACATTAGCAGCGGGAGTTTGCTAAGCGGCTGGATTCTTCACAAGCGATGGCGGCATACTTAGAACTGGTTCCGAAAACTCATGGCGACAGCACCGACGACAGCGAAGGTTCGCAAGCGGAAGAGCGTCTACTGGATGCGCTGGCTCGTGGCCGTTGTGTTGCTGTTGATCCTGGGATGGTTTGGGTGGGTATACCGGCAGATTGAGTCCACGGCCGAGGTCGATAACGCACAACCGGCAGACGCGATCGCGGTGTTTGGCGCGGCGGAGTACTCGGGACGGCCTTCGCCGGTGCTGCATGCGCGGCTGGACAAGGCCGTGTCGTTGTATGACGAGGGCATGGCGCCGCTGGTGGTGACGCTGGGCGGCGGCTCGGATAAAGATTCGGGCAAGACCGAAGCGGGCGTCGGACGGGATTACCTGCTGGCGAATGGGGTGCCGTTCGACAAGATTATCGCGGAGACCAAGTCGTTCGACACCGAAGAGCAGGTGAACAGCCTGTCGTATATCGCGGGACGGGAAAACTTCCACCACATCATCGTGGTGAGCGACGGGACGCACCTGTTTCGGATTGCGCTGTTGTGCCGGCGCGCTGGGCTGAATGTGTATACGTCGCCGCGAGCGCCGCTGGGGCGGATCGACGACATCGACAGGGTTAAGCGGATGACGCACGAGATGCTGAGTTACACGGCGCTGCGGATGAATCTGCGCGCGAGCCGGATGCACCTGTGGCTGGAAGGCCATCCGGCTGACGACTAACCGGGCTTGCGTGCGATGACGATGCGCAAGGGTGGGAAGGTTGTGAGCCAGTTGCCCCAGCGGAGGTTCACATTGAGACCAGCCTTGCGTAGTTCCGCAGCATACTCGCCGGTACGTTTGTAGTCCGAGATCAACGCGATGCCGCCGGGCTTGAGGACGCGCGCGATCTGGTGGAGGGCCTGGAGGCGCGTGGGCCGGTCATAAATGTTATGCAGGCAGAGGTTGGACACGATGACATCGAAGCTGGCGTCGGCGAATGGCATCTCCTGGGCTCCGGCGCTGACGAGCGTGCAACGAGATGCGACGCCTTCGAGCTTGAGGTTGTGCAGGGTTGCGGCTTCGGAGTTGCCGCCCATGTCGACGTTCGACCAGATGTCGAGACCGGTGGCGTGGCCGGTCGTGAGGCGCTTTGCGGCACCGGCAAGCAGCAGACCGCGGCCGCAGCCTACGTCGAGTACCTGCTCATCGCCACGCCAGGGGTGCAGGGAAAGCATGAAGTCGCGATGGCGAAACTTGCCAGACTTTACGTAGAGCAGGAAGAGTGCGGCTTCTACAAGCAGAAGGCCGCCGGTACCCGCAAACATCGGGTGCAGCGTGAAGTCGACATGCCCAAGGTGCCAGACGCGCGGCGTGATGAAGACCAGGAGCACACAGAGCGCGCCACAGAGGAACAGGTTCCGCAGAACATTGGGGGCGTCGACGCCGTAGTCTGGCTTCACGGGAGAAGAAGTTGCCATGAGTTCCCTTTCGAGCAACGTGCGATGCCGCAAACGGAGCTGCTACGAGTGTCGGGCAATTCAATTCGTGGAACCAGTGTTATTTGTCAGGCGGCGACGTGACAGATGTCATGCGATGTCGTCGTCGGCGATGGCAGCCGGAACGCCGCCTTCCCTGCGCATGCGTAAATAGCCACGGATGAAGGGCTCGAGCGCGCCGTCGAGGACCTTGTCGACGTCCCCGACTTCGACGCGGGTGCGAAGATCCTTTGCCATCCGATACGGCTGCAGGACGTAGCTGCGAATCTGCGAGCCGAACTTGATGTCGAGCTTGGAGTCTTCGAGCTTGCGGCTGATGGCCTTCTTTTTGTCGAGCTCATATTCGTAGAGTTTGGAGCGCATCATCTTCATGGCGCGATCCTTGTTCTTGTGCTGAGAGCGCTCGTTCTGGCAGCCGGTGACGAGGCCGGTCGGAAGATGCGTGATGCGCACGGCGGAGTCAGTGGTATTGACGTGCTGTCCGCCCTTGCCGCCGGAACGATACGTGTCGATGCGCAGGTCTTCGGGCTTGATGTCGATGACGATGGTGTCGTCGATTTCGGGCGAGACGAAGACGCTGGCGAAGCTGGTGTGGCGGCGCTTGGCTGAGTCGAACGGCGAGATGCGCACGAGGCGGTGGACGCCGGTTTCACCCGACAGTAGCCCGAAGGCGAAGTCGCCCGTGATGGTGAAGGTGGCGGACTTGATGCCGGCCTCGTCGCCGTCCTGGATCTCGTTGATCTCGACCTTGAAGCGCTGGCGCTCGGCCCAGCGGATATACATGCGCATGAGCATTTCGGCCCAGTCCTGGCTCTCGGTGCCGCCGGCGCCGGGGTGCACGGTGACGATGGCGTTGAGCGGGTCGGTCTCGCCGGAGAGCATGGTCTTGGATTCGAGCGCGTCGGCGAACTCGACCAGCGCGGGAATCTCACGAGCGATATCGGGCTCGGTATTTTCGCCTTCGCGGGCTAGCTCGAAGTAGGCCTCGATGTCGTCAGAGCGGCGAGCTAATTCGGCATCGTCGGCGAGCAGGGTTTCGATGCGCTTGCGCTCGCGCATGAGGGGTTGCGATTTGGCGGCATCAGCCCAGACAGAGGGGTCGGAGATTTGCTGCTCGACCGTGGCTAATTCAGACTTGAGGCGGGAGGAGTCAAAGATACTCCCGCAGCTCGCGCACTTTTTCACGGACCGGGGAGTAGGAAAATTCGAGATCACTCAACATGGATTTAGTTTACTTGGGATTGCGCTGGGCGTGTTTTGCGGGTGAAGCCGAGTAGAAGCAGACCCGCGGTTGCGAGGGCGCAAAGCCACGCGAACCAGTCGCCGTAGCGACTGTAGAAGGTAAGGTCCGATTCGAAGCCGAAGGGGACCTGCACAGAGGTACGGATGTGCCGCGGAATGGTAGCGGTGATGCGGCCTTCGGGGTCGATGGCTGCGGTGATGCCGGTGTTGGTGGCGCGGAGGACCCAGCGATGATTTTCGATGGCGCGCATGCGTGCCATGTCGAGGTGCTCCCACGGAGCGCTGGTGTCGCCGTACCAGCCATCGTCGGAAATATTGATTAAGACTTGCGCACCGTTGAGCGCGAAGTGGCGTAACTCGTCTCCGAAGATGGATTCGTAGCAGATAAATACGCCGTATTTTTTGTCGGCTACGGGAAATACGGTGCGATGGCTGCCCGGAATAAACAGTAAGTCGTCCAGCAGGTCACCTACAAAGAAAAAGAGCGGCTTGTAGGGTGTGTACTCTCCGAAGGGAACAAGGTGCATCTTGTCGTAGCGGCCGGCGTACGTGCCGTCGGGAAGAAAGAAGCTGGCGGAGTTATACAGCTGCGGACGATTGCCCTTATAGGAAGCCACGGTGACATCGTTGATGATGACGGCGGCGTTTGTCTGGCGGGCGAGGTCGCCGACGGATTGCCGCAAGAGTGGATCCGTGTCGATGAAGTCGGTGGGGGCTTCGGGCCAGATAATGATCTGCGAGGGCTGGTGGGCGGGGTCGAGTATGGCGGGATACAGGCTGAGTTGCGAGAAGGCTGCAAGCATGTCCTGCTTGGTTTCTTTATTGCCGATGGCCTCGCTGCCTACGCCTAGATTTTCCTGAAGAAGGGTGGCGACGCCTTCGGTGACCTCGAGGAAAGCGGATCGTTTGTGCACAGCGTTGGACGTTGCGATCAGGGTGACGAGTAGCGCGATGACTGGCGGGACGTACTTCAGCCGGGTGTTCGCAGGGCGGATGAGCCAGAGCGCGTTGACTGCGGCGATGACGAAGGAGATTCCCATGACGCCGGTCCAGGGTGCTAGTCGAGTGAGGACGAGGTTATTGACTTGCGTGTAACCTAGCAGGTCCCAGGGAAAGCCGGTAATGCGGGCGCGGGCTAACTCAACGGCCACCCATACGAACGGAACGGCAAGCAAGACGAGGTTGCGAGAATATTTCGCATGCAGCGCGCCTACGAGGATTCCAAAGAGTGCGGGATAAAGTCCTAAATAGAGCGAAAAAAGAATCAGGATGCCGAAGGACGGAATGGATGGAATATTTCCATACAGATGCATCGTGCGGTAGATCCAGTAACAATTTCCCGCATACCAGAGCACGCCGGAAAGATAGGCGAGAAGCGCTGCATGGCGCACGCGCAATGACTTGCCTTCGCGATTGAGATCAAGCAACGTAGATAGAAGTGGTACCAAACAGAACCAGCAAAATATTCTGCGCCAGAGAGGCACAGGGCCAGCGATAGAAAACGGAAGAATCTGCAGAATTGCGGATAAAAGGGCCAAAGCCCATAACCGCGGCGGAATCGATCGCATCGCTACGAGTCTAGCATCGTGATCACGCAGGGGTGGTTGGCACGGGAGATAGCTACGAGAGGAATTCATGTTCATTTCGCATAGGGTCGGAATAAATCGTGAGAACTCTCGATCGGAAATGGATCGATTTATTTGCCGGACAACGAAATGCACCTATAGAATTCATTCTGTTGCCGACACATGCTGAGCATTTCTGATCCGCAGCTATGGAAAGGAAGTCATCGATGGACGTTCGTAAGATAGTTGCAGAGATTGATGCAAAGATTGCGTCGCTTCAGCAGGCTCGTGCGGTGCTGGTGGAACTGGATGAGAGTGCGGTGATCGCGAAGCCGCGGCGTGGGCGTCCCAAGGGAAGCACCAACGCAGCGAAGGCAGCGAGTGTAAAGGTCGCCAAGCCGGCAAAGCGTAAGCGCAACCTCAGTCCTGAAGGGCGCAAACGGATTGCAGAGGCGATGAAGCGCCGCTGGGCGGAGCGTCGCAAAGCGGTGAAGAAGGAAGCGGCGCCGAAGAAATAAGCTCCGGCGAAGAAGCAGGCCTGGCTTAGTCGAGTTTAGGGAAAAGAAAAGGAGCTAGAAACTAGCTCCTTTTTCGCGTTCGCTGACACGTTCGCGGGATGGAGGCTTTAGCGTACGGCGATGACTTCGCGGACGTTATCCTTGCCGAGAAAGAACCGCGTGCTGGTGTAGCCTTCGAGAAATTTTTCTATCTGGCGTGGCTGATAGACCTTGCGAACGGGAAACGATCCGCTGTCGAGGGCAATGAGCTCATCCTTATCGCCGAGCTGAAAACGTGCGAAGGCAGTCTCCGGGCCTTCGAGACGGCCATGGAAAAAAGCCAGCAGCATGCCATCGGGACGAAGCACTTTGCGCAGGCGTTCGAAGAGCGCGGGCACGAACTCCGGTGGAAGAAAGTTCGCCGTATCCCAGAGGAGAATGACGTCGAAGTCGCGGCCGGAGAAGTCGAGGTTAGCGGTGATGAAACCTTCGGTGTCAAAGACGGGGTCGGCATCGGGAGAGTCGGCTGGCGGCTTGATCCACTCCGGGCGCGTCGCATCCTGCACGATGTTGGCCATGTAGACGCTGTGGCCGCGGGAGGTGAGGTAGTTGATGTTCGAGGGCGAGGTGGTGCCAAAGTCGAGCACCCGTAGCGAGGAAGTCTTGTCGAGGTAGTTGCGCACCTCGATCCACCCGCGCGAATGGCGAGGCGGCCGCACGGACGGATGAGTGGAAGAACCGTGCCCTTTCTTGAGAAAGTCAAACATTGCTATGGTCTCCGGCGCGGGACGCCTCAGGCATTGTGTGCAGAGGTGCTCGGGAAGGGTTCCGCAGCCCGAGTGGGGTCAACACCGCCGCGCAGGGTGGCTCCGTCTTCGATGGACAGGCTCTTGGCGCACACATCGCCGAGAACGACTGCACCGTCGCGCAGTTCAACCCGGCCGGTCGCACGGATTTCACCTTCCACGTGGCCGGCGATTGCGACATCCTGGGCCGCGATCGTGGCCTTGACGCGGCCGTCCGGGCGAACGGTGAGCTTGGCGCCGGTAAGGCGGATGACACCATCGACTTCGCCATCGATGATCAGATCAGTAGAGCCGGAAATCTCACCGCGAAACTTGGTTTCGCGGCCAATGACAGTTGCACCTTCGGTCGGAATCATTTGATAAAGGCCTCTCCACGGCCGAGGGGAGCGTGGTTGTGACGCGTCCCGGGTAGTAAGCCCGACTATAAACCAAGCAGGGCAAGAGCACACAACTCGCGCGGGAGGCGAATCTTGCGTCTAACCACGGAGTGAGGCACAATCTGGGCTTGGGGCACCGTTTTTGATGGTTCGACCAATCGTTCGTTTGAGGCTCCGAGTCGCGTGGGCGACCGGCGTTTGCCTGCTGGCCGGTGTGGGAGCGGCGAGCGCGCAGACTCCTGCGCAGGTTCAGACGCCGACGATGATGTCAGCCTCGGATCTGCCGCCGGTGACGCCGCAATCGTGGGCCGAGGACACGATCCGCAACGAGATCAAGGTGATTGAGTCGGCCGAGAAGGTGCCGCTGCGCTATCGACAGCGAAGGGTGGGGGCAAAGGGCGATCTTACGCGCGAGATGATTGTGAGTAGCGAGGGGAACGTGGGGCGGCTGGTGGAAAAGGATGGCCAGCCGATCACCGCTGCCGAGGACGCGGACGAACGCGAGCGGTTGAATGACCTGCTTTCTTCACCCGATGATTTCCACCGGCACCGCCGTAGAGACCTGGACACGCGCGACTCGGTGGTGAAGGTGGTCGCGCTGATGCCGCAGGCGATGCTGTACAGCTTTGCGCCGGGCCAGCCGCAGCTCAAGGGCTCGGAGGGCGAGGTGGTGCTTGATTTCCATCCCAATCCAAACTTTCATCCGCCAACAATGCTCGCTGAGTGCCTGACGGGGTTAGAAGGGCGAGTGTGGATCGACCCGCGAACGCGTACCCTATCGCGTATTGAGGCGCGCGTGCTGCGGCCGGTGAACATGGGCTTTGGAATTTTGGCGAAGATCTATCCCGGCGGAACGCTGGCCCTGGATCAGACCAATCTCGGCGAGGATCATTGGGTGTACTCGCACCTGGACGAGCACCTGACGGCGAGGGTGCTGATGGTGAAGAACTATCCGGAAAACACGGTGGTCACATCGTGGGACTTCCGCCCGATGCCCTCACTGCTGTCTTACCAGGACAGCATACGCACGCTGCTGGCGATGCCGGTGGCTACGAAGTAGCGCGTTCGCGAGTGCTAGCTGCGACGCAACGTGCGTTTGCGAACAGTGATGCGCTCGATGCGATCGGGCAGCACGGCGAATCCGCTGCCGGGCGTGGTGGGAACGGTGATGGTTCCGGTGGGGCTCACGGTGACTTCGGGCTCGATGATGTCATGCGACCAATAGCGTTTGGACGCGGAGACGTCGCCGGGCAGCGAGAAGTTCGGCAATGAGGAGAGAGCGATGTTGTGGACGCGGCCGATGCCGGTCTCAAGCATGCCGCCGCACCAGACGGGGATGCCGAACTCCTGCGCGACGTCGTGGATGGCGATGGCCTCGGTGAAGCCGCCAACGCGACCGACTTTGATGTTGATGATCTTGCAGCTGGCTAGCTCGAGAGCAGCGCGAGCGTCACGGCGGTTGCGAATGCCTTCGTCGAGACAGATGGGCGTCCTGATGCGGCGTTGTAGCTTGGAGTGGAAGTAGAAGTCGTCGTACCACATCGGCTGCTCGATCATGAGCAGGTTGAACTGGTCCCAGGTTGCGATGCGGTCGGCGTCGTCGAAGCGGCGGTAGGCGGAGTTCGCGTCGCAGCTTAGCAGAATGTCGGGCCAGCGCTCGCGGACCATGGCAAAGATGTTGGAATCCCAGCCCGGCTTGCACTTGAGCTTGATGCGCTGGTAGCCGGCGGCGAGTTCCCTGGCGATAGTGTCCATCAGCTGCTCGGGCGTGGGCTGGATGCCGATCGAGACGCCGCACGGAATGATGTCGCGGGTACCGCCGAGAAAGTTGGCGAGGGGAATTCCCTTCTGTTGCGCGTCTAGATCCCAGACCGCATTTTCGAGCGCTGCCTTGGCCATGCGGTGTCCGCGCACCTGCTCGAAGAGTGCCGGGCAGTCGCGGCCAGAGGCGACTTCCTCGTTGAGAAGACGCGGCGCGAGCTCCTGTTCGGTGATGATCCAGGCCGTGTCGACCTGCTCGTCGGAGAAATAGGGATGCTCGCCGGCTACGCACTCGCCCCATGCGGTGAGGCCTTCGGCTTCGATCTGGACCAGCAGGATGCGGCGGCCGGTGGTGACGCCGAAGCTGGTCTCGAACGGGTGCGCGAGCGGCATCTGGACTTCGCGAAGGTGGATGGCTTCGATCTTCATAGGAGGCTCCGGAGAAGTTTAGTACACATGGGGCTCATCCCACCGGCCAAGTTGGAATTGGCCGTCGCCGCGGTCGTTGCGCTGGTAGCCGAGGACGGCGAGGCCGTCGGCGAAGGCGGATTCGAGGACGTGAGCATTGCGGGCCTGCACGTCACGCGCAGCGGCGCGCTGTTCGGGCGATGCCTTCCAGGCATAGATCTCGGAGGGGACGTCCGCACGCTCAACGATGTCGAAAGTTTGGGACTCGGAGCGAAGCGCGCGTTCGACGCGCTTAGAGCGCAGCCACCACTCGGCGTACACGCGATCGGTCGGAAGGCCGCCTTGCAGCGGTGAGCTGGAGGGGCCGTAGAAGTTGTGCTGGTAGCGGCGAACGATGGCGCCTAGCTTCGCGATGTTGATGTACGCGTTCTTAATTTCCGTCGGGTCGAAGGTCCACTCCATGAGGTCGAAGCCGCGACCCAGCGCGTCGTCGCGTTGGGCCAGCTTGAGCGCGCGGGCGATGCCAAGATTGCGGAACTCCGGCATGACACCCACCATGTGCGAGTGGAGGTAGGCATGACCGTTGCGGAAGGCTGGCAGCGCCATGGCAAAGCCGACGGCGGTGGAATTGTCGCCAAGGAAAGCACCCATGACCTGGCCGCCGATGCGCGAGGCGAGCAGAAACATGCGGCGCGGAATCATGTCGGCGGGGTCATAGCCCCACACGGCTTCCTCGAGCGCCACGCACTGGTCGAACTGCTCGAGCGTGGTGAAGGACTGAACGCGAATCGGCGCGGTCTGTGCTGCTTCGTTCAATCGTTCGTCTCCGCGGGTGGTGCTTGGGATTTGGCTTGCGCCCACAGGCGTTCCAGCTCTTCGGTTGACATGACCTTGAGCCGCTCAGCGCCGCCGCTCGCGCGCTCCATAGAGGCGAAGCGGGCGCGGAACTTGGCGTTGCTGCGGCGCAGGGCGGACTCGGCGTCGACGTTGAGATGGCGCGCGAGGTTCATGGTGGTGAAGAGCAGATCGCCGAACTCGGCTTCGATTTTGTCCGCGTCGTCGCGTGCGATTTCAGCACGGAGCTCTGCCGTCTCTTCGGCAAGCTTGTCGAAGAGGCCGTCGGCATTGGGCCAGTCGAATCCGATCTTTGCCGCGCGGGAGCCAAGCTTGGAGGCTTCGAGTGTCGCGGGCATGGAGCGGGGGATGTCGTCGAGCAGCGATGTGGCCGCGGGCTTCGACTTTTTCTCTTCGACCTTGATCTGCTCCCAGTTGCGGAGGACGGCGTCGGGATCGGTGGCGATGGCGTCGGCGAAGACGTGAGGGTGGCGGCGGATGAGCTTGGCGCTGAGATTTTCAGCCACGTCGCGGAGGTCGAACCGGCCGGCGGCTTCGGGCAGCTCTGAGGCCATTTGGGCGTAGAAAAGGATCTGCAGGAGCAGGTCGCCGAGCTCGTCCTTGAGGTCGGGCCAGGCGCGGCGCTCAATCGCGTCGAAGACCTCGTAGGTCTCCTCGAGGGTGTGGCGTTTGATGCTGTCGAAGGTCTGCTCGCGGTCCCAGGGACAGCCGCCAGGGGCGCGCAGGCGGGCCATAATGGCGGCGGCGCGCTGCACGGCTTCGGCGGCTCGGGCCTGAGCCTCTTCCCCTTCGATTGGGTGAATCGCGTCCATGTCCTCCAGCTTACCCGAGTCAGGCTTGCGGGGCCGAGCGCATAGGCCGCGAACGCTCTAAACTGGAAGATGCGGATGGATCTTTCAGAAAAAATCCGGACACTGCCAACCGGCGCGGGTTGCTACCTCTACAAAAATGCAGAGGGCGAGGTGATCTACGTCGGCAAGGCGAAGAACCTGCGCGCTCGGGTGAGATCATACTTTCTCGCGGCGAACCAGGCGGCCAACGCGAAGACGGGTTCGCTGATGCGCGAGGCCGTGGACCTGGAATACATCACCGTGGCGAACGAGCGCGAGGCTTTGGCGCTGGAAAATAATTTAATCAAGCAGCGCAAGCCTCGGTTCAACATCCTGCTGCGCGACGACAAGACGTATCCCTACATCAAGCTAACGCTGGGCGACAAACATCCGAAGGTGTTTGTGACGCGACGGCTGCGCAAGGATGGCAGCGCGTATTTTGGGCCTTACTTCCCGGGCAATCTTGCATGGCGGCTGGTCGATGTGATTCATCGCAGTTTCTTGATTCCGAGCTGCAAGGTGGACTTGAATCGCTATCATCCACGGGCTTGTCTGCAGTACTACATCAAGCGCTGCCTGGGGCCTTGTGTCGAAGGATTTGTCTCCACGGAGGATTACGCGCAAGCCATTCATGACGTGCAGTTGTTTCTGGAAGGCAAGCCGAGTGAGCTGGAGGCTCGGCTGACGGAGCGCATGGAGCGGGCTGCCGAAAACATGCAGTTTGAGCTGGCGGCCAAGCTACGCGACCAGTTGATCACGATCAGTCAGGCCCAGGATCGGCAGCGCATCGCAGGCACCGATGATGAGGACGCTGATGTGTTTGGCTTCCACTACGAGAACGACATGCTGGCGGTGAATCTCTTTCACATGCGCGGCGGAAAGATCGTCGACCGCCGCGAGATGTTCTGGGAAGAGCTGCCGGACTTCCGGGCGATGGAGTTTTCGGCACCCGAGCTGTCGCCTGCGGAGGAAGTTGAGGTCGAGCCTGCGTTTGAGCCTGACCCGCGCACGGTAGCGCCGCAGATCAACGAGGCCGGTGCGGAGTCCGACCAGGTGTCGGTGCTGGAAGTGCAAGATGACGGACAGCCGCCGGTGTTCTCCGCAGCGACCTTCTTCTCTGCCCTGCTGAAGCAGCTGTATCTCGACCAATCGTATGTACCGAAACATATTTATGTGCCGGTGGATTTTGAGGACCGTGCACTGCTCGCCGACGCGCTGCGCGAAAAAATCGGGCACCGGATTGAGATTGCCGCACCGCAGCGCGGCGACAAGCGATCGCTCGTCGACCTGGTGTGCCAGAACGCAAAGCAGTCGTACGATCAACGCTTCCGCGTGCTGAAGCCGAGCATTCAGAAGATGCAGGAGGCGCTGCAGGATGTGTTGATGCTGGCGGAGCCGCCGGAGCGCATCGAGTGCTTCGACATCTCCCACATCCAGGGCGCGGACACGGTTGCGTCCATGGTGGTGTGGGAAAAAGGCGCGATGAAGAAGTCGGATTACCGCAAGTTTCAGGTGAAGACGGTGACGGGCGTGGATGACTTTGCGTCGATGCGCGAGATTATTCATCGACGGTATCTGCGGCTGCAGGAAGACAACAAGCCGATGCCATCGCTGGTGCTGATCGACGGCGGGATTGGGCAGCTGCATGCGGCGGCGGCGGCGCTGGAAGAGATTGGGCTGATGACGCAACCCTTGGCTTCGATTGCCAAGCGCGAAGAGATCATCTACGTGCATGGGCAGGAGGATGAGCCGGTCGTGCTCGACCGCCGCTCGCCGGTGTTGCATGTGATCCAGAAGATTCGCGATGAGAGCCACCGGTTTGCCGTGACGTATCACCGCAAGCGCCGGCAGATGCGCGACCGTACTAGCGAGCTGGATGAGATTCCGGGAGTGGGTGCGATTACACGGCAGCGATTGCTCGAGCATTTCGGCAGCGTGCGCGCGCTGAAGCAAACGGCAGAGAAGAATCCGGATGCGCTCACGGCGGTGGTGAATAAGGCAACCGCGGAGAAGATTCGGAAGTTCTTTGCCGAGCAGGCAGGGCCGGATCCGCAGGACGACCTGGTCAAGATTACGGTAGCGTAGCTCGGGAAATTTCGTGCGGCAGGAACTTTCCTGTTTTCGGCCGCGTACTCTGATGAAACCGACATGAGCACTGCGACCGCACACACCACCATCATTCGACCCGCGGACCTTACGTTGCGCGAAGCGCTGCGCATGGCTGCGATCTTTGCTGCGGCGAAACTGTTGCTGCAGTTTGCGCTGACCCTTTGGACGCTGCACCTTGGCTACAGCTACTTCCGCGACGAATTCTATTACATCGCCTGCGGGCGGCACCTGGCGTGGGGCTATGTGGATCACGGGCCGATCGTGGCGCTGCAGGCCCGGCTGGGCGAGCTACTGTTTGGCGACTCGGTGTTTGGGATTCGAGTGCTGTCGGCGGCCGCGGGTGCGGTGATGGTATTCCTGACGGGCGTGATTGGGTGGGCGCTTGGCGGTCGCCGGCCAGCACAGGCGCTGGCGATGTTTGGCGTGATCGTTTGCCCGCAGTACATCGGCGTGCATGGCTTCCTCTCGATGAACTCCTGCGAGCCGATGTTCTGGATGACCTGCGTGCTCGCGGTGATCCTGATGCTGCGCGGATATTCGCAGCGCACTTGGTGGATCGTGTTTGGCGTCGCGGCGGGCGTCGGGTTGTTAAACAAACCGTCGATGGTATTTTTCCTGGTGACACTTGGCGTTGGGCTCCTGCTCACGAAGCAACGGTGGGTGCTGTTCTCGCGCTGGACCCTGTTGGCGATTGTGCTGATGGCCGCAATCGTCTCGCCGCATGTGTTGTGGCAGATCCATAATCATTGGCCGACGCTGGAGTTTCTCCACAATGGCCAGGTTCGCCACAAGAATATTGTGTTGGGACCGGTACAGTTTTTCCTGGCGCAGTTTGCGACGATGCAGCCAGTGAATTCGCTTATCTGGATTGCGGGTGTGGTGTCGCTGCTGCGCGCCAAGTCGATACGAGATGGGCGTTGGCTGGGGCTGACGTATGTTTTGTTCTATGCGCTGATGTTCGCGATGCATGCGAAGGATTATTACCTCGCGGGAATTTACGCCGCGATGTTCGCGGCGGGCGGCATTGCGTGGGAGCGGCGGTTTGCGGCGTCGCGCGCGGTGAGGGAGAACCGCATCGTGGGTTTCCCGGTGTTCGAGGCGGTGCTGCTTGTAACGAGCCTGATCATTTTGCCGATGGCTTCGCCGGTGCTGCAGCCGGACGCGTGGGTGCGGTATACGACGGCGCTGCATTTGCACGGCGACAAGATGGAGACTGCAGCTACCGGCCCGCTTCCGCAGTTTTACGCGGACCGCTTTGGATGGCAGCAGGAGGTCGACATCGTGGCCCGGACGTATCGTTCGCTGACGCCTGAGCAACAGCAGCATGTGTGTATCTTCGCCAGCAACTATGGCGAGGCGGGTGCGATCGATTTTCTAGGGCAGCGCGAGGGTTTGAATCTCCCGCCGGCGTTGAGTGGGCAAAATAACTACTGGCTCTGGGGAATGCACGGCTGCGATGTGAACATGGTGATTGCGGTGATCGGCGATACTCCGGCCGAAGTTGGGCAGAAGTACGAGTCTGTAGACGTGGTGGGAGTGCTGGACGATCCGTATGCGATGCCGTTCGAGCATAAGAACATCTATCTGCTGCGCGGGAGGCGGCCGACAGCGCACTTTGACTGGGCCGACGAGAGGTTTTACTTCTAAACAGCGAGGGCAAAAGCGGTGACGCTCTGGTAGTCTCCCTGCAATGGCTTCCGAGGTTGCACAGGGACGATCGCACGAGGAACTGCCGCGCGTATTGACGGCGACGAATGCGCTGGCGATTGTCGTAGGCATCATTATCGGGTCGGGAATTTTTTTGGTTCCTCGCGAGATGATGGCTGCGGTCGGCAGCTCGCGCATGGTCTACGCCGTGTGGATCACCGGCGGATTGCTCTCGCTGTTTGGCGCGATGAGCTACGCGGAGGTCGCCGCGATGCGGCCGCGGGTGGGCGGCGAATATGCGTTCCTGCATGATGCCTATGGCCCGCTGACGGCGTTTCTCTACACCTGGACATGGACCGTGATTGCGAAGCCGGCGTCGATTGCGACGATCGCCGCGGGGCTCATGCGGGTGCTGGGGACGTTTCCGCTCTTTGCGTTTCTGGATCATGCCGCGGCGGGGCACCTGATGTGGAGCCAGGTAATGGCGATCGCCGCAACATGGCTGATCACTGGCTTGAATATCGTCAGCACGCGCGATTCGGCGCAGGTGCAGACCCTGCTCACGTGGCTGAAGGTGGCAATGATCCTGGTCATCGCAGGGCTGTGTTTTGCGAGTATGAAGTATGGCGACTGGCACAACTTCAGCTCGGAATTTCGGGGCGCGCGGGGTGGGTTTGCGGGCTTCATGATCGCGCTGATTGCGGCGCTTTGGGCCTATGACGGCTGGTCGGATGTATCGCAGATGGCGGGCGAGGTGCAGAAGCCGCAGCGGTCGTTGCCGGTGGCGCTGATTGGCGGCGTGACCATCGTGGGTGCGCTGTACATGCTGACCAACGCGGCGATTCAGTACGTACTGCCTTCGGCTGCGATTGCCGCGACGGACCGTCCGGCAACCGATGCACTGCAACTTGTGGCGGGCAACCTTGGGGCGGGACTGGTCGCTGTGGGGATGGCGGTCAGCATCGGCGCGACGTTTGTCGGGAGCTCGCTCTCGGGTGCGCGAGTGCCATTTGCGGCGGCTCGCGACCGGCTGTTTCCGTCGGTGCTGGGGCGAATTCATCCGCGCTTCAAGACGCCGTGGGTGAGCCTGCTGCTGCAGGCGGTGCTTAGTTCCCTGCTGCTGCTGGCGATTGGAAAATTCCAGGCGCTGTTCTCGCTGGCAATCTTCTCGGAGTGGCTGTTCTACGCGCTCACGGCCGCGACGGTGTTTGTGTTTCGGGTGCGCGAACCGAATGCGAATCGACCCTATCGGGTGACTGGGTATCCTGTGGTTCCGGCGTTGTTTATCCTCGCGGCGCTGGTGCTGCTGGTCTTCAGCTTCATGGACCGGCCGCGCGAATCGACTGCGGGCGCGTTGGTGATTTTGTGTGGCGTGCCGGTGCACTATCTTTTTCAACGGAGCAAGGCTCCGGGCGATAAGGCCTCTGATTATGTCCAGTAATAAAAAACCGAAGCTGGGGCAGAACTTCCTGGTGGACGAGAACGCCTGCCTGCGAATCGCCGACGCGCTGGGCGATGTGCATGAGCGGACCGTGGTGGAGATCGGCCCGGGGCATGGGGCGATCACGGAACTGCTGGCGGCGCGTTGCCGGCGGCTGCACTGCATCGAGTTCGATCCAGCGCTTGCCCGGGAGTTGGCTTTCCGGTTTCGAAACGATCCGCACGTTGCGGTTCACCACGCAGACATCCTGGCGACAGACCTGAAGCCGATGCTGGGCGACGCGGTGTCGCTAGATGTGGTGGGAAATCTTCCGTACTACATCACGTCAGATATTTTGTTGCACCTATTCGCGGCGGCACGCGAGGGCGTGGTGGCGCGCGCCGTGGTGATGATGCAGCGCGAGGTGGCGGAGAGGATTGCCGCGGGGCCGGGATCGAGCGAGTACGGTGCACTCTCGGCGGTGACGCAGATGCACGCGCGCGTGACCAACCTGTTTACGCTGCCGCCAAGCGCGTTTTCGCCGCCACCGGATGTGTACTCGACGGTATTGCGGTTGGAGTTTGCTCCACGCTTTACGGAGCTTGGTGTTGCCTTCGAGGGCTTCAACCGGTTTCTGCGGGCAAGCTTTTCGCAGAAGCGGAAGACGCTGGCGAACAATCTGCGCGCGGCTGGATATTCACCTGCGGAGCTGACAGCCGCGTGGCCGGAGGCGATTGCGCTGCAGGCGCGCTCGGAGGCGGTTTCGCTGGAAGCGATGGCAGTGCTGTATCGGGCGTTAGAAGCCGGAAAGGCTGCTGAGGCCTAGCGGCGCATGTGCTCCGCGGTTTGCGCGTGGTGGATGTGGCAGATAGCGATGGCGAGCGCGTCGGCGGCGTCGGCTGGCTTGGGCGCCTCGTCCAGATCGAGCAGGCGCGCAACCATGAACTGCACCTGCTCCTTAGCGGCGAGGCCGTAGCCGACGACGGAGCTTTTGATGGTGAGAGGAGCGTACTCGGCAACGAGCAAGCCACAGTTGGCGGCGGCCAGCATGGCGACGCCGCGTACCTGGCCGAGCTTCAGCGCGCTCTTGGCGTTGGCCGAAAAGAAGACTTCTTCGATGGCGACGACTTCGGGCTCCCAGAGTTGCAGCAGCGCGGAGAGTTCGACGTAGACCTGGAGCAGTCGAACAGGCGCGCGGTCCTTCTTATTCAGGCGAACGGCGCCGGCGCAAAGGGGACGCAGCTTCGGGATCCGCGCGGTGTCGTCGACCTCCACCACACCGTAACCGGTGAACTCCGTTCCGCAGTCGATGCCGAAGACCCGCATACACATCAGTCTACCGCGTGGGCAGCTTCTCATGACGGCCACGGCACGGTATGCATCTAACTCGCAAAGCCGCGCAATATAGAGACGGACAATGATGAGATTCGCAACATAGCGGCGCGACCGATACAATCGACGCGACGCACCAAGTGAACAGAGCACGTAATTCTCCAAAGGCCCAAAGACCTCTTGAACCTTCTGCGACATTCTGCGACAGTCGGCCTGCTCGTCGTGATGACGTTGATGGGGCGCGCGCAGGCGCCACAAGCGGCCTCGGGACCACCGGCCCAGGGGACATCAAAACCTGCCACGGCGCCGAAGCGACCGGTCACGGCGCCGGGAAAACCTGCAGCAGCGCCAGCAAAAACGGCCACGGCGCCCGCGCGGCATGCGACGCCGAGTTCTCCCCCCGGTCCGGCTCCCATCCCGATTAACCGAACCGTGATCGTGCTCGATCCGGCGCATGGCGGTGTCGACAGCGGGTCGCAAATCAGCGATACCACGGTAGAAAAAAATGTAACGCTGGCGCTGGCATTCCGGTTGCGATCGCTGCTGACGGCCCGCGGTTTCAGCGTCGTGATGACGCGGGATGAGGATGCAGCGGCGGTTCCAAACGCACAGGGCTCCGCGATGACGCTGGATGATCGTGCAGGGATCGCGAACCACGCGCATGCGGCAGCGTGCCTGGTACTACACGCAACGCCGAGCGGCAACGGGGTCCATCTCTACCGGTCGGAGCTGGAGGCAAGCGAGGGACAGGCCTTCGTGGTGCCATGGCTGACGGCGCAATCGCCGTGGCTTGCGCAGAGTCAACGGCTGGAGAAGCAGATGGCCACCGCGTTTTCTCGTGCCGGATTAGCGCTGGTAACGAGCCGTGCCTCGGTGCGGCCGATCGATTCGCTCACCTGCCCGGCGCTGGTGGTGGAGCTTGCACCCTCGGGCGACGATGCCGACAGCATCAATGACACGGACTACCAGCAGCGGGTAGCGCTGACGATTGCCGGAGCGATGCTGTTCTGGCAGAACCAGGTGCAGCCGCCAGCACGGCTCGAAGCCGCAACCAAAGAGGCCGTTGGGCAGGCGGCGCCGAGCGACGCTACGAGGACGCAGCCATGATCCAACGCCATCAACGCATCGTGTTCTGGTGCCTGGTTGTATGCATTCTCGGCATGGGCGTGCTGCTGGCCGTGGGGCGCCAGCGCGGCCGCCAGCGGATTGAGGCGCTCGCCGCCGGCGATGAGACGCCGCTCGACGCGCCAACCGCAATGGCCGAGACCGTAACGCTGGATCTCGCAAATGATGCGGATGGATCGATCGCGCCGGCCTCGCGCCAGATTGCCCTGCCGCAAGAACCCAATGCGCGGGCGCGGGCATTGATCGATCACCTGATTGCGGAGTACGCGCTGCCCGGCTCGGCGCACGCGTTGCCACCGGGCGCGGCGGTCGCGGAGGTATTTCTCCTGCCTCTGCCGCTGGTGGGCTACACCACCGACTCATCCACCGCGGCGACCAAGGACGGAGGGTTCCGGCCGACCTTGCCGGTGGGACAGACCGACCCGGATCCGGTGCAGCCAAAGCAGCCGGGCGGTGAGCTCGCCGTGATCGATCTGCATAGCACGTTTGTGAATCAGCATCCCTCCGGCGTGGAGGTGGAATCGCTGACGCTGCGCTCGATCCTGGGAACCCTGCATGCCAATCTCCCGCAGATTGAGCAGGTGCGTTTCCTGGTGGACGGGCAGGCGCGCGAAACGCTGGCGGGGCATGCGGACCTGCTGCGGACCTACCCCGCCGCCGATACGACCTCGGGCGCAAATGCCGCAAACGAGGGACAATCGAACTGAATGAACTCTGCTGCCAGTAAACAAAATGTTGCGCAGACGACCGCGAATCCGGGTCCCGTGGTGGGCGTCTTCGACTCCGGTTTCGGCGGGTTGACGGTCTTACGCGCCCTGCTGTCGAAGATCCCGTTTGCGAATTACCTCTACCTGGGAGACACGGCGCGGCTGCCCTACGGTGCGAAATCGCAGGCGACCATTGCGCGCTACGCGGTAGAGAGTGCGCGCTTTCTGGAGCAGCGCGGCTGCGAATACCTGGTGATTGCATGCAATACCGCGACGGCGCTGGCGCTCGAGGATATTCGCCGCGCGGTGAGCGTGCCGGTGCTGGGCGTGATCGAGCCCGGAGCCCATGCGGCGAAGCGTGCCGTCGGCTCGGGTGCCGAGGTGCTGGTGCTGGCAACGGCGGCGACCGTGCAGTCGCATGCCTACCACGCGGCTTGCCAGGCCATTGGGTTACGCGCGGTGGAAGCGGCGTGCCCGCTGCTGGTGCCGCTGGTCGAAGAAGGTTGGACCGATCACCAGGTCACGCGCGACGTGCTGCGCATTTACTTGTCGGAAGCTTTGGCGAAGTGCACGCCAGACGCCGTGCTGCTGGGCTGCACGCACTATCCCCTGATCGCGGGAGCCATCCAAACGACGCTGCGGGAGCTGGGCTCGCATGCAGTGGTGATAGATTCGGCGGAGGCCACGGCGGAGGCTGCAGCTGCAGCGCTGGACGTGAATACCCGGGTGGCCGAAGTGGAAAACGTGGCAAGCTTCGAGTGCTATGCCACGGATTCGGTCGAGAAATTTCAACGGCTTGGCAGCTTGTTTCTCCACCAGCCGATCGCCCACGTGCATCATCTCGACCTGGGCGGATAAACTGTTTCGAGCGATGCATTATCTTCTGAAATCTGAACCTGACAAATACTCCTTTGACGACCTGCTGCGCGATGGCGAAACCAAGTGGGACGGAATCAAGAACCCGCAGGCGCTCATCACGCTGCGCAACATGAAGCCTGGGGAGCAGTGCGTGATCTACCACTCCAACGTGGGCAAAGCTGCGGTCGGGACAGCGAAGGTGGTTTCGGTGACCACCGATCCTGATGATCCGAAGACGCCCATCGTCCGGCTGAAGGCGGGCAAGCGTCTGAAGCGCGAAAAGCCCTTGACAGAGATTCGCCATGCTGGCGTCTTTCTGGGCTCGGTCCTGTTCCGGCAGTTTCGGCTGTCGGTCGTGCCGCTATCCGAGGAACAATTCGACTGGCTCGTTCACGGCTGAGCGACGGCCGTCCACAGCCAGAGTTCGCCTCAAACTGCTATCCTTAGCGTCGGTTGACAAGATGTGCCAGCACGGCAGGAGTTTCACCATGATCGATATGAAGGGCAAAGTGGCCGTAGTGTTCGGCCTCGCCAACAAGCGCAGCATCGCCTATGCCATCGCGGAAAAACTGTCTGAGGCGGGTGCGACCCTGGTGCTGTGCTACCAGAGCGAGCGGTTGCGGGCCGAGTCGGAGGAGCTCATTGAGTCGCTGGGACAGAAGGGCACCGCGCGCGCGATCCAGTGTGACGTCTCAGTCGACGAGCAGATTGACGCCGCCTTCGCCCAGATCGCTGAAGCGTTTCCGGTGATTCACACGGTCGTGCATTCGGTGGCCTTCGCGCCGCAGGATGCGCTGAAGAACGATTTCCTTCTGACCAAGCGCGAAGAGTTCCGCATCGCCCATGACGTAAGCGTCTATTCCCTCATCGCGATCGCACGGGCCGCGGCTCCGCTGATGACCGAAGGCGGATCGATCATCACGCTGACCTACTACGGCAGCACCAAGGTGTTCCCAAACTACAACGTGATGGGCGTCGCCAAGGCGGCGCTCGAGGCGACCGTGCGGTATCTGGCGGCGTCGCTCGGCGCCAAGGGGATCCGCGTGAATGCGATCTCGGCTGGCCCCATCAAGACCCTTGCTGCACGCGGGGTTAGCGACTTTGCTACCATTCTCGACGCCGTAACCGCGCGCGCGCCGCTGCATCGGAACATCGAGCAGCAGGAGGTTGGCAAGGTGGCCCTGTTCCTCGCCAGCGACCTCGCCAGCGGCATGACCGGCGGCGTAACGTTCGTGGATTGCGGTTTCAGTATCACGGGAATCTAATGCACGATTCAAAGGAGATCAGACATGACCGCCGCTGAATTATTGCTCGAAGACTTTGATGTGGAGATCGCGAACACCCGCCGCACGCTGGAGCGCGTGCCCACCGACAAGCCAGACTGGGTGCCGCACGATAAGTCGATGAAGCTGGGCAAGCTGGCCATGCACTGCGCCACCATGCCGCTGTTTGGCTACTACATTCTCGAAGACGACGGCATGGATATGGCGAACTCCAAGCGCCCACATGCTCCGCTGGTCTTCGAGTCGCGCGAACTTTGTCTCGAGCGCCTGGATGAGTCTGCCGCCAAGTGTCGCGCCGCCCTGGCCGCTGCCAGCGATGAGCACCTTGCGAAGCTCTGGCCATTCTCCTTCGGCGAGCACATGATCTCCAACGCCTCGCGCTCCAAGACCTACCGCTTGATGTTCTTCAATCACCTCATTCATCACACGGCGCAATTGGGCGTCTATCTGCGTTTGAACGAGATCCCCGTGCCCGCGCTGTATGGGCCGTCGGCGGACGAGCAGTGGGCACCGAAGTAAGCCCGACGACTTCCCTGCCGCCCGTTTGCAGTATTCTTCTTGCACCATGAAACTTTCGATTCTGGCCGTCGCTCTAACGGGCTGCACGGTCGCGGCAGCGGCGCAGCAACCTGAAACTCACATCACGGTTCTGCACGCGGCTCGCATCCTCGATGTCGCCGCCGGCAAGGTTCTTTCGCCGGGCGAAGTGCTGGTGGAAGGTATCCGCATTCGCGAGGCAGGTACACATGTCTCGCGGCCTGCTAGCGCCGTGGTGATCGATCTCGGCGATACAACGCTGATGCCCGGCCTGATCGACGCGCATACGCATCTCTTCCTTCACCCTGGCAACGAGGGGCTGCAGACGGTCGAGGAATCCGTGCCGCAGCGAACGCTGATGGCTGCCGCAGCCGCGAAGGCTGACGTGATGGCCGGCTTCACCGCCGAGCGCGATATGGGAACCGAGGGCGCTGGCTGCGCCGACGTCGCCGTGCGCAATGCAATCAACAACGGTTCCATCCCAGGCCCGCGCATGCGCGTCTCGTGCAACGCGATCGACATCCTGGGCGGTCATGAAGACGCCATCGGATTCAATCCCGCGCAGCAGGTACTCTCGAACGCTGACTACGCTAACTCCGCCGACCAGATCGTCGCGGTGATGCGCCAGCAGCGCAAGGAAGGAGCAGACTTCACAAAGATTTACGAGACGGGCCGAGATCGCCTCGAAGGCGATACGTTTACGACGCCGTATCAGTACACCGAAGCGCAGCTTGCCGCGGCGGTCGCAGAGGCCGACCGCACAGGCTCGTTTGTGGGAGTGCACTGCACCGGTGAGCCGGGGGCTTCGTATGCGGCAGCGGCTGGTGTGGCCGCTATCGACCACGCTTACTACCTCTCGCCCGCGACCATGAAGATCATGCGCGACAAACAGATCTACGCTGTGCCAACCTTTGCGGTAGTCGAATATTTTGCCGATCATCCGCAGCGCGGCGACGGCTCAGAGGATCGCCGCGAGCTGGCCTACCACGCTGCGCAGTTCAAAAAGCAGATGGCTGCAGGCGTGCCATTCGCTGTCGGCTCGGATGTCGGTCCGTTCCCGCATGGAACACAGGCGCGTGAGCTGGAGTTGATGGTGAAGTTTGGCATGCCGCCAGCCGACGTGCTGCGCGCGGACCTGATCAATGGCGCGCGTCTGCTGCGTTGGGCGGACGAGATCGGCCAGCTGAAGCCAGGCTTTTACGCGGACGTGATCGCCGTCCCTGGCAACCCGCTGGACGACATCAGCGTGCTCAAGAAGACCGTCTTCGTGATGAAGAACGGCGACGTGCTGCGCAAGGACTAACCGGCTTTTTCGGTGAGTTCGGCCCAGCGTTGGTAGACGGCATCGTGCTCCGCCTGCGCGGCTTCCATCTCCGCGAGCGCCTCCGTGAGCGCGACGGGGTCGGTGACGACGGCATGATCTTCCAGACGATCATGCGCCGCCGCCATACGCGCATCGGCTTTGTCGACGCGCTCTTCGATGCCATCGAACTCGCGCTGCTCCAGGTACGAGAGCTTCTTCTTGCCCGTCGATGAAGGCGCGTTTGAGGAAGCTGACGCCCGCTGCGAGCTGTTCGCCGCGGCCTGCTGGTTCGCCACGTAGCCCTGCTCGACGCCCTTCCACTCTTCCCACTGCGAGTAATCCGCGAAGACGCGCGCATGCGCATGACCGTCGAGGCCAAGCACAATGTTCGAGACGCGATCCAGCATGTAGCGATCGTGTGTGACCAGCACCAGCGCGCCCTTGAACTCGAGCAGCGCCTCCTCGAGGATCTCGAGTGTGGGAATGTCGAGATCGTTGGTAGGCTCGTCGAGCATCAGCACATCTGCCGGCTGCAGCATCAGCCGCGCAATGAGAACGCGGCCGCGCTCTCCGCCGCTGAGGCGTTCGACGGGCTGGTTAAGCTGGTCGCCGGTGAAGAGAAACTTTGCGGCGTAGCTTGCCACGTGCACCACACGGTCCTGGTAGACGACCGCGTCAGAATCAGGCGCGAGCGCACGGCGCAGCGTGAGCGTCGGATCGATCTCACGAAGCTGCGAGAAGTACACGATGCGCAAGCCGTTGGCGCGCTTGATCGTGCCCGACGTCGCAGGAATCTCTCCCGACATGGCACGCAGGATCGTCGTCTTGCCGCTGCCGTTGGGACCAACCAAGCCAAGCTTCATGCCGTTGGTGACGTTGAAATTTACTCCACCAACAATCTCCCGGCCGCCCAGCGAGATGCTCACGTCTTCAAACTCGATGAGCCGTTTGGTCTGGCGCTCAGTGGCGTTGAACTCGATGCCGGCAGTCGAAGTGCGCGTGCGCGAGTCAACGTCCGCGAGCTTGCCAATGAGTTCGTGCGCGTTGTCGATGCGCGCTTTCGCCTTCGTGGCGCGTGCCTTGGGACCGCGGCGCAGCCACTCAATCTCGGTCTTCACGCGATTGCGCAGACCTTCCTGCATCTTGCTCTGGGCCTCCATGTAGAGCTCGCGCCCCTCAAGAAATTTCGAATACGTTCCGCGCACGCGCAGCACGCCCTCGGCGTACACGCGGCTTAGCTCGACGACCTCGCTCGCAACGTTCTCGAGGAAGTAGCGATCATGCGAGACCACGACGCACGCAAATCGCGCGCTGCGCAGCACGCCCTCGAGCCACTCGATGCCTTCGAGGTCTAGGTGATTGGTCGGCTCGTCGAGCAGCAGCACATCAGGCTCGGTGACCATGGCCTCGGCGATGGCCAGCCGCTTTCTCCAGCCACCCGATAAGCTCGCCGCCTCAGCATCCATGCGGATGGAAGTATCGGTGCCGTCGTCGGCAAACCCGGCGCGGCCAAGAGTTTCGCGCAGGCGCTGCTCGCGCTCATTGGCAGGCACGCTCGCGCGTTCCAACGCGGCCTCCATCACGCTGCGTACTGTCAACCCCGCGGCGTACTCGGAGATCTGGCGGACATAGCCGATGCGCGCGCGGCGGCGCACCGAGACCTCGCCGGAGTCGGGCTCGACTTCACCGGCCAGCACGGCCAGCAGCGTGGACTTTCCGGCGCCGTTAGGGCCGATGAGGCCGATACGGTCGCCCTCGTTCACTGCAAAGGATATTTTTTCGAAGAGTGGCGTCGCCCCAAAGCGTTTCGACACGCCCTGAGCATTCAAAATCGGCGGCATGCTTCTAGTTTACCGGTTTGCGGCGAATGCGCGCCGCAGGAGGTACTAGGAGCCCGGCTTTGCGTTCACTCGGATCGTCGATTTGTTCGCCCGCAGCAGGGGCGACTCGACGTTATAGGCCGCCAACTTCCAGACACCGCCGACATCGTGGAAACAGATGGTTTCCCTGCCCGAACCTTTTTCAAACACGGTGAAATAGCGGAGGGTCAGGAAACCTCCCGTCGCCTCGCCTGTGGAATCGTGCCTGCCGATCTGGGTGGAAGAACGGGGGGCGCCTAGCCGCGCTCGGACATTATCGAACATGCCATTGGAGGTTTCGACGGTGATCGTTTGTCTGTAAGTTTCATCTGCATTGGCGAAGATACCTTGGTCGTCTGCACGGATCATCTGTTGATGCAAGGCGATTACGGCGGCTTGAGCTCGATGAGACTGTATGTGTGACCACTTGACGAAGAAAACCAACGCCCCGGCAAAGGTCACGGCGAGGATGATTCCGCCAGCCCACTTCCAGGCTGGAATGGGATCGAGGACAACCGGTGGAGCGGGCGGCAAGAAGCCGCGCGGAGGCCCAACGCCTGCAGCTGCGTTCGGAATGGATGGTCGCTGCGGCCCAGGATTCACTTCGCTCATTCGTACTCTCGTGGCGTCACGGAACTCTCGCGGCCCGTGAAGGACCTAATCCAGGTCGAAGTCGCGAATCGGCTTGCCCGTATTCGGCGACTCCTTGGCCTTCTTCACGGCTTCAGCGAACTTCTTCGCCATCACGTCGTCCTTATTTTTTTCCGCCTGCACCGATTGCGCAAAGATGGATTCGCGCCGGGCATCCTGCTCTTTCAGTGCCTTCGCGGCAGCGCCGAAGTCCTCAAAAGTCTTCTTACGTGGCGCCGGCGTATGCGCAATCACCGAGCGGCTCACCGGGTCCACCTTCAACATCCCGCCGCAGTCCGGGCACATCACTTCAAATGGCTGGTCGCTCAATCCCATAACAAACCTCGACTAGAACAGCCTCCGGCACTTGCTGGAAACGTCTCTATCGATTGTACGGCGGCGGCGGCACATATCTGTAGACGAAGCGAGGTGTGTCGTTGATGGCCCACACCAAGGCGAGCACCCAGCCGATCAGTGTCCAGCCAAAAAACAAATTGATCAGGAAGATCCACCAGAAGTTCTCAACGTGCCGCGATCCCGCGACGAACGTTGGAAGGAAGTGGATGAAGAATGCGACGACGCCGATCAGGACCAACACCAGGATTGGTAATCCCAAAAGAAAGGTCATGCACGAAAGTATCGCGCAGTCAGTTACTTATGTATAGAGGTTAGAGGAATACAACTCGATGCCCCGGGCATTCCTGGGCAGCATGGCTTACCAGGAGGGAAGGCAGCGCGTCGCCGTAGCGGGCGAGGAACCACACGCCGCCGAGCAGGCGCTCCTGCAGGTGCCCGTCCGGGTACAGGCTCAGCATGATGGCCTCCGCATGTTTCTGCAGCGATGCCTGCTTCTGCAGCTCGAAGTTCGCAGCCATGCGGCGCAGGCGGTTCATCTGGTACCGCATCTTGCTGGCAGACACGCCGGCGGCGCGGCCCAGGTCGGCACTCATCGCGGTCATGTACTCGGTGAGCGCTGAGAGCTCCGCGTCCATCGAATTCCCAACCGCTGCGATCTTGCGTTTACCTTCCACCGGCATGGCGCGGGCCGCGAGACGCAGCGCCAGGTTGGCAACCGTCTTAGCCTCGAGCACCTGCGGAAACTGCACCTCGTGTGTCGCCATGGTGGAGGCGATCGCGGGTTCCACCAGCGTAGCCATCAGCCGCGGGAGCACCGGCGTTACGCGGCCGAGGATGCGGCTGTACAGCACCTCCGACTGCGCAAAGTAGGCGATCTCAGCTGGGCCACCGATGTAGGCGGCAGTGGGCAGAATTGTGTCCTGGAAGACGGGTCGCAGCAGCGCGTTGGGGCTCAAACGCTCCGGCTCGGCAGCCAGAATCTGTAGCAGCTCTGCCGTGGTATAGACGCGAGCACCGGCCTTCCACTCACCGTCGGCGGTGCGACGCAACGGCAGTCGCGCACCGGTTTCGGCGTCGATGAGGAAGAGCAGTGAATGATCGGCGGTAACCAGCACCTGCGCGTGATATCCCGCAGCCTCAAGATCCTGCGAGCGCACCAGCAGCGCATCTTCCAGCTCATCGGCACGCTCCAGCGCAGCCTGCAGAACGCTTGCCCCCATCGCATGGAAATCGCGCGCGGCGGCGTCCATCACAATCAACCCGAACTCGGCAAAAATCTTTGTGAGGAGGCGTCCAAAGGCCGAGGCGAGCGTTGCGCCGGGCGTATAACACTCGTGCAACACGTTGCTGATCGGCGCCCACGCGAGCAGCTCGCTGGCCTGGTTAAGCGTGGCCTCCAGATGCTTCAGGCCCTCATCGCTGCCACCGTCGACCGGCAACGTGCCCACCGGAAGCGGACGCGGCGCCTTCAGCCCCAGGCTCAGGGTTTCGACCTCGGTCTTCGACAGCAGCGCGACTTGATCGACCTCGGCGAGATCGTGGTCCTCAGTGGCCAGCCAGAAGATGGGAACGTGCTCCCGCCCACTGGCTTTCGTCGCGTCCTGTGCCTTGCGAATGGCGGTCGCGGCCTTGAGCAGCGTCAGCAGCGGGCCTCCAAACAAGACGACCTGCTGGCCGGTCACAACGGCGGCAGCGCCCTGCTTCAGGCGCTCAATGTTGGCGAAGACAGCCTCGCCCGCAGCGAAGTTTTCAGCCTGCGTCCGCAGAGCTTCCGCAAGGTGGCCGCGGTGGGAGGCATCCAGGTTGGGCGAATGGCTGGCCCAGTCCATCGAGAATGGATTGGATGGATACCAGCGCCGCAACCCTGGCGGATGCGAAGCTGCAGCGTGGTCCGCGAAGTCGCGGAAGAGCGGGGTCGTGCCGGGCAGCTCCGAGATGGGGTAACACTGGGGGTCCATGCAGGTTTTAGTCTCTCATCCTGAGACTCTTTGGATGCTCGAGCCGGGGCGCCGATGCACCAAATCCTCGCGTGCGCCGGCCCGGGCGCGTCGTGTACTGTACGGTCATGGGAACCAAAAAGACCTCGACCTCGAAAAAAAGCACGAAGACCTCCTCTGCCCCAGCAAAATCAAGCCCTGCGAAAAAAAGTTCCGCGAAGACGTCCGTTGCTTCCCTGGTCGCGTCTGCAGCGGCTGCGCCGAAGCCCGCCAAGCTCACCGGACGAGGTCGTACCGTGTCGTCCAAAACCGTGTACCAGGGCAACGTCTTCTGGGTCACGCGCGACGAGGTAGAGGAGCCGGGCGGCGTGAAGGCGACCCGCGATGTGATCCGCCACAACGGCTCCGTCGTAATTCTCGCCGTCGATACCGAGACCAACCCGAACGACCCCGGCATCTTGTTGATCCGGCAGTATCGTCACGCGGCTGGGAAGTTAATGTTGGAGTTGCCGGCCGGCCGTATCGAGCCCGGGGAGAAGTTGATTCCCGCCGGCAAGCGCGAGCTCATCGAGGAGACCGGCTACCGTGCCAAACGCTGGTCGCACCATTGCAACTACTACGCCAGCCCAGGTTTCCTCACCGAGACGATGACAATTCTGCTGGCCGAAGGCCTTACCCAAGGCGAGGCCGCGCCCGAGGATGACGAGAAAATCGAGCTGCACATGACGCCGCTCTCCGAGGTCCTGCGTCTCATCCGCGCGGGCAAGATCGAGGACGGCAAGACCTTGATTGGCGTGCTGATATATGACGACCTGTGGCGCTCGAAGTCCGCGCAGCGCTAACGGTTTTCGTCGTTCCGCCGTCTGCGAATTCTTTCACTTTTTCCTATGAGATCAACGTTGGGTAAAAGACATAAGAAAAAAAATTGCCGCGAGTTCGGGAATCTGACGATTCCCACGATTCTTCAGGCCGCCTAAGTGCTTGCAATTGCGTCTTACTTTTATCTTCCGGCCACGCGGAAGGTACATTTCGAGCACGGTAAGGGACCCATGGCACAGTACAAAGGGACAGTTAAGTGGTTCAACAACGCAAAGGGCTACGGATTTCTGGGGCGTGAGGATGGCCCCGATGTCTTCGTACATTACAGTTCCATCAAGCTGGAGGGCTACAAGACGCTGAAGGAGGGCGACGAGGTGGAGTTCGACGTGATCCAGGGAACCAAAGGTCCGCAAGCGGACCAGGTCACGCGGACGAAAGCGGTTTAGCGTATCAAGTCAAGGGCCGCGATTCGCTGGGGAACGGCCCAAACTTTACAATCGAAGCTGATCCGGGCCGCGTTCTACGTTTGGCCCGGACTTCGACCTTCTATGGACAACATCACCCTCGCACGTCTGCTCGACGAAACGGCGTCCCTGCTGGAGATCGATGCGGCTGATCCGTTTCGTATTCGGTCGTACCGTCGCGCCGCGGAAGCGGTCGAACAACAGACCACCCAGCTTGCAACCCTTGCGACCGACGCCGCCGACCCCAAGGCTCTGCTCGCCATTCCCGGCATCGGCAAAGGCATGGCCGCCAACATCCGCGACCTCGTGGCCACGGGAACAATGCCTCTGCGCGAAGAGCTGCTGCAGCGCTACAAACCGACGATGCTCGAACTCCTGCGTCTGCCTGGCATGGGCCCGAAGACCGTGGCGCTGGTCTATTCCGCGCTCGGCGTACACGATATCGATAGTCTCGAAGAAGCCGCCAAGCGCGGCGACCTCTTGCCCCTCCCGCGCATGGGCCAGAAGTTTACCGACAAGCTGCTCAAAGGCATTGAGGACTACCGCAAAAACTCTTCGCGCTTTCGCATCGACGTGGCGCGCCAACACGCCGAGCGCATCAGCGAACTCATTCGACTCTTTCCTGGGATCGAGACCATCACTCCCGCCGGTTCCCTGCGCCGCGGCCGCGAAACCGTCGGCGACCTCGATCTCCTCGTCACCGGCCCAGCCTGCGAGCCCGACGTAGTCGCCGCAGCCGTCGAGCACGTGGCAACGCTGCCCCTGATCGACAAGCTGCTCGCGCGCGGCCAGAACAAAGTCAGCTTCACCCTGCGCAACAACCTGCAGGTGGATGTTCGACTGCTGCCGCGTGCCAGCTACGGCGCCGCGCTGCAATACTTTACCGGCTCCAAGATGCACAACGTGGCGCTGCGCCAGCGGGCAATCAAACGCGGCCTGACGTTGAGCGAGTACGCCCTTCTCCGCCTTGAAGATAACGTCGTCGTGGCGGCAGCAACCGAGCAGGAGATCTACAATGCCCTCGACCTCGACTACATCCCGCCCGAGCTGCGCGAGAACTGTGGAGAGCTCGAGGCCGCTGCGAAACACAAGCTGCCGCAACTGATCGTGCGCGGCGATATACGCGGCGACTTGCACATGCACACCACCGAATCCGATGGCAGCAACTCGATCCGCGAGATGGCCGAGGCCGCCATTGACCGCGGCCTGGAGTACATCGCCATCACCGACCACTCCAAGAATCTCGCCATGACCAACGGTATGGACGACACGCGCGCGCTCGCCCATGCGCGCCGCATTCGCGAGGCTTCCGCCGAGCTTGCCAGAGAGTTTGCCGCCGGTCGCGGACCCCAGTGGGAGCGCTATGAAGCTCGCCTGCGCAACAACGAGCCCGACGTAATCAAGCCCACAGTTCCCTTCCGCATCCTTGCCGGCGTCGAGGTAGACATTCTGCTCGACGGCGCGCTCGACCTCACCGATGAAACCCTCTCCCAGCTCGACATCGTCGTCGCCAGCGTCCATTCCGGTTTCAACCAGACGCCCGAAGAAGTGACGGCTCGCGTCCTCCGCGCAGCCGAGAATCCGCATGTGCACATCCTCGGCCATCCCACTGGCCGCAAGGTGCTGCAGCGCGAGGGGTATAAGATCGATCTCGCCCAACTGCTGCCCGCGGCCGCTCGCCTGGGAGTTGCCGTCGAACACAATGCCTCGCCAGCCCGTGCGGATTTGAGTGACTTGAATCTGCGTCTTGCCAAAGAACATGGCTGCAAGATCGTGGTCAACACGGACGCTCACGTCACCGACGAACTCGATCAGATCGACCATGGCATTGTGCAGCTGCGCCGAGCCTGGTTGAGCCCTTCCGACCTGCTCAACACACGTCCCGTTGAAGAATTGTTGGCCAGCCTGCAACGAACGTAAGCAAAATCACAGCGCCCACCCCGCCGTCGCACTATTGTGAGGAAATGATGCTTAAATCTGACGAACCGATCGTTGAACAAGATCTCCAAATCGCCCCGCCACCCGACCCCAACCCCCTGGTCCCGAAGCTCCTCATTGCCGGTGCTGTGATGATCCTCATCGGCGTCGGCATCTATTTCCTGAACCCCCGCAAGACCGCCGAGATCAGCGTACTGAAAACGGACATCTTCGCTCCGCACACCGAGTTCCAGCAGCTTCCCGGCGGCGGTCAGGTCATCGGCACGCCGGCAGCGTCCGAAGACGATGTCTATGTCGTCGCTACCGTGAGCATCACTGACAAGCTACGCCTCCCGATCTTCCTCGATATTGTCTCCGCGACTATGACCACAGACACCGGCACGCTCCAGGCGACCAACGTCTCCGCGCTGGATCTCCCTCGTCTGGAACAGACGTTTCCGCAGCTCACTCCGCTCGTAAGCCCACCGGCAGCTCCGCCGCTGCGCTTTGAGGATGCGGTATCGCCCGGTGCTACCCGCGTCGGCACCATCGTCTTCTTGTTCCCGCGGACAACCGCCAGCCAGTGGGCCGCGAAAAAATCAGCCACCCTCACCGTCTATCTCGCACACGACGCGGCACCCATCCAGGTCCCCCTACCGTAACCACCAAAACATCGGGGCTGCACAGTGTCTGTGCAGCCCCTTCCAACCAAAACGTGAACCCGATCCTACTGACCGGCGCTCGGAGCAGGCATCGGCTCAGGCGCGCTCTTCGGCGTGCTGAGATATCCCGATACCGTCTTCTTGCCAATGTTGTTTACGACGATCTCAAACAGCGCCGGCGTCTTTCCAGAGTAGAACTGGATGGGCTCGTCGAGCGTCCGGTCCTTCTTCTCGATGTTCCGGTCGTCCGAGCTAACCACCAGCGTGAACTTGGAACGCTTCAAATCAATCTTCTTCAGATCGATCTTGATGGTCCCGACGTTCTTGGCGCCCGCACCCTTGTCGAGCGTGAACTCGTAGTAGTTGCGGTCGCCCTTATGCTTCAGCTCCTCCAGCTCCGTGTGGTTGGTAGCAATCAGGCCGCTCATCACGCCCGCATCGCCCATCACCCGGTTCAACTGGGTTTTGGTCGCGTCCAGATCAGCCTTGGTGCTGGCAACATCCGTCTTCACGCCGCCAACATCCGTCTTCACACTCGATACATCGGTCTGCACCGCGCCAACCTGCTGCGCAGTCGCCTTCTGTTCGCGTGCAAGACGCTGTGTCTGGATTGCCTCGCGCTGTTCGGTTGCGACAAGTTCATCTGACTTGTCCTGGAGCTGCTTCTGAGTCAGACCAACGCTTTGAGCCAGCGCCTGGCCCTGGGCCTTCATCCGCTCATTGGTGTCATCAATTTTTTCTGATAGCGCTGCGTTTTGCGCGGTTGCGGCAGAAAGCTTGGACTCCGCATCCGTCAGATGGCTCTGCAACCCGAAACTCCAGGCCAGACCACCCAAGGCGACGATCAACGCCGCAACCGCAACCCCTACCAGCCAAGTTGCCGGCTTGTGCTCCACGTAGGTGTCGTGAGTTGTGCTTTCATCCTTGTCATCTAATAGGCTCATTCGTTGACTTCCTCCTTGCAGGCGAGCTCTTTTGAGCGTGATTTCGCTCAGGGCTTAACCTGAACGGTAAGATGCAGATTCCGCCCGCGAGTGGACGCAAAAAGCGGCCAAAAACGAGGGTGACCTTGATTGTACGGTCCCATCCGACCCATCTAGACATATCGCGCAACGATGTATCGATTCGCGCAACTCCTTCTCCTCCGAGAACGCGATGGATAATGTTGAAGATGAGCCTTTTGAACTCAACCCGGACCTCCGACATCGTCGTAATTGGCGCCGGATTGATCGGGTTGGCAATCGCGCTGGAGCTGACGGATCGCGGTGCGAACGTCACCGTCATTGATCGCGGAGAATCCCTTGCAGGCGCCTCAACGGCCGCGGCCGGGATGCTGGCCGCCAACGATCCGGGCAATCCTCCTGAACTTCGAGAGCTCTCCCGCATGAGCGCCGAACGCTATCCATCATTTCTGGCGCGCATTGAGGCACTCTCCGGGATCGCCGTCCCCTTCCAGACAAACAGCACGCTCCAATACTTCGAGGACGGCCAGACATTGCGGCTGGCGGAGCAATCGCTCGACCCCCGGCAACTGGCCGAGGCCCTGCGCGCTGCTGTGACGGCGACATCCATCCGGCTGCTCGAACATACCCAGATCGCCGCCATCCATCAGACCTCCGACAGCGCCACCATCGCGTTGAGGGACGGGCGCGCCATCGCCACCCAGGCTGTCGTCTACGCAGCAGGTGCGTGGACCTCCGAGGTGCTCGCGGCGCTGGATGGTGATCCAATTTCCATCACCCCCTGCAAGGGACAGATGCTGCGCGTGCACCTTCCCTTTCCCCTCGACGAGGTTCATCGCAGCGAGCGAATTTACATCTGCCCGCGCACCCGCGGCCCGCAGGCAGGCACCGCGCTAATCGGCGCGACAGTCGAGGACGCTGGCTTCGACACCTCAGTACACGCAGACGATCTGAACGCGCTGCGGGCGCTCGCCGCGAACCTCATCCCTCAGCTGGCGTCCGAAGCCGAAGCTCCCGTGGTCGAGTCCTGGGCAGGCCTCCGTCCCGCAACTCCCGACAAGCTGCCCATCTTGGGCGCGTGTTCCCATCCCGGGCACTTCATCGCTACCGGACACTACCGCAATGGCATTCTGCAGGCGCCGGGCACCGCCCTGATCATGGCCGACCTGCTTGAAGGAAAGCCCTCAGCCATCGACGTTTCAGCACTCTCGCCCCTGCGCTTCGCATGCTCCGCCACCACGTAAAACACGAATCGCCCGTTGCAATCGATATTCGGCCAAGTCTCGTGACAACCGCTTCTACGCTGCCCGATAATCGCAGAGGTACGCAGAAAGCGTGAAAAATCAGGAGAGCTGCACCTATGTCCACCGTCGCACCCAAGGGTTTGCAAGACGTCATTGCCAATGATTCCTCGATTTGCTTCATCGACGGAGGCAAAGGAATTCTGTCCTATCGTGGCATCGACATCCACGAACTCGCGCAAAAATCGTCCTTCGAAGAGACGACATTTTTACTTTGGAATGGCAGCCTGCCAACCGCTGCCGAGCTCAATGATTTCTCGCACCAGCTAGCCGCCGCCCGCCAGCTCCCCGACGACGTCATCGACTTCCTCACCCGCCTGCCCAAGACCGCGAGCCCCATGGAGGTCCTGCGCACCGCCGTTTCCCTGCTCTCGATTTACGATCCTGACGAGAAGTCGGTGCTGCATACCGCCAACATCCGCAAGAGCTTCCGCCTCACCGCGCAGATCGCCATGATCATCGCGTTCTTCGACCGCATCCGCAAGGGCAAAGAGATCGTCAAGCCCGACACGTCCCTCTCGCACGCCGCCAACTTCCTCTGGATGCTCAACGGCGAGAAGCCCTCCGAGACTGCGACCAAGGCGCTGGACGTCGCGCTCGTCCTGCATGCCGACCACGAGCTCAACGCCAGCACCTTCGCCGCGCGCGTGATCGCCGCCACCCTCTCGGACCTCCACTCCGCCATCACGGGCGCGATCGGTGCCCTCAAGGGCCCGCTACACGGCGGCGCCAACGAGGCCGTCATGCACTTGCTTTATGCCATCGACCAGGCCGGCGAAGATCCAGTCGAGCACGTCCGCACCATGATCGCGAATAAGGAAAAGATCTCCGGCTTCGGCCATCGCGTCTACACCACCGAAGACCCCCGCGCCACCCACCTCCGCCGCATGTCCGAGGACCTCGGCAAGGACGCCAATCCCAAGTGGTACGAGATGTCGCGCAAAATCGAACTCTACGTCAAAGAAGAGAAGAAGCTCAACGCCAACGTCGACTTCTACTCGGCCAGCACCTACACCACGCTCGGCATCGACATCGATCTCTTCACGCCAATCTTCGCGCTAAGCCGCATCTCCGGCTGGTGCGCGCACGTGATCGAGCAGCACGACGACAATCGCCTCATCCGCCCGCGCGCCAACTACACTGGCCCCGCTTACCCCGCGCCCTACACCCCGATCGAGCAGCGTACCTCTGAAGCCCACAAGCTAGCCGAAAAGCCCAGCGCCTAGGCCCCAAAGCCTCTCGTCGTCCGCGCAGGACTACATCTGCGTGCGTCGCGCAGGCCACTTCCAATCATTGATCTCAGGGCGATCGATGCCGTTCTCGTTCGCGTAGCAGATCGAGTCGATGATCTGATCCTTCAGCCACTCCTTGGTGTGCGCCGCCGTCACCTGCAGCGCGGGCACACGATCGATCACGTCAATCGCCAGGTTGAAGCGATCGATCTGGTTCAGAATCGCCAGCTCCAGCGGCGTATTAATGTTGCCCTTTTCCTTGTAGCCGCGCACGTGAAAGTTATCGTGGTTCGTTCGCTTATAAGTGAACTTGTGAATCAACGCAGCGTACGCATGGAAGTTGAAGATCACAGGCTTGTCCTTGGTAAACAGCCCGTCAAACTCCCGCTCCGACAGCCCATGCGGATGTTCCGTATCAGGCATCAATCGGAACAGGTCCACCACATTCACAAACCGTATCTTTACCTCCGGGCATCGTTCCCGCAGAATCGCCACCGCCGCGAGCGCTTCCGCCGTCGGAATATCGCCGGCGCACGCCATCACGACGTCCGGCTCAACCCCCTGGTCATTGCTCGCGAAATCCCATATGCCAATGCCCTTGGTGCAGTGGTCAGAAGCCTTATCCATCGGCAGATATTGCAGGTGCAGCGCCTTGTCCGCAACAATCACGTTCACATAATTCGTGCTGCGCAAACAGTGGTCCGCAACACTCAGCAGGCAGTTCGCATCCGGTGGCAGATAGATCCGCGTCACCTCCGGGCTCTTGTTGGTCACAAGGTCCAGAAACCCCGGATCCTGGTGAGTAAATCCGTTGTGATCCTGCCGCCACACCAACGACGTAATCAACAAATTCAACGAGGAGACCGGCGCCCGCCAGCGCAGCTCCAGCTTGCTCTTCTCCAGCCACTTGGCATGCTGGTTAAACATCGAGTCGATCACATGCACAAACGACTCGTACGTCGCGAACAGTCCGTGCCGCCCGGTCAGCAAATAGCCTTCGAACCACCCCTCCAGCGTATGTTCGCTCAACATCTCCATCACACGCCCGTCGGTCGATAGAAAGCCGCCATCGTCGTCCGACGGCAATCGCTCTTCCAGCCACGTCTTCTGGCTCGCCTCATAGATCGCGTCCAGCTTATTCGACGCCGTTTCATCCGGCCCGAACACGCGAAAGCTCGTCATGTTTTTGCGCATCACGCCGGCAAGAAAGTGCCCCAGCACATTCGTCGACGACACCTGAATCTTGCCCGGGTCATCCACCTTCACCGCATACTCGCGAAAATCAGGAAGATCCAGCGGCTTGCGCAGCAGCCCCCCATTCGCGTGCGGGTTTCCGGAGATGCGTCGCGTGCTCTTGGGCGGCAATTCGCGCAGCTCTTCAACTAATCGGCCTGCCTCATCAAACAACTCTTCGGGACGATAACTCCGCAGCCATTCTTCCACTAGCTTCAGGTGCTCCGGATTGCTCTTCGGATCAACAATCGGCATCTGGTGCGCGCGCCACGAGCCCTCCAGCTTGTGCCCATCGACCTCCTTCGGACAAGTCCATCCCTTCGGCGAACGCAGCACAATCATCGGCCACCGCTGCCGCTCTACAGGCGTCCCCGCCGGAGCCGTTCGCGCCTTCTGCTGGATCGCGCGAATCTCGAGCACACACTGCTCCATCACCTCGGCCATCATCGGATGCATGATCGCAGGATCATCGCCCTCCACAAAATACGGTTTCCACCCGTAACCAATGAGCAGGCTGTTCAACTCCTCATGCGGAATACGCGCGAGTATTGTAGGATTCGCAATCTTGTATCCGTTCAAATGCAGTACCGGCAGCACCGCCCCATCCGTGATCGGATTCAGAAATTTATTGGAATGCCACGACGTCGCAAGCGGTCCCGTCTCCGACTCGCCATCGCCCACCATCACCGTCACAATCAAATCGGGATTATCGAACGCCGCGCCGAATCCATGCGAGAGGCTGTATCCCAACTCACCGCCCTCGTGGATCGAACCCGGCGTCTCCGGCGTGCAATGGCTGCCGATCCCACCCGGAAAGGAAAACTGCTTCATGAACTTCTGCAGCCCTTCCAGATCCTGGCTGATCGACGGATAAATCTCCGAGTACACGCCCTCGAGATAGCTATTCGACAACGTCGCAGGAGCCCCATGCCCCGGCCCCGAAATGTAAATGGCGTCGAGATCGTACTTCCGGATCAGCCGGTTCAGATGCACCCACGTAAACGTCTGGCCGGGATCGCTGCCCCAGTGGCCGAGCAGCCGATTCTTGATGTGCTCAGGCTTAAGCGGCTCGCGCAGCAGAGGATTCTTCAGCAGATACAGCATGCCCGCGCACAGATAATTGCAGGCGCGCCAGTAGGCATCCATTCTGCGCAACTCATCTGCGCTCAAGGATTCCACCTCAGAATTCATTGGCTCCGCAACGGCAGAATTGTTTGTGGTCATAAGGTCCTCGCTCTCACTGCGTCGTTGATTGGATGTAACTGGTTCGCTGGAATCGCAAATGCTGCGTTCGTAAAACCTATCTCCGTACTTCTTGTCGCGCCATCTGCTCCACGTGCACAGCGATCATCTGGTCTTCCCGCGCAGGGACAACGAGGACCGCAGTGGGAGAGTCTTGTGAACTGATACGTTGGATGCCGTCCGCGGTCGTGCGGTTCAGCCCATCGTTAAGCGCTGGATCGATATTCACGCCAAGAGCCGAGACGCCGCCAACAATCTCAGCGCGCGACATCGGATCGTGTTCCCCAATTCCGCCCGCAAACACGATCGCATCCAGCCCTCCGAGCAGCCAACTGAATCCTCCCATCGCCTTCGTCACACTGCGCGTAAAGATCTTCAGCGCCAGCGTTGCCCGCGCATCTCCGTTCGCCGAAGCCTCGCGCATCGCCTTCACATCGTTCTCCATCCCGCTAACCGCCGCCATCCCCGACGCATGATTCAACAGCGCCTCCACCTCCCCCACCCGGTCTCCCTTAGGCGCCTCCCGCAGCAGATATAACACCAGCCCCGGATCAAGATCGCCCGGCCGTGTTCCCATCACCACGCCGCCGGTCGGCGTCAGCCCCATCGTCGTATCCACGGAAGCTCCATCCAGCAACGCCGTAACGCTGCAGCCGCTGCCCAGGTGCGCAATCACCATCCGCCGGGGAACATCCCCCGCGCGCTTCAGTTGGCGCACAATCGACTCGCAGCTCAGACCATGAAACCCGTACCGCCGCACCCCGCGCGCAGCATACTCCGGCGGCAGCGCGTAGGTGCTCGCCTCCACCGGCATCGTCTGGTGAAACACGGTATCGAAGCACGCGTAATGCGGCAGTGTTGGAAATCGCTTCATGAACGCGCGAATCATTTGCACCGCCTCGGGATCATGCAGCGGTGCAAACTCGCTCGCCGCCTCAAGATCGGCGATCACCTCGGCCGTAATGCGCACATGCTCGCGAATCTTCGGCCCTGGATGCACGACCCGATAGCCCACCGCCTCAAACGCCGGCAGGCCGCTACCCGAAACCACATCAAGCACCTCGGCGATCGCTTGCTCCACGCCATGGATCCCAACCTTCTTCGTCGCCGACTTCTCTCCACCCTCGCCCGTCGCATGCGTTGTCAGCGTGCCCTCAGCGTCCCCAATGTCGCTGAGCGCCCCCTCGAACAACGAGCGCGGCGCCACCGTCGGCGCATTCCCACCCGGCGCCGGCTGCACGCCAAAGATCGAAAACTTGATCGACGACGATCCGCTGTTGATCACCAGTATCTGCATCGCGCTCCCATCATCGCCCTGAGTCTACCGCGACCCGGTGTCTACTGCGTTAAACGAGCGTCAAGCCCTGAACCAGGCCCTTCGTTTCACATCACAATGACGGACGACCCAGCCTCAGTTTCATCTTTCACCGCGACCAGCGCCTTATTCGCATCGTCCAGCGAGAACGTAACCACCCGCGGCTTTATCGCCAACTCCTGCGCAATCTTTAGAAAGTCTCGCGCATCGTCCCGCGTCATATTCGCCACGCTACGAATCTGCCGCTCGCCCCACAGCAGTTTGTCGTAATCGAAGGACGGCATCGCGTCCAGGTGAATCGCATTGATCGCCACCACGCCGCCTTTCCGCAGACTCGACAACGCATCCACCACCACCTTTCCCGCCGGTGCAAACGTAATCGCGCGATCCAATTCCACTGGCGGACGTTTGTCTTCCGCGCCCACCCACGTCGCCCCAAGCGACTCCGCCGTTTTGCGATGCCCTTCGCCACGCGTCACCACATACACCTCGCACTTCCACGACTGCAGCACCTGAATCGCGAGCGCAGCCGAGCTTCCAAACCCAAACAGCCCCACCCGTTCTCCCGGCCGTACGCCCGCTACGCGAAGGCTTCGAAATCCAATAATCCCCGCGCACAGCAGTGGCGCCACATGCACAGGATCGTGCCCGCCAGCCAGCGGATACGCAAAGTCCGCCCGCACCAGCACATACTCCGCATACCCACCATCAATCGTGTATCCCGTAAACGTCGGATGGTCGCAGAGATTTTCCATCGCGTGTTTGCAGAACCAGCAGTCGCCATCCACGCCACCCATCCACGACACGCCCACACGCGTCCCCACCGGCATCTCCGCAGTCGCACCCTCGACCACCTCTCCCACAATCTGGTGCCCCGGGATCAGCCGCTTCTTCAGCTGCGGCAGATCGCCCTCGACAATGTGCAGATCGGTGCGGCACACTCCACACGCCAACACGCGCAGCAACAGGTGTCCCGGCTGCATCGCAGGACGCGGCACCTCCTCGATACGCACAAACTCTTCCGGCAAACGAACGGCTCCATCGAACACGGCAGCTTTCATAACAACAAAGCTCCTGGGAAGCGAAGATTTTCGCCGACCGCAGGCGGCTTCACTCACCCAATTGGATGCCGAATCATCACGCGCCGCGCTTCGCTGCCTTCGCGCCCGACAGCTATCCGTTCATCTCCGCCCAAAGATCGGCGCCGCCGTCACCCTTCGCCGACACACCAATCCGCGGAACCAGCAGCTGGAAGATCAGCAGCGAAACCACGTAGGCGCCGCTCGCCATCGCAAAGATGACCAGCGGATGCAGCGAGAGCAGGTGCGAGACCAGCACCGTGAACAGCGCCCCACCGAGCGACCCGACGGCCCCGCCGATGCCCACCACGGTCGATACCGAGGTCGACGGAAACATGTCCGTAGGCGTCGCAAACAATGTCGCCGACCAGCCTTGATGCGCGGCCGCCGCCAACGCAAACAGCGCCACCGCCGGCCAGGCGTTATGCGGAGACAGCGCGTGCATGTGCGGCACCAGCATCAACGGCAGCACGCAAACCGCCGTGACCAGCATGGCAAACTTCCGCCCGCTGTTCACCGTGTGGCCTCGCTTCATGCGCAACCCCGAAAGCCCTCCGCCCAAAAACGAGCCCACCGACGACACCGCATACACCACAACGATTGGCCAGTACGCCTGCTTCAGGCTCAGGCCATAGTTGTCGTTCAGGTACATCGGTAAGTAGAAAAGATAGAACCACCACACCGGATCGGTGAGACCCTTTGCAATCGAAAACGCATACAGCCCGCGATTGCGCAGAAGAATTCCATAGAGCTTCTTGCCCGTGACATTCGGAACCACGCGCTGCAGATCCGCCTGCGTCGTAGTCAGTCCGCGACGCAGCCGGTTATACGGAAACGCCAGCCACAACACCAGCCAGCAAAGCCCCATACCGCCAGTGCATAGAAACGCGGCGCGCCATCCGCCGAAGTGCAGCGTCGCGAGCGGCACAATCGCCGGCGCAATAAAGAACGCAGCATTCGCCCCCGAATTAAACAGCCCGATAGCCAGCGCGCGATCTTCGCTGGCAAACCATTCGCTGGTCGCCTTGATCGCCGCCGGGAAGTTCCCCGACTCGCCCAGCCCCAGGCACGCGCGCGCAATGCAGAAGCCAATCACCGAATGCACCAGCGAATGGCTAATCGACGCCACCGCCCACACACCGATCGCCACCGCATATCCAATCTTCGTGCCCAGCCGATCGATGAACGGCGCCGCCACCAAAAATCCCACCGCGTACGCAATCTGGAAGCACTCCACAATGTGCCCGTAGTTCAGGTGATATTCCGCTTGATACGCGGCGCTCACGCCCGGAAGCCAGCCCATGAACGGCAAGTGAAGCAGGGGCTCGATCAACGAAAGGACCGACCTGTCCATGTAGTTAATCGTTGTCGCCAGGAACAACAGGAAGCACACAAACCAGCGAATGTTCGACTCTGCGGGACGCGAGGTAAACTCCCGCCCGTCGGATCTAGAGACTTCTGAGGGCATTATTCAAGCTCCGGCGGAACGCCATGAAGTATATCGAAAACATTTGATGAAGCGTGCAAGCATCCAGCGATCAACTCGCATTTTCCTTCCCAATCGCGCGTCGTGACGGTTTCCCGGGTGCCGGCACATCACGCGCGTGCCGCTTGCCGGAGTGTCGCTGCAGCACCAGCGCGGCCGCGCCCCGAAGCCTCGCCAGGCCCCCTTCCTCTGACGGCATCAGCCGTGGCGGCAAGCCTCCCAACAGCGTTCCTTGCATCTCCGCCTTGATCACCGGCCCGACCACTCCCCAGGCCTGCGTGATGTCGCCCGCGATAAAAATCACCTCCGGCGAGAGCGATGCGGTCACCATGCGCAAGCCTAGACCAATATGTTTTGCCTGCTCCGTAAGCGCGGCCACGGCGTCCTTATCGCCCTCCTCGGCCAGCGCATGCAGTTCGGCAATTCCTATCTCCTCGTTCCTCGGTTTGCGTTCGGCAAAATACCGGAGCGCCGCATTGGACGAAGCGAACGTCTCCCAGCATCCCCGCGCGCCACAGGCACACTGCGGCCCTTGCGGATCCATCACAATGTGTCCAAGCTCGCCCGCCATGCCGCTCTTGCCATACACCGGTTGCCCGTTGGCGAGGATGCCCGTGCCAACGCCCTCCGCGATCGTCACCAGCACCGCATGGCGCACGCCGTCCATCTTTCCAAACCACATCTCCGAGAGCAGCCACGCATTCGCTGCGTTCTCCATCTCCACC
>Ga0302316_10000206_pt1 | contig 53501 bp, 54 predicted proteins | sample III_Palsa_N3_2_FD_200456 | JGI IMG/M metagenome (GOLD analysis project Ga0302316, IMG submission 200456) | Peat permafrost microbial communities from Stordalen Mire near Abisko, Sweden - III_Palsa_N3_2 | ecosystem: Environmental > Terrestrial > Soil > Palsa > Peat permafrost | place: Sweden...
GGAAGCGAGGATCTGCTCCTGCTGCTCTACAAGGAGTTCGCGGATCGGTAGAGGGAGGTCGTGATCGAGAGCCTTTTCGTAAGCTTTCTTGGCTTCATCTTCTCCCTGTTCGGCGGTCTCGAGGAGGCCGTGATCGCTGCCGCCGAGCTTCGCTTTGAGGTCGCCCCAGGTGCGATGGATGGCGCCGGAGACGGTGCCGGACTCCTTCACGTCCGCCATGCCGGCGCGGTGCAGCTCATTCTCGAGCTCGGCGCGGAAGTTCGCGCGCTTGAGACTCTCGGCGAGGAAGAAGCGCTTGAGGGAGATGTCCTTGAGGTGGTCGCCGATGTCGGCAAAACCCTTCTGGCTGTCCTCGAGGGTCTTGACGAGGTCGAGGAGAACAGTCTCCATCTCTTTGTTCTTAGTCGATCCGTCCACAGTATTGGTTGACATAAAATCCTTCCTGGCCAGAAGCCATGGGGTTGCGCGGGTGGGGTCCGCCGATTGGGTGCGATTCTCCTTCGTCGGCGGCAAGCGGGAGAAATCGCGAAAATCCTGCTCCCCTACCTCTACGCGTCTGAGGTTCAAGTTCGGCACAATCCTCACCAACCCCGACCTATCACTAGATGCGGAAGGGGCTGGCTGCGTTGACTGGGAACGAAAAATCGGCTGGAGAGTGGATTTTGGGCGGGAGACGTGAGGGTCACCAGTGTGGTTCCACTTTGTGAGGTTGCGCACCGCACAGCGCGCTATGGAACAATAAATTTGCTCTGGTTGTTCGGTTATTCGCAGCAAAGCGCCCGCGCGGTACGACCCGCAGGCGTGAGCTCGACCGCGTACCCAACCCCTATGAAGCCCCAGAGACTCATTTACTCGCCAACCCGTAGCCGTCGTCTGAACGAGATGCTCGGCTTGATTGTGCTGGTTGCCGCCGGCTTGCTGCTGCTTGCGTTGGTCAGCTATACGCCGTCCGATCCATCGTTCAACACGATGGGCGGAGGTGCGGGCACGCGGCTGGCTCACAACTGGACGGGGCTGGTGGGGGCCTATGTGGCTGACCTGCTGTTGCAGACGGTGGGGATCGCGATCTTCTTTGTGCCGCTGGCGATGGTGAGGATTGGCGTTTCGTGGATGCGGTCGCAGCGCGTGGGGTCGACGAAGACGAAGCTCGTCGGGATTGTGCTTTGGCTCATCTTTGCGCCGGCGCTGATCTCCATGATGCCGGGCGAGTTGTTGTGGCGGCATGCGCTGCCGATCGCTGGCATTGGGGGGACGATCCTCGCTGGCGGCCTGATTCACTTCGTGAACTATCCGGGCGCGATGATCGTGTGCAGCCTGATGGTTGCGCTGTCGCTTTACCTGACGACGTCGTTTCTGCTGGCGAATGCGGGCGTTTGGTTCACGGCGCACTTCGGATTTTTGCAGAGCTTGAGTGATCGCTATGCGGCGTGGAAGAGCAAGCGGCGCGGTGCGGAGGATGAGGAGTTCGACGAGGCGTTTGCTTCCAAGCGCGAGATCGCGGCGGCTATGGCGCGCAGGCAGGAGGCGAACGAAGGCGACGAGGGGACTCAGAATGGCACATTACTCTCGAGCTTCTTTGGATGGTTTGGGCGGCGCAAGCGTCGGCAGGAAGAGGAAGATGCCGCGGGCCTTGGGCAGGCGCCTGGAGCGAGCGGGGAGCCGGTGTCGGTATGGCAGACGATGCCGCGTACATTGGTGGACGCTGCTCCGATGACGGGACTGCACGTGGCGGCGGCGGCGGCGGCACCCTATGCTGCGCAACTGGCGGCGGCGGCGGCGCCACTGCGGAACGCCCCGACGGAGGTGCTGCCGTTCGCGGATGCTGAGGCGATGTCTGCGAATGCGCAGGAAGATGATGGATGGCTGGATTCGCCGGAGCGGCGGACGCCGGCGCCGATTTTGTCGATGCCGAAGACTTCGCATGTGTCGATGCCGGAGCCACCGCCGGCGCGGGCTCCAAAGCCGGTAGCGTTGCCGCCGATGCCTTCGCCGATGCAGGACATTGCGGCGCAGAATATTGCGTTTGGCAAACGCGCGGATGCGGATATGCAGGCGGTGGCGATTGTGCCGAAGTCGGTGCGGGGATATAAATTGCCGCCGAGTTCGCTTCTGTTCAAGTCTGAAGAGCATGCGCAAGTGCGGGAGAACGAACTGCGTGAAGAGGCTCGGGTGCTGGTGGAGAAGTGCGGCGAGTTTGGCGTGGATGGCAGCGTTGAGCAGATCAATCCCGGGCCGGTGGTGACGACGTTTGAGTTTCGCCCGGATGCGGGGGTGAAGTACTCGCGCGTGACGGGGCTGGCGGATGATCTTTGTTTGGCTATGGCGGCGGAGTCGATTTTGATTGAGCGCATGCCGGGCAAGTCTACTGTTGGGATACAGGTTCCTAACCATGAGCGCGAGACGATCTGGCTGCGCGATGTGGTGGAGTGCGAGAACTTCGCGCAAAGCAAGAGCAAGCTGGCGATCGCGCTGGGCAAGGATATCAGCGGACGGATTGTGATTGGGGATCTGGCGAGTATGCCGCATGTATTGATCGCGGGATCGACGGGATCAGGTAAGTCGGTGGCGATCAACGCGATGATTATGAGCGTGTTGTTCAAATCGACGCCGGAGCAGGTACGCATGATTTTGGTGGATCCGAAGCGGGTTGAGCTGGGAATGTACGAAGGGATTCCGCACTTGTTTACGCCGATCATTACGGAGGCGAAACTGGCGGCCAATGCGCTGAGAAATGCGGTGCGCGAGATGGAGCGCAGGTTGAAGCTGCTAGCTGCGAATCATGTGCGCAATATCGACCAGTTCAACAAGCTGTTTGAGAATGGCAGCGAGTATTTGTTTGAGGATGTGAACCAGGAACCGTTGCCGTACATCATGATCATCATCGATGAGCTGGCGGATTTGATGATGCTGGATCGGGCTAACGTGGAAGAGGCGATTACGCGGTTGGCGCAGATGGCGCGGGCTGTCGGAATCCACTTGGTGCTGGCTACGCAGCGGCCGTCGGTGGACGTGATTACGGGATTGATCAAGGCGAATGTGCCGACACGTATGAGCTTCCGGCTGGCGACGAAGGTGGATTCGCGGACGATCATTGATTCGAATGGCGCGGAGAGCTTGCTGGGTCGCGGCGATATGTTGTTTCTGCCGCCGGGGACTTCGCGGCTGCAGCGCGTGCATGCGCCCTTCGTTACGGAGAAAGAGATTGCAGCGGTCACGGCGTTCTGGAGAGCGCAGGGCGAGGCGGAATACGTGCACGGGTTCCTGGAAGGGCCGAAGGACGAGAAGAGCAGCGAGGGCGGCGGCGCCGAGGATAGCGCAGAAGACGATGCGCTGTTCGATGATGCGGTGCGGCTGGTGTTTGAGTTTGGGAAGGCGTCGACTTCCCTGCTGCAACGGCGTCTGCGCATTGGCTATGGACGCGCGGCGCATCTGATCGACATGATGGAGCGCGATGGATTGGTGGGGCCGGCGGACGGATCGAAGCCGCGCGAGATTCTGAAGTCGCCGAGCTACTTCTCAGAAGTGGACGCGACGCTGCGGTAGGAGCGCGGTTAGTGTGAGGCGGGAGCGGAGCGATTGCGCAGCCAGCGGATGAGGTCGGTGCGAACGCGCTCGTAGCTGGGCTCGCCCTTGGGGTAGAGCTTGATGGTGCCGTGGGATTTTCCATTGTAGAAGTTCAGGGCAAAGGCTGTGATGACTGGTGCGGTGCCGGGGTCGACGCCGATGAGGACGTTGGTGTTGGGCTTGAGTGCAGAGCGGGCTGCGTCCGCTGATTCGAGTGAGACGTACTCGCGGACGCGACCATCGGGGCCGAAGAATTCGAAGTTGTAGCGAGTGAGTGAGCGGCCGACGGGCTCGTAGTATTCGCGGACAATCCAGTGTTCGTCGTGCACGTCGAACGCGTCGATGACATCGCTCTCGCGGGTACTGATGCCGGGCGCGCCGCGCTGGCGGGCACCACGGAGGACGGCGCGTTCGCGATCGAATTCGTCCCAGCGGCCGAGCGCGGCTTCGACGATGACGAGATTCTTGTGGGCGAGCCAGAATTCTGGCTGCGCGGCGACTACGGCGCGGTATTGCAGTTCTGCGGCTTCGTACTGGTGGAGGCCGAGCTTGGCGTCGCCGATGCCTTCCAGGGCATCGATGTTGCTGGGATGGGATTTCAGGTAAGCGGCGAAGAGATCTTCCGCTTGCTGATAGTGCTTGTCCTCGAGGGCTTTGCGCGCCGGGAGAAGTTCGGACGGGATTGGCCTCTGCGCGGCACAGGTTGCGATGAGTGCGGAGAGGATGATGGCGGCCGTGGTTGCTCGATGGCGGGTGAAGAGTTTCAAGTGTTCTACCTGCGCCTTCCCTGCCGCATTGCTTGTCGGCTCACGAAGGATCCGAGGACTGCGATCGCGGCCAGCAGGGCGATCCAAAAGAGGTTTGGGTTGCGCTGGTCGTACGTGCTGGCAACGTGACGCTGGATGTAGCCGGGATTGAGCTCCTCCGATCCTAAGGTTGCGATGAGCGGCTTGGCCGGCAGGGCTGCAAGATCCCCCAGGTCATAGACGGATGCGCGAAGGTCATTGTCACCATAGCGGAGGGTGAAGGTGGAGTTGGGGATGGCGTCGAAGCAGAGGGTGCGCTGACGCATCTGCAACTGGACGGCGCGGATGGGGAGCGGCGGCTGGTCTGCGTTATTGACCGCTATGTGGATAGCGGCGGGATCGTGCAGGTTGGAGGCGATGACGGCGGGGAATGAGAGCCTTGCGTCATTGATCGCGGGGGTGGCGGTGTTCGCGTTGGCGGGACGGGTGACGCGCCAGATCTGACTGGCGATGGCCTCTTGCGGCTGATCAGGCTGATGAGTGTCTGCGTCGGCGGTGATGGCGACGTTGCGCAGGAAGTCGGATTTGTAGGTCGGATCGAGGGTGAACTGTACGCGCTCCACGGGAAGGTGGGCCGGTATGTTGAGCTCGGCGACGGAAGATGCATTCTGCTGGGTGACGGTGTTGTAGGCGGAAGCGACGGCGGTGTAGAGGGTTTGGGCTTCGCGGCTGGCGGGTACGGTTGCTCCCTGGATGATGGAGGGATCGGGATGCGGGAAGGGCTTGCCATCGGGGGTTCGGAGGTGGAGGAGGACATGCAGATGAGGGAGGGTGGATTCCTGGAGAGCGAGTGAAGTGGAGCGGGCGAGATGGCGGTCTGTGAGGTCGAAGAGGGTGAAGACGCCTAGAGGTTTGCTGGAGGCGTTGTCGAGAGCGGAGCCTGTGACTTCTGCGGTGGCGAGGAAGTTGTGCGCGGCAAGGTCGAGGTCGACTTCTGAGTAGGGGCGCGGAGGCATGTCGAGGTCGAAGGAAAGGATGCCGTTGTGCAGAGCACGGTTGCGAACGGTTGCGGTCTGGGCGTCGGTGGGCTGGGCTTCGCTGTAGCTTAGGACGAAGGGGACTTCCTGAGGTCTTGTGTGGGGGGCGGTGCGGAAAACGCGGAGATCGTCGGCTGAGGGGCTGGCTGCGTGGGCGTAGACGCTGGCGTCGAGTATGGTGCAGGCGATGCCCGAGGCGTTGTGCGGAACGGTGAGGGTGCGGACGTAGCGAAGGTGTTGCGGGTCGGCGAGCGGCGCGGGCGCGTTGCTGACCGAGGGGAAGGTACCGGCCTGGAAGAGGAGCGCGGCCAGGAGGGGGATCGTGGATCTCAAGTGGTGGCCTCGCCGCTACGGCCGATTGCGGATCGCTCTGGACGAGCCTGCTTCCCCATGGGGTAACTTTACCCTTTCAACGCAAAACGGGGGAGTGATTTTGTGCGTTGGTTGGTTCCACATCCTGGGGGTGGGTGGGAGCATCCGTACAATCGAGGGATGGAACAGGATATGAGTGGTGTGAGCGAGCATGATGTTCTTGTGATCGGGGCGGGGCCGACGGGATTGGCGTGCGCCATCGCTGCGCAGAGGGTTGGGTTGAACGTGGTGCTGGTGGATAAAGGCTGCCTGACGAATTCGTTGTTTCATTACCCAGCGCACATGACGTTTTTTACGACGCCGGAGTTGTTGGAGATTGGCGATATGCCGTTCTCGTCGCCGAACCAGAAGCCGACGCGATCAGAGGCGCTGGAGTACTACCGGAAGGTTGCCGAGTATTACAAGCTGGACGTGCGGCAGTACGAGACGGTGGAGCGTGTGACGGGCTCAGATGGAGATTTCAGCGTGCATGCCACGGACAAGTTTGGCCGTAAGTTGGTGCACAAGGCGCGCAAACTGATTGTGTCGACCGGCTATTATGACTTGCCGAATTACCTGGATATTCCAGGCGAGAATCTTCCCAAGGTGATGCATTACTATCATGAGCCGCATCCTTACTTTGGGCAGGATGTGGTGGTGATTGGCGGCAAGAATTCGGCTGCGATTGCGGCCCTGGATCTGTGGCGGCATGGAGCAAAGGTGACGCTGGTGCATCGCGGTGCGGAGCTGCATCGGCACATTAAGTACTGGATTAAGCCGGACATTGAAAACCGGATTAAGGATGGGGACGTGGTCGCGCATTTTCGGACAGAGGTGAGCGAGATTACCGAGGATGCGGTGACGCTGCTGACGCCGGGAGGGCCGAAGGTGATTCCGAACCAGTTTGTGTTTGCGCTGACGGGATATCATCCGGACTTTCACTTCATCGAGTCGCTGGGGGTGAAGCTGGACGATGCGAATGCGCGCTGCCCGGTGTGCGATCCGGAGACGCTGGAGTCGAATGTACCGGGAATTTATCTGGCGGGCGTGGTGGTAGCGGGTGAACGGACGAATGAGATTTTTATCGAGAACGGACGGTTCCATGGCGACCTTATCGCGAAGGACCTGGCCGTCAAGATGGAGCGGAAAGGCCGGGGCGCGGAGAAAGCCCAGGGCTAAAGCCCATTTTCGTTGGCGGGTGAATCAGTGGGCTGAAGCCCACTGCTAATCCCCTGAGAGCTCGTGATTAGCTGATGACGCGATTGGCGAAACCGCGCAGGCCCATCAGGGTTAGCAGGACGAAGAAGAAGAGCAGCATGGCGAGGATGGTGGCGTCAGGCATGTGACCGATGGTGGGAGTCAGGGCGGCTCGCAGGCCTTCGGTGATGTAGACGATGGGATTGATGAGGACGCCGATCTGCAGCCACTTGATGCTGGAGAGCGCCGCCCAGGGATAGTAGACGCAGCCAAGAAAGGTGATGGGCATGATGACCACACCGAAGATGAGGCCGATCTGCTTCGGTTGCACGAAGGTGCCGATGGTGAGGCCGAGCGCTCCGGCGAGCAGGCTGGCGAGAACGAGCACTGCAATGAAAAACCACCAGCTGGGGACGTGCGCGAGGACGGGTGTGCTGGGAATGTAATAGGCCAGAGGGAAGACCACGGCAGCGGCGAAGATACTTTGGATAGCGGAGAAGACGATTTTCTCGATGGCGACCGCGCCGATAGGAAGAGGGCACATAACGCGGTCGTCGATTTCGCGGGTGACGCCGAACTCCTGCGCGAGGGGAAGGGCGACGGCAGCGATGCCGGAGAACATGATGGCGACGGCCATGAGGCCGGGGAGAAGGACGGTGCCGAATCCGCCACCACCGGCGGCTGCCATGCCGGCGGTCGGGCTCATACTGGAACCGCCGGTCATATGAGGCATGACGAAGGTGAATACGAACAGGAATAGCAGCGGATTCATGGCGATGCGGATAAGGAAGGGGACGATTTCGCGCGTGAGCACGCGGAAGTCGCGCTGCAGCAGGCCGATGAAGGCGCGGGTATAGACGACGAATTTTGTGTCGTTGCTGTTGGTCATCGCTTCGCTCATAGTCGGTTCCTGTTCTGCATGTTACTCACGAAGATCTCTGCCGGTAAGACGGATGAAGACAGTTTCGAGGCTGGGCTCGGTGGTGGTGACGTCGCGCAGTCCATATTCGTTGGCCTTGGTGACCACCTTGGCAAGGAGGCCATCCTGGGCCCGGGCGAGGACGCGGAGTCCGCCTTCGATGACTTCCACGCGGGTGACTCCGTCGATGAGGGCGAGCTTTTTTTCGAGCAAGCCGCTATCGCGGACGCCGTGCATGCGGAGGTCGTAGATGATGTCTCCGCCCACGCTGGCTTTGAGGGCGGTGGGGCTGTCTTCGATGAGAATTTTTCCGTGGTCGATGATGGCGACGCGGTCGCAGATTGCGTCAGCCTCCTCCATGTAATGCGTGGTGAGGACGACGGTGATGCCTTCTCCGCGCAGGGCCTGGACGGCGTCCCACATAGCGATGCGGCTCTGCGGATCGAGGCCGGCACTGGGCTCATCGAGGAAGAGGACCTTGGGATGATGGGCGATGGCGCGCGCAATCTGAAGGCGCTGCGCGAGGCCGCCGCTGAGTGCTTGCGGATACGCTGCGGCGCGATCGCTGAGGCGAAACTGGTCGAGCAGCTGAGCGGTTCGCTGGGCGGCAGCTTGCTTGGTCATCCCAAAGTATCGGCAATGGAAGTAGATATTTTCGAAGACGGTGCAGGAACGATCGAGGGTGTTGTACTGCGGGACGACGCCGATGACGCAGCGCGCCAGAGCGGGGTGCGCGACCACGTCGATGCCGGCGATTTTGACTGAGCCGGCTGTGGGAATCGCGCGGGTCGTGGCAATGGAGATGGTGGTGGTCTTGCCGGCGCCGTTGGGGCCAAGCAAACCGTAGATCAATCCGGAGGGCACATGGAGGTCGATGCCGTCGACGGCCGTCACGGGATTCTTGCCGGCGTAGACCTTGCGCAGCCCTAAGATTTCGACGATCGATTCACTCACGCGTTGGCTCTCTTAACAGCTAGATTATAGGGACGATTGGCGACGAGTAGGGCTTCTGCAACAGATATTCGGCGGTAAACGCCGTCGGAGCCCACAACACTGCCACGGACGCCCTCATGATCTGAGACAGCCGAAGGCGAGCAGGGTTGATGTAATTGCAGCGCGCAGAATAGGTTGCCTGCTATGAACATTTATCTGGGGACACCTTTTGCGCGTAGCGGGGCATCCGACTTTCTAAAGCAATAGAGATGCCGTGGATCGTGGATGTAGTTTGGCGGCGAGAGTCTAAGGAGAACGATACGATGTCAGGCACGTGGACGAAGAAGATGGCAGTGGCAGTACCGGCGATGGCTCTGTTGTTAGGCGGTTTCGGATTGATCGCGGTGGCGCAGGAGCCGAATCCGACTACGGTGGCTCCGGGGGCAAAGACCGGAGAGGTTATTGCACAAGGGCCGAACGGCGTTTACGTCTACCACGTGAAGGTAGTGGAGCGGCAACTGGATGCGGTGAACTACTTCAATCGGAGCGGTTCGACCCATGTTGGTTTCAGGGGCACCAACCTGCTGCCCGGTGCACGCGGCGATGCCAAGGTGAATTCGGTGACGGGCAAGACCGAGATCTCGGTGCACTTTGAGGGCCTGTCGCCAGCCAATGGTTTTGGTGCGGAATATCTGACCTATGTTCTATGGGCAATCTCTGCGGATGGACGTCCACAAAACCTGGGAGAGTTGGAGCTGGCGGGCGACAAAGCCAGCCTCAATGTGACCTCTTCATTTCAGGCGTTTGGCTTGATCGTTACCGCCGAGCCGTACTATGCGGTGTCGCAGCCAAGCGATGTAGTGGTGTTGGAGAATGTATTTACGGATAAGACGAACGGCGTACTGCAGCAGGTGAATATCCACTACCATCTGCTGCCTAAGGGGCTTTACGCTCCCACGTCCGGATCGAAAACGGTGGAGTTCCCCATTACCGATCGGGAGCACACGCCGCTGGCTCTTTACGAGGCTTATAACGCGCAGCGAATTGCGAAGTCTGTGGGAGCAGATCAGTATGCTCCGGACATCATGAAGGAAGTGGCGACAGACCTTCAGAATGCCCAGGATATCCAGTCGAGTAAGCACCGCGACGTGAAGATGGAGTTCACGTATGCGCGGTCTGCGACGCAGCGCGCGGAAGATGCGCGGATCTTGACGCTGCGCAAAGAGGAACAGCAACGTCAGCAAGAGGCCCAGGATGCGAAAGTAGCGGCGCAGCAGCAAGCGCAGCAGGCGGAACTACGGGCGAGCAACTCCAAAGCTGCCGCTGAAGCGTCCGCTGCGGCGCAAGCGCAGGCGGAGGCAGCGAAAGCGCAGGCGGATGCGGCCAAGGCAAGAGCGGACGCAGAAGCTGCAAATGCCCGCGCACAGGCGTCGCAGGCTCAGGATCAGGTTGAGGCTGCCAAGCGCGAGGCAGCAGCGAACCGTGAGAAGCTGCGTGCACAGCTGAACGCGGTGCTGCAGACTACGGAGACTGCGCGCGGTCTGGTGGTTAATCTGGGTGATGTGCTGTTCGACACTGGCCGGTACACGTTGAAGCCAAATGCGCAGATTGCGTTGGCGAAGGTGTCGACGATCCTGGAACTTTATCCTGACTTAAAGGTCCAGGTTGAGGGCTATACGGACTCGATAGGCAGCGATAGCTATAACCAGAAGCTGAGCGAGAACCGTGCGAACGCTGTGCACGATTTCCTGATCCAGAATGGCGTACCGGCGGGGAACGTTACCTCGGTTGGCTATGGAAAGGCTGATCCGGTTGCTTCCAATGACACGGCGGACGGGCGTCGGCAGAATCGGCGCGTGAATATGGTCGTTTCGGGCGCGGCAATCGGCGTGCAGACGACGCAGCCTGTCATCACGGAGCCGCCTACTACCAACCCTCAGTAGCTTTAGAACACGGAAGCAGACGAAGACCGCGAGATGCTCGCGGTCTTCGTGCTTTTATGGCGTGCAAGAATAATTGGAGTCGTGGAGGGGTATGTGAGCACTTCGATGAAGGGCAAGATTGTTTTTGTAACGGGAGCGAGCTCGGGGATCGGAGCGGCGACGGCGATGGAGTTTGCGCGTCACGGAGCGAAGCTGGTGTTGTGTGCCCGCCGGCTGGAGCGGCTGCAGGCGATGGAGGCGGAGTTGCGGGATGCGGGCGCAGCGGACCTGCTGCTGCTGGAGATTGACGTGCGCGATCGCGAGACGGTGAAGCGAGTGCTGAACGAGTTGCCGGAGGCGTGGCGATCGATTGATGTGCTGGTGAATAACGCGGGGCTCAGCCGCGGCCTTACAAAGCTTTATGAGGACGATATTGAGAACTGGGAAGAGATGATCGACACGAACGTGAAGGGCCTGTTATACGTGACACGCGCGATTGTGCCGGGAATGGTGGCGCGCAATCAGGGTCATGTGATCAACCTTGGTTCGATCGCAGGGCACATGGCTTATGCGAATGGCGGCGTTTACTGCGCGACCAAAGCGGCGGAGCGATTCATATCGGACGGCCTACGGATTGATGTCAATGGGACGGCGGTGCGGGTGACGTCGATCGATCCAGGGATGGTGGAGACAGACTTCAGCAAGGTTCGGTTTCGGGGAGATGCCGAACGGGCAGCGAAGACGTATCAGAATGTGGATCCGCTGCAGCCGGAGGATATCGCCGACGCGATTGTGTGGGCGGCGACCAGGCCGGCTCATGTGAGCATTCAGAGCGTTGTGCTGACACCGACGGCGCAGGCCAATCCCTTTGTGCTGACGCGAAGGAGCTAGGCGACAGCCTACGGCTTGATGGACAGGCTACAGCTTGATGGACCAACCGAGCTGTTCGAGTTCACGCTCGATGGTGGCGAGTGCGAGCTCGAGGGCGCTGCGGCGGTGAGGGTTTGAGGTGCGCTCGGAGAGAACGCGTTCCCGCTGCATTTCCAGACCCTGAAGGCGGCGCTTGCGGTCGGCTTCGGCTCGCTTTGCCTCGATTGCCAGCTCGGAGGTGGCAGGTCTCGGGGCGGCTGCATCGGCTTGTTGCTCTTCGACGCTCTTTGATTCCCAGCCTTTGGACATAGCTCCATCTTACGCTTGAGGCTGGAGGCGTGCCCCAGGTTTTAGGCAGCAGAATCCTATTGCCGGCCAAAACGATAGATAACGCCGAGGTTGAAGCCAATATTGTCTTGAATCGTGCTGCCGTTTGGTCCCACGAAGTTGGTCCCGACCCAGGTTGGAGTGAACCGGATCGCGAGATTGGGATAGAGGTTGTAGTCCGCGCTCACGCCGAGCGAATACGCGGGGCGCAAGCCGCTCTCCCACAAGCCGAGATCCGTCGCTGGAATTCCTTTGCTACCGCCGGAGAAGATACCCCAGCTGGTGCCCGCGAGGGCCTGGGCACTCACGGCAAATTTTTCTTTGGCCACGAACCGATAGCTCACGCCACCCATAAACATGTACTCGTTGATCTGCGGGTCGTAGACGTTATATTCGTTGTTTGTGATGGCGTGCGCATTACCAAAAGAGCCACGGGCATCACCGACCACGGCAAACTTTCGATTGAAATAGTAGTTGACGGCCGTCGCCCAGCTGATTTCATTATTCTTGCGGAGGTACTCGCCGCTGCGAAAACGCAGATAGCCGCCTCCACCGAATATCTCCCACCGATGCGAGTAGGTCTCTTCGGTGGTCCGCTCGATGCGCGCGAGACGTGTCGCATTGGTCTCGTGGCGGGCGTGGGTTTCTTGCTTTCTCTTTTTGGACTGGGTCTGGGTCACAGTCTGGGCGTTTGCTGGGGCGATGGCTCCGGCGAGCAGACCAACTGCCATTCCAGAGAGAACCAACCGTACTGCCAATTTCCGCACATCACACATCAATTCCGAACTCCTAAACGTACACACTGCGGGCCATAAGGCTCGCTCTATCCATTAGAACATCCCGGACCCCTTCGAATACCTCATAACGCGCCTTTCAGCGCGTTATGGGAGCACATAGGTAACGCCGGCGATGAACTGGAAGGAGTTCTTCTTGTAGTACTGCGCGGGGTCATTGAGGTAGTTGTCCGCAACGGCGATGGTGGCAGCGAGGCGTTTGAAGACGGGCAAGATCAGGGCCGCGTTGAAATTCGCCGAATACGCCTTGGAGTCGTTCCACGCGGGAAGGTAGTTCAAGGACTCGGTGAAGAGCATCTTGCGAGGCAAATTGCGGGTATAGCCCTCGAAAAGAGTGGTCCCAATGATATTGTTCGATGGCGTGGTGGTAACAACTCCATCGACTGTGGTGGAGATATAAGACTGCTTCATGTAGTGGATGTCTGCCTTCAGATCAAGCTCCTGCTTGGGGCTCTTGATGGCGGTGTAGCCGATGCCACCTCCATAGACCTGCTGCAATTGGAGACCCTGTCCGTAGTTATGGTCGAATGAGGTGTCGACGAGGGCATAAAGGCGTGGATTGAAGTATTCGTCGCGTTCAGCGTCGGCATGGAAGATGTTGGTGATCACCACGCTGGCGGGGGTTGCGGGGACGGTGGGAGGGATGACGGGGGTAGATAATTTCCCGTAGGCTTCGTTGACGTTCACGATAGTGCGATTGCGGGGAAGCATCCAAGGCACGGTAGGTATGGCGCGGACCAAATTGAGGCCAGCGTAGAACGTGGTGCCCGTGGTTGTGGAGCGCTCGATATTGGCGCCCCCGGTGATCTTTCCGCTCCATCCGGTGAGGAAGCCTGCGTGATGACTCATCTGTTTATCGAAGGACGCGCGATCGATGAGGTAATTAACATCCGCGGCAGGAACAACGGCGGGAGGCTCGTTGGGAGATGGAGTTATCGTGAGTTTTCCCTCTGCAACCTCGACCGAACCCTCGGGCACGTGCGTTTTGCCCGGCAGGTCGCCTTTGCGGAGCAGGGCGAACTCCGCGCCCGACTTCAACTCCTTGATCTTGTCGATGGAGATGGTGACGGTCCCGGCCATATCGCTGTTGAAGACGACGTTTCCACCGGTCACACTGTCAAGCTTGCCGGTCAGGCGGTCCCCATTGGCGAAGATCAGGACATCTGTCGACGGAGCCGGGGCCGGTTTGGCTGGAGCAGCTGCAGGGGCCTGAGGGTAGGCAAACGGCGCAAAGGCGAGAAGGGATAGGAGGAGTAGAGAGAGTTGTCTACGCACGGTTATGTCCTTTTAAGCGGGTCGGTAGATCTTCTGAAGGCTTTCTCGGGCTCTGTGTATTTGGGACTACCTACTGGACTAGAGTAAACGATCAAGGGTTAGCAGGTGCTGGCAAAATTAACAGGTATTCGAGGACGTTTTGATGCAGACGCCGCTTGCTTCGATGTCACGGTACGAATAACCTGAGAGTGTCATGTATGAAGATTTTGTAGCGATTGACCGGTGGACCTCAGAGAAATTGCACTGCGTGTGGAAAGGCACGGTCGTGGCGATCGCGACCCGCCATGCGGATGCGACCGATATCCGATTTGCCGTCAACGGCAAACCGCTTTGGATAGCTATGCCCAACCTGGCGTGGGTCGAGCATAAACGCCGGAACGGCAAGGTGATCACCGATTTTCTGGCAGCGCAGGCAGCAGGCCGCTACTTGAAGCAGGCAATCGAGAGTGGGTATGACAACGGACGCGAGATGTACACGATGACTGTGGGTGAGGTGTTGCGCGAGGTGAATGCGGTGGTGCAAGAAGTGGGGCATACCGCCAATCTGCCCAGCCTGCCCGTCGTCGACCGCGATGCTCATCCCGGGGAATTCGACTTCAAACTACCCGGCGAGCCGCAGACGGTCGCCGAATCCGCTTAGGCTCGATGGGATCTGATCACTCGATGGGAACTCAAACCGCGAACCGATATTCGACTAGCCGTCGGCAATTTCTAGCCTCGGCTAGTGCTTTTCCCTTTGCACTGCGCGCGCTGGCTAGTCCGATTATTAGTAATCCGCGGTGGGTTTTGCTCGGAACCGGGACGGACAAAGGGATTTATCGCGCTGCCTGGAATGCTGAGAGTGGCGAGCTGAGTGGGATTGAAGTCGCTGCGGCGACCCAGCATCCCAGCTTTCTGGCGAAGCATCCACTCCTCCCAATTCTTTATGCGGTTAATGAAACTCCCGCCGGGGATGGGGCACTGTGCAGCTTTCGGCTGGATCCGAGGAACGCAATGCTAACACCATTGGAACGGGTGAGCAGCGGAGGGAATGGGCCCTGCTACGTGTCCGTTGACGCGACGGGGAATAATGCCTTCGTCGCGAATTATGGCGGGGGGAGCCTTGCGGCGTTTGGCCTTGGGTCTGGGGGCGCACTCCGCAGTGCTGGCTTCTTCGACTGCCGCAATAACACGGCTTGCGGGGTGCTCGGACCCAATACGGCTCGGCAGGAAGCGGGGCATATGCACTGCGCTGTGATCTCGCCGGACAACCGGTTTGTGCTGGCGTGCAACCTGGGAGAAGATGCGATAGAAATCTTCCGCATTCATCCGGGGGCTGCGCGTCCGATGGAGGCTCCAGTGCGGTTCGCCGCTCGGGCTGGATCGGGGCCTCGGCATCTGGCGTTCCATCCAAATGGTCTGTGGCTTTACTGCATTCATGAGCTCGACTGCACGATCGACCTCTATGACTGGAACGTCAACAATGGGGCGCCCGCGCCTGTGCTGCGGAAAGACAGTGTGACCTCCACGCTGGCATCACAGGCGGCGCTGCCGGGGAGTACCGGCTGCGAGATTGCGGTCAGCCCTGATGGACGGTTTGTTTACGGAAATACGAGGGGCGAGAACTCGCTGGTGGTGTACCGGGTGAATGCTTCGACGGGATTGCTGACGGAGCAGCAACGAGTATTTAGCGGTGGTGGCGCGACACGGCATTTCGCATTTGATCCTTCGCGCCGATGGTTGTTGTGCGCGAACCAGGGGACGTCGACGGTGACAGTCTTTGCACACGATCCTGCGACAGGCCGGCTGGCGGAGACGCCGAAATCGTTTGCGCTCAATACGCCTATGTTTGTGCAATTCGTCTAGAGACAACATCATGTTTCAACGCAAAGTCACGGTGGAGTATGGGGGTCGCGAAGGGGCGGCGCTTCCCTGCCCTATCAAGTGGCTGGACAATTTTGCCATGCGCAACTTTACGAATGATGCAGTCTTTGATGACACGCTGCCGGTGGGCGATGGTGTGCTTGAGATTGGCAATCGGGTGCCGCTGGATCGGCTTCGTGACTCGATGGAGGATTGGTTCCGGCGGAAGGGATATTTGCAGAAGGACGAAGCGCTTCGCGTCACACTGGGATGACACGGTGCGGTGAGGCGAAGCGCTTCGGGATCTGGCTGGGGTTAGGCCTTTAGGGTCTTACCGTCGAGGACGAAGCGATACTTTACGTCGCCTTTGACGACGCGGGTATAGGCCTCCTCGAGGCGGTCGTAGCCAATGAGTTCGATGTCCGAGACGATGTTCTTTTCCGCGCAGTAGTCGAGCATGTCCTGGGTCTCTTTCATCCCGCCAATCATGGAACCGGAGAGCGAGCGGCGGTTGGTGACGAGGGCAAAAGGCGAGGTGGCGACCGGCTGGTCGGGAAGGCCGACGAGGCAGATGGTGCCGTCGAGACGCAGCAGTCCGAGGTAGGCGTTGATGTCGTGGGGAGCGGCAACACAGTCCAGGATGAAGTCGAAGCTGCCGGCGTGCTTGGCCATGGCGGCTGCGTCCTTGCTGATGACGACCTCGTCGGCGCCTAGCTTTTTGGCGTCGTCGATCTTGTTCTCGGAGGTTGTGAACTGGACGACGTGTGCGCCCATCGAGTGAGCGAATTTTAGTCCCATGTGACCTAGGCCGCCGAGTCCAACGACGCCCACCTTTTTGTTCGGGCCTACGCCCCAGTGGCGCAAGGGCGAGTAGGTGGTGATGCCCGCGCAGAGCAGGGGCGCGACCGCGGCGAGGTCCAGCTTGGGAGAGATGGTGTAGACGTAATGCTCGGGAGCGACGATATTGTCTGCGTAACCTCCGTAGGTTATGTCGCCTTCGTAGGTCTTGGCGTTGTAGGTTCCAACCATGCCTTTGGTGCAGTAGGGTTCTGCGCCGGCTTTGCAATTTTCGCAGACCATGCAGGTTTCCACGGTGACGCCGACACCGGCGAGATCGCCGGGCTTGAATTTGGTTACGGAAGCGCCGACGGCTGTGACATGGCCGACGATCTCGTGGCCGGGAACCATAGGGTACATGGAGCCACCCCACTCGTCGCGCACCTGATGGATGTCCGAGTGGCAGATGCCGCAATAATCGATTGCGACGACGACGTCGGTGGGACCCGGTTCGCGGCGGTCAAAGTGAAACGGGGTGAGCGCCGAGGTCTTAGTCTGCGCAGCGTAGCCAAACGATTTCATATGTAATCATTCTCCTGTTCGATCGCACGGGACAGTTGTTGAGGGATACAGCTACTCTCACAGTAAACCCTCAGGATGTTGTTGCAGCTGATGGCGCAGTTACGTGCGAATCAAGTTTACCGGTTTACTTAGATACAATGGAAGCTTCTCCGAAAGAATGACGTGACTAGAATTAAGAGACCGCGACGTCGTGTAGCCTATGCGCTGCTGTTGCTACTCACGATCCTGTTGGGACTTGCGTGGCGGATGGTGCCGTTCGGTCTCTCGCCGTTCTGGTTTAAGTATGGAGGATCGGCGCTATGGGCGATGGCGTTGTATTGGCTACTTGCAGCTTGCTTTCCAAGATTGAGCGTGGTGGCTTTAGCTTGTCTCGCAGCGGTTGTAGCGGCTGTGGTTGAGTTCAGCCGTTTGTCGCGTGTGCCAGCCGTGGATGCGTTCCGGTTGACGCTTGCGGGGCGGCTCCTGCTGGGGCGCTATTTTTCGTTCAAGAATGTTGTGGCCTACTGGCTGGCAATTGCTCTGGCGGCGCTTTTGGATCTATGGCTCGTACGAAGTGGCGGGTCTAGAAGCGAAAGACAGCTGAGGCCGCCATCCATCTTTTGAAACTCCGACATGTTGAGTAGCAGCGGATGAAAGCCATTGGCTCGCAGTTGCTGGGTGGTGCGCGGGTATCCTGCCGCGAAGAGGACGCGGTCGTTCACGCGGATGCAGTCGCCTAGGAGGATCCGGGAGAGCGAAATGGGGCGAGGAGGTTGCTTCTGAGCGTCCGAAGCACTCGGCAGCGAATTCATTCGACAGCTCGTAAGTTAAAGGAATATAAAGGGGATAGCCCTTCGTAGGATACGTTTAGAGCTCTCGATGCGACATTTTCTTTTCGACCACGATTGTGGCTGCTGGTTGGTCTTGTGACTATGTTCCGCGCAATCGTCGTAGCGCTCCTGGAACTCTGCCTTTGGGGCAGCGGCGCTGGGCTCTGGGGGCAAACGACTCAGAAGAAATCGCCTTCGGCAAGTACGCCGTCGAAGGCGGCGGCGATTGTTTTCGAGAATGTCCTCAAGCAGTCGAAGATTGGTTTCACGCTGAAGAATAGCGTGAGTCCTCATCGCTACTCCATCGAGACGATGACTGGCGGCGTCGCTTTGTTCGATTACGACAATGACGGGTTTCTCGACATCTTCTTTACTAACGGCGCAGCGATCCCATCTCTGGTAAAGACGGACTCCAGCTTTTCGAATCGGCTGTTTCACAACAATGGGGATGGCACATTTACTGACGTTACTGAGAAGGCTGGGCTGGCCGGTATTGGATATTCGATGGGCGTTGCTGCCGGGGATTATGACAATGATGGGTTCGTTGATCTCTACGTCACCGGCTTCAATCACAATCAGCTTTTCCATAACAACGGAGATGGCACCTTCAGCGACGTTACGGAGAAGGCTGGCGTCGCGGGCATGGTGCCCGGGATCGGCAAGGCATGGGCTGTAGCCGCTGGATGGTTCGACTACAACAATGATGGATTGCTTGATTTGCTGGTGGTCAACTACCTGAACTATGACCTGAAGACTGCCTCTGCGTGCAGCGTGGGAAAGCTGCCTACGTATTGCTCGCCGAGTGATTTTCAAGGTACGCCAAACATCCTGTATCGGAATAATGGGGATGGCACCTTTACCGACGTTTCGGCTGCGTCGCACATTGGGCAGTACGTAGGCAAAGGCATGGGGGTGGCCTTCGCAGATTATGACGGCGATGGCTTTACGGACATCTTCATCTCGAATGACACGTACCCGAATCTTCTTTTACATAACAATGGGGACGGCACCTTTACCGACCAGGCGACGGACGCTGGCGTCGCGTACAACGAGACGGGGAAGACGGTTGCAGGCATGGGAGCGGATTTTCGCGATTTGAATAATGATGGGCTGCCCGACATCTTTCATACCACGATGTTTGGCGATACTTTCCCGCTGTATGAGAACGAGGGAAAGGGCCAATTTAGCGATGTCACCAGTTCATCGGGGCTAACGGTCGCAACTGGAAGACTGACCGCTTGGGGGACGGGCGCCTATGACTTTGATAATGATGGATTGAAGGATTTGTTCACGGCTGACGCGGCGATTCTCGATAATTCCGTGGAGGTGGAGCATAGGCCATACCGTCTGCCGAATCGGATTTTCCGGAATACCGGAAATCTTAAATTCGAGGATGTGAGCGGCACAGCTGGGGCAGACTTTGCTGTTCCTGCGGCTCATCGCGGAGCTGCGTTTGGAGACTTGAATAACGATGGGAAGGTGGATGTTGTGGTTGCTGTTCTAAATGGGCCACCTGAAATTTTCATAAATCGCACGGCCAACGACCATCACTGGATCCTTCTGAAGCTGGTGGGCGTGAAGGACAATCGCGACGGGCTTGGGACCAGGATTAAGATCACGACGGCGCATGGGAGTCAGTACAACGACGCGACGACGGCTCTCAGTTACAACTCGTCCAGTGATAAGCGCGTTCACTTTGGTCTGGGTGAGGATGCAGTGATCGATCGGATTGAGCTTTCGTGGCCGACCGGCGTCAAGCAGGTTCTTCGCGGCGTAAAGGCCGACCAGGTGTTGACGATACGAGAGTCGTCGGAGAGTTCCAAATAGATCGAGACGCCGAGAGTCGCTTAGGAACGCTGTTTTTCCTGCAGCTTTCGAGCTAGATCCTGCTGTTGGTTGCGATTCAGCAGGTCGATGACTCCCTGGATTGCCTCAGGTTGATCTTTCGAATACGTGACTAATAACTCAGCGGTCAGGTTCGCGTTTTTTATGTCGCCGAGACGGAAGTACGAATCGCAGAGTATGAACAATAGCGACGGAACCATCGTCTTCGATTTTGACAACAGGTTCGCGGCGTCGGCCCAGCGTGCCTGGTGATAACGAATTTCGCCAAGTTCAGCGAGCGCCGATTGATCATTTGGAGAGATCGCAAGTTCCGCTTTGAATTCGTTCTCAGCCTTGTCGAGATTATCTTGCTGGAGCGCAAGGAGGCCCAGCGAAGTATGGGCGCCGCGGACCGATGGATCAAGTTCGAGCGCCTTGTGTAGACAGCGCTCCGCATCGTTCGGCCTGTCCATTGACGAATACAGCGTTCCTGCAAGGACATACGAGCCGGCAGGTGTGGCGAACGGGCCTTTTGACTGATCGCGAAATAGTTGCAGCGCCGCTGACTCCTTGTTATCGAGCAGCAGCTGGCGAGCCTGATCCCAAACTTTATTCTCCTGAGCGGCATCTCCTTGCGGACCGGCGGAGGAAGCTTGCTCCAGCATGGTGCGGTGAAGTTCTGCCTCGTACTTTGCGTCTGCAGTTCTGCCGAGCCCTGCGTATGCCTTGGAAAGATAGAAGTGCGCGAGGATCTGGGTGGGATCCTGACGCAGGAGTTGCTCGAGCAGGTTTGCGGCTTGCTCATAGTTCTTGAGTTCGAGTTCGCATTGGCCCAACCCAAGAAGGGAGGGAATGTCGTCGCTCTTGACCTGAAGAATCGATTGAAAGATTGGCTTGGCATCCTGCCACTTTCCAAGCTTTACGTAAACCGCCGCAAGCAGGGCTTGCACGGTGAGGTCATTCGGTTTCCGCTGGGCTGCTTGCTCGGAATACTGCAAGGCATGGTCGAGATCCATACTTCGGAAACTCGCAACGCCCAGATCGAAGTCGATGCGGTCGAGGGTGGGATCGGATCGCTGCGCTTTTAAAAGCCACTGGGTTGCAGCCTGGCAGTCTCCTGAGCTGCAAAGGAGTTCCCCATATTTCTGCCATACGGACGCGTTACTTGGGTCGACCTTAAGGCACTGCTCAATCGTTTTCAGGGCAAGGTCATTGTCGCCGTTGAGGTGGTACGCCTGGGCCAGGTAGTAGAGCGTGTCGCGATCGCGAGGTGTGTGTTTCAGAGCGCGAGCGAGGAGATTGATGGCTTCTGCATTATGGCCAGTCTGTAGTTGATAGAGGCCGACCTTGAAGAGCAGCTCGGGGTCTGTTGGGGCAAGCTTCAGCGCCGCCTGGAAGGATGCGATGGCGTCTGATCCATTCCCCAGGTCTTCCAGGAGCGCGCCTTGGAACTTCAGCGCTGGCTCGAAGTTTGGGTGTTGTGCAAGCAGATCCTGCGTGAGTGCTAACGCCCTGTTTTCATCGCCATGCTCGGCGATTGTAATGGCCTGATGAAGCTGGGACATCAAGACCTGATTGTTCAATGGAGAGGCCTTCTGCGCGTTCAAGGTTGCTATGCCTGAGGTCAACCCGAGCAACAATGCCAACCTTTGAAGGCGCACGACTCGGGGCCAGATTGGCTGGCGGCGATCGGAAGGGGAAAGAGCCTCTGGCGGTATTTCACGAATAGAGTGTGGTCGTTGCATGCTTTGTTGCGTTCCAGCGAGAGTTCCGGTCCAACCTTAATCGGGGGCGTGCCGTTCATTTGAAAGCAATTAGGAGAGTTTGTCACTAGGAAACGAAAGCCCTCCGGAAAGAGAGGGCTTGGAGCGTCAGGGAATGGTGGGATACGACTCGATTTCCCGAGTGCCTGGGGTTGGCTATTGAATTTCAGGGGGGTGTTTGGTGGACCTGATCGGGATCGAACCGATGACCTCTTCCATGCCATGGAAGCGCGCTCCCAGCTGCGCCACAGGCCCACTCATTGGAGGGACCCTCTTATTCTCGCGGATGCGCGCTGGCAAGTCAAACCACTGCAAGGAACAAAGGAGTGCGGCACGGTGTCTAACGTGGTGGATTGGGTAGAGAATTGCAGATTACCGTATTCGGGCCTCACGGAATGGGTCGAGGGCGCGTCTATATTGGCTGGCAACGCTGGACAGATGATGCGGCCAGCGCCTACTTTAATAGCATTCGCGGGTGGGGTTCTTCACTCCGCAGTTGAGGGCAGCGATGAGCGATCTAGCAAGCGCGATCGGAATCCGTGCAGACGAGCAGGAGCTCGTCGCGGAGCTGAAGGCTGGATCCGAGGAGGCGTTTGCCCTCTTGCTGGCTCAATACAGTCATCCAATTTATTCCTTGATGGCACGAAGCCTGCGTGACCCGGCCGATGCGGCGGATGTGACGCAGGAAGTGTTCGTTAAGGTCTTTCGCAACATCTCGAGCTTTCATGGCGAAGCGAGCCTCAGGACATGGATTTACCGGATTGCGCTGCATGAAGCGAGCAACCAGCGCCGCTGGTGGAACCGGCACAAACGGCAGGAATTGACCATCGACGCGCAGCTGGAGAATGACGAGGGCGAGACCTTTTGCATGGCCGACGCGCTGACCGCACGCGATGCGTCCCCGTTTGAATGCGCGGCCCACGCGCAGCTTGGGGAACGAGTTGTCGCCGCTTTGCGTACTCTTCCTGAGGCGTACCGCGAGGTTGTCGTGCTGAGAGAGATTGAAGGGTTTGGCTATGAGGAGATTGCCGAGATGCTGAACGTACATCTCGGGACGGTGAAGAGCCGGTTAATGCGCGGGCGCGCTGCGCTGCGAGAGGCGTTGCGCGATGACGCCGATGCGGCAAAAGGTTCGGGATCTCGTAAGGCAGAATCTGTGCGGGTGGTGGCACCATGAAATGGCCCAGTCAGATCTCGAAGCGGTCGTTATCGTGCCCCACGGATGCTCCGGTCGGTGAGTGTGCGGCGGTGCGGTCCGATTTCTCTGCCTATTTGGATGGTGCGGTCAGCGGCGTAGAGATGGCGGCAATCTCTCGTCACTTGAGAGATTGCGATGACTGCGCGAAGGACTTCGATGTCTGGCGTGAGGTGCAGCGGTCGCTAGGGGAACTAGGGCCTCAACCGCCACCAGCGAGGCTTCAGGCGCGTTTGAGGGCTGCCATCGCTGCCGAACGGGAGCGGGGAGCACATCTGCCGTTCTTCCAGCGAATGCTCCTGCTCTGGAGGAGCTCGATCGCGCCGCTGGCGCTGCGGTTGAGCGGTGGTTTCGCGGTGACGCTCGTGCTGGCGGGCGGCTTGTTCTGGATGTTCGGAGCTCCGATCGCCGTGCTGGCGAATGACGATGCGATGGCGCACATGGTTGCGCCACGCTACATGTACTCGGAAGTGCCGCCGCAGCCGATCAGCACGAAGAGCGATGTGCCAATCATTGTGGATGCGATGGTTGATAGCAGCGGGCGCGTGTATCGGTACACGATCCTCGAAGGCCCGACGGACAGTGAAGTGAAGGTTCGGGTTGAGAATAACCTGCTGAGCAGCGTATTCACGCCTGCAACCGTCTTTGGGGTTCCGGTGCGTGGCCATGTGGTGATCACCTACACAGGGGTTTCGGTGAGAGGGTAAGCGGACGCCGCTTACCGGGCGGATTGCGCAGGCTCTATCGGCTTCCATAGACTGTAGCAGTGCGTCGAATCCGTATCGTGAAACTCTCGCCCTCTTTTCGTCCTTCCCCAATTGCGCAATCCGTTTCCAAACAAACGGTGCGAAAGCGGTTGCGCGTGTCCGGCATTCTGCTGCTGGGTGTTGCGGCCGCGCTTTGCGGTCGTGCGCAGGCGCAGAGCTCATCCTCTTCGTCATCTTCTTCGGCGACTGCACCGGCTGGCGCGCCAGTGCAGTCGCAAGCGCCCGCAGGCCACCAAATGGACGTGAACCCGGTGAACCGTCCGCAGGTGGCAAAGATTGAGCGCGGCGGCGCGGCAGTCACCCTGGAAGTTAGCGAGCCGCTGTTCCAAATTGCAGCGGCGCTGAATGCCTGCGGCTATGACGCGGACCTGGATAAGTCTGCGCCCGTGCGTGCGGAGGTGCGTGCCGATATGAATGCCGCGTTGGCAGCTTCAGAAGATGCTCGAAACAGCCGCGACCAAATGTGCGCTTACATCTCCAAGCACCACCTGAATGATATGGGGCTCGATGTGGGACAGTATGTATCGCTGGCGCTTTACCTGTCGCCGCCTCCGGAACTAACGCCCAACGTCGATCTGACGCAACTGCCACCGCAGGCAGCTGATGTGGTGAATGTGCTGCCTCTGCTACGCACCTTTGCTGAAGATATTGAGCTGCACTATCTATGGCTGAAGCATCGTCCAGAGTATGAAGCGTTGACTGGGCGCGTGCATGATCCGATGACGGACATGATCCTTGCCACCAATCTGTTTCTGCATCAGCCGGTGAGCACGTTCGATGGGCGTCGATTCCTGGTGCTGCTGGAGCCCATGCTCTCGCCGAACCTGACGAATGCGCGCGTTTACGGTTCGGACTACATCATTGTCATGTCGCCAGACAACAGCACGTCTGGGGATCCAGTGAGTATGGCCCAGATTCGGCACATCTACCTGCACTACGTTGTGGAGCCGCTGGTTTACAGCCGCGGCGAGGCAATGGAGCGTATGCAGCCACTACTGCAAACGGTTCAGGAAGCACCCCTGGAGTTTTTCTACAAGAGTGACATTGTGGCGCTCATGTCGGAATCGGTAATCAAGGCGATCGAAGCGCACCTGTACGTGATTCCGGATCCTGCCCCGAAGAAGCTGGGGGGAAACAAGTCTCGCGAAGAAGATGCGAATTACGATATCGAGAAAGCCGCGTATGACGCCAAGACGAATGTCGCCCGCGACAACCTGGTGACCCTCGATGAACGGCAGGGTTGGGTATTGACGCGGTATTTCTATAACGGGCTGACGAACATGCAGCACAATGGGGACGGCCTGCGCGATGAAATGGCGCCGCTGATCTATGGCATGGATGTGCAGCGGGAGAAGAAAGCGGCACAGCAGATTCTCTTCGTGAAGAGCATTCCGCCGGATCCGTTGCGGCAGGAGGCCGCGCCTCGGAAGATCGAGGGCATGGAGCTTGCGGAGCTTGACCTGCTGAAGGGCGATAAGGATGACGCGGCCGATATCGCGGAGAAGGCGCTGTCGGATCCGCACGGGGATCATGCGGACGCTACCTACGTGCTGGCGCGGATCGACTTGATGGATGGCGACCCCGAGAAGGCGTCCAAGGGATTCGAGCAGACGCTGGCGTTGAGCAAGGACCCGCGGACGGTGGCGTGGAGCCACATCTACCTGGGGCGGCTGTATGACACGATGGATCCTCCGGACCGAGGGAAGGCTGTTGCGGAGTACAAGGCGGCGCTGGTTACACGGGATAGCCTGCCGGATACCAGGAAAGCTGCGGAGAGCGGGTTAGCCAAACCGTTCCTGCTGCCGCAACGACAGAAGCCCGCGTACGACGATCAGCCGTTCGATCCTACGGGCAAGGCGGAGAAGGACTCATACAAACCGCCTGCTCCTCAGTAGGCTGTTCCGCCTTAGGTTCGCGTGTGCGGAGAGACTGCGAACGCCGCGTAGAGTAGAGGTCAGGACTCGGATCTGAGGATGAAGGGCGATGACCACGGCGCGCAGGAAGCAGAGGAAGAAGCGGGAACCAACTGCTGAAGCACCGGAGATACGGGCCGAATGGCGCGAGCTGGAGGACAAGCTCGGGCATCGGTTTCGGCGGCCTGAGGTGCTAAGCCTGGCGTTGACGCATCGATCCCATACGTACGAGGCGCGACATGGAGTTCCCGCGGTTATTCTGCCAGCGCATCCGGAGCAACGCGACCAGCGGAATGCTCCGGGAACAGACAATGAGCAGCTGGAGTTTCTGGGCGATGCGGTGCTGGGAATGGTAGTGACCGAGGCGTTGTTTCGGGAGTTTCCGCAGTGCAGCGAGGGCGAGCTGACGCGGTTGCGATCCAACCTGGTGAGTCGCAAGCGGATGGCCGATATGGGCGTGGAGCTGGGGTTGGGCGACGCGCTGCTGATGGGCAAGAGCGCGGAGCAGAATGGTGGTCGTCGCAAGCCGGCGTTGCTGGCCAACGCGGCAGAGGCGGTGCTCGCGGCCGTGTATCTGGATGCGGGCGAAGAGGGGTTGGCCAAATTGCGGGCAATTGCCGAGCGCTACCTGGTGCAGCCCGAGATGGAGGCGATGCGCGCTGCGCTGGCCGATGGGGCTGGCCGCGGTGCGATGCGCGACCACAAGACTCTGCTGCAGGAGCGAGTGCAGGCTGAGGGCGCTGGGAAGCTGCGGTACATCGACACGGCGCAGAACGGGCCGCCGCATGACCGGACGTTCTCGGTAGAAGCGAGGCTGGAGAACGAGGCGGGCGAGCGGGTCCTGGCGTCGGCTGACGGATCGAGCAAGAAGGAGGCGCAGCAGCGGGCGGCAGAGCTGGCGCTGCTGCGCTGGAACGTGCCTTGCGCTGCGGACGAAGCGGCGACGCGGAGCGAGCGTTGAGTTCGGGAAGTCATACGACGGTGGAGCAGGATGGTTTGCTGACCACGCTGAAGTCGATTCTGGAGATTATTGTTTTTGCGATCTTCATCGTGACGTTCATCGTGCAGCCGTTCCGGATTCCTTCGGGATCGATGGAGCCGACGCTGCGGGTGGGCGATTTTTTGCTGGTGGACAAGCAGTCCTATGCGGCTTCGGGACGGCTGGACCGTTTGCTGCCGCCGGCTCGGGTGGAGCGCGGGGATTTGGTGGTGTTTCACTATCCGGTGGAGCCCCGGCTGCATTTGGTGAAGCGCGTTGTGGGGATGCCGGGGGATCGGATACGGATGCGCGGTGGGCGCGTGCTGGTGAATGGCGCGGTGCTCGCGGAGCCGTATGCGTTCTACTCGCCTAGCCGGCCGAATGGGTTTCGGGATGAGTTCCCTTCTCTGCTGGAGGCGGATCCGAATGTGGATCTGCGCTGGTGGATCCGGCTGCGGAATTCGGTGGTGGACCGGGATGTGATCGTGCCGCCAGATTCGTATTTTGTGCTGGGCGACAATCGTAATGACAGCGAAGATAGCCGGTATTGGGGGTTTGTGCCGCGGAGTGCGATTGTGGGGCGGCCGCTACTGGTGTACTTTACGATTCCGGCGGCCGAGGACATCCATGGGAACTCGGTGTGGGAGCGGGTTCGGGAGGTGTTTCAGGCCGGCGTGAGGAGCTGGCGAGTGCTGCGTTAGGTCCTACGCAGACGGCGAGAGACATAGGGCCCCCCTCCCCCCCGCGGGTAGTACTTTGACTGTAAAGTATTGCAACCACGCGAGTTAGAGGCGAAAGTATCCTCGGCGGTGTGTGATTTTATTGCTGTAAGTGTTGCATTCAGGTGAGTTAAGGGCAAAGTGCTCTTATATAAAGACTTTACGGTAAAGTGCTGCATCCATTGCGGTCATGAGGACCGGTGGCCCGGGGTGTTCAGCCAAACTGAGGATGTCAGGGGTTGGTACTGCTGGTGTAAGGGTCTAATTCAATTGTAGTGTTTGGGTGGGGGTAACTATGCCAGGTTTTGAAAAGATTTATCGCTAGTGTTTGTAGGGGGTTTGGGGATTTTATCGGTGTTTCGGGGCTTGACAAGTTTGCGGGCCTCCGCTGAGGACCAGGGGTGCATCTGGCGCGGGTGGGTGGTGTACGCGGCATCGAGGAGGGCAATTTAGTCGTTTCGCCTGCGGCTTCCCTCCGGCCTTCGGCAGAGTGGAAGATGGCTTTGTTGGGGTCGTACCCTAGGGCTTCGCCCTAGGCTGGTATATGTCGCACCGTTGGCGCTGGACTGCGGGCGCAGCGGTGGAGGGGTGGAGGGTAGAGACGTGGAGGCGGGATACACTGGCAGAACGTTTTCGGTTGGTGCGTTGACGGGGTTGGGCTTGGGTTCGCGGGAGGGCTTTTGAGTTCTGCGCAGGTGGTACGGATGAAACGGACGGGCGGTGGGGCAGCCACGAATGCGGCGAAAGAGGAAGTGTCAGAGACTCCGCTGGAGGCGGTGGCGTCGTTGTGCGTGATATTGGCGGTTTATTTATTTGTGATCGGGTTCATGTTCCAGAACTTTGAGATTCCGTCGCCTTCAATGGTGGCAACGCTGCTGGTTGGGGATCATCTGCTGGTGGATAGGACGGCGCTGGCGCCAGCGTCGAAGTGGGCGCCGTTTGTGCATTATCGGCCGGTAGAGCGAGGCGACATCATCGTGTTCATGAAGCCGCATAGCGAGGTGCCGGACATGATCCTGGTGAAGCGGGCGATCGGAATTCCGGGCGATCGGATTCATCTGCGTAAGGGGGTCGTGTACTTGAATGGCGTGGCGCAGACGGAGCCCTATGCGATCCAGCCGGCCGAGGACAACCTGTTTTCTTATCGGGATGACTTCCCTTCTGATTTGGTGGGACTGAAGCGGTCTGCCACCGATGACCTGGCGACGCGTGGGGACTGTGTGGATAAGGCTTGCGCGGAGTCGGTGGGGATCGACAACCGGATGATGGATTGGGCGGATGAGCTGCCGCAGCATATCGAGGGCGATGATTTGGTAGTGCCTCCGGGGATGGTGTTTGCCATGGGAGATAACCGCGCGAACAGCCTGGATGGACGGTTCTGGGGGTTTGTGCCGCAGCAGAATATTCTGGGGCGACCGCTGTTTGTGTATTGGTCGTTCAAGACGCCGGATGACCAGGGGGATAAGACTACGAGCGCGGACAAGCTACGGTTTCTGGTGTACGAGGCGACTCACTTCTTCAGTGAGACGCGGTGGGGGCGGACTTTCCACGTGACCCGGTAGTACAGGGGAGGATAGGGGATAGAGGATAGAGGGTAGAGAAGGCGGTTCGGTGGCGGGGTACACTGGGGATGCCGCTTGCCGGGGTGTTTGGCGTGAGCGCGTAGAGGTTAGGAGACGTTTTCGTTGAGCACGCAAAGACCATTGCAGGTGGAGAGCGCCGTTGCTGGGCCGGCAGTCCCGGTGAAGGTGAAGGACGAAGTGGCGGAGACGCCGATGGAGGCGCTGGCTTCCATTTGCACGATCCTGGCGATTGGGATGTTTGTGTTCGGGTTCATCTTTCAGAACTTTGAGATTCCGTCGGGGTCGATGCTGAACACGCTGTTGATTGGCGACCACGTGGTGGTGGACCGGATCACGCTGGCGCCGGCGACGAAGTGGGCTCCGTTTGTGCATTATCGGGCGGTGCGGCGGGGCGACATTGTTGTGTTCATGAAGCCGAATCCTGAGTCGCCGGATTTGATTTTGGTGAAGCGCACGATTGGGCTTCCGGGCGACCACATTCATCTGCGCAATGGGGTGGTGTATCTGAACAGCGTGGCGCAGAACGAGCCGTATGCGATTCAGCCGACCGCGGATGGGATGGGGATGCAGGGGTACCAGCCGTATCGGGATGATTTTCCGTCGGTGACACCCGGGGCGGATGAGCAGGTGACGGAGTTCTGGCGGGAGGAGCTGCCGCAGCATATCCAGGGCGATGACTTGGTGGTGCCACCGGGATATGTCTTTGCGATGGGCGACAATCGGACGGAGAGCCTGGATGGGCGGTACTGGGGATTCATTCCGCAGCAGAATATTCTAGGGCGGCCGCTGTTTGTGTATTGGTCGTTCGAGACGCCAGCGGACCAGGAGGATAAAACCTCGATTGGGGACCGGATTGGATTCATGTTCCACATTGTGACGCACATCTTCACGGAGACGCGATGGACACGGACGTTGCACGTGGTGCGGTAACGGCAGGGCATAGAGCGTAGGGGATAGAGGGTAGAGAAGACTTTGCCGGCACGGGACACGGAGACGGGAACGGAAGCAGATGGATCGTCGCGGACGCGGCGTTGGTGGGTGTGGGCGTGCGTGGTGGCGGCGGTGTTGCTGTTGTTGCTGACTCCGCCGCTGGCGAATGTGAATCGGCTGAAGCGGCGGATTGCGACCAGCATCAGCGCTAGTTTGGGACGGCCGGTGCAGCTGGACAATGTGACGATGCACCTTTTGCCGGTGCCGGGATTCACGCTGCAGAACTTTGTGGTGAGCGAGGATCCGGCGTTTGGGACGGAGCCGATTATCCGGGCGAACCTGGTGAACGTGACGCTGCGACCGAGTTCGCTGTGGCGGCGGCATGTGGAGTTTTCGTCGATGACGTTCGAGACGCCGAGTTTGAACCTGGTGCGGAATGCGGCGGGCGAGTGGAATGTGCAGAGCCTGCTGATGCATGCGGCGAGCGTGAGTACCGCTCCTACAGCGCAACGGAAGGCTGGACCGGAGCCGCGGTTTCCGTATATCGAGGCGACCGGGGCGAGGGTGAATGTGAAGCTGGGCGAGGAGAAGAAACCGTTCTCGCTGACGGATGCGGACTTTGCGCTGTGGCTGACGTCGCCGCAGGAGTGGAGGGTGCGGGCAAAGGGGACGCCAACGCGGACGGACACAAATATTTCTGATCCCGGCATCGTGAAGCTGGAGGGGTCGTTGAAGCGGGCGGCCACGATGGCCGAGGTGCCGGTGGACCTGACGGCTAGCTGGACGGGGGCTCCGATGGGCGAGGCTAGCAAGCTGCTGAGTGGGCAGGATGCCGGGTGGCGCGGGAATCTGAATGTGGAGGCGTCGCTGCTGGGAATGCTGGGGGCGGCGAAATTGACGACAACGATTCATATGGAGGAGCTGCGGCGGTCTGAATTTGTGCCGTTGCAGGCGATGGATGTGCGGGCAGAGTGCCGGGGAACCGTGGATGTGACGACGGCGGTGGTGAGCGACCCGGATTGCGCGGTGACGACGCCGATCGCCGATGGGGCGAAGGCGGCGGGACGGGTGGTGGGGATTGCGGACAGGCTGGATCTGTCGGAGCTGTCGGATGCGTCGACGCTGGAGGGGGCGGGGGTGCGCGTGGGGATGACGAGTGTTCCGGATGCGTGGCTGCTGGACTGGGTGCGGCTGTTCTCGCAGCGTATTCCGGCGGGCGAACGGCCGGAGGGTACGGTCGCCGGAAGCATGGTGTTGACGAGCGCTCGCAAGAAACAGCCGGCACGGTGGGAGGGTGAGTTTCACGGGGAGATTATTGGATTGCTGCCGTGGACGGGCGAAGCAGAGAGCGGCTACCTGGTGCATACCGTTACGCTGACGAGCAGAGCCAGCGAAGAGGGGTTCGTGATGGCGCCGCTGAACTTGACGCCTCCGGGGAAGACGCCTGCGCTGACGCTGAGTGGGACGGCGACGAAGTCTGGGTATGCGCTGCACTTTGCGGGGATGGCGACTGTGGCGCAGGTGCAGGCGCTGCTGGCGCTGGCTCCGCCGCTGGGCGATGGTCTCGAGGAAGTGCTGAGGCCAGATGGTTTGGTCGCGACGGCGAAGGACGGGGCGGCGAAGGGCGAGGCTATCAAAGGCGAGACAGGGCGGGTGATGAAGGTGGATGCTACGTGCACGCGGGCGTGGGGATTGGGGCAGACTTGCGCGGCGGCTGTGGCGGCGGCTCCGAAGCGGAGACGCCGGTAGGAGGTAGGACCCGGGGCTAAAGCCCTTTCAATTCCTGGATTATTTCAGGGGGCTGAAGCCCCCTGCTAATCCGATGAAGCTATTGGGTGGGGGTGGTGGGCTGGAGGACTACTTCGCGGGTGTGGCTAGCGGTGCGGACTTCGGGGGTGCTGCCGTCGTTGAGGATTACTTCGGTGGGTGGGGAGTTCACGATGACGCGGGTGGTGGCGTTGGAGAAGCCCGCGATGTGAATGCGGGTGTTGGTGGTGAAGGCTCCGGAGAGAATGTTGAGGGGGACGTCGACGGCAGGAGCGCCTTCGTTGCGGACGGTGACGGAGACTAGCCAGCCGGAGTCGTGGCCTTTGCCGGCGGCCATGAGGCGGGGTTCGACGTCGACGATGGAGAGGTCGGGAAGGCCGCGATCGCGGAGAACCCAGTCGGCGAAGAACCAGCCGAGGTCTTTGCCGCTGGTCTTTTCGAGGAGCTTCTGGAAGGCGATGGCCTGGATGGTGGGGTCGTCGGAAGGTGAGGGCTGGTCGCGACTTTCGGTGAGGGCTTGCTGGAGGGGTTTGTCGCCGGCGATGTTGCGGAGCATCCACCAGACGGCAGCGGCTTTGCGGCGGTAGTAGAGTTCGTCGGTGGCGGAGACTAGTGGCTGGCCGGTGGGGGCGGTGGGGGCATCGGCTTCCTGCTGGGTGTCGAAGCTTACCTCGGCGATGTTGAGAGGCTGCATCAGGTTGTTGAGCTGGAGGATGGCGGCGGGGCGGCCTTGATCCTGCTCGACCCAGAGGAGGGCGGCGAACTGGGCTAGACCTTCGTCGAACCAGGGCTGGCCGGTTTGGATCCAGGCGTGGGTGAGGGAGTGGGCGAGGGCGGCGGTGGAGCTGGTGGAGGCTAGCTTGTTGAGGGGCGCGACCAAGAGGGCTTCGTCCTCGAAGGGGTCGCCGGGGTTGTCGAGGATGGTGAGAGGGCCGAGGGGTTTGGGGCCGAACCAGGTTTGGAGGAGCGGTGCTACGCGCTCGGCGGAGGAGGCTAGGGGGGCGAGGGAGGCGGTGTCGGTGGTCGCAACGGAGAGCATGGCTGGGGTGGTGGTTGCGGTGCTGGATTCCGTGGAAGCCCGGGTCCCAGAAGCGGGACCCGGGGCACCCGCGTTGTCGTCACCCACCTTAGCCGATGATGAAGCCATCGGCGAAGATGGGGCACCCGGTTCTGAGGGGGTAGCAGACGAAGATGACGTGCCGGGTTCGGTGGGGGTGGCTGAGCTGGTGGAGAAGGGTTCGGGGAGGGGGGCGATGGAGGTTTCGGGCTGCTGGACTACGAAGAGGCTGGGCTGGCGGAAGCCGATGGGGTGGATGGGAAAGTCGGCGGTGGCGATGCCAGTGCCTGTGCCTGGAGCGGCGGCGGGGTCGTCGGGATGAGCGGCTAGGGGCTGGCGGCTGCTGCAGAAGTAGGCGGCGACGGGAGGGATGCCGCGGTATTCGACGGCGAGGCGAAGGTGGATGGTGGCGGCGCGCTCGGCTAGGCGCTGCTGGCCGATGGCCTGGAAGAGCTTGGCGCCGTCGCCGAGGAAGAGCTGAGGCGAGGCGACGGGATACCAGAGGACGTTGCCGAAGCCGCGGAGGGCGACGTCGAGGGTAGAAGAGGTGGGCGTGTCGCCTGAACTGGAGGAACTGCTGGAGGACGTGGTTGTTGAGGAGCCGATGGCGTCCCAATCGGTGGTGAGGGCCTGGGAGACTGAGGCGCCGAGGCGCTCGAGGCGGGAGGTGTCGGCGGAGAGGTTGCCGGAGTAGAGGGTGTCGAGGGTGAGGGTGGCGCCGGGAGCCAGGGGCGCGGGCAAGTCGAGGACGGCTTCGGAGGATTTGCCGGTGTGGTCGGCGTCCGTGTCGATTACGTGCTGGGTGACGGTGAGCGGGGCAGGGCCGGTGGGGGTGATGAGGGTGGCGGATTCCCAATGGAGGGTTGAGGAGATCTGAAGGGCGATGCGGGAGAGAGGCTGGCTGGTAATGTTGCGCAGGGTGACGCGGGCGCGCATGGTGAGATGGCCGGTGGCGGGGGCCATGCGGGCGTCGAGGTCGTAGGCGGTGATGCCGGGGCTGGAGCGCTGCTCGTCGGTGAGGACGGGGCCGGTGGGGGTTTGGCCGGGAGGGATGGCTTGCGGCTCGGGTGGGGCGTCGTCGTCGGGCGTGGGGGGCGGGGTGCCGTGGCTTTCGAAGAGGACCTGGCCGGTGGGTGGGGGTAGGGGTGTCTGTGGCGTTGCGGGGGTAGTGGATTGGGCTTGCGCCGTCAGGCTCGCGAGGAGGAGGGCGAGGGGGAGACGCGTTAGGTGGTGGGATTGCAAGGGCGTTGGGACTCCGGTGATGCGGTTAGGTGGCAGATCCAAGGGGATCGCGGTAAGAGCCAAGAACCCAGGGCTAAAGCCCGCCTCGTTGGTAGGGACTTTTCAGGGGGCTAAAGCCCCCTGCTAATCCGGAAAAACGAGCAACAACAAGTGCAACGACAAATACGGGGGTCCTTCACTGCGTTCAGGATGACGACGATGTTGGGGTAGGAGTGATGAGCGATCGGGGTGGGGTGATGAACCGAATCGGAGGTCAGGAGCCCAGGCCTTTGCGGGGCTTTGGTGGTTTAGACTCCGGCGGGGGTGGTTGGGTGCTGGGGTTGCGGCGCTGGCGCATGGCTTCGTACATGACGACCGCGCCGGCTACTGAGACATTGAGGGAGCTGACGCTGCCGGCCATGGGGATGCGGAGGAGGTGGTCGCAGGTGCGCTTGACGAGGTCGTGGAGGCCGGAGCCTTCACTGCCTAGGACCAGGCAGACGTCCTGGCGGAAGTCGAAATCGGTGTAGTCGGGGGTGCCGCGCTCGTCGAGGCCTACGATCCAGATGTGGTTCTTCTTCATGGCCTCGAGGGCGCGGGTGATGTTGACGACCTGGGCGATGCGGACGTGCTCGGAGGCGCCGGCGGAGGACTTGGCGGTGACCGCGCTGAGGGGAGCGGAACGTCGTTCGGGAAGGACGACACCGTCGATGCCGGCCCCGTCGGCCGAGCGAAGGAGGGCGCCCAGGTTGTGGGGGTCTTCTACGCCGTCCAGGGCTAGCAAAAACTTGCTGCCGGAGGGACCGGTTGGGGCGTTGAGGAGGTCTTCCAAAGCCAGGAATTTGCGCTCGCGGACGAAGGCTACGATGCCCTGGTGGGCGTCGGTCTTGCAGTGGCGGGTGAGCTGGTCGCGGGGCTCGGTGCTGATGCGGATGCCTTTGGCCCGGGCTAGCTCGAGGACGGCATCGATACGGGGGTCGCGGCGGGCTTCGCGCTCGCGGGCTACGCTGAGGTGGTCGAGGGGTCGGGTGCCGGCGCGGAGGGCCTCCTCGACCGGGTGCAGGCCGTACAAAACATCCATTGTTTCAGTGTAAAGGCTTTAGACGCCGGGACGCACCGGGCGAAGGATGAGGCGGGCGGCGCGGCTGTAGGAGCCTAAATTGAAGGCTTTGGCGTAGCCCTGGCGCTTGAGCCGCTGTGCGGCCAGCTCGCTGCGCAGGCCGGTCTTGCAGTGCAGGAGGAGGATCTGGTTCTTATCCTGGGCGAGGCGGGGGACGTAGGTATCCAACTCGTTGAGCGGAAGATTGATAGCGCGGGGCAGGTGGCCGGATTTGAATTCAGCCGGGCTGCGCACGTCGATGAGCAGACCGCCACGGTCTTGATATTCACGGGCATATTTGAGTGCTTCATGGCTGGAGCGCCAGAGGTAGACGTAGGCAGCCACGAGCACGAACAGAAGTGTTGCAGGAAGTATGAGACTCATCGGTTTGTCATCTTTGAGGACTTGGGCTGGAGGGCGCAGGACCTGTTGTACAGTGGGATGCGCCAAATGGATAACGCGTTTGGAAGACTTGGAAACAGTTCTGCATTTTTTTCTAACCCGAGACTACCGGAGAAGTTCCAGGTGCGCGGAGGTGAATTGCGAGGGAGTAGCGGGGTAGTGACTTTTTTCCGCTGGGGGGCGGGGGTGGCAAGTAGAATATAGGTTGCGTCCACCGAGACTTTCCGCAACAAAATAGCGTCCATATGAGCGTGAGAACTCCTACAGTACTGACGGCCGAGGCGGCGAAGCAGGTTGAACGCGAGAATGCGGCGATTGCGCGTGGGCTGAAGCGGCAGGATCCGGAGCTGCTCGATCAGCTGATCGAGACGTACCAGCATCGGCTGATGCGGTACCTGATGTTTCTCACGAGCAAGCGCGAGGTGGCTGAGGACCTGTTCCAGGAAGTCTGGATCCGGGTGCTGCGGCGGGGTTCGCAGTACAACGGGAAGGCGCGGTTCGATACGTGGATTTTTACGATTGCGCGCAATTTGGTGATCGATCTTTCGCGCAAGCGGACGATGGCGTCGCTGGACGAGATGCGCGAGGGTGGCGAGGATTCCGATGCGCGTCCATTTGAGATTGTGCAGGAAGGGCCATCGCCGCTGGAGCAGTTTCAGTATCGCGAGAATGCGTCGGAGGTAGCGACGGTGCTGTTGACGCTCGACCCGGCGTATCGCGAGGTGCTGACGCTGCGGTTTCATGAAGAGATGTCGCTGGAGGAGATTGCGACGGTGACGCGGGCGCCGTTGTCGACGGTGAAGTCGAGACTGTATCGTGGGCTGGCCGCGCTGAAGCCTGAGTTGCTGAAGCTGCGTGCAGGCGCTGGTCGCGGAAGCGATCGCAGCACGGAGGTGAATTCTTGAATTCACGTCGTCCAGAGGACCAGGAGAGCGAAGTAACGCAGGCGTTTCGCGGAGCGGTGATGGCAACCGGAGCGCGCAGCGTGGTGGTGAATCGGACGCATCGCGTAGTGCGCGAACAGGCGCTGACCATACGGGAGCAGAAGAGCAAGACGCGCAGCTTGTGGGTGCCGCTGGGGATCTCGTCGATCCTGATGGTGATGATCTGCTATGCGATCTGGGGCATGCTGGATGGATACGATTTGACGCCGAATGGGATTCCTGATGCTAGCGACCAGTTGATGATTTTGCTGCTGTGGTCGCTGCCAGTGACGGCGGCGGTGATGGGGTTGGTGTGGTTCAAGCGGGCACGCACGCGTTCGGATAGCGAGGCGCAGCTATGATGCCGAAGTGGATGGGAACGGGGTCGAGCGCGAAGGACGCGGCGACTGCGGGGGATGAAGAGCTGCGGATGATTCCGCGCTGGTCGATGGTGCTGGCGTTGGTGTTGTTCGCGGGGATGCAGTACATCTTCCACGTGGTGATGCCGCACCACAAACATGAGCTGCTGCCGCTGCGCTTGATGATGGGCTATGCGTGGGGTTCGCTGGTGGCTAGCTATGCGCTGCTGCTGGGGTATGTGAGCCGGGACGTGAAGCGGCGCGGCATGTCGGCGGGGTTGTGGATGCTGGTGTGCGTGCTGCTGCCGGGCGGGATTGGCGCGGTGGTGTATTTCCTGCTGCGGCAACCGGTGCTGTCGCGGTGCCCGAACTGTTCCACTACGGTGGCGGCGAGTTATCACTACTGCCCGCAGTGCCAGTTCCAGATGGCTCCGGTGTGCGGCGAGTGCCATCGCGGGGTGAAGCTTACCGATGCGTTCTGCACGTGCTGCGGACATGACCTGGCGCAGGATGGGGCTCCGGCACGGCTGCGCGTTTACAGCGATTAAGGACAGAGTGTAGAGCGTAGAGAGTGATAGTCCTCTTGCGCGGACGCGTACACTATTCGCAGCCATGGCAACTCCGCTGACAGCGCTGATTATTGATGACGAGCCGCTGGCGCGGCAGGAGCTGCAGTACCTGCTGGATGCTGCGGGGGACGTGTCGGTGGTGGCGCAGGGGACCAACGGCATTGAGGCCGTTGAGCTGATACGAACACATAAGCCGGATGTGATCTTTCTGGATGTCCGGATGCCGGGTCTGGATGGGTTTGCGGTGCTGAAGAAGGTGCTGGCGCAGGACAAAAAGATCAAACTGCCGCAGGTGGTGTTTGCGACTGCGTTCGATCAGTATGCTGTGAAGGCGTTTGAGGTGAACGCCATCGATTATCTGCTGAAGCCGTTTGATAGCAAGCGCGTGCATCGGACGCTGGAGAAGGTTCGTGAGCGGATGAATAGCTCGACGGAGATCGTGGCGGAGAGCCCGGGGAGCTTGACTGCTGGGGGCGGGGAGGGCCGGGTGGCAGGCAGGGTTGCGGGTGCAGAGGCGAAGTTGGATGCGCTGTTGCGCATGGTGGAAGAGCGGACAGGAATTGCGGTGGCGGGGGCTGCGCCGACAGGGGTCGTGGCGGTGGGGCGGTCGGGCAAGGTGGTGGTGCGGGCGCAGAGCCGGCTGCTACTGGTCGACCAGAAGGACCTGTGCTTTGCCACGATTGACGAAGGACGGATTTCGGTGGTGACCAAGGCGCTCGAGGGGGATTCGAATTGCCGGACGCTGGAGGAGCTGACCGATCAACTGGATCCGGAACAGTTCTGGCGCGTGCATCGGTCGTTCGTGGTGAACATTCAGCACATTCGCGAGGTGGTGCCTTGGTTCAAGTCAAGCTATCAACTGCGCATGGATGATCGCAAGCAGACGGAAGTGCCGGTGAGCCGGTCGCAGACGAAGCGACTGCGGGAATTATTTAATTTGTAAGAAGGGTCAGGGCTGAGGAGCGGGTGATACCGGAGGGGGAGTGGCGCCGTCTGCAGCGGCAGCGGCCGCAGCCTTTCGGGCTCTGTGGTTTTTGTACTTCTGCTCGGCGTCGGGATAGAACTCTTGCAGTAGGCCACCGATGGTGCCCTGGTAGGTAATGCTGAGGGCACGCCGAAGGGTGGGGTAGAGGCCACGATCGCCGTCGGGGTAGTAGAGGTTTGAGATAGAGGCGCCGATGAGATTGCCCGTAAGGTTCGAGTAAGCGGGCTGCCAGTTGCCGTTATCGCCGCGGGTGCGGAACGTCGTTGAGATGGAATACAGCGTGCGATGGAGGACAGATCCATGGCCGAGGCGGAAGTAGCGCGGATCCTGGTGGAGAACAGACGGCAGGACAGCGTTGCCGAAGAAGTTGCCGCTGAAGTTATCACCATAGTTGGCGCCGTAGCGGCGGGCGTAGCCTGCGAAGCCCTGGTTGTAGCCAGGGTTGCTGTTTTCAGCCTGACCGATGCCAGCGTCGATGCCGGCGAGTAAGAACTGGTAGGGGTCAAACGCACCCTTGAAGAAGAGATGGAACTTCTGACCAGGAGTGATCGGTGCTGCCTTGCCGTTGTTGACGGTGTTGAAGTTCGGGATCACTCCGGCCATGCGCTGCTTCTCTTCCAACTTGAGTTCGCCGGCGGCACGGGCTTTGCGCTGCTCAGGAGTTTCTTGCTGGGGAGTTTCTTGTTGGGGAGGCGTGGTTGTCTGCTGTGCGCCGGAGGCAGGCGCGGGGCTCTGCTGGTCAGAGACGTCCGAAGAGTTTAAGCTGGGGGCAGAAAAGCTGGAGGATGATTCGTACCCCTGCGAAAGGGGGGCATCCGGCAACGTCACTGCATCGGATCCTGCAGCGACGAGTTGTTGGGCGGCGAGTGGAGCCGCGAGAGTGAGAGTTGCAAAGAATGCAGAAATTACAAAGAACGACGCGGTTTGTTTCGACACGATGATGAGTTTACCTTCCTCTATTTTCCCATAGACGACGCTCTCGAGATCGAAATTGCCCAAAGTAATACCGGGGACGTATCGATGCGGGCGCGGAAAAGAGAGTGAAATTCAGGGATGAAGCGGCTCTGCTAGTCTGCGGGAGAGCGCGAGGAGCGTATGGCCGAAGATTTCGTCATCGAGAAGTTTGCCTTCAAGATGGTGCTGCGAGGGATTGGTATTGTCTTGCTGATCGCGGCGCTGCTGTATCCGCTGGACTTTGCGGTGTGGAGGATGAGAGTCGCCGCGGGGGGCGGCATGGGGACCGTGATGGTGGATCAGTATACGGTGGCGGATCTTAAGGGTGGGAAGGAAGACTATTACGCGAATGGAACGGTCGCGATGCCGTGCACGAAGTCAATTTATCCGCAGGAAGGCAGTAATCCCTGCTGGTGGGTGGAGCGACATCGTGAGGTAGTGCAGCACTACTAATGGATTTCAGCCTTACTGGGGTAGAAGCCTCCGAAGCGGTAAACGACACCAATGGTGATGGGCTTGGAGTAGAGGCTGCCGCTGGTGGTGACAGGCGTGGCATAGCGCTCGAACTGGGCGTCGACCTTGAGGGCGAAGTGGTCAGTGAGGGTGAAATCGAGGCCGCCGCCTGCGCCGAATACGTTGGAGACGGAGTCAAGATAAAGCAGTGTGCCGGAGGGATTGGGATAACCACCGTTCAGGTAGTCGATCTTGCCGCGGCCGTAGAAGAAGTCGACGTACGGGTGGAAATTTCCGTAAAAACGCTCCACCTTGGGACCGAAGAGGATGTTCTTTTGGGAGTCGACCTTGCCGTCGTCGATGGGGTAGGTTCCGCGAACTTCGACCGAGGGATAGAAAGAGTGGAAGGGTTTGAAGCCGATGTCGCCGCCTGCGGTGATGCCGAGATTCTTGCCACCGTCGAGGCCGGTATACGTGCCTGTGAGGCCGCCGAAAGCGGAAAGGGTGAAGGGTCTGGAAGCGGTCGCCATGGCCTGGGCATGGGCGAGGGAGCAGGATACAAGTACAAAACAAAGCAGTGTGAGGGCTCGGACAGCGGTCTTCAATCTGACTCCTTGGTGGCTAGGCCCACTCGAGATTATCCTAGCCGAATTCAAGTGTTTAGACGGCGAAAGTTGCAAAGGAGTGTATCTAGGTTCCACTCTCTTATCCAGGTACCACTCTCTATGGATCGGCAGTTTGGCGAGCGAGAGTAGGCAGGCAGACGCACTTCTTTGCATCCGCTACCGAAATGGGAAGAGGCTTGCCGGTTCTCTTTGAGGGGTGATCTGAACGGAGAGGTTGGTGGAATTGCGGCGCTGGATCCGCGCTATCGTATGAGCGGTTTGGGGATTGGATGGGGGATTCTGGACGCGACGCGGCAGTCTGCGCAGAGGGGGAAGATAGTCGTCCTGCCGCTGGCGCGGCAGGACTAGAGGAGCTTATTTTACGGAGGCTACGGTGATGGTGTCGCCGGCCAGGGAGCCGTCGACGGTGACGGCCTTGCCCGCGAAAGCGTTTAGTTTGTCTGGGTTAGAGACTGTGTAGATCTTTGTGCCTACGACGAGGACGGCGGGGGAGCCCATACCGATGCACTTCTTGGCGCAGTCGGCGTGACCGGGGGTGCCGGCCTTGGCGACGTCGTTCTTAGCGCACATGGCGTCGGAGACGACACCGTGGAAGGTTTCTGCCATTGCGCTAACTGACAGAAATGAAAGGCTTAGGGTACAGACGGCAAGAAGCTTCTTCATTAGGAGACCTCGATTTTGTGCTTTTACTTGCGAAGTTGAGTATAGCGCCGCGGGGGATTCGGTCGTCGTAAATTTTTGCGAAGCGTAGCTCGGAACGGAAAAATCCTGGGGTTTCGTTGATTTCGTGCGCGACTTAGCCCGGTTTCGGGTGACAAATCGAGTGCTTTAGCCTGGTTTCGGGTAGCACATTTGGCAGGTAATCAGGGTCGAGCGTAAAGCAAGCTTTACAGTGGGTCATTTGGCGCAGGTGCTGGCCGGTAAACGGAAGGCGACGCGACGTTAGAGGCGGTTTCGGGCGCCGGTGACCAGGCGGATGAGGAAGGTGAGGAGCACGGCTCCAATGACGGCGACGAAGACGGTGTAGAAGAAGCCGCCGGAACCGGCATAGCCGAGATGGGTCATGATGAAGCCGCCGATGAGGGCGCCGAGGATGCCGACGACGATGTCCATGATGGGACCGAAGCCGGCTCCGCGCATCAGCCTGCCGGTGATGTAGCCGGCGACGAGGCCGATGAGGATCCAGACGAGGAGAGTGTGGCTGGAGACGTTGAGGCCTTGGATGTGGTTGGAGCTAGTCATGCGGAACTCCTGGGAGATGAGGGTGACAAATAGTCAGAGGCGTGGAATGGGGGGCGGGTTGTGCGGGAGGGGTAGTTTTCTAGAAGCGACTGTTTGATGGCAGTGGGTTGAACAGCTGCTTCCCCCACCCATGACGATGAAGCCGTCATGAATGGGGCACCCTGAGGTTTGTGGTGGTGTCGAGGTCGTGGCTGCGGGCGTTGTGCCTCCCCCACCCATGCGCATGGTGCGCGCATGAATGGGGCACCCGGAGGTTTGTAGATGGGCCCTCGGAGATTTGTGAATGGGACCCGGGGGTTTAGCGCTCTATTCGTGTGGATGCGTGATTTATGTTTCGCGACGGTTCCACGTGTATTGGGACTCGATTTCGACGCGGCCCGGTTCGCCCGTTAGGTAATGTCGATAGCTTGACCACTCCCAGTCTTCAGGCTTTTCGACAAGACCTCTCTCGACTGGGTTGCAGTGAATGTATTTCAGCTTCTCAGTGAGCTTCTCGTGGGTGAGGACATTGAAGTCGTAATATCGGGTTTGCCAGAACTGAGGCCGCTCGCCCTTGAGGCGTCTGGAGGTTTCCTTCTTTAGTACGCTGAGCATCGTGGCTAACGGCTGCAGCTTCGGTTCGGTGAGAAGAAGGTGGATGTGGTTCGGCATGATGACGTAACCGAAGAGAAAAAATTGGTGGCGTTGACGAAGTTGTTCGAGTGTTCCTTCGACGACGAGGCGGGAGTGGTCGTCGTTTAGGTATGGAAGCCGGTGATAGCAGCTGAAGTTGATCGCGTGGTAGTTGCCTTGCTGTTGATATCGCTTCAGACGGCTGGGCATGTGATTTATGGTACGTCCGTTTGAATCTTCTGCCTCAATGAGGCGGTCGCCCTGAGCATTGTGCTTCCCCACCCATGACGATGAAGCCGTCATGAATGGGGCACCCTGAGGTTTGTGGATGGGCCTTCGTGGTTGGGCACCCGACCGAACGTGCGCTGAAGACTAATTCTGTTTGGTAAGCGACTCGTTGTAGACCGCTTGGGCGATGGTGGCGATGACGTGGTCGCAAGTGTCCTGATCGGCGTGGGCGTCGGTGACGAAGACTGCGAGTGCGAGGCGGCGGCCGTCGGGTAGGGTGATGAGGTCGACATCGTTGGTGGCGGGGATCATGCCCCACTCGACACCTGAGGAGCCGGTCTTGTGGGCTACCGGGGTCCCGGCGGGTACCTGGCAGTGTTGAAATTTTGCATTCCCACCCATCCGCAAAAGCGCGTATGGATGGGGCACCCGGACTTTTGTGGGCCGATGAACTCCTGTAAATCCAGGTTCCAGAAGCGGGACCCTTCGACAAGCTCAGGGCAGGCTCTGGGGCACCCGGATTTTTGGAGAAGCGGAGAAAAATTGGATTTGAGGTGGCGCGAGAGAAAAGAACGCCCCCTCGATCCACGAATTGAAGACTGCGTAAATTTGGCAGACCAAAATTCTTTCGAGGGGGCGGAGGAAGCACTCTTACGACGGATTTAGTCGATAGACACGCCGCCGTTCGTGGTCTCAAAGCTAATGGTGGGGCCGCCGGAACCTAGGTTGGTGTCGATAGAGTGGCGGTGGACGCCGTCCTGGTTGGCGTTGGGGAGGTTGAGCGCGGTGCCGCCGTTGGTGGTGCTGGCGACGAGGTGGGCGGAGTAGTTGGAGGGGAGCTTGACGGAGACGCCGCCGTTGGTGGTGCTGGCAGTGAGGCCGCTTCCCTGCCAGGTGGGGCCGTCGAGGTTGGCCTTGATGCCGCCGTTGGTGGTGCTGACGTTGACGTTGCCGCCGAGGTTCTCGATGTGAAGGCCGCCGTTGGTGGTTTCACCCTGGATGTCGCCGTGAATGCCGGAGAGTTCGAGGCCACCATTCATGGTGTGGAATTTGCCGGCGAGTTGACGGGGGACGAGGAGCTTATAGCCGACCGACCAGTTGTGGTTGCCGAAGGTGTGGGGGCCGTGGGCTTCGACGGTGGCGCCGGTCTCGATGGTGATTTCCTTGAGCATGGATTCGGCTTCGGACTGGCTGCCGGAGTGGGCGCTGACGCGGGCCTCGAGGGCGACGTCCTGACGATCCTGGCCGATGACTTCGATGCCGCCGTTCATGCTGTTGACGTTGATGTGTCCGTTGACGAGGGAGAAGGTGGTGGCGCGGACTTCGCAGGCCTGCTCGCCGTTGAACCAGTGGGAGAGGGTGCCGCCGTGGTCGTCGTCGGAGGCGCAGGGGTGGGTGGAGAAAGACTGGGCGCCGAGGGGGAGGACTGCTAGCAGGGCGGCGCAGGGGACGAGGGCGGATAAGCGCATGAGGGCTCCTTCGGGTTTCGGGTGCGAGAGGAGATACGCGGGGGGTGGGGGGTTGGTTCCGTGTTCCTGCGCGGACGGCGAGAGTTTTTTGGGGGACGGGGGGTCGGATGGGGGAGCTCTCGTCTCCTTGTCAATGCAGCCGCGAAGGAGTGCGGAGAGGGCAGGACGCAGTGGAGTGCGATTCATGCTATTTATATAGGGATTCGCGTAGAATTCTTGCGAAGATCGAAATCCCAGACTGCCGACCGTCTCAATGAGGGCCCCGCTTGGATGTCCCGGACAAAAGGATTCTTCAGGGCTGGAAGGAAATCGCGGAGTACGTTAACCGAGATGAGCGCACCGTAAAGCGTTGGGAAAAGCAGCGCGATTTTCCGGTGCGGCGGATGCCCGGTAAGGGTCGCGCGAATGTCTACATCACCGTAGCGGATCTCGAGAGCTGGCTGCGCAATTCGGAGACTCCGCAGGAAGCTCAAGCTGCTGAACCGACGGAGCTGCCGGTGCAAGCGTTGGCTGTTGAGCCAATCAAGCGTGGCCTTTCGTGGACGATGCCTGCTGTGCTGGTGATGCTGTTGCTGTGCGCTGGAGGTGCGGCGATTGCGCTGCATGCTCATAAGAAGGCAGCGCTGGTGGCCCCCACCGTTGCCGCGCGCGATCATTCGACGATTCCGGGGGTGGATGAGCTCTACCTGCGCGGGGTTTATTTTTACGAGCAGCGGCGACCTGAATCACTGCGTGAAGCTGAGCACTTATTGCAGCAAGCCATCGACAGGGATCCCAATTATGCGCCGGCGTGGTCTGCGTTGGCGGTCACGCACAATTTGCTACGCGAGTATGGATCGATGCCGTCGGCAGAGGCGTATGCAAAGGCGCGTTTCGAGGCACAGAAGGCCATTGCTCTAGATCCAACGCTGTCGAACCCGCATGCGGCGCTGGCTTACATTGAATTTTTCTGGGATTGGAATGTGCCCGCAGCGGAGCAGGAGTTTCGGACGGCAATCCATCTCGATCCCAACTCGGCGTTGGGACATCATTGGTATGGCTCGATGCTGAACCATGAAGGGCGGTTCCCGGAGGCGCTGGAGCAGTTGGATATTGCGCAGCGGCTGGAGCCGGACTCGACGGCAATCCTCAATACGCGCGCCATTGCAGAAGGATTCAGCGGGCATCGCGAAGAGGCGCTTGAGCTTCTGCAGGGGGTTACCGAAGAAGACCCGAACTTCAGTGCGGCGCACTTGAGGTTAAGTGTCCTCAGCCTCTTGCAGCCTGATGACATTCCGCGCTTTCTTGCGGAATACCGGCGTTGGGTGGATTTGACGCACGATGATGCGGCTCTGAAGTCGCAGGCGACGATGGACCGTGCCTACAAGGCTCATGGCGAAGCGGCGATGTGGCAGGCGTTGCTGGAGCAGGAGAAGGTGGCTAACCCTGGAAATCCGACGATTCTTTCGGCACATGCCGAGGCGGCACTGGGTCATTCCGACGCTGCCTTCGCTGAACTGGATCAGCTGGTGAAGCGGCACGACGTGGAGCTGATCGGCATCAATCTCACGCCTGAGTTTATGTCGCTGCATCGCGATCCTCGCTATGCGCGGCTGCTGGCTGAGATCGGGCTGCCTCCGCTGCGCTAGGGGATGTGCGCAAAACTTTGCAGTTGGGACTGTGGGAGTGGTGGCGCGACTACTCACTCATGACAAAAGCTGTCATGAATGGGGCACCCGATTTTACTCGTGGTCGAGCGCTCGATGGCACGAGATTTCCTGAGTGCGAGCTTTCGTCACTCACGATTGCGGATATTGGTCACATGTTCGTACATGGAGATCAGCCGTTGGTCACAGGCAGATCTCGATGTCCCCATTTGCCCCATGGCCATCCTCTTTCGCCCTTTGACAGTCGCGGGTTGGGAGCAGACGCTCACACAAACGAACGCCAAGGCTGCACACACTCGCTGCTCCGGAGTGTGTGACTCCGCAAATTCTTGAAGAAGAGGTCCTGTCATGTCTGCTCGTCGTTTCCCAGGTTTCCTAACGCTGTTCGCAACCACGCTGGTAATTCTTGGCTCTCTTAGCCCCGCTGCCCGTGCCGACAATATCCAGACCGTCGGTCAGTACACCTCACCCAACATAGACACTGGTCCATTTCCCGCTGCCGCAGTCACGATCGGCAGCTTTGACATTCTCTCTGACGATTCGGCGATCACCATCTCTGGAACGTTTGGCAACTATTCCACTTCGAACATTGGTTACGAGCAACCGACATCGGCTGTCAACGTCTACCTTGGAAATATCGAAGTGGCGACATGCGCCGCGGATTTCATGTTCTGCTCAGGTTATGATCCGGTTCCCGATCCTTGGTCCTATACACTCAGCGCGGCTCAGATCGCGTCCTTGGGCACGGGCACGGTCGATCTGACCGCGGTGCAAACCGATTCGTATGTCATCGCTCTTGGCGAGACGACTCTCGATCAGGCCACGACCACCACGACTCCTCCTCCTGCGGTTACTCCGGAGCCAGGGAGTCTGATGCTGCTGGGCACAGGGGTGCTTGGGATCGCGGGTACGGTTCGTCGCAGATGGATGGCCTGAGCTGAGGGCGGGCTATCAGGGCTTCCCCATCCGTCCGTAAGGTACGGGGACGGATGGGGCACCCGGTCCTGCGCGGACGGCGGGTGTGTGGTGGCACTTCTCTTCCCTGCTAGCCGTTGGGGTGGAGGATTTTTTCGTGGTGGCTTACGGCGTCGCCATCGCCGCGCTTTAGGCTGTGGAAGACGATGGTCGAGATCATGGTGAGGAGGCCTAGTGCGAAGAGGGCTTTGTGGATGCCGTGAATCATCTCGGGTGAGCTGGTGTGGCCGGTGGGGATGAAGAAGGCTGTGGCCAGGCCGGCGGTGGCTACGCCGAAGCTGATCGACATTTGCTGCATGGTGCTGGCGATGGAGCTGGCGGCGCTGGATTGCTGGTCGTTGGTGTCGGCGTAGACCAGGGTGTTCATGCTGGTGTATTGCAGCGAGGTGAAGGCTCCGTAGAGGAAGGCAAGGAAGACGATCCTCCAGATGGGGGTGTGCGTGCCAATGGTCGCGAAGAGTAGCAGCAGGAGGCCCAGGACTAGCGTGTTCGAGATGAGGACCCAGCGGTAGCCGATAGTGGCTAGCAGGCGGGGCATGATGGCCTTCATGCTCATGGCAGCGATGGCTTGCGGCATGATGAGCAGGCCGGATTGCACGGGAGTGAAGCCTAGTCCTACTTGGTAGAGAAGGGGCAGGAGGAACGGGACGCCACCGATGCCGATGCGGGTGAAGAAGCTTCCGCTGACGGAGGCACGAAAGGTTCGAATCTTGAAGAGTGCGAGATCGAGAAGCGGGTAGGCTATCGATTTTGCGTGCAGCCAGTAGCCGGCGAGTAACGAGAGCGAGAGGATGGTGAGGCCGGAGATTTCGTAACGGCTTAGAGTATGTTCGCCGAAGACTTCGAGGACATAGGAGAGGAGAGCGATGCCGGAGCCGAAGAGGATGAGGCCTACGATGTCGAGGGGATGGGTGTCTTCACGGTAGTCGGGTAGATGGAGGTAGACCATGATGAGGCCAATGAGGCCGATGGGGATGTTGAGGAAGAAGATGACGCGCCAGTGGAGGTAGCCGACGATGAGGCCGCCGGCGATGGGGCCGAGCATGGGCGCGACCAGGGCGGGGATGGAGACGAAGCTCATGGCGCGGAGCAGGTCTGCTTTGCCGAAGGTGCGGACGAGGGTGAGCCGGCCTACCGGGACCATCATGGAGCCGCCGCAGCCTTGCAGGATGCGGCACGCTACTAGCACGTGGATGTTGGAGGAGAGGCCGCATAAGAGCGAGCCGAGAGTGAAGAGGCCGATGGCGGTGGCGAAGACTCGGCGGGTTCCGAACTTGTCTGCTACCCAGCCGCTGATGGGGATGAAGACGGCTAGCGAGAGGGTGTAGCTGGCGAGCACGGCCTTCATGCTGAGGGGGCCGACGTGGAGGGCGGCGGAGATGGCGGGGACTGCCGTGTTGAGGATGGTGGTGTCTAGCGACTCCATGAAGAAGGCGACGGCGACTAGCCAAGGCAGCAGGCGTTTGCTGGCTACCGAGTGGCCGGGGGTGGGGGCGATGGCGCTGGTGGAACTGGTGGGCGTCATAGAACTATAAGAGCATGCTGTCCTGGTCCTGGTCCTGCGCGGACGGCGAGAGTTAAGTGTTCGCTTGCGCGAAGGGCTTGGAGGTGATGACCCAGACGCTGCGGTTGCCGAGGCAGTGGTTGCAGCGGCTGTTGGCGAGGATGCCGGTACCGGCACATTCGGCGCAACCCAGGGTGAGGTGGAGGTCCTGCTTGTCTTCGGGGGGCAGGTCGTTGAGCTGGCGGAAGACTTTGGCCTCGTGATGTTCGATGAGCCAGTGCATGAGTTTGGGCTCGATGGCCTGGCGCTCGGGGATGGTGAGATTGGGGCAGCGGGCGCGCCACCAGGGGGCGATGCAGTTGTAGCAGACGCGCTCGGTGCCGGTGTTGGGGCCGGCGTTGAAGAGGTTACCGGCGTTGGCAATTAGATAGAAGTTGCCGCAGTGGACACAGGGGCGCGCGCCGAGGAGGGCGAGGGCGTCCTTGAGGTGGGCGATTTCCTGCTGGAGGTTCGGTGTGGTGTCGGGTGTAGTGGGCTCGTCTGGCATGGCAGATTGTAGGATGCGCGGCAAGGCGAGTAGAGTGAGTGAATTCGGAAGCTGGAGGAGGCTTTATGGCTTTGAGCTTTGCTGCAGATATTCGGCCGCTGTTTCGGGATGGGGATGTGGCTTGTATGAAGCCGGCGGGAATCGCGCTGGATGAGGCCGCGTGGATGTGCGTGCCGGCGAATGCGCAGTTGGTGTATGGCGCGGTCGCGGCGGGGACGATGCCTCCGGATGCGCCTTGGGGGAAAGAGACCGTGGCGAAGTTCAAGGAGTGGATGGACGCGGGCTATCCGGCGTAGGGTCCTGCCCGGACGGCGAGAGTTTTCTTGCGCAGACTGAGGGTTCTTGCGGCGCGACGATTCCCCACTCATCCGCAAAGAACGCGTATGAATGGGGCACCCAGATTAGTGGGTAGCGAGATCGCAGTGGGTTAGGGCTGAATCTCGTCGGTGGGGATTTCGCTGGGGACGCTAGGGATGGGCTTTGACCCAGTGGTGGGCGGCGAAGTCGGTGGCGATGCTGGCGGCGAGGAGGGTGAGCGAGGCGCCGATGGCGAGTAGGATCCAGGCGAGCTCGATGCGGCCCTTGAGCATGAAGTAGTCAAGGAGGCCGAAGACCAGGACGAGCACGGCTGCTTCTGCGAAGAAGGCGGAGCAGCGACGGCTGGTGATGATCAGGAGGTCGAGACGCGTGGAGCGCGCGGGCCGGTTGGATGCGACCGAAGGCATCAGGCGTAGATTGTTGGGGGTTGAGGCGGAGGAGTTGGAATTTTCGAAGCTTACTGCGTTTTTGTGAAACATAAAAGGACCCTTTTGCTGCTCCCTTAAGGATGAGGGGGAGCAGCAAGGAAGTCCAGTGAATTTCCCGCTAATTGGGCGGGTGATGCGTGTAACCGCTTTGGAATCAGACTTTGCGGCGGCCGGTGAAGAGGTGGATGATGAAGGTTAGGATGACGGCGCCGATCGTGGCGATGATGATGCTGACGATGAGGCCGTGCTCGCCGGTGCCGCCGAAGCCGAGGACCTTGAAGATTTCTCCGCCGATGACAGCGCCGACGAGGCCGATGACCATGTCGAGGAGCCAGCCGTAGCCGCCGCCCTTCATGATTTTTCCGGTGAGCCAGCCTGCAACGATGCCGATGATGATCCAGGCAATGATTCCGTGACCCATGATGTTCCTCCTGAGAGATGTGGTGGTTCAGGTGTTCAGAGTGTACAGGATGGTCCTGCGCGGACGGCGAGGGTTTTGATTGCCTGGGTTGACAGGGGGGAGGGGTTGGGGAAAGATGGGTGCAAGCCCGACAAAATCCATTGCTGAGAGAGACCTTTTATGGCCACTTTGATTGCGCGTCCTGTGCGGGCGCGGACGGATGATTACTTCTTTGGCGCGATGGCCCTGGTGATGCTGGGGTCGGTGCTGTTTGGGTTTGCGCATACTTACTTTTTGGCGGGGATGGTGATGGCGCCGCTGCAAAGCCGGCTGGTGCATTTTCATGGGGCTGCGTTTTCGTGCTGGATCTTTTTGTTTTTGATTCAGACGACACTGATCAGCGTGGGGAAGGTGCGGGTGCATCGGACGCTGGGGTGGGCGGGGGCGGTGCTGGCTCCGACGATGATGGTGCTGGGGATTTGGACGAACTGCGCGATGGTGCGGCGCGGGGATGCGCCTCCGGGATTTACGGTGCCGATGGCGTTTACGCTGAACAATCTTGAGGTGATTTTGTTTGCGGGGCTGGTGGGTTGGGCGATTGCGGTGCGGACCAACCGGCCGATTCACAAGCGGCTGATGCTGCTGGCGACGCTGGGGATTATGGGGCCGGCGATTAGTCGGTGGCCACTGGCGTTTATGCATGGGAACCCGATTTGGGTGCCGGCGTTCTTTTATGCGGAGGTGTTGACGGTGCTGGTGTATGACCTGGTGACTCGGCACAAGGCGTACTGGCAGACGGTGGTGGCGACGGTGGCGGTTATGTCGCTATTTTGGGTGTCGCTTGCGATTAGTGGGACACCTTGGATGGTGAGGTTGTTGGGGTGGGTGCTGCGGGGGGCGGGTTAGTGGTGGTGCTGGAGGGTGCCGTCGGGGAGCTGGCGGTCGCCGGGCTGCATGTTGGCGGGGCAGGCGCCGAGGTAGGTCTGCTCCTGAATCATGGAGCTCTGGCTCTGACCGTAGAGGGGAGGAGTGTAGGTGGCGGAGGTTTCGGTGCGGAAGTGGGTGTCGCTGAGGCCGGTGAGGGTGCTGCGGGTGACGACGGTGCTGCCGCCGATCTTGCAGCTGGTGACGACGGTGCGGGTGTTGCCGGACTTGACGTCGGAGGTGGTGGAGCAGGCGGTGAGGAACTTGTTGGCGATCTGGCGGCCTTTCTCATCGTAGGCGTGGTCGCGGCAGAGCGAGTAGGTGTTGTCGGTGGACTTTTGGCCGGGAGCGGTGTCGATCATGCGGATCTTCCAGAGGCCTTCTTTGAGGGGAGGCATGTTGGGGAAGTCGGCGGCTTGCGCTGCGCCTAGCAGCAGAAGGAAGGTGGCGGCGAGGATGGGTTTCTTCATGGCGGTCTCCGGTAGATGCGATGGGGTGATCTTATGCCGGAGTTCGGTGCGAGGGGTGTGACGCTTTCTGACGGGGGCTGAATTGTGCTGAGGGGGCTTGCGCGGACGGCGGGGGTTTCGGGGGCTAGAGTTTGGGGAGGATGGCGGTGGCGAGGGTTTGCTCGGCGGATTCGTTTTGGGTTTTGGTGAAGTTGGGGCCGTCGACGGTGACTAGGAGGAGGTGCTTGTTTTTGAGGGCGTAGAGGGCGGCGGAGTTGCCGGCGCTGGAGATGAAGAAGGCGTCGTCGGCGAGGCCGGGGATGGGGACGAGTTTGCCGGTGGCGAGCATGGAGTCGCGGAAGGATTTGTAGTGGATGCCGGGGTCGTTGAGGGAGAGGTAGACGCGGGTTTGGCCCTTGGGGTCGGACCAGGTGCAGTCGGTGGTGCCGTCGGCGGGGGTGCCGGGTTTGCCTTCGCTGAGGGGCGTGGTGAGGACGGTTTTGATTTGGGTGGGGCTGAGAAGCGTGCACGGTGCGGGGAGTTGGGCGTGCAGGGGTTGGGGGAGGGTGAGGGTGGTGAGGGTGGTGAGGGCGAGGATGGCTGGGATGAGGGGGAGGAGGCGGGGCGTGCGTGGGGTCATGGTTGGGCGCTCTGGGAAGGTTAGATGCGCGGCTCCCCTCTCCCTCCCGCGTTTATTTGCTCTAAAGCATGGCAGACGGTGTGATGACTGATTAGATTGTGGGCAATGCCGCTGGTCACGATTCGCTAAGGTTGCGTTGCAAGTTTCAGCGTTGTCGCCAGAATAGTCCGAAGCGCATTTCGAACTGGTCGAGGCGGGGGCACATATTTCCTCGTTTCGTCGAGCGCAACATACGAGGCAATGACGGAATGAGCCCCGCATAACGGCTTCGGCCGGTGTACCGGGAAAAACGCAAACACTCGTCCGTCTGCTGCTGTTAGTGATTGCGGTAGCTCCCCTACTGTCACGTAGTAGACCATCCAACCGACGAGTTCTTGATCAGCACAATCAAATGCAAGCACATCATTCCAGTCGCAAAATGCGCCTCGCATGACCGACGGAGCACTATCCAAATCTTTATCGAAGGAAAACGTGTTCAACGCACTCGGAAGGAATTCTCCCGCGTTGTTCAGGCCGCCTGGCGAGACTCGACGATAAAGCCGCTCGTCGGCCGCAAAAGGAATGTTGACGTCGACCTCAATTTCTTTAAGAGGCAAGCGAAGTTCCTTCAAGATGCGAAAGTAAGTTTGAGTGGATAACGCGCTCGGCCCCGTAATCTGCCAACTCTATCGTCTTGCTCCGACCTTCTAAGTCATAAAGCAGCAAAAAGAACTCGTTGTTGTTCAGTGACTCGATGATCGCTCTGTTGCGGTTCACTCCGGTAAAGATTATCGCTACCCCTCCTTCCGCCGAAGCGCTCACCTTCTCTGGACTCAGGCCAGAGTTGGCGAGGACGTCAAGAATTCGAGTTGCACGGGCAACAGACTCAATGTTCGGTGGTGGCGTGCCGTAGGAATTCCAATTTGGCTCGATCTTCAATAGATTCCAAAGTGAATTAATGAGTTTGTAATTGCGTATCCTGCTTGTGTGAAAACGCGATGCCAGTCGGCTACGGATTGCTGTCTCAGCTTCGCGCTCGAAGATCTCGGTCGAACCCGGAGTCGCGGTTCTCTCTAGAGAATCAACTAAGCTAATTCTGCGCTGCTCTGGCGGGGGACAGTAGCTAGGCATTGAAAGACTCCTTCATTAGCGGTGTCAGAAAGTAGTCAAAATAATTATCTTTAAGACCGCGCACTTCATCGATTCTCGACCAAAGCGACGAAATTGGCAGGCCCAGCCCCGAAAACTGAAAATCGTTATCAAACAGCATTGTCAGATGGCCCTCCCGTTCGGGTGGAAGGATAGCTTGCTGGTGAGTTAATTGCCCGGGAGGGTTTTCGATTGGCATTACGATCCGTGAGAAATACTCACTAATTCCCTGAGGCACTTCGGGAGGGAGGTAGGGATATATCCGGATGTAGTTCTCCCAGTCCTTCATCGTCGGAATAAAGAGCTTATTTATATATCTCACCTGAAAAGATACGACTTCGGTTGCTCCGACAATGCTCTGATAAATTTCCCACAGAGTCTTCGCTAATAGGGTAAATTCCTCCCATGTTGAGTAGGACCCTATCTGACTGAAGAGGAAGCCATTTTTGAGAAATTGTGCAGCGAATGAGCGATCCGGGCGTATGTATTGATAGCCGAGCTCTTTTCGTTCTAATGACGACGAGCCTGCCTCAAGCTCAATATTGAAGTTGTGATGCATCCGGGGTGCTTGATCCACAAACCCTAACTCGCTGAGTTGAGAGCTTGCGTCTTGAAATGCCTTCAAAATACTGTCAGGGAGTTCAGGGACATAGATGCCAATGACCGCCTCGATTATCGGAGGATTTTTGAAGCGTAGCGGGGTCGACCGGACTAGCAAATTTTGTGGCATTCGCGCCTCATCATACCCTGTTGGACGAACAGTTTACCTGTTCGACTCTTTACTATTCCACAGTGACGGACTTCGCGAGGTTTCTGGGTTGGTCTACGTCGCAGCCTCGTCTTACGGCTATGTGGTAGGCGAGGAGTTGGAGGGGGACTACTTCGAGGATGGGGAGTAGGAGCTCGTGGGTTTGGGGGATGTGGATGACGTGCTCGACTAGCTGGGAGATGTGGGTGT
>Ga0302316_10000207_pt1 | contig 53483 bp, 41 predicted proteins | sample III_Palsa_N3_2_FD_200456 | JGI IMG/M metagenome (GOLD analysis project Ga0302316, IMG submission 200456) | Peat permafrost microbial communities from Stordalen Mire near Abisko, Sweden - III_Palsa_N3_2 | ecosystem: Environmental > Terrestrial > Soil > Palsa > Peat permafrost | place: Sweden...
AAAAAAAGCGTCGGCAGCCCGGCACCGGACTACAGCCAGAAGGTGGTCGCTTCCGATGACGGCGGCGAGATCGCCAGCAACGTCAAGAAAGCCGATCGCGAAGACGAAGGCACGGTCGTCGGCGCCATGGTCAGCGGCAGTCACGTGCACGTCGAACAGGCCGCCAGCATCGGCGGCGTTAAGGCGGTGCCGGCCGTGCGTGCGCTGGCGAAGAAGCTCAAGGTCGATCTGTCCCGCGTGCGCCCCAGCGGCGCCGACGGCGTGGTGACCATGAAAGACGTGAAGGACGCTGCCGCGAACGGCTCAGCCGCACTCGGTGCTGCTCCTGCGCGCGCCGTGGCGGCCTCCGCAGGTCGCCATCTGGCTCCTGAGCTGCCGCCGCCCGACGCAAGCCGCACGGCGGTGTCGCTTGCCGGCAAGCCGGTGCGCACCTCGTCGCCCAGTGTGCACGCCAGCGGCCAACCGGAACAGCTCAAGGGTGTACGCCGCAACATGGCGCGCGTGATGGCTGACGCCCACGCCCAGGTCGTGCCGACCACCCTGGTCGACGACGCCGACCTGCATGCCTGGATCGGCAAGCAGGACATCACCGCACGACTGATTCGCGCCATCGTGTTTGCCTGCAAGACGGTGCCGGGGCTCAACGCATGGTTCGACGGCAAGAACCTCACCCGCACGCTGCACCCGCATGTCGACATCGGCATCGCGGTCGATACCGACGACGGCCTGTTCGTGCCCGCACTGCGCAATGCCGACGTGCTCGACGGCGCCGGCATCCGCGCCGCGATCAAGCGCCTGCGCACGCAGGTCGAGGATCGTTCGATCCCCGCCTCGGAGCTGTCCGGCTACACCATCAGCCTGTCGAACTTCGGCATGTTTGCCGGCCGTTACGCCACGCCGGTGGTGGTACCACCGACCGTCGCGATCGTCGGCGCCGGCAAGCTCAGCCATGACGTGGTCGCTGTAATGGGCGGTATCGAAGTGCATCGTCGCATGCCGCTGTCGCTGACCTTCGATCACCGCGCCGCCACCGGCGGTGAAGCCGCGCGCTTCCTCAAGGCGTTGCTGGACGATCTGGCTCTGCCGAACTGAGCAAGCGCGACATGCAATGAAAAAAAAGGGCGCCCATCGGCGCCCTTTTTGTTTGCTTCCCGGTGCAGATCAGTAATCGCGTACGTCGAGCAACATGAAGCAGCGGGCGCTGTAGGCATGCTCACTTGCCGGCCACGCGACCGAATCAAGCGCCAGCGTTCCTGCTGTCCATGGTTCGTTATCGAGCAATGCCTCGCAACGTGAATCACCAGCCACACTGTGACGATGAACCAACCGCAGCCAGTGCAACTCTGGTGTCAGCGCTTCGCGTTTTACTGCGGTTTCGATCGCTGCCAGCGCATCCGCCGGTATCACCAACGTGTCTACATCGGTGCCGCGCAGCGTGAACGGGCCGATGAATACATCCCACGTGCGCACGCCGATATCCCACGCCGTGATGCGCATCTTTCGATCGTCAGTGACATACCAGCAGGCGGCCAACAGGAGATGGAACGCATTCTGTTCAAACGTGTGCAAGGCATCGCGGCAGCCGGCATCGCCACTGCCGATGCCAGCGAAGCTCTCTTCGATGCGACGCTCCTCGCTCAGCACCACATCGATATCGAGCCGACCCGGCTCGTCCCCGCCGCCCTCGTGCCACTCGGCGCGGATGGCGGGGAAATCGTCGTCGGTGACCAGCCAGCCGTCTTCGTCCGCTTCCAGCTCGACGTCGTGCCGCTCGAACAGTCGCAACAGATATTTTTGGAGCGCCGCACTATCCATGATCTTCCTCGCTCGGTCGCGGCAACTCACGCCATGTCAGATACATGCGCAAGTCGAATTCCAGCTGGTGGTAATCCGGCAGCATATAGGTGCACAGTTGATAGAACGCCTTGTTGTGGTCGTACTCTTTCAGATGCGCCAATTCATGCACGACGATCATCTGCAGGAACTCCGGCGCGGCCGCCTTGAACAAGGCTGCAACGCGGATTTCCTTTTTTGCCTTGAGCTTGTTGCCCTGCACGCGCGAGATAGCCGTGTGCAGACCCAGAGCGCGCTGCACCACATCAAGTTTGCTGTCGTACAGCACCTTGTCGATACCCGGCGCATTCTTCAGGTGCTGCTGTTTCAGCTCCATCGTGTAGGCGTATAGCGCTTTGTCACTCTGCACTGCATGGCGATCCGGATAGCGCTCGGCCAGATGCTCGCCGAGACGCCGCTGCGCAATCAGCTGGCGCACTTTGTCCTGCAGGGTGGCGGGATACGCTTGAAGATATCTGAGCGGCAACATGATGCGTATTCTCGCACTCCACTGGCATCACGGCGGTCGACGGGTCAGCTACGCCGTCTCCAGCACACATGACGCAGCAGCAGCGCCAGCACCAACACCAGGATAAAGGCGCCATAGCCATATAGCGCAGGCATCACTTGCTGCCAGATAGCCCCGCTTTGACCGACAGCCGGCAATGTCGCCATATCGAAGCCCAGCAACGCACCCTGCGCCGTGGCGAGCACCGCCAGCAACAACGCGACGAAATCGAAAATACGCCGACCCGGGGTCTGCGGCAAACTCTTTGGGTAGGTCCAATAGGCCCAGCAAAGGATCAATAACCATGGCGTGAGCAGCAGGATGGCGAGGTAACGCATCGATCGATCACTCTGTCAGGTTGAGCTGCCGTCCATCAATCCTGCGCGGCGAGCAGATCGAGTGCGTCGCGCAGTAGCACCAGGGCATCGTCCCGCGACTGCTCATCGCGATAGTCGGGCGTGCTGGCGACCGATTCGCCATCGAGCTCCAACGACATGCTCAGCGGTTTGATCTGCAAAATGGCATTCGCCGCTCCCAACATTTTGAGTCGCTTCTGCAGCGCACCAGCCGCCTTCGGATCGGCGAACGGCATCGACAACAGCAGCTCCTCGCCTTCCGCAGAGAACAGCCGAAAACGAAAGCTACCATCCGCGTCGCGGAAACTGGCGAGGCGCGGCATTTTGCCCTGCTTCGCCGCCGGTTTCGGTTGACCAACGGCGACCGCCGCCGAGGCTCCTGCCGAACGCAGGCCCAGCGCATCGCGCAGCGCGGCGAGCTTCGGCGTGGCGATCATGCGCGCCTTCTGCGCGCCCTGCTGCAGGATCGCCTCGATGGCCAGCGGATCGGCCATGAAGGTCTCGTAGCGCTCACGCATGGGTGCCACATCGGCGTCGATGCGCTCGTACAACACCTGCTTCGCGTCGCCCCAGCCAAGGCCATCCAGCAAGGCCTGGCGGAACTCCGCCGTTTCGGCTTCGCTGGCAAACGCGCGGAAGATGGTGAACAGCGAGGAGCTGTCGGGGTCTTTCGGCTCACCTGGCGTACGCGAGTCGGTGACGATGCGCATGATCGTTTCGCGCAATTGTTTCTTGCCGCCAGCGAACAGGGGAATCGTGTTGTCGTAACTCTTGGACATCTTGCGACCGTCCAGACCGGGCAGCGTGGCCACCTGGTCTTCGATCAGCACTTCGGGCAACACAAAAAACTCGCCACCGTGGATATGGTTGAAGCGCTGACCGATGTCACGCGCCATCTCGATGTGCTGGATCTGATCGCGCCCGACCGGCACCTGGTGCGCATCGAACGCGAGAATGTCCGCTGCCATCAACACCGGATACATGTACAGACCGGCAGTCACACCGGCATCGGTGTCCTCGCCGTTCTCTACGTTTTTGTCCACCGATGCTTTATAGGCATGCGCGCGATTGAGCATGCCCTTTGCCGTGACGCAGGTAAGAAACCAGGTCAGCTCGGGAATCTCCGGAATATCCGACTGCCGGTAGAACGTCACCCGCTGCGGGTCGAGTCCGGCTGCCAGCCAGCTGGCGGCGATCTCGAGGCGCGAGCGTTCAATCCGGGACGCATCTTCGCTCTTGATCAATGCGTGATAGTCGGCCATGAAAAAAAAGGCATCGACATCGGCGCGCCGGCTGGCCTCGATGGCCGGGCGAATGGCGCCCACATAGTTGCCCAGATGGGGAGTGCCGGTCGTGGTGATGCCGGTCAGTACGCGAGTCTGCATGGTGTTCGCTTGTGGTTTCGTTGGTTCGTGACAATCAGCGCAGAAGAGTGGATTTGCCGAACAGCGATTCGACCAGATCCACCGCCAGCTTCGCGGTCTGGTTGCGCTTGTCGTACGCAGGATTCAGTTCAACGATATCCAGCGAGGCCAGGCGACCGGTGTCGGCGATCATCTCCATGCATAGCTGCGCTTCGCGATAATTCGGGCCACCGCGTACGGTGGTACCAACACCCGGCGCAATGCTGGGGTCCAGAAAATCGACGTCGAAGCTCACGTGCAGATGGGTATTCTCATCCATGCCGGCCAGCGCCTCCTCCATCACGCGCTTCATGCCGACTTCGTCGATGTAGCGCATGTCGAATACAGCGATGTTCGCCTCACGCACCAGCCGCTTCTCACCCTCGTCCACCGAGCGAATGCCGATGTAGCGGAACACATCTGCGGTGGTCGCCGGCGTGTCGCCACTGAGTCCGATGAGCTCGCCGGGACCATTGCCACACAGGCAAGCCACCGGCATGCCATGGATGTTTCCCGACGGCGTGGCGTTTGCGGTGTTGAAGTCGGTATGCGCATCCAGCCATAGCACACGCAGCTGCTTGCCTTCATCATGGCAATGACGTGTCACCGCAGAGATCGAGCCGATCGCCAGACAGTGATCGCCGCCGAGCATGATCGGCACGCGACCGGCCTGCAGCTCCTGATGGACAGCCGTATAGACGGCCGTATTCCAGGCCACTACTTCGTCCAAGTGGCGATAGCCATCCTGCGGCGGTTGCCACGGATTGAACGGCCCGTGCAGGTTGCCACGATCGATCACTTTCAGTCCGCGACGTTCCAGTCGCGCGGCGAGATTCGCCACCCGCAGTGCTTCCGGACCCATCGATGCGCCACGGTGCCCGGCGCCGATATCGGTCGGCACACCAATCAGTGAAACAGTCTGTTCGCCCATATCCTGCCTACCTGCCTGTTGCACCCCGGCAACTGGCCGGAGCCGAGGCCTGCGTCGTGGATGTCACTGCGTCACGTCAGGCGAAAAGCGACCCGCGCCGATATTTCCGGGCGAACCGCCATCACGCCAGCGAGAAAAACGTTCACGAATTCGTTCGCTCGCAAACCATGGAAGTTTACCGGAACGGACCCACCCACGCAGCGCGGCACACGGCTCGACGGCGGTTCGTACCAATAAAAAAGCCCGCATCGCTGCGAGCCTTGGGACTGCTGGTGCCGGCACCCGGATTCGAACTGGGGACCTACTGATTACAAATCAGTTGCTCTACCAACTGAGCTATGCCGGCGAAGGTGGGGGATTCTAGCAGGCCCGGGCGCACGGCGCGCGCTCAGGATCTGATGCTTGGGTCAAAAGCAGCTGGTGCTGTGCGAACCGACGCTGGTGCCGTGAATGCGGCTACGCCAGTCGAAATTGGCGCTGTCGGGTACCACCAGATCCAACCAGTATTCGGGCACGCTCTCGCTACGCTCGCTCATGCGGGCAGGAAAACCGGCGGCGATCACGTCGTCGCGGCGCTTGCGTGCATTGGCTGGATCCTTGAACAGGCCCAGCGAAATCGTATTGGCCTGATCGCCGGTGCTACCGGCCACGAAATAATCGCCAATGTTGTGCGCTCCGAGCTGCCGCGCCAGCGCCAACGCTTGCGCGCGGCTGCCGGCGGACGGCAGATAAACCCACCAGCCGCTGGTCTGGCTTGCCTGCTCCTGGCGTGAACGCATGCGGGTAGCCTGGGCAGCCAGTGTCTGCCTCGCATTGCGCAGATCCTGGGGAGTAGCGAACGGCCCCAGCGCGAGGCAGGTGTAACTGAGTGCTCGTTGCGGCGCAGACGTCGCAGGAGCGGCGATCGGACGGGGAGCCGGGGCCGTAGCGGCGGGCTCGGGCAGTTCGGACAGCAGGCGCAACTCCTGAACATCGGGATCGGTGGCGCTGCCACCACGCGTATAGGGTTGGCCCAACAACAGCCACGCGCCGACCGCGATATTGAGCGCGCTCAAAAGTACGAACAGCAAACGCAGAAACATCGATTCCCCCTTGCCAGCAGCAGCCCTGCATTCTAGCCGTGCCTTGAGTTCGCCACATGCGTGTCGGCCCATATCGCCAGACCGCGCAGCACGGTGTCGTGGCTAAGGCGCGCCGGCAGTGACAACAGCGGCACCAGCTGTGCCGCGTCGCCACCGCTCAAGATCAGCGCTGGCGCTCCACCAAGCCGCGCCTCCATGCGTGTGGCGAAGCGTTCCACCAGCGCTGCCGCGGCCTGCCAGCAGCCCGAGACCACCGCGTCCGATGTGTTGTCAGCCAGGTCCAGAATGTCGCCGGGCCGCTCCAGGCGAACCCGCGCCGTTGCGTTCAGCAGTGACTGCTGCATCAGTTGCGGCCCCGGTGCGATCAGGCCACCCAGGTGACGTCCGTCCGCGGCCAGCGCATCCAGCGTCAACGCGGTACCCGCACTGGCCAGCACACACGGCGCGTCACCATCGGCATACGCTGCCACCATCGCCAGAAAACGATCGACGCCGAGCCGCTGCGGCTCGGCGTATGCGTTGCGCACACCGCAGGCGCTGGCCGGCGTGCGCAACCAGGTCACTTCAACCGAGAACGCTTCGGCCACATAAGCGGCAACCTGTTGTTCGCGAGCGGCGTCGACCACCGAAGCACCGAATACAGCTGATGATGGTGTCGATGCCGACCAGACGTCAGCCAGTCCGCCACCTTCTGCGATTTCTTCCCACGCTAGCGAACCTTGCGCCAGCCAGCCGTCGCCCTCCTGCCATGCCCACTTCAGGCGCGTGTTGCCCAGGTCGAGCAGCAGTCTCATGTGCGACGCACCGTGACGTCGGCGCTGTCGACCTGACGCAGGGTGCCGTCGGCCATGCGTACCTGCAGCGCGCCGCGGGGATCCACGCCAGCACCGATGCCTTCGAAGGCGCCGAGCGCGCCACTCAATTGCAGCGACTGATCACGCAGCAGGTCGTACCGCGCATAGTCCGCCACGAAGGCGGCAAAACCATCACGCTCGAACTGCCGCAGACCGTCGATCAGCGCCGCGATCAAAGCCGCCGCGACACGATTGCGATCCGGCGGCGCGTTATCGGTCAGCGTGGCCAGATCGCTGGCGGGCTGTCCCGCCTGCTCGCGCAGCGCTTCGGTCAGTCGCAAGTTGAGGCCGATGCCGATGACGGCCGCGCAGGGCCCCTGGTACTCGCCATTCAACTCCACCAGGATGCCCGCGAGCTTGCCGCCCGGGCCTCCATGAACACGGTTATCGGCAATGGCCAATACGTCGTTCGGCCATTTCAGGCCCACTCCGGCAATGCCCAGATTTTCCAGTGCGCGCAACACAATCACCCCCGTGGCCAGAGACAGCCCGGCCAGTGCGGCGAACCCTTGCTCAAAGCGCTTGAGGCATGACAGATAAAGATTCAGGCCCGGCGGCGACAGCCATTCGCGCCCGCGCCGTCCGCGGCCCGCGGTCTGGGTTTCGGCCAGCAACATGCTGAAATCAGCCGCCTGGCCACCACGCCGCTGCAATTCGCTGGAAGTGGAATCGAGCTCCCAATGCACCTCCAGCGCACCCAGCGAGCTCGCCTGCGGCGTCGGCAATGCGGCGCGAATCTGTTCGACATCCAGCATCTGCAGCGGCCACGGCAGTCGATAGCCGGCCGCTCCGCGCGCCTCGATCGGCACGCCGCGAGCGCGCAGGGCCTCGACCTGCTTCCAGATCGCCGCGCGGGTCACGCCGGTCTGTAGCGCCAGAGTGGCGCCAGAGAGCGGCTCACCGGTAGCCAGCGCGGCCAGTAATTGCGCCGGTTGCATCAACCAGCCTCAACGGAAAGGGGCGCGAACGACCAGCAGCAGGACAACAAGGGAGGCAGGATCAGCATCGGCGGATTCTAGCCCGGCCGCGCGCCACGCGGCAGGCATGCGCAAGGGACGGCGCAAGAACCTGCTGCTGCAGCACTGGTATCCCATCGGCGTTTCTGAGACGATCAGGATCTTCGCTTGCGGGTCGGGGAGTTGGATCGCCATGCGTGCCGGACTTTGGCTTATCTTTTGCGCCTTGGGCGTCGCGGGCATCTGCAATGCCACTGCGGCGAGCGTGAGCGCGCAGGATCAAGACAATGCCTCGCACGCAGCCGCCGAGAACAACAACCCGCACGATGGTGGCAACACCAATACCAGCGGCGATGCGCTAGGGCTGAACCGCGATGGCAGCCCGCACAGCACGAACAACGACAACTCCAGCAGCGCGTCCGGCAACAACAGCAACGACCACTCTTCCGGGGGCGGGGCTCCCGTGCCGACGCCTACCCATCTGCCGCGGCTTGGCTGGCAGTCACTGTTGCCTGGATCCATCCAGTAGACAATCGGCGTAGTGCCTGACTGCTACCAGGATCGCCCTGACGTAGCCTTGGCCCTGACCGGTTGCGACTCGTCAGGTCGGGATCAAGCTCACGCTGAAACGTGCGCCGCCGAATTCCGGCGAGCGATCCACCACCAGCTCGCCGTTATAGGCATGCACGATGTCCTGCACGATCGACAGGCCGATGCCGTGGCCCTGCACGCGCTCGTCGCCGCGCACGCCACGTTGCAAGACACGTTCGATTTTTTCATCGGCAATGCCGGGGCCGTCGTCTTCCACACTCAGGCGTAAACCGGGACGCTGACGTCCGGGCGAGGGCTGCGTCTTCACCACCAGCAGCACGCGGTGTCCCGCCCATTTGAACGCGTTTTCCAGCAGGTTACCCATCAACTCCAGCAGGTCACCCTGCTCGCCGTAGAACACCGCATCGTCATCAATGTCGAACTCGCAAAGCACGTTCTTCGCGGCGTAGACCTTCTCCAGGCTTTGCACCAGGTCTTCGGCGTGGCCGGCGATTGGTACCGCGCTGGCAAAGGTCTGCCGGCCGGACGTGGCGGCGCGAGAGAGTTGGTAAGCAACCAGCTCATCCATCCGGCGCACCTGATCGAGCACGCCGCTGCGACGCGAAGGCTCCTCGACCGTTGCCGACTCCAGCTGCGAGCGGATCACCGCCAACGGCGTTTTCAGGCTGTGCGCCAGATCGGCCAGGGTATGCCGGTAACGGGTGCGTTGCTCACGCTCGTTGTCGATGAACGCGTTGATACGTTCGGTCAGGCCGGTCAGCTCCAGCGGGTACTGACTGTCCAGATGCTCGCTCTCGCCGCGCTCGACCCGGCTCATGTCGCTGGCGACCCGGCGCAACGGCGTCAAGCTCCAGCGCAGCAGTAACTGCTGCAGCACCACCAGCATCACGCCGAGGATCGACAGCCCGATCAGCACCACACGCTGGTACACCGCGTTCTCGCCTTCGAGCTGATCTTCGGTCTGCGCCACCATGATGGTGAAGCGCACCGACTTCTCCGCTGCCGTATCGAGCGCTACGCCATAGCTGTAGTAGTACAACCGGCCCATGCGCGTATCGATCGGCCCGATGAACTGGCTCTGGCCCGGTTCAAGTGGCGTGACGAAGTTGAAATCTAGACCGATCGCCGACGACGATGCCCAGCGATAGCCATGCTCGCCCAGCGCTACCGCATACAGGCCGGAACCGGGCCGCAGAAAATTCGGATCAGGGGACGTATCCGGCGGCAGCAGCTTGCCGTAACGGTTGACGTCGAAATTGGTGATGTAGGCGATCGCGTCGTTCTGCAGGCGCTCCTGCAGCCCGCTCAACGCGCGCTCCTTGTTCGCTTGCGACAGGGTTACGCCGACCAGCCCCAGAAAACCGGCCAGCACGAACCCGGTCGCGATCGCCGCACGCGCCGCCAGTGATGGCGGGCGGCGCGGCGACCCAGACTCATTCGTCGTCGCCGTCGGTGCGCGGGATGGCAAAGCGGTATCCGCGTCCACGTACCGTCTCGATGGGTTTGAGGGTGCCTTCCGGATCCAGCTTGCGCCGCAGACGACCGATGAACACTTCGAGCACGTTGGAATCGCGATCGAAATCCTGCTGGTAAATGTGTTCGGTGAGATCGGCCTTGGAGACCAGTTCGCCCGCATGCAGCATCAGGTATTCCAGCACCTTGTACTCATAGCTGGTCAGGTCGACCAACTTGCCTTCCACCGTCACCGTCTGCGCGGTGGTGTCGAGCTTGATCATGCCGCAAGCCAGGATCGGCTTTGACCAGCCGCTGGCGCGACGCACCAGCGCGTTGATTCGCGCCAGCAACTCTTCCACATGGAAGGGCTTGACCAAGTAATCGTCGGCGCCGTACTTCAGCCCTTCGACCTTGTCCTGCCAGCTGCCGCGCGCCGTCAGGATCAGGATCGGATAACGCTGGCCGTGCTCGCGCAACGCCTTGACCAGCTCCATGCCGGACATCTTCGGCAAGCCCAGATCGATGATCGCCAGATCGAACGGCACTTCGCGGCCGAGGTAGATACCCTCTTCGCCATCCTGCGCAGCATCGACCGCAAAACCGTCCCGCTTAAGGCGTGCCGCCAGCGTCTCGCGCAACGGCGCCTCGTCCTCTACCAACAGGATGCGCATCAGTGTTTCTCCTTGCTGCCCACGTGTCTCGGGGGCGGATTTTTGGTTGACTGACCGGCAGCGGGATTCCTGCCCGCCTCGGAGGGCACCACCAGCTTTTGTACGTGTCCTTCAGGCGTGAGCACTTTGATGAAATACCTTGTTTTATGGTCTACCGAGTACGGCTCGGCCGACAGCACCCTGCCACCGGTATCCTGTTGCACCTTCTGCACGGCCTGATTCAGCGTCACCGACGGCTCAACCGCCGATTGCGACGCCGCGTTCGCCGCGGCACCCAGACAGAGGGATGCGAGCAGAACAGGGATGAATTTTTTGTTCGTTGGCATGGGTGATCGTTCGCCCGGCACCTGCCGGTATGCTCAGCGTAGGCAATCAGGGCTGAATACTGACCGGACGGCCGTCAGCTGTCACGCCGCCACCGCGCATGGCGCCAGCGCCTGCTCGATCAGAGCCCAGCCAGCGCCGGGCAAATGCGCCCCCTCGCTGATCGTGCGGCGGAAGCTGCGCGCGCCCGGTTCGCCTTGGTAAAGGCCCAGCAAATGGCGGCTGATGTGCTTGAGTGCGGTGCCACGGGCAAGCTCAGCCTCCACGTAAGGTCTCAGATGGTGCAGCACGTCCTCGCGCCGCGGCAGCGGCTCGCCGTAGAGGGTTGCCTCGACCTGCGCCAGCAGATACGGATCGTGGTACGCGGCTCGGCCCAGCATCACGCCATCCAGCTGGGTCAGGTGCGCCTGTACCTGGGCCACCGTGGTGATGCCTCCATTGATCACTACTACCAGCTGCGGAAATTCACGCTTGAGCCGATAGACCCGCTCGTAGTCGAGCGGCGGGATCTCGCGGTTTTCCTTCGGCGACAGCCCTTGCAGCCAGGCCTTGCGCGCATGCACCGCCAGCTCCCTGACCCCGGCTTCCAGCATCGTTTCGGTGAAGTGCTGCAGGCCGGCGTAGTCGTCCTGGTCATCCACGCCGATGCGGCATTTCACGGTGACCGGCACGTCGACCGCATCGCGCATCGCCCGCACGCAATCACCGACCAGTTCGGGTTCGCGCATCAGGCAGGCACCAAAACGCCCGGATTGAACACGGTCCGACGGGCAACCCACGTTGAGGTTGATTTCGTCATAGCCCGCCTCGGCACCCAGGCGCGCTGCCTGCGCCAACTCCTGCGGATCGCTACCGCCGAGCTGCAAGGCTACGGGATGCTCCTGCTGGCTGTGCTCCAGCAAGCGCAACTGCTTGCCACGCACCAGCGCTGCGCTGGTCACCATCTCGGTGTACAGCCGCGCGCGCGGCGACAGCAGCCGATGGAAATAACGGCAATGCCGATCCGTCCAATCCATCATTGGCGCAACGGAAATAATTTTATCGTCGTAATTCAACATGTTATGCAATGCGCAACTCAGTGAGGGCGCGCGATCGGCGATTCCATCAGGCAAGGATCGGGCGGAGCCAGTCACACCCTCAGCGCCCGCAATAGGCTACATCATGCGGCCGGTCGGGCCGGCGCTATCCGTCCCATACGTGCGGCCTTTCCAGTGCGAGCGCACCCCACGCCAATAGCGCATCGCCGAGCTCCATGTCATGCCCAGATACAGCGCTGCGCTGAGTGGCAGCAGCAGCGCCCAGAACAGTGGCATCCGGTAATAGCGCAGCATCGGCACATAGCTCAGTGTCATGGCCGCCCAGGCAACCAGTCCCAACGGCCACGCCTGCGCCGAACCAAGCAGCACGAACGGCAAACCATAAGCCAGCGCGAAGATGGCGGTTACCGCGAGCAGCAACAAGGTGGCGTAGCGAAGCTGGGTGAAAGCCGAGCGCGCCACCATGTCGTGGATCGACCGCAACGTTCCATAGGGCCGCAGACTCACCACCTCGCGGCTCAAACCCAGCCAGGTGCGGTAACCGGCATTTTTTACCTGGCGTGCCAGCGTGCAGTCATCGATCAGCGCACCGCGCAAACTGCCGAAGGCACCTATGTGCCGTAGCACCTGCGTATCCACCAGTACGCAGCCGCCCGCTGCGGCGGCCACATACCGGTTGCGCGAATTCGACAGGGAAAACGGATACAGCAATTTGAAGTAGTACACGAAGACCGGAAGCAGCAAGCGATCCCAGAAACTGGTGCGGCGCAGATCCGCCATCAGCGAGACAAAATGCCTGCCTTCGCGTTGCTTGTGCATCAACAGCGCCGCAAGCATTCCGGGCTGCAACTGGATATCGGCATCGAGCAGCAAGGTCAGCGGCGTGCGTACGTCAACGATGCCCTGCTCCAGCGCCCACAACTTGCCTGCCCATCCATCCGGCAACGGCTGACCACAGATGATGCGCGTGTTGGGAAACGCGCCAGCAATCTGCGCCGTAGCGTCGGTGGACTGATCGTCGATTACCAGCACTTGCAAGCCACTTCCCTGACTCTGCAAAGCAGCCAGGGTGGCCCCTATCACCAGCGCTTCGTTACGCGCCGGAACAACTACCGTGATCTCACCAAGATCCATTGCTGGCACGTTGTGCGGATCCGCTTCCAGATGCTCGCGCGTGCTCCACGGCCGCCAGGGCACAATCAGCAGGCCGACCCACATCAATACGGGAATCGATGCGGCCAGCCAGTCCAGCACATCCAAGTCAGCGGCCGCCTGGATCAGTGGCGAGCATCTGAACCCGTATCGCTGTTTCGGCGCTGAATCGAACTGATCGGAATATGCACGGCGGTGGCAGCGACGCGATCGCCATACAACACAGGCAGGTCCGGGGCCATCGCGCCTTCCGTGCGTGGGCCGAACAGGGCCACGCGCAGAGCTTTCAGCGGATGGGCGAAGGTGTCGTTGACAGCGGTACCCTCGAAGCCGCAGTGCGCCATGCAGTTGTCGCATTTTGGATTGATGCCGATGCCGTACTTGTCCCACTCGGTTTCTTCCATCAACGCCTTGTAGGACGGCGCATAACCTTCATCAACCAGCAAGTAGCACGGCTTCTGCCAGCCGAAGATGTTGTAGGTTGGATTGGCCCATGGGGTACACTGATAGGCCTGGTTGCCGGCGATGAAATCGAGGAACATCGAGGACTGGTTGAACACCCACTTGCTCTTGCGCTCCTTGCCAAGCTTGAACACGTCGCGGAACAGCTGTTTGCTCTGGCTGCGCCCGAGGAAAACATCCTGCCGCGGCGCATGCTGGTAGCTGTAACCCGGCGACACGGTAATCCCTTCAATGCCCAGAGTCATCGCATAGTCGAAGAACTCGGCGACCTCCGCTGGTGGCTCCTGATTGAACAAAGTGCAATTGATCGTGACGCGGTAACCACGCGAAAGCGCCAGCTTTATAGCGGCGATCGCTTTGTCGAAGATGCCATCCATGCACACCGATGCGTCGTGACGCTTTTCCAGTCCGTCCAGGTGGATCGACCAGGTGAAGTACGGTGAAGGTTCGTACTCGTCGATATGCTTGGGCAGCAAGATGGCATTGGTGCACAGGTAGACAAACTTCTTGCGCGCGATGATGCCTTGCACGATCTGCGGCAGCTCCTTGTGGATCAACGGCTCGCCCCCGGGAATGGAAACGACCGGCGCATCGCACTCGTCCACCGCACGCAATGCGTCCTGGACGCTCATGCGCTTGTGCAGAATTTCCTTGGGATGATCGATCTTGCCGCAGCCGGCGCAAGCCAGATTGCACTGGAACAAAGGCTCCAGCATCATCGCCAGGGGATAGCGCTTCTGGCCGCTCAACTTCTTGCCAAGAATATAGCGCGCGATGGTGGTCTGTTGGATAAGTGGAATGCCCAAGGGGACCCTCCGGACTATCGGTAAGTCATGATCAAATGAACGGGCGTGGTTTAAAAATATAAGCCATTTGCTTAACCTCGGCCATCTCACAACGAATTCACAGTGGCGGCGCGAAGACCTGCAAGTGCTCGCGACGCAAGCGCTCCCACTCAATCTTGAACCACGGCGTAAAGGTCTGTGGCCGTGCCGCAATTTCGGCGTCGAGCGCGTCCGGCGAAATATAGCGTAGCGCCGAGATCTCGTTGACGTTGACCGTGGGCATGTCCGCGCTGCGTCCGGCGTAAACCCAGCACAGTTCATGCTCGGCACCTTCGGCATCGAACTGCGCCTGGTATTCGAATTTGAACAGATACTGCAGCGGGCACTGCAGGCCCAGCTCTTCATTCAAGCGCCGATGAATTGCCTTGTCCAGGGTTTCGCCGCGACGTGGATGGCTGCAGCAGGTATTGGACCAGAAGCCCGGCCACAAACGTTTGCCCGGTGCGCGCTGCTGCAGCAGCAATTCACCCTGCGGATTGAAAACGAACAATGAAAACGCGCGATGCAATACACCCTGCCCCACATGTGCAGAGGCCTTGTCGATAAAGCCGATCTCGCGATCGTCTTCGTCAACCAGGATCAAGGGCTCGTCATCGAAGGAAACCACGTCGGTGGAATCCCGCCACTCCTGACTGTTCAATTCACGGTTATCCAATGTCAACCTCCATCGCTTGATAGCCGGCATCGCGCATGGCAGCTATCACCTTGTCTCGATTTTGTGGGCACAGGGCAATGATCGAACCACCGCCACCACCACCGGTGAGCTTGGCGCCAAGCGCATCGTGTTCGCGGGCGATCTGCACCAGTTCTTCCAGCTCTCGGCTGGACACACGCAACGCGTTAAGCAGTCCATGGCAAATATTCATCAGGTCACCCAGACGCTCCAGGTCATGCTGCTGCATCGCTTGCACGCCCTGCAAGGTGAGCTGATCGATTTGCTGGAAGATGCCTTCGTAAAGTGCGGGGTTACGTTGCCATGCGCTGCGAACGTTGCCTACGGTCCTGGCGGTAAGGCTTTCCTTGCCGCTGATGCCGATCACCAATGGTATCGGCTTGGGTACCACCAACTCGCGAATGGTCGGCGCTTCTTCTCGTTCCTGTCCGCGCTTGTACAGAACCAGCTTGCCGTAAGTCGCTACGGTGTTGTCCACGCCAGAGGGCGCACCGTGCGCCACTTCCTCGCAGCGATAGGCCAATGCGTTGACCTGCGCATCGCTCAAACCAAGCCGAAAATGCTGATCGAGCGCGCGGATCACCGCCACGGCCATCGCCGCCGAACCACCCAGGCCCATCGCTCTGGGCACGTTGGGAAAGGCTTCGATGCGTATCGAACCTTCGGTCAACCCCAAGGTATCGAAAATGATACCGAGCGAGCGCTGGAACGAATCGCGATGCGCCGGATCGCGGTGCAGCCGATACTCCACGCCCCAGCGCGGTATGAGCATATCGACACTTCCGGACGAAGTGTTCTGCACTGTGGCGCGCACCGCCAGCGGTACGGGCGCTGCAATTGCATGGCTGCCGTAGACGACCGCATGTTCTCCGAGCAAGATGATCTTGCCGTGGCCACAAGCGCGCGGATCGGGCGCCTGCTGATCTGACGTCTTGGGGCCGATCGCCGCGCCGCGGGCTTCCTTGCGCACCTGCAGCACGATCTCCTGCGCTTTCCATATCTTGATTTCACCGCTCTCCACCAGGCGCTCGACCACGGTGTCGAAAATTTCCGCGGTGGCTCCGGCCGTGATGGCGACACTGCGCGCATGCAGCGTCATGTGACCTTGCTGGATGCCATCGGTGACCAGGGCACGCAGCGCCGAGAAGTTCTGCGCCAAACCGACCGCACCCATCACTTCCGCCAGTTCGCGCGCCGATTTCACCCCGAGCAAGCGCAGGTCCAATGCAACTGTAGCGTTGGATTGCAGCGAGCCACCGACGATGCCGACCTTCATAGGCATCTCCAACTCACCCACCAGCTCACCCTGCTCGCCCTTGTACCAACGCGTCAGTGAGGTGTAGCGGCCACCACGTGCAGCGTACGCGTGCGCGGCAGCCTCGATGGAACGCCAGTCGTTGCCGGTGGCCAGTGCCACCGCGTCGACGCCGTTCATGACGCCCTTGTTATGCGTGGTGGCACGATAAGGATCGACGCATGCGAATTCATTGGCGAGCACGATGCCGTCGCGTACTTCCTCACCGGCGTGACCCCTGGTGGTGAGATCGTCTATCGGAATAACGCAGCGCGCTCGCACCATGGCGCGATCGGCGAAATTGGACAGAATGCGCAGAAACACGCGGCCACCGGTCATGGACTCCACCAGTGAAGCGACTCCCTCGCACATGGTGTTGACCAGGTTGGCACCCATCGCGTCGCGTGTATCGACCAACAGGTGTACCACCAGCATGTCACTGCCCTCGGCGCGTGCATGCAGATGTACCTCGACATCCTGGGCACCACCACCTCGCGCCACCATCTGCGGGTGCAGACTATTGGCTAGATTGAGCAGCTCATCCTTGCGTTGCAGCAAGACAGACTTGGCCTGCGCCGGATGCGGCACGTCCACCACCTGGACCTGGCCGATCAGTATCGGCGGCGTGCTCTCCACCGTGAAACCACCTGCGCCACGCACCACTTTCGCGGCGGAAGACAGTGCGGCCACGATCGAAGGCTCTTCAACCACCAGGGGGACAATGTAGTCGCGCCCGTTGACCAGGAAATTCAAACCAAGCCCGACCGGCAGGCCCATCACGCCGACGACGTTCTCGATCATCTTGTCGGCTTTGTGCACCTTCAACGTGTGCTCGCCGGAAACCAGCGCCTGGTGATCCTCGATGGACAACCAGCCACGCTCGTGAATGATCCTCACACGATCGGATACCGACAGTTTGTAGAACGCCGGGAATCGCGACCGCTCCGCATTCAATGGTTCAACGCTCATATCGTGGCTCCTCAGCATGGTTTGTCCGTCCTACGGACATCCATCACCTTTAGCTTGCCAACAACGCGCTCAACTTTTTCTGCATTCACACATGACCAGGTTCCCAGATCAACAACGGCGTCAAGCGGTGACCTTGGCGCAAAACGCGCCCTGAGGATCGACCGCCAGGGGCACACAATGCAAGCCTTCGACAAGGAGGGTTCGCTCGATCCGCGCCAGACGGTCGGCGTCCTGCACAAAGACCACGCCGAAGTCACCGCCGGCGCCACATGGCTTGTAGCTGACACCGATCTGCGTCGCCAGTTCCGCGAGCCGCCTTTGCGTGGCCGAAAAAATTTCCAGGCCACAAGCTGTAGCGAATTTTTTCAGCGCCGTCGCATAGGCTGCCACCATCGCCACGAAGTCCGCGCCACGACTTTGCTGCAATAGCTCGGCCGCAGCCTCGGCCAGGTCACCGAGATTGTTCATGTGGGCTGCGTATTCGGCGTGGTGAGTCAGCCGCCACTGCGCGAGGCGGCGCAAAAAATCGGCGGTGGATACGGATTGGCCGGACCAGACGAACAAACAGTGCACGTCGGCTATCGGCCAGTCCAGCGGTATGAAGGAAGGTTGCGGGCTCTGCCCCGTCAGCCGATAGTTGATCAGACCACCGGCGACGCTGGCCGCCAGGTCAATACCACTGCCTCGTCCGTCCTGCCACGACGAATGCACACGGAACAAGCGATGCAGCCACTGGGTACGATCGGCGACCACGTCCGCATGACCGGCGAACACCGCCAGCGCCGTGGCCAGCGCTACCGTCAACGCTGCGCTGGAACCCAACCCCAGTTTGGCCAGACCCGAACCGTTGGCCTCAAAAAAGCCGGCAGTGTCCAGATCCATGCCAAACCCGCCGTCGACGGACGGAGCCAATCCCTCAAGCGACAACGCACGCCATACGTGATCGACCAGTCGCAATTTGGCCGCGTCGGCCTCGGCGTACTGCCAACGCGGTTTGCCATCACCATCGATAGGCATCCGCAGGTTGAAAACACCGAGATCCGGTGCGTTGACCACGCAAACGCCATCGGTACGCGGCGTGATGCGCACCGTCGCGCGACGATCCACCGCTACGGCCAGCGCCGGCGCGCCTTCCAGCACGGCATATTCGCCGAGCAGAACAAGTTTGCCTGGGGCGCTGGCCATCAGCTCCATCACGCGCTCAACTCTTCGAAAGAAATGGAGCGGACACCCGCACCGAGCCCGGAGTCGAGCACATCGAGCACTCCTGGAACCTCCCGCAGAGCGGCTTTCACTTGCCCGACCGCTTGCGCCGTGCACACCGCTTTCAACTGCGGACCTGCATCGACGGTGAAAAAAACCGGCACACCCTCTCGACGCAACGCACGTACACGATGCATGCACTCCACCGTGGCGCCGTTCCAGTACAGCAATCCTGGCTCCGCAGCCAGGGCGAGTGCATGCATCTTCAGGCAACTGTGTTCGGATACCAGCGCGAGCGCCTCAAAATCGCGCGTCAGGATGGCGTTGCGGGCCATGCCCAGATCAGCGTCCTGTGTAGCGATCCAGGACGCCTGAAACGGCGAGCTTTGCGCCGTGCGGCGCATGCCCTCGCTGGAGCCAACCTCTTTCGCTGCTGTGGAGGTAATCGCCACCGCCACGCGCAAGGGCCACGCGTTGGGCGGCAATAGCGGATGCGCCACGGAATCGCTGCCGTCGGCCAGTTCACCGCGCGCCCATTCGACATAGCCGCCAAATATGGAACGCGCCGCCGAGCCAGAACAACGACGCGCCAACCGCGATAGATCCGTTTCACTCAGATCGAGGTGAAGTGCCCGAGCGCCAGCGCATACCAGCGCAGCGAAGCCGGATGCCGAAGAAGCCAGACCCGCCGCCGTGGGAAAATTGTTGTGGCTCTCGACCGCCGCGCCCCAGTCGACTCCTGCTCGTTGACGCAGCAAATCAAGACAGTTGACCACCCGTCTCACTGCAGCTTCATCGCTACGACCATTGAGGCTGATCCGATCCTGCGTCGAGCCCGGCGCAAAGCGCACCTCGGTTCGCGTCCACAAGCTATCCAGCGTGATGGACAGGGAACCAACCACCGGCAAATTCAGTGCGACATCGCGCTTGCCCCAATATTTGACCAGAGCAATATTCGGCTGAGCCTGCGCAGCGCCATAAAATTCATCGAGCGCGGCTACGGTCATCGACATGGCCGCGGTGCGGGTCGGCGACACGCGCTGTGCCGCCTCGGCGTTGCCTGCTCGACGTGGACATATCGAGACCCACGGCGGCAACGTCGCAAGCATCCGGCTAAACCATGCGCTGGTTGTACGTTTACTTGGCTCACTGGACGACTTTAAGCCAAAAATTTCGGCTATACCATACACACGTATGACAACAGGCGCGCTTGCGGTGGATCTGTACTGGCTCGGCACCGGACTGACCTGGGCTGCGGCAGGTTACGCCTGCGCCGCGTTGTGCGCTGTGTTGAGAAGCCGCCGCGTGATGCCTTCGTCACGCGCCAAAGACATTTGCGATTCGTCGCCGGTGAGCGTACTCAAACCGTTGCACGGCGCTGCACCGCAGCTTTACGAAAACCTGCGCGATTTCTGCGTGCAACGGTATCCCAACTACGAACTGATCTTTGGCACGTGCGACCCGGCCGATCCGGCCATCGCTATCATCGACAAACTGCGCGCGGAATTTCCGCAACTGTCCATCTCCCTGGTGATCGACCCGCGCTTGCACGGCAGCAATCCGAAAGTAAGTAATCTCATCAACATGCTGCCGCACGCCAGGCACGAATGGCTGGTGCTTGCTGACAGCGATATCAGCGTTGCGCCGGATTACCTTGAGCAGGTGACTGCTCCTCTGGGAGATCCGGACACTGGCGTCGTCACATGTCTTTACCGTGGCATTGCACGACAAGGCATCTGGGCGAAGATGGGGCGCCTGTTCATCGACGACTGGTTTGCTCCATCGGTCCGGCTTGCGCATGCGTTCGGTTCGACGCGTTTCGCCTTCGGCTCGACCATTGCGCTGCGCCGCGATACCTTGCAGGCCATCGGTGGCTTCGAAGCGCTGCGCGACACGCTTGCAGACGACTTCTGGCTCGGTGAACTGAGCCGACAACGCGGATTGCGCACCGTGCTCTCGACGATGGTGGTCGGCACGGAAGTCAGCGAAACGCGCCTATCCACGCTGTGGACGCACGAGCTGCGTTGGTTGCGTACGATACGCGCCATCGCCCCGCTGGGCTTTGCCATGTCCTTTGTCTGCTTTACCTCGCCGATGCTTTTGCTGGGGCTGACCCTGGCGCCTGGCGCATCGACCGCAGCGGCCGCCTTGCTTGGCATCGGCGCCAGGGTCTGGCTGAATATTTCGCAACGTCCATCCAACCTGTCATGGCCCGAAGTTATGCTGATTCCGCTACGCGACAGTCTATCGTTGCTGGAGTGGGCTGTAGCCCTGACCGGTTGGCGCGTAAGATGGCATGGTCAGGTGCTTTACGCGCGGGACGATGGTCCTGCGCCTTCTTCACGAATGACTCGTTAGATTGGGTGTTGATTCGTGTTTCCGCAGGAGCTTCCCGTCCTATGAAAACGCTTTTTCTGCAGGCCCCTTCCTTTGACGGCTTCGATGGTGGCGCCGGTTCGCGCTATCAGGCGAAACGCGAGATCAAGAGTTTCTGGTATCCGACCTGGCTGGCCCAGCCGGCGGCGCTGGTACCGGATTCGCGCGTACTGGATGCGCCAGCCGAGGAACTTAACGTCGAAGAAAGCCTGCGCATCGCCGAGGATTATGCGCTGGTGATCATCCACACCAGCACACCGTCCTTCCCCACCGATGCAAAGTTTGCCGAGCTGCTGAAGGCCCGCAAACCGGACATGCTGATTGGCATGGTTGGCGCCAAGGTCGCGGTGAATCCGACCGAATCGCTGACCGCCTCCGCGGCAATCGATTTTGTCGCCCGCGAAGAATTCGACTACACCTGCAAGGAAGTGGCCGAAGGTCGTCCGCTGAAAGACATCAACGGCCTGAGCTATCGGCTTGCTGACGGTAGCGTGCAGCACAATCCGTCGCGCGCCATGATCGAAAACATGGATGACCTGCCCTTCGTGGCGCCGATCTACCAGCGCGATCTGAAGATCGACAATTACTTCGTGGGCTATCTGCTACATCCCTACGTGTCGATCTACACCGGGCGCGGTTGCCGTTCGAAGTGCACGTTCTGCCTGTGGCCGCAGACCGTTGGCGGTCATCGCTATCGCGTGCGCTCGGCCGAAAATGTCATCGCCGAAGTGCAATGGATCAAGCAGAACATGCCTGAGGTCAAGGAGATCATGTTCGACGACGATACCTTTACCGACAGCTCCAACATGGAGCGCGTGCATGAGATCGCGCGTGGCCTTCACCGACTTGGCATGACCTGGTCCTGCAATGCGAAGGCCAATGTTCCGTACGAATCGCTGAAGATCATGAAGGACAACGGCTTGCGCCTGCTGCTGGTGGGTTACGAGTCGGGCGACGACCAGATCCTGCACAACATCAAGAAGGGGCTGCGCACCGATATCGCGCGACGCTTCACCGAAGATTGCCGCAAGCTCGGCATCACGATCCACGGCACCTTCATTCTGGGTCTGCCTGGCGAGACGAAGGAAACGATCGAGAAGACGATACGCTTTGCCAAGGAAATCAACCCGCACACGATCCAGGTGTCGCTCGCCGCGCCCTATCCCGGCACTTCGCTATACAAACAGGCGGTTGAAAACGGCTGGCTGGAAGAGAACGAAGCCGTCCATCTGGTCAACGACAAGGGCGTGCAGCTCGCACTGATCAGCTATCCGCACCTGTCCAAGGAAGACATTTACCACGGTGTGGAGAAGTTCTACAAAAGCTTCTATTTCCGCCCATCGAAGATCTGGGAGATCGTCAAGGAAATGCTGGCGAGCTGGGACATGATGAAGCGGCGCTTGCGCGAGGGCGTGGAGTTTTTCCACTTCCTGCGCGCGCACGAAAGTTGACCGGACCGACACACGTGAGCTCGCCGTCCGCCTCATCGTTTGACCTGAAATTGTAGACGGCTATGCGATCCAGGGATGTCACAACGACCCGTCCGCGCCTGATCGTCACCGCGGACGATTACGGGCTGCATCAGGCTGTCAACGATGCCGTTGAACGCAGCTATCGCGAAGGCGTGCTGCAGGCTGCCAGCCTGATGGTTGCGGCACCCGCCGTCGCCGATGCTGTCGAACGTGCCCGACGACTTCCTGGGCTGGCGGTGGGCTTGCACCTGGTGTTGGCCGACGGCAAGGCCATCCTGCCGCCTGCGCGCATTCCTGATCTGGTCGATGCGCAAGGTATGTTCGGTCAGGCCATGGTTCGCCAGGGCTTTCGCTATTTCGTTGTGCCTCGCGTGCGGCGTCAGCTGGCAGCGGAAATCCGCGCCCAGTTCGAGGCATTTTCCGCCACCGGCCTGAGCCTTGATCACGTCAACGCGCACAAGCATTTCCATCTGCATCCCACCATCCTTTCGCTGACGCTTTCGATCGGCCGCGAATTCGGCCTGCGCGCCGTGCGGCTACCGGCCGAGCCCGGCATGGGGCCATGGTTGCGACCCTGGCTGGCGCTGATGCGCAGGCGCATGGACAAAGCCGGCGTCGTCTACAACGATCATGTCTTCGGCATCGAGCACAGCGGCAACATGGATGAGGCCGCGCTGCTGGACATTTTGCGCAATCTACCGCGCGGTCTTTCGGAGTTGTATCTGCACCCGGCCACGCATGGCGGACTGGCTGTCAGTATGGCCGGTTACCGGCATGCGGACGAATTGGCCGCCCTGCTGTCACCGCGTGTGCGGGCTACGATCGCCGAGCGCTATCTGCTTTGTCGCGGCTTTGCCGATCCAGCGGCAGCATCCGCATGAACATGACACGGCTCAGCTACGTTGCCGGTTTGTTGGGCTTGGCCGCAGCCATCGCGCTGGTGGCGCATGAAGGCTGGTCCACGATTTACAGCGTCATCGACCATGCGGGCTTGGCCTTGCTATGGCTGCTGCCGTTCCATGTGCTGCCGCTGTTGCTCGACGTGGCCGGCTGGCGCGTGCTGCTGGCGCCAAGCGATCCCGAAGACCGGGCGAATATCCCGGTACTGTTCTGGATCGCCGCGGTACGCGAGGCGTGCAACCGCTTGCTTCCGGTGGCCAACATTGGCGGCGAGATCGTAGGGATCCGCCTGGTCAAGTGGCGCGGCATCAACGGTACCGCTGCGGCTGCCAGCGTGATCATCGAAGTGCTGCTGACGCTCATCAATCAATACCTCTTCACCGCGCTGGGTATCGTGTTGCTGATCGAGTTGACGCAGAACATCGGCACGTTCAGCTCGGTGATCACCGCACTGGTCGCCAGCTTGCCGCTGCCAATCTTTCTCATCGTTCTGTTACGCCACGGCAAGGTGTTCTCGCGGCTGGAATCGTTCGCGGAAAAAATGCTGGGTGGCCGTTCACGACTGACCGAGCTGATCGACGGTTCGCGACTGGACCTGGAAGTGCGGGCGTTGTACTCGCAACCAGGGCGACTGCTTGCCGCCTGCGGCTGGCAGTTCCTGGGCTTCCTGGCGGGCAGCTTCGAAAGCTGGCTGGCACTGCGGCTACTGGGCTATCCGATCAGCATAGCTGCTGCTATCGCGATCGAAGCCGTAACCCAGGCAGTGCGCCACATCATCTTCATGGTGCCGGCAGGGTTGGGCGTGCAGGAAGGTGGCCTGGTGCTGTTCGGCAGCATGATCGGCCTGCCAGCCGAAGCCAGCGTCGCGCTATCGTTGGTCAAGCGCATGCGTGAATTGGCTTTCGGTGTCCCCGCCCTGATTTCCTGGCAGTGGGCCGAAGCGCGCAGACTGCGTACCGCATGGCGAAACAATACGCCATCCGCGCTGTCCGATAGCCATGACGCATGAGGCGACGCACGGCCATGTATGAGGAGGACTCCGATGTCGAACGACGACGCCATAGCTGCCGCGGACTACTCCATGCGCAACTGGCTGAGCGCCGAACCCGGTCGCATCAAGATCGGTTCGGACGCGCACAAGCGCCTGTTCTGCCGCATGCTGCTGGATACCCACAACCCCTATAAGCCGGCCGTCCTCGTGTGGCCCAAGCTCAACCCCGAGGCTTTGCAGCGCATCACCTCCCTGCCGATCTGGGACATCGCCGTGCAGACCGAGGGCCGCGCCATGTTGCGCGTCGAAACCTATGCCAACACGGTGAGCGACCCCCTGCTGCACGAAGCACTGATCATGGACGGCGGCGAGGAAGCGCGCCACAAAGTCGTGCTCAGTAAACTGGTCGAAGCCTACGGTATCGCGCTTGAGCCCGAACCGGCCTACGAAGTGCCGAACGACCCCGAGTGGGGCTGGATGGTCACCGGTTACAGCGAATGTATCGATAGTTTCTTTGCGTTCGGTCTGTTCGAATCGGCCAAACGCACCGGCTATTTTCCTGCGGAACTGGTGGAAACTTTCGAGCCCGTGATTCAGGAAGAGGCGCGCCATATCTTGTTCTTCGCGAACTGGACAGCGTGGTATCGCCGGCAATTGGTCTGGTGGCGACGTCCGCTGTACTCGCTCAAGGTACTGCGGGTATGGGCCTTCCTGATCTGGGAACGCATCGGTATCGCCAAAGGTCTGGACGGCAACGGCGAGATGCAGGATGCGAATTTCGCCATCACCGGTCATCAGCAGATCGGCCTGGATCTCAAGCTCGGCGAACTGCTGGACATGTGCCTCACCGAAGACCGGCGTCGCATGGACGGCTACGATTCGCGCCTTCTGCGCCCCACGTTCGTGCCGCGGATGGCCCGCCTGGCGCACTTCTTTGTGCGCTAATCAGTGGCTCGGTGCTCCTTGAACCATCGCACGGCGTCTTCCAGCGCGAGGCGTGCGGGACGTGGCGCATAGCCGAGTTCGCGCATGGCCTTGGTGCTGGAGAAGTACATATGCTTTTTCGACATGCGCACTTCCTCGACCGTCGCTATCGGATTCGTCCCGGTCAGGCGAGCCCATGCCTCGGCCGCGTACGCCACCGGCATTACCGCCGCATGTGGCAAGCGCCACTTTGGTGGCGAGCGTCCGCTGATGTCGGCGATCTGGAGCAGCACCTCATGCAGGCTGAGATCAAAACCACCGAGGATGTAGCGCTCGCCCACCACCCCGCGCAGGAAAGCCAACCAATGTCCTTCGGCTACATCGTCCACGTGCACGATGTTGAGGCCGGTATCGACATACGCCGGCAGGCGCCCTGCGACGGCATCGCGCACGATGCGTCCGGTAGGCGTGGGCTTGATATCACGCGGACCGAGCGGCGTCGAAGGATTGACGATGACGACGGGCAGGCCTTCGACGGCAAACGTCCTGGCCACTTCCTCGGCGAGAAATTTCGAACGCTTGTAGTGTCCGATCATGTCACCCAACGCCACGGCGGTGTTCTCGTTGCCGGGCGTACCATCCTTGGGGATGCCAAGAGTCGCCACGCTGCTGGTATAGACAACACGCGGTATGCCAACACGCTTTGCGGCTTCGAGAATGGCGCGCGTACCGTCTACATTGGTACGGTAAAGTTCGTCCGGCGCCGGCGCCCATAATCGATAGTCAGCGGCCACATGGAACAGTGCATCGCAACCGTCGCAGGCTTGCAGCAACGAATCGGCGTCGATGAGGTCGCCTTCGATCACTTCTACATCGATATCCTGCAAGTTACGCCGGTCCGATGTCGCGCGCACCCATGCGCGAACATGATGGCCTTCGCGCAGTAGACGACGCACTACCGCCGAGCCTACAAAACCGGTGGCACCAGTGACCAGTGCTTTCACGACAACTTCATCTTATCGGTAGTCCCTTAGCGAAGGTCAGGACGGGCTATCCGAATAAGCCACCATTCAGCACTGGCCCTGTATTCGAATATATCGCCATAATGCAGCATGTATTAGTCAACGATACATTTAACGATGAACGAAGTTATCGTCGCTACTGAAGCGCGGCAACCATGCTCGTTAACACCTGCCCGCTTCGTGCCCATCCACGTAGCAGCGCGCGCACGACGCACGCGTTCTTCGGGTATATATTCTCCGTTCGCATTTCTTCGGTATGAGTTGAACAGGCAGGCCGAGGCACGCCAATGACCGGATCCCAACACGCCTTCGCGGCGGTGCAAAGCGATGCCCTGGCCTATCAGGACGCCATCCTGCCGAAGGTATCGCGAACGTTCGCGTTGACCATTCCGCAACTGCCGTCGGCGTTGCGCGTCGCGGTCACCAACGCCTACCTGCTGTGCCGCGTCGCCGACACCATCGAGGACGAGCCCACACTCTCGGCCGAAGAAAAGCAGCGTCACGAGGACGCGTTTGTCGATGCGGTTACGGGCCGGACCGATCCACAGCGCTTCGCCGCCGAATTGGGTCCCCTGCTGTCCGCGCAGACGCTGGAGGCCGAACGCGATCTGGTGAACGGGTTGCCGCTGGTACTCCAGGTAACCCGAAGCCTGAGGCCCGTGCAGCAGGCGGCCATCGTCAACTGCTTGAAAGTGATGTCCCAGGGCATGTGGGATTTCCAGCGCGACGTTGGCTTGCAAGGCCTGGAAACTTTGGGCGACATGGATCGCTATTGTTACTGCGTAGCCGGCGTCGTGGGCGAGATGCTGACCGAACTGTTCATCGATTTCGAACCGGCCCTGGCCGCCCGTCGCGATTGCATGATGCGGTTGGCAGTGTCCTTCGGTCAGGGTCTGCAGATGACCAACATCCTCAAGGACCAGTGGGAGGATCGTAGCCACGGCGCGTGCTGGCTACCACAGGATGTATTCGCCAGGCGTGGCGTGCGACTGGTGGAACTGCATGCTGGCCAGCAAGATGGTAACTACGCCGATGCGTTGACCGAACTCATCGGCGTCGCACATGCGCATCTGCGTCGCGCGCTCGAATACACCCTGCTCATTCCGGCCAGGCATGCCGGGCTGCGCCGTTTCTGCCTATGGTCTGTGGGCCTGGCTGTACTTACGCTGCGCAACCTGCGCGACAACACCGACTTTTCTTCCGGCACTGAGATCAAGGTGTCGCACAACGCCGTGGCCGGCACTATCGTGCTTACCAAATTGGCCACTAAATACAATTCGAGCTTGCGCTGGATGTTTACCATGGCCGCTCGCCAACTGCCGCTGACACCGTTGGCCGCGCCTTGGAGCGAACCCCCAGGTTCCGGTCTGGCATGGCCAAAGAGCGGCATTGCCTATCTTGTCGATACCGATCTAGCCGATACCGATCTCGCCAACACTGACTGGTACAAACAAGAGAACGTCAAAGACGCGCGGCAGCGATGACACCGTCTTCGTCCGTGGTTTCTCCCCCTGCCGGCGTCGGCTTCTTTCAGAAAGCCGAAGCAGCCGACCTGCATCAGGCCATCGAACGGTCACGCGTCGCGTTGCTGGCGTTACAACGCGATGACGGGCACTGGTGCTTCGAGCTTGAGTCCGATGGCACGATCACCGCCGAATACATCCTGTTGATGCATTACATGGGCGACATCGATCGTCCACTGCAGGAAAAGATGGCGCGTTATCTGCGCGCCATCCAGGCAACGGAAACCCATGGCGGCTGGTCGCAGTATCACGGTGGCGCGATCGATGTGTCGTGCACGGTGAAGGCGTATTACGCCCTCAAGATCGCCGGCGATGATCCTGCCGCAGAGCACATGCGACGTGCGCGCGAAGCGGTATTGGCGCAAGGCGGCGCGGCCCGGTGCAATGTGTTCACGCGGATCCTGCTGGCCTTGTTCGAGCAGGTGCCTTGGCGTGCCGTGCCCTATGTGCCGGTCGAAATCATGCTGTTTCCGCGCTGGGCACCTTTCCACATCGACAAGATTTCCTACTGGGCGCGCACCACCGTCGTTCCGCTGACGATTCTCTGTACGCTCAAGGCGAAAGCGAGCAACCCGACCAAGGTCGGCGTACGCGAACTGTTCGTCACGCCGCCGGAGCTTGAGCGCCATTATTTTCTACGTGGCGGCGTGTTGAATCGCATGTTCCTGGTACTCGACAGCGTCGGTCGCGCGCTCGATCGCTGGATGCCGAAAAAACTGCGACTGCGTGCGATCCGCAAGGCTGAAGCATGGTTCCTGCCGCGCATGAACGGCGAGGACGGCATCGGTGCGATCTTCCCGCCGATGGTCAACTGCTACGAGGCCATGGCACTGCTCGGCTATCCCAAGGATCATCCGGCGCGACAAACCTGTTTGCGCGCGCTGCAGAAACTCGTCATCCATCGTGACGACGGTTCAGCCTATTGCCAGCCTTGCGTTTCGCCGATATGGGACACCGGCTGGTGTGCGCTGGCGCTGATGCATGCCAACGACAATGCTTCGACACAAACAGCCGTTGCCCGGGCATGCGAATGGCTAACTGCCCGACAGGAACTGGAACATAGAGGCGACTGGGCCGCGCGCGCGCCTGACGTGGCGCCCGGTGGCTGGGCCTTCCAGTACGCGAATGCCTACTTCCCCGACATCGACGATACGGCGCTCATCGCTGCCTTGCTGCAAATACAGGATCGTCGCCGCGCGGAACCAGAGCGTCATCGTGTCAACATCGATCGCGCTGCGGACTGGATGATCGCGCTGCAGTCCAAAAACGGCGGCTTTGCCGCCTTCGACGCCGACAATACCCACTACTACCTCAACGCGATTCCGTTCGCCGATCACGGCGCGCTGCTCGATCCACCCACCGAAGACGTCTCCGCTCGCGTACTGGCCTGCCTGGGTGTGCTGGCACGTGCGCAGGATCGCGACTGCATTAGCCGTTGTGTTGCTTATCTGCGCGCGAATCAGCATGACGACGGATGCTGGTGGGGGCGCTGGGGCAGCAACTACATCTACGGCACCTGGAGTGTGCTGGGCGGATTGGCGCTGGCCGGCGAAGATCCGCAACAACCGTATATTCGCAAGGCGATCGCGTGGCTGCGCTCGTGTCAGCATGCCGACGGTGGCTGGGGCGAGACCAACGACAGCTACATAGACCCGTCGTTGCGCGGCAGCAACGACGGCGTCAGTACGCCGCACTCCACCGCGTGGGGGATCCTTGCCCAACTGGCCATGGGCGAGGTGCAATCGGATTCGGTGCGGCGCGGTATCGCCTTTCTGCTCGCGAACCAGCAAGCCAATGGCTTGTGGTCGCATGCTTCGCACAACGCGCCTGGTTTTCCGCGCGTGTACTACCTCAAGTACCACGGTTACGCGGCGTACTTCCCCTTATGGGCACTTGCCCGCTATCGGCAGCTGCTGCAGCAGGTTGATGCTTGAGGGACGCGTCGACCATTCGCACGGTGGGCATCGTCGTGGCGCTGGCAGCCGAGGCCAGCGCATTGACGTCACACGTGGTGTATCCCGATCGCATCACTCCACTCATGAACGGCACCGCTCTATCGCTTGGCGGCATGGGACCGCAAGGTGCGCAACGCGCAGCGCACGCGCTCGCCGACGCGGGTGCCACGGCGCTCGCGGCTTTTGGTGTTGCCGGCGCACTCGACGCTGGTTTGCGTAGCGGCGCGTTGTTGTGCCCTGTGCGGATTCTCGATGCCGAGGGTCGTCTCTACACGCTGGATTCCGCTTGGCGCACGCGTCTGCTGCAGCGCCTTGCCGAGGCGGCAATGCCGATGTCGACCGCTACGCAGTTACTCAGCCTGTCCGTGCCATTGCTGACGACGGCAGCAAAACGCGCGGCACGCGATCAGTACGCAGCCCAGGCTGTGGATATGGAAAGCGCTGCGGTCGCCGCGGTCGCCGCAGCCCGTGGCTTGCCGTTCATTGCACTGCGCGCGATCGTGGACGAACTGCACGACACGATTCCCGCCGCACTGCAAGCCGGTATCGATACGTGGGGCCGCCCACGACCGTTCAACCTGATCGCTGTGCTGGGTCGTCGGCCAGCGCTGCTCGCCGATCTGCCGGGTCTGTATTGGCGCATGCGACAAGCCACCCGAACGCTGCGCGCCGCAGCGCGCGCGGCGTCGCCCGGATTGGGCTGGAACGTATGAATACCGTGCTGCTGCCGAGCCTATCGCGATGGACAGCACCCGCACTCTTTGACGTTGATGCCAGGCATCGGCGAGCACATACAGGCAACGACGTCTCGTGATCAGATCACCCCGTAAAGGCTTGGTGTGGCTGGTCGATCACAGCGGCCGCCATCCCTTCACGATACTGCTGCCAGCGCTGCTGCTGACGATCGTCGCGATCATCGGCTGCTGCCGATATCTGAGTATCGATACCGATACGGATCATCTGTTTTCGCAGAGTCTGCGCTGGCGCCAGCAAAGCCTGCAGTTCGATCGGCAATTCCCGCAGTTCAGCGACACGCTCACCGCGGTCGTGCGCGCACCGACCGCCGAGGAAGCACGCGACACCGCGAGCGCGCTGGCCCGAGAACTGGCTGCCGATCACCGCCATGTGCGTTCGGTCGCTACTCCAGGCATCAGTCCCTTTCTCGATCGGGAAGGCTTGCTGCTGCTGCCGTCCAAAGATGTGTCCGGCGTACTCGACACGATGCTGCAGGCGCAGCCGCTGCTCGGGCCGCTGTCGACCGACCCCTCCGGACGCGGCCTGCTCAAGGGTATCGACATGATGGTCGAAGGAGTGCGTCGCGGCATGGCCTCTGATATATCGGCCTACAACGGCGCGCTTGGCAACGTGGCACAGACGCTCGAGGATGCTGCCGCCGGGCACCTTAGCCCGTTGTCGTGGCAGGCACTGTTGACCCCGACCCTGGTGGGTCACAACGGCGGCCTGGAGTTTGTGCTGATCAATCCTGTCCTCGATCACGATGCACTGGAGCCTGGGGCCGCCGCCACCCAGGCGATGCTGCGTATCGCGGCCGGCTTGCCCGACGTGAAAGCAGGTCGCGTCAAAGTGGACTACACCGGCTCGGTGCCGCTGTCCGACGAAGAATTCCAATCCCTGACTGATCGCGCGTTGCCGATTGCGATCGGCAGTGGCTTGCTGCTCATGGTGTGGTTGGTGCTGGCCTTGCGTTCCTGGCGGCTGATCGTACCGGTCGTGCTGACCCTGGTGGCAGGCCTGATCTATACGCTGGGCTTCGCCGCTATTGCGATTGGCCGTCTAAACCTGATTTCGGTAGCCTTCACCGTACTTTTCGTCGGCCTCGCGGTGGATTTCGGCATTCAATTCAGCGTGCGCCTGCACGCGATGCAACGTAGCGACCGCAGCTTTACCCACACGCTGCACGAAGCGGCTACCCAAGTGACCGGACAGATGGGTCTGGCGGCGCTGGCGATTTCCTGCGGCTTCCTGGCGTTCGCACCCACCCGCTTTACCGGCGTGGCTGAGCTCGGCATCATCGCCGGCGTCGGCATGCTGGTGGCGCTGCTATGTACCCTGACAATTCTGCCGGCGCTGCTCGGATTGCTGGCGTCCGGTCCGCAACATGCCGATGTTGCGTTGCCCGGCGGCGCGCGCGCCGATGCCTGGCTGGCGCGTCACCGGCAGCAGGTGCTGATCGTGTTTGTAGTGCTGGCGCTGGTCGGCCTGTGGAGCGCGCTGACCATTCCCTTCGATGCGAATCCGCTGCACACCAAGCGCGCGGACAGTGAAGCCATGCGCACGCTGACCTCACTGATGGACGATCCGAACACCAATCCGTTCACGATGAATGTGCTGGTCAGGGATCTACCTGCGGCGCGCAATCTCAGCGCGCGATTGGGCGCGCTTCCCGAGGTGGCACAAGTCGTTTCCGGTGCGGATTTCGTCCCACAGGACCAGGCCGATAAACTTGCACAGATCGAGCAAGCGTCGGATCTGATGATCGCCGTGCAGAACCCTTCGGTGGCACCACCGCCCACGGCCGCCGAACTGCGCGCAGCGGTGCAGGACTCGCGCGACTCGATTGCCAGCGTCGCCAAACAGTTGCCGACGGACTCACCGCTGCTGCGCATCGGCAAGACTCTGAACCAGCTTGCGCACGCGCCGGATGCAACGCTGCTGATGGCCAGCACGGCGCTGTCGCGGTTCTTGCCGGGCACCCTGGCGCTATTGAACGACTCGCTATCCGCCGAACCGATCACCTTGCGGAATCTACCGCCCGATCTCGTGCATGACTGGTTCAGTTTGGATGGCCAAGTGCGGGTACAGGTCACGCCCAGCGCACAGGCGCAAAGCACCGCCGGCCTGCGCCGCTTCGTCAAAGCGGTACATGCCCTGGCGCCGCAGGCGGTTGGTCCGGCGGTCGATACCGTCGGCGCGGCTGACACAATCCTGGAGGCCTTCGAGCAGGCCGCGATGTGCGCGACCATCGCGATCGCCGTGGTGCTGATCCTGGTACTGCGAAGCATGCGTTCAGCTGCCCTGGTCCTGATGACCTTGCTGATGTCGACCCTGCTTACGGCACTATTCGCACGGTTATTCGGCATCTCGATCAACTTCGCCAATATCATCGCGCTGCCGTTGCTGCTCGGGGTCGGCGTGTCGTTCAACGTGTATTTCGTGATGAATTGGCGCAGCGGCCAGCCGCAGTTTCTCGGTTCGCCCACGGCGCGGGCGATTCTGTTTTCGGCACTGACCACCGGCACCGCCTTTGGTACGCTGGCCATCGCCAGGCATCCCGGCACCGCCAGCATGGGCCTGTTGCTGCTGCTCAGCCTGTTTGCCGTGCTGCTGTCGACTTTCGTATTTCTGCCTGCCGTGCTTTACACGATTTCGGGCTCCGGTGCTTCCGTCTCGCCGCCTGCGCTACGCAACGCGGCCGATGATGAAATCACGCCCTAGCCGTCCGTGCTGACCTTCTCATCAAGCGAGGTTCATCCCGTGCCGTCAACCGCCTCCACCCATCTTGGATCCGCTGCACGTCCGACTAAGGAACGCTCTTCGTTCGACGCTCGCGTGGACACTTACATGCAGCGGCTGGAGCGCACCATGGATGCGTGTCTGCCCTCGGCTGACGCCGATCCCGACCGGCTCCATCAAGCCATGCGTTATGCCTGCAGCGGCGGCAAACATCTGCGCGCACTGCTGGTCTACGCCTGCGGCGAAACGCTAGGGGTGACGCCGGAAAGACTCGATACTGCGGCGTGTGCCGTCGAGTTCATTCATGCCTATTCGCTGGTGCACGACGATCTCCCCGGCATGGACAACGACGATCTGCGGCGCGGGCATCCGACCGTGCACAAGGCATACGACGAAGCGACCGCCATCCTGGTCGGCGACGCTCTGCAGACACTTGCTTTCGACGTGCTGGCGAATAGGGGCATGCTCGATGCAGAACAAAAAATCAGCATGGTCAGTTGCCTCTCACTCGCTGCCGGCTCGCTCGGCATGGCGGGTGGCCAGGCCGTGGACATGGCCTCGGAAGGCAGCGTGCTGAGTATCGAACAACTGGAATCGATGCATGGCCGCAAGACGGGTGCGCTCATTCGCGCGGCATGTCAGCTTGCCGGCATCGCGGCCCGGGCGTCCGACGCCCAGAGCGAAGCGCTCGAGATTTATGGAAAGTGCATCGGTCTGGCATTCCAGATTCAAGACGACGTATTGGATCAGATCGGCGATACCGCAACCTTGGGCAAGACCGCAGGCAAGGACCAGGTTCAGCACAAGTCCACTTTCCCCTCCCTGCTCGGCCTCGCCCAGGCGCAGCATCGCGCTGCCGCATTGTTCAACGAAGCACGCGTCGCTGCCGGAAGAATTTCCGACGATCCCGCGCCCTTGCTGTGGCTAACCGATTACATCCAACAGCGTGATCATTGAGCAGCCTAACGTCCGCGCTTGCGGACGCGCTCCATCCAGGCCTTGCTCAGCCACAAGCTCACCGCAATCAACGTCAGAACCAGCGCGACGGATTTGACATGCATCTCGTAGAACGCCGCGGCACCGATGATTAACGGCACCGCAATCATTTCCAGCAACCAGATTCGCGCCCTCGATGAATCCAGGTCAGGTGCAAGACGCGCGATGAACGCCACATGGATCCATAGCACCGCCATACAGCCGAAGGTGGCGGCGATCGCCACCGCGTAAACCACGAAGGCCTGATCCTGTGCGGGATCGGCAAGTGCAAATCGGATCACCACGGGCATCAGTGCGACCAGGCTCAACAGCAACAGATTGATCGCCGTGCCGACACTGTCGATATCGCGCAGGTGCGCCACGATGCGTCGATGATTGGCCCAGATCGATCCAATCAGGATAAAGCTCAGAAAGTAGACCTGCAGAGGCAGCGACCACGCCTGCCACACTGTCTGGCCGGGCTTGAGCTCAGGTTTTATTTCAATCGCCGACAACGTGATGGCGATGGCGAAGATGCCATCGGACAACATCACCAATCGGTCGAGATGGCGCTGTCCCACATGCCGATCCCTGACTGGCTCATCCACTCGGTTGTTCATGGGCTATCTGGCTCCGTTGTGATCCCACGGAATGATGCCGTAGATTGTCCGCTGCGCCCATGGCCTGTGCCAACGCCACCTCACCGATGCCGCACAAACGAAGGGCCAGAGAATCTCTGGCCCTTCGTTTTAATGCCCGGACTTCGACTTAGAACGCGACGTTCAACGACATCTTCGCGCCTTGGTCCGTCGCTCCGCTCGCGAACTGACCGTGGTAGCCCGCATCGACCGAGACGTTCTTGCTCAGCGCGAAGCGCATGCCCAGGTCGAAGACGCCTGCGTTCTTCGCCACCGGCAGGCCGGCCACCGTGAAGCTGTCGTTGCCACCGCTGGCGAACTGCTGCTGGTTGACCGACGGCAGATCACCCCAGGAGTGCTGGAAGCCCGCGCTGGCATGGAACTGCAGTCCTGGTGACGGCTCGAACACGCCGCGCACACCGGCGGTGCCGTAGTTCACGTTGCTGCTGTTGGACTGCACATCCAGTGCTGCAATGCCGCCGCCTTCGTTGATCGCGCCCTGATGAATCCACACGCTGGCGAGGTCAACGAACGGCGTCAGGCTGCTGCGTGCAAACGTGAACTGATAGCCACCGTCCACATACGCCTGGGTCAGGCCCGTGTCGTAGCGTGCCGTCTCCGCACCAGTGATGCCGGCCACGTCGATCTGGCGATGGCTGCGCGTCGTATACCAGCTATGCGCCGCCCCACCCTGCAACTGCCAGGCGCCCAGATCGACCCCGGTGTACAGACCCAGCACGGTATCGGTGCTGTGCGCATCGGCGCCCGCAGCGGTTCCCGTGCTGCTATTGGACAGCTGGCCGGAACCGGCCACCGCGCCCACGCGCCAAGTGCCCAGATCGTGATCGGCACCGACCAGCACACCGCTGCCGGTGCTGCTCATCGCCGCGGCGTTGCCGTCGCTGTCGTGGTTGCCGCCATGACCCCAGGTGCTGACCCATACACTGCCCCGCTCATCTTGCTGGGTGGTCTCGCCGACTCCCGGCGTGCCCTGCAGGTGATTGTTGATCGCATCACGCACGTAGTGGCTGTCGTCGATCATCGCGGTACGGGTGCTGGCCAGGCTGTCGCCGGCCAGGGTCGCAAACGCGGCCCGGGCCGGACCAGCCGCCAGCGGCAGGATGGCGTTGTAAACCGGGCTGGCCGATCCGAGCGCAATCGCTGCACCGGTATGAATCTCATTGGGCGTCACACCGACCGAGGCAAAGGCCGTGGTGTTACGCGCCAACGTCAGGTACGCATCATTCGCGTCGTAGCTCAAGGTTGGGGTCAGGAACGCGAAGTTCGAGGTCGCACCACCGAAGGTGCCGTTGACGCCGCTATTCGCCGTGAGGATCGTGTACTTGGTCGCTGCGTTCCAGTTCGTGCCCGCGGCCAGGGCGATCACCGAGCCGCCACCCAGTGTGGCAGTGCCGGTGGCATGGATCAGATCGCTGTTGCCGGTGTCGGTGGCATCGACCTGGTAGCTCGACCCGGAGGCCACGCTCAGGTTGCCATTGACCGTCAACGTGCCGACGGCATTGCCACCGGGCGAGACCAGCGCACCGCTGGCGATCGTCATGTCGCCGGTGCTGCCGGTGCCGGTCAGCGTGGCGCCCTTGTCGACGCTCACTGCGCTGACGACACTACCTTCGACGTCGAGCGTGCCGCTCGCCACCTCGGTGCTGCCGCTGTAGGTATTGATGCCGTCCAAGGTCAACGTGCCGGCGCCGGTCTTCACCAGATCACCCGGCTGCGTGCCGTCACTGATACCGCCGCTGAGCGTGGTGCTTAGGCCGGAAGCGACATTGACGGTGGGGTCACCCGACACGCTGATCGCGTTGGCCAGGGTAAAGCCGCTGCTGAAGCCGAGGGTCGTGCCCGCCGCCATTGCCAAGGTCCCGCTGCCGATCGCCGACGCATTGCCCAGCACCAGCGTACCGGCCGTTAGCGAGGTGCCACCCGCGTACGTGTTGGTGCCAGTCAGGGTCAGGCTGTCGGCGGCGGCTTTAAGCAGGCTGCCGCTGCCGGATACCACGCCGGTAAAGGCCACATCGTCCGAGTGATCAAACGCCAGCGTACCGTTGTCGGTAACGTCGCCGCTGATGGAACCCGTCGTGCCACCATTGCCGAGTTGCAGCGTGCCCGCAGCAATCGTGGTGCCGCCGGTATAGGTGTTGTTGCCCGTCAGCACCATCGTGCCGCTGCCGTTCTGCACCAGTGCACCCTTGCCGGAGACCACACCGCCAAAGCTCACCACGTCGCTACGATCGAATACGAGCGTGCCGTTGTCGGTGATGTCGCCAGTGACAGAACCCGTCGTGCCGCCATTGCCGAGCTGCAAACTGCCCGCGTTGATGAAGGTGCCACCGATGTACGTGTTGTCGCCGGTGAGTGTCATCACACCCGTGCCCATCTGGGTCAACGAGCCGTTGCCGGAGATCGTGCCAGCCAACGTACCCGCACCGCTCAAGTTGGTGACAAGCGCGGTGTTGTCGGTGACATCACCGGCAAGGCTACCGTTGCTGCCGCCATTGCCGATCTGCAACGTACCGGCGCTGATGACTGTATTCGTGGGTGCGAGATCCGTATCGATCACCCAGGTGCCGGCACCCTGTTTGGTCAGCGTGCCGCTGAAGCCGGTAACCCCGGTCACGGCGGTTGAATAGAGCTGTGTGCCGGTGCCATCCAGTGTCAGCAACGAGGCCGTGTTGCTGCCGATATTGAGCGAGCCGTTGAGGATGCTACCGCTCAGCAAGGTCACCGTATTCATCGAACTTCCGTCGAGCACCACGTTACCGTTCAGCGTGCCTGCGTTGGTCAGGTTGGCCGTGCCGGTGCCAAAAGCCTGCACGCTGGCGTCGGGCCCGCTGATGCTGGAGCCGGCAGCGTTGAACAGCGTGCTGTTGCCCTGGAAGGCAACACCGGTGCTGGTGCCGCTGATGCTGGAGTCGCCCTGGTTGATGACGTTTCCGCCAGCCATCAGAACGACGCCGGTGCCGGTGCTGCTGCCACTGGTGGTGCCATTGATGCTCGCGCCGCCCTGGTTGATCACCGTGCCGACCTGCGACATCCGCACACCCACGTTGCCGCTGATGTTGGCCGCGGTGTCGTTGGTCAGCGTGCCACCCTGGATCATCAGCACGGCGTCGGTCTGGCTGCTGTGGATGCTCGCGCCATCCTGGTTGATCACACTGCTTGGGCTGCCATCGGTGACGACGGCGTAGTTGATACCACCAATGCTGCTGGTGCTGCCGCTATTGATCACGCTGCCGCCCGTGTGCAGCCACAGACCAATGACGCCGCCGTCGATGCTGCCACCGTTGTGGTTGATGATCGTCGCCATGCCGCCGGTCGCATTCACGCCGATGTCGGCTGCGCCTGTGTGCGAGATGATGCCGGCGTTGTCCAGGGTGCCGCTGTTGTTGATCGCGATGACGTTGGCAACATCGATGCCGCTGTCAATTTTCAGAGTGGCGCCAGCATTGGCCGTATTGTCCACGGTCACGTTGTCAGTGCCCAGCGCCGCGCTGTTGGCCACGTCGAGTGTGCCGCCGACCACCGAGGTCCCACCGGAATAGGTGTTCGCAGCGGTAAGCACGAGCGTGCCCAGATCGGACTTGGTCAGGCCGTCGGTGCCGGCGAGTACGTTGTTGATGGTGGCGGTGTAACCCGCACCTGCGACGCTACCGTCACCCACACGGATGACCGGTGCCGCGCCGTTGCCGACCAGGGTCAGGGTGTCGCCGCTCAGCGTATAGCCGCTGCTCGCGAACTGCATGCCGGTGACGCTTACTGCGCCTGCACTGTTGTCCACCGTCACTGTACCCGGCGCACCGGCAAAGATCGCGAAGCCCGGCTGCGGCTGCATGGGAGCAGATACATCGCCCTGTGCGTCGGTCCAGTTGGCCGACGTCGCCGACCAGGTGCCGCTGCCGCCGCCCATCTGGGTGGATGAGGCAAGACCATTGCCGTTCCAGATATTGAGCGTCGTGCCGGTGGTGTTGAGCAGGTTGATCTGCTTGCTGCCGGTCAAGGTCTGGATGGTCAGGTTGTCACCGACAGGCTGCGAGCCCAGCACGATTCCACCGTTGGCTTCAGTGAGCGTGCCGCCGTAGTTGAACAGCGTGTACAGGCCCTGTCCGAAACTCGGCTGGACGTTGACGTTGAGGATGGCGCCATTGAGTATCAGGTCGCCAGCCACATTGACCTGATCGCCGGTACCCGGCGTGGTGTAGTTGCCAGCGGGCGCGCCAAACGCGTAGTCGAGGATGCCGCCCTGCTCAACGTCGAGATTGCCACCGATCGTCAGCGTACCAAGATTGCTCATGCTGCCTGGCGCGAGATGCGCACCGCTGGCGACATCCACGTTGCCAGCCACCGAGCCAAAGCCGCCAAGCGTTGCACCACTGACAACGCTGGCGTCGCCAGCAATCGACGCCGTCGCGTTGGCAGCGTCGCCGATCAGCAGCGTGCCGCCCTGCACAGTGGTCGCACCGGTGTAGGTGTTCACACCATCGAGAACCTCTTGACCGGCAGCGATCACCAAACCTCCGCTACCCGCGATCGCGCCACTGAACGTGCCGTTGGCATTGGTCAGTGACAACGACTGCGCACCCAGATTGACATTGCCGCTGCCGTCCAATGAAACGATCGACGCGCCGTTAGTCGTGTTGCTGATATCGAACGTGCCGTTCGCAATCACGTCGCTGGAGTTGGCGATGCTGCCGGCGTTGATCAGTGCCAGCGTGCCACCCGCGTTGATGGTGGTGGCACCGGTGTAGGTGTTGACCCCGCCCAGCGTCTCGCCGCCCGCTGCCACCGTCAGGCCGCCGCTGCCGCCGATGACACCGTCAAACTCATCGATCGCGTTGCTCAGCGTCAGTGTCTGCGCACCGAGATTGACGTTGCCGGTACCGGTCAGCGACTGGATCGATGTGCCGCTGGTATTGCTTATATCGAACGTGCCGTCGTCAACGACATTGTATGCGTTGGCAACGCTGCCGTTGCCGCTCAATGCCAACGTGCCGCCGAAGATCACGGCGTTGCCGGTAAACGTGTTGACACCCGTCAACGTCAGAGTGCCGACGCCGTTGTACTGATAGAGCCCGCCGGTACCGCTGACAACGCCGTCGTATGTGATGGCATCGCTGCGATCGAAAAGCAGGTAGCCGTTGTTGGTCACGTCACCGACGATGGAGCCGGTAGTGCCCTGATCGCCGATGAGCAGATCCGTGCCAGCACCAATCGTCGTACCACCGGTATAGGTGTTGTCTCCAAACAGGATTTCCCGGGTACCCGACACGCTGAGGCTGCCGGTGCCGCTGATCACGCCATAGAAGGCGCCGGTGGCGTTGGTCAGCGACAACGACTGTCCGCCCAGGTTCACATTGCCGCTGCCATCCAACGAAACGATGGAGGCGCCGCTCGTGTTGCTGATATCGAACGTGCCGTTCGCCACGACGTCGCTGGAGTCGGCGATGCTGCCGGCACCTGTCAGGGCCAGCGTGGCACCGGTGTTGATATTGGTGGCACCGGTATAGGTGTTGACACCCCCAAGCGTTTCACTGCCCGCCGCCACCGTGAAACCACCGCTGCCCGCGATGACGCCGTCGAATTCGTCAGATGCGTTGGTCAGCGTAAGCGTCTGCGCACCAAGATTGACGTTGCCGGCGATGTCGCTGAACAGCGAGTTGATCGATGCACCGTTGTTCGTGTTGCTGATATCAAACGTGCCGTAATCCAGAACATGATCGGAGTTGGCAATGCTGCCATTGCCACTCAGTGCCAAGCTGCCGCCATAGATGATGGTCGATCCGGTATACGTGTTGGCACCCGTCAACGTGAGTGTGCCCGATGAATACTGATAGACCTGGCCGCTGCCGCTTATCACGCCATCGTACGTCAGCGCATCGGTACGACTGAAAAGCAGTTGGCCGTTGTCGGTTACATCACCGACGATTGAGCCGGTGGTTCCAAGCGCGCCGATATATAGCGCAGTGCCATTACCGATCGTCGTACCGCCGGTATAGGTGTTGTTTCCCGTCAGGTATTCGTAGGGACCAACCAAGCTGAGACTTCCGCTTCCACTGATGACGCCGCTGAAGACGCCATTGGCGTTGGTCAACGACAACGACTGTCCGCCCAGGTCCACATTGCCGTTGCCGTCCAGCGACACGATGGATGCGCCGCTGGTGGTGTTGCTGATGTCGAACGTGCCATTGGCGACGACATCGCTGGAACTGGCGATGCTGCCCGTGCCGGTCAGAGCCAGCGTGCCACCGTTGATAGCGGTGACGCCCGTATAGCTGTTGGTGCCGCCCAGCGTCTCGGTGCCGGCCGCCACCGTGAGGCCACCGCTGCCGGCAATGGTGCCGTCAAACTCATCGGAGGCATTGCTCAATGTCAGCGTCTGCGCACCAAGATTGACGCTGCCTATGCCGGCCAGCTCGCTCCACAGGGAGTTGATCGATGCACCGTTGTTCGTGTTGCTGATGTCGAACGTGCCGTAGTCCAAGACATGATCGGAGTTGGCAATGCTGCCATTGCCACTCAGCACTATGCTGCCGCCATAAATCAGTGTCGTCCCGGTGTACGTGTTGGCGCCCGTCAAGGTGAGAGTGCCCGTAGAATATTGATAGATCTGACCGCTACCACTGACGACACCGTTGTAGGTGATGGCATCCGTGCGGCTGAAAAGTAGTTTGTTGTTGTCGGTCACGTTACCGACGATCGAACCGGTCGTACCCTGATTGCCGATGAACAGCTCATCGTTGCTGCCGATCGTCGTTCCGCCGGTATAGGTGTCGGCGCCCGTGAGCACCAGCTTGCCGGCACCCACCGCGTTCAACGAGCCCGCGCCACTGATGACGCCTGCTTCCGTCAATGTCGTGCCGCTATCGGGAGAAAGGCTTCCACCGGCAGCGCCAAGCGTTACGGCACGACTGGATGTGGTCGACGCCGTTGCTTCCAACGTGCCTCCGTTGAGCGTAAGGGCGCCACTGGTGGCACCTAGACTGGCGTCGGAGGAAATCGCAAGTGTGCCGCCGCTAATCGTCCACGGCGTGACCGCTGCCGTGGTGCCGGACAATGTCCAGGTGCTGACGCCGCTCTTCCGGAAATTCTTGAAATTGGTGTACTGGCTGCCGATGCTGGCGACATTGAACGTGGTACCCGTACTGCTGCTACCACCCAGGGCCAGCGTATCGGTGCCACCGGCGACCGCCACGACGTTACCGGTGATGGCGGAGCCCGCGTCCAGTTCCAGCGAATTGACACCGCCCGTAAAGGTAATGGCGGCAGCCCTGGTGCCGGTGCCCGACAAGCCACCGCTAATGGTGCCGCTATTGATTAGTGTCAGATTACTGCCGCTGATGCCTACCCCACCAACGCCAGCGGCGCCTCCGGGTGAGCCGCCAGCGCCTCCATTGCCACCGCTGATGGTGCCGGAATTATTCAAGCTGGATTGGGACACGGAGACAGCTGCCCCGCCAGCACCGCCAGCGCTGCCACGCGTGTCGTTCGTGCCATTGCTGCCGACGCCGCCAGCGATGGTTCCCGTATTGGTCACTGTCAGCGAGCTACCGGAAACGCCTACGCCACCCACGCCGCCCGTGCCGCCCGAACCGCCGTCGCTTACCTGGCCACCGCCGGCACCACCCGCACCACCGGTTACAGCGCCGGCGTTGGAGAGCGTAAACCCGCTGCCCGTCACGCCAGCGCCACCACCGCCGCCCGCAGCAGCGTTGTATCCGCCACCACCGTTACCACCCGCGCCGCCCTTGATTGTCATACCGGTAGCACTGCTGATCGAGCTGCCGCTGGCGGCATAAATGCCAGCGCCGCCACCGCCACCGCCGCCACCGTAAGCCGAGGAATTGACAAATCCGCCGTTGCCGCCGTTGCCACCCTTGCCGCCCGAAATGGCACCTGGATTGGTAAATACCGCGCTGGCGGCTACGGATTGACCTACGCCGCCGCCACCACCACCGCCACCACCGCCATAGGTCTCGAAACTCGCGCCACCGCCGCCGCCGCCGCCGACACCATGGGTAGCCGCACTGCCACCGGCGCCGGGGCCGCCACTGGTGCTGGCAGCGCCACCGCTGCCACCACTGCCGGCAAAGCCTTGACCGGGACTACCGGTACCGTTGTTGGCACCTGCGCCGCCCGAATTCGCATAGGCTCCCGACGTGATCGCGCCGGCACCACCCGCGCCTCCCCGCGACCCGGTGCCACCTGCTACACCGTTTGCGCCACTGATACCGCAGATCACCGTCGCGCTCGGGACGCATGTCTGCGCCCAGGTCGGTAGCGCAGCCGAGGCAAGCGCCAGGCCTACCGCTGCTGCCAGCATGCGCGACTTCAGGCTCATCTTCGGCAGCGCGTCCACGGCGCCCACGAGCGTGCCGCCGGCAGCGTTGGCCAGCTCAGATACCACTTGCGGCACGCCGAGCGTGCGGTTGAAGACGATGCGATAAATGCGATTCACGGTGAAGCCCCCGAGGTAGTGCGAATCCATTCGCTGGACAATTTCTTAGTTCCGGACAAGTCATGCCTGTGCCGGATCGAAAGGAAAAACATTGGGTTGCCAGTGCGCGTGCTGTGGCGTAGTCAACTCATGCCGCGCGCACCGCGCGCAGATTCAATGGCGGCTGGCGCCATAGCGCGTCGTTCTCGAAGCGCCAAAACACGTTCGAGCGCACCACGCTGGCACGTGCACGAAGGGCGATGCTTTTGCCGCGCCTCATGCAAGACTGGGGTGTTGGCACCGGTGTCGAACTCGTTGCGCCGCAGCTGTCGGACACACCTTGCTGCGCGTGGCGACACTGTGCGTCGGTGATGAAGATCGGGGATGCATTGCACCCGCTCATATCGCCTTGCAACGTGTTGGACAAACCGCCAACCGAATGGCTCATCCCCACGTGGAAATGAGCGTTCCGACGTAACCGAAGGGCGAGCAAGGTCGCTCCGGACCTGGGTAGGCCCGAGATAAAGTAAACAGGATGCAAGAACTTCCCCTGATGGATCAGCTTCTACGACAGAGCAACTACTGTGCCAGTCGTGTGCCGAACCGTGATTTGCGTCGCACTCTATCCGTATGAAGTGTATTGCGGCAAGCGCTAAGTTGTGTATGCCACACAAGGGCACCTTGTGACGCGACCGCCGTTGCGCGTCATGTTCTTGCGCCCGAGCGAAACAACTATTGGATCCGCTGGCCGCACTCAATACGGATGCATTGCCTGGACGGTGGTGCCGGAACGGCGACGTCATTGCCCCCTTCGCTCAAGGACTCTTCACTTGGCGATGGCATAATGTGCGGCCTGATGCTCGTTATGGCGACATCCTTTATCTGCGGCGGCAAAAACCATGGTGGCAATGGCGACCGAGCACGTGATCGACGTGCAGCACTGGAACGACAACCTCTTCAGCTTCCGCACCACACGTGACCCTGGCTTCCGCTTCGATAGCGGCCAGTTCGTGATGATGGGGCTCGAAGTGGATGGGCGTCCGCTGATGCGCGCGTATTCGATCGCCAGCGCGAACTGGGAAGAACACCTGGAGTTTTTTTCGATCAAGGTGGCCAACGGCCCACTCACCTCGCGCCTGCAGCACCTGCAGCCGGGCGACCCGGTGGTCGTCAGCCGCAAGCCAACGGGCACGCTGGTGTTGAATGACCTGAAGCCGGGCAGGCACTTGTATCTACTGAGCACCGGCACGGGCCTGGCGCCCTTCCTGAGCATCGTGCGCGATCCGGAAACCTACGAGCGCTTCGACCGCATCGTGCTGGCGCACGGAGTCCGCAACGTCAGCGACCTGGCCTATTTCGACCATATCGAACGCGAACTGCCGCAGCACGAATACCTCGGCGACCTCGTGCGCGAGAAACTGATCTATTACCCCACGGTGACGCGCGAACCGTTCCACCATCGCGGCCGCATCACCGACTTGATTGTCGACGGACTGATGAATGAGGCGATCGGCTTGCCGCCGCTGAATCCGCAAACGGACCGCGTGATGCTGTGCGGCAGCCCGGCGATGCTGGAGGACCTGGGCGCGCTGCTCGACGGCCGTGGCTTTCACGCATCCCCGCGCACCCGCGAACCCGGTGACTACGTGATCGAGCGGGCATTCGTCGAGAAATAGGCACGGCGCACTGCGTAGACTTCGGCAACGGTGATTTGCCAGGACATAGATGATGGATATCGCGCTGTATGTGCTCGCCGCGCTGCTGATCGTTGGCGGCATGGCCGGCGCCGTCCTACCGACGCTGCCCGGCATCCCGATGATCTTCGGCGGCATCTGGCTGACGGCGGCGGTGGACCATTACCGGCATCTGGGAATGTGGTGGCTGCTGCTCATCGGGGCGTTGGGCGCGGTAGGGGTGATCGTCGAGTTCGTTGCCAGTGTGCTCGGTGCCCGACGTGTCGGGGCCAGTCGGCTGGCTTTGTGGGGGGCGAGCCTGGGCACCTTGATCGGCATGTTCTTCGGTGTGCCCGGCTTGCTGCTCGGGCCGTTTATCGGTGCGCTGCTCGGTGAGCTGGCGTCCGGCAACAGCGTGCTGCGCTCGGCGCATGTCGGCATCGGCACCTGGCTCGGCCTGCTGTTCGGCACGCTGGCGAAGCTGGTGATCTCATTCATGATGATTGGCCTGTTCGGGTTGGCCCTGTTATTCGGTTGAGCGCCACGACCTTCGGCACATGGTGCTGAACCCGTGTCGTCTCCTAGGCTGGGGCACCTCATCGGGAGTTTTGTCCATGTCAAACCGTCTCGTCATCGCCATGGCGACCGCGCTGCTGACCGCTGCCGGCTCGGCCAGCGCTCAGACCGCCCCCGCCCCTGCCGCTGCACCGCCAGCATGGGTTGCGCGCAGCAATGCCGACGCCCAGGTCGTACTCGACACGATCGCCCGCTTCAATCCGGAATTTGCCTCGCAAATCGGTATCCCCGGCTACGACGACAAAGTCATCGACCTCAAACCAAACATCGACGCGCGTTCGCGTGCGGCGCTAGTGGAGGCAAAGGGGAAGCTGGAGAAAATGCTGGCGACCGAGCACGACGCCAACGTGCAGCAGGACCTGCACATCATGATCAATGCGGTCGACCAGCAGGTCGAGGGCATCGATCTGAATGCGAAATACCTGCTGCCTGTGCAGGATATCGGCCAGGTAATTTTCGGCGGTGAGTTCAACCTGCTCAAGGAAGGCGTCGATGCCAAGCGACACCCGGCCGCACTCGCCCGCCTGCAGTGCTACATCGGCAAGGCGCCCGGCTGCACGCCAATCACCCAGCTGGCTGAAGCGCAGACCACGGAGCGATTGGGCAACAAGACGCTGCTGGGTCCCTACAAGGGCCAGCTCGATCAGCAGCTGGACAACACCTCTCACTATGTCGACGGGCTCCGCGATTTGTTCGCGAAGAACAAACTGGACAGCGCCGAAGGCAAGGCCGCGCTGGATACGCTCGCGCAACAGTTGAAAGACTACGACGGCTGGATACGCAGCACGGTGGTGCCGCATGAGCGGACCGATTTCCGCATGCCCGAGCCGCTGTATGCGTACACTCTCAAGCAGGTTGGCATCGACATCCCGCCGCAGGAATTGATGAAGCAGGCAGAACTTGAGTTCGTCGAGATGCGTGGCGCGATGCAGATGATGGCGCCGGTCGTGGCAAAGGCCGAAGGCATCAATGCCACCGGTTACCAGGCAGTGTTCCAGGCACTGAAGAAACAGCAGCTGCCGAAAGATCAGGTGATGCCGTGGTATCACGATGTGCTCAGCAAGATCGAAGCAACCATCCGCCGCGAACGCATCGTCACGCTACCCCAGCGCCCCATGAAGATGCGTCTGGCCTCGGATGCGGAGAACGCGCAGATCCCGGCGCCGCACATGGACCCGCCGCCCTTCCTCAACAACCACGGTGAGCAAGGCACGTTCGTGCTGAGTACCGGTCACCCGGCGAACAAGGGCGACAACAGCCAGAGCTACGACGACTTCACGTTCAAGGCGGCGGCCTGGACACTTACGTCGCACGAGGGCCGCCCCGGCCACGAACTGCAGTTTTCCGCGATGGTCGAGCACGGTGTGTCGCTGGCGCGCAGCCTGTTCGCCTTCAACAGCGTGAACGTCGAAGGCTGGGCGCTGTATTCGGAGTCGGAGATGCTGCCGTATGAGCCACCGGCAGGGCAGTTCGCCGCATTGCAGGCCCGCATGATGCGCGCGGCACGCGCGTACCTCGATCCGATGCTCAACCTCGGCCTGATCACCAAGGAGCGTGCGAAGGATGTACTGGTCCACGATGTCGGTCTGTCCGAACCCATGGCCCGCGAAGAAATCGATCGCTACACCTTCAATAGCCCGGGTCAGGCAGCGTCGTATTTCTACGGCTATATGAGAATCCAGCAACTGCGCCTGGAAACCGAACTCGCACTCGGGCCGAAGTTTGACCGCATGGCATTCAACGACTTCCTGATCGGCCAGGGACTGCTGCCGCCGGCACAGCTTGCCGAAGCGGTACGTACGCAGTTCATCCCGACCCAGCAGAAACGCTGAGCCTCGCGTCGGCGGCGGGTTTACACCTGCCGCCGATGTGGTCTTGCAAAATCAGCGGCGCGGACGTCTCGAACGAGACTTGTCGCTGCACGCCGACGCACTTCTTGTCAGCCAGCCCGCAAGCTGCTGCGTGTCACGACATACTGACACGGGCACGATGATGTAGTGGCGGCTGAGCGCCGCACCCGGCTGGGCGATCAGTCGCGCCGCGCCAGTCAACTGCAACAGTGATAGCTGATCGATCGGCGCCAGTTTCAAGGCCGGCCCGCTGGACGAGAGCCATGCGCAGGGTTTTTCATCGAGATAGGCCATCAGCCCACCAGACATTGCCTTGAAGCGAAGGTCGTGGCTTGCCAAGATGTGCGGCGGCGTCTTCAAGATCGCGGCGCAGGGCATCGAGCGCGGCCGACATGCTCACACCACTGCGGCGGGAATCACATACAGCAGCACGGCGAGGAAATGCAGCACGCTGCCCGTCAGCACGAACACGTGCCACAACGCATGGTGATACGGCAGCCGGCGCCACAGATAAAACGGCACGCCCAACGTGTACGCTACGCCGCCGCCGATCAGCAGCAGCATGCCGCCCGTCTGCAGATGCACGCTCAGCGGCTTGAACGCGATCATGCCGATCCAGCCCATGCCTACATACAGCAGCACGGCAAACTTTCGATAGCGCTTCAGCACGCCCAGTTCCAGCGCGCTGCCGATCAGCGCCAGCGCCCACACTGCCGCGAACAGACTCCAGCCCCAACTGCCGGGTAAGGCAAGTAGCGTGAACGGGGTATAGGTGCCTGCGATCAGCAGGAAGATCGCGATGTGGTCGAGCGTGCGCAGCGCCGGCTTTGCGGCGGCGACAGAAATCGAGTGGTATAGCGTGGAGGCCGTGTAAAGCAGGATCAGTGTGGTGCCATATACCGCGCTGGCGATCACCACACGGGCATCACCCTGTCTGGCGGAAAACGCTACCAGAGTCGTCAAGCCAATGATGCTCAACACAATGCCAATGCCGTGGATGACACTGCTGGCGAGCTCATCGCCAAAACTGTAGCGCGCGCCAATGGCAACGTTGGGTGCGGCGGACATGACAACTCCTGGCAGGCGCGGAGGTGCGATGCACTCCTTCCCCGTACCTTAGCGGGCGCGGACGCGGTTGCCTACTGCGGATGGACGGCCATCCAGGTACGCATTGAGCCCTGTTCCGCCCGCCAACGCTAGCGACGTGATCTGGCAGCCTGCCTCATGGGCGTTAATCCGCCTTAACCTGGCTTGCACGCTCAATCAACATCCATGCAGCGACAATTCTCCCCGCGGATGTGCTGCATCCCCCTGTCATCCGCCCTTCCACCCCGCGATTCTCGTGGGGCTTTTTTTGCCCGGTGCGGCGTCGCACTGCGTGGCTCATTCGCCGCTCCATCCCTTGCTACTTGGATCGTGTGAAACGGCGATGACTGCTCCTTGGCGGCCTCTCCGAAGAGCAACCCCTCCCCGGCACTCCCCCGCATGCAGGGGAGAGAGCATGGCAACGGCTCCTTCGGCGCGGCCCGATGACCCGATCAGTTCCCCTTGCCGACAGCTCGAATTCGGCTGGAACTAACCGATGGATATGGACGTCCAGCCGTCCACTTGCGCCGTGGTGTTCGACAGGCATACGCTGCAATTGCGGCCGCACAATCCCCCTGCATGACGTGCAGCGTGACAGCCGTGACAACCCAACTACCGTCAGGAGGTCGCTTATGTCGTCCGCAAGCCTGGCTATTGCTCATCGCGCACACCCCGACAGTGCGCGCATCGCCGCCCTCAGTGCCGCGATTGCGCTCAATCTTGCCGTCATCCTGATCGCTTCGCGACCGATCACTCCGGCCCAGATCACCGTTGTCCGTCAATCGACACCGGTACAGCAGATCCACTTTCTTACTCCGCCAGCCGTGATACCCGCACCACCGCCGGTCGTGCTCAAGCCGATACCCCACCCACCCGCGCCGGCGCAAAGCCATCCGCACTCCACCCCAACCGTCCCGCCCGCCGCGGTACCCTCGACGGACGGCAGCCTCGCCATGCCGGTGACCAGCTCGCCGGCGTTGGCGCCGACGGGCGGGACGCAAGGCGAGACGGTGACCGCTGCACCGGTGGAGGCCAGCCTGGCCTACCGCCTGGCGCCACTGCAATTTCCTGCGCAGGCTCTGCGCGACCGCATGCATGGCACCGTGTTGCTGCGCGTGCTGGTGGACGAGACCGGCAAGCCACTGGACGTTGAAGTGGAACACGGCAGCGGATACGGACTGCTCGATCGCAGCGCGCGTGAGCAGGTATTGGCCAGTTGGCGCTTCCAACCCGCCATGGTAGGCGGCCAACCCGTGCGCGCCTGGGCACGGGTGCCGGTGAGTTTCGACCTGCGCGAACAATAGTGAAGAGGCAAGCCCGGTCGGCCCTACCAGCCGCCGGGCTTTCCGAATGGGGACGACCGTTATCAAGTCCGACGCACCGACCTTTCCGCCTCGGCTGGCTGAATGGCAGGTCAAGCGGAAACTGAACCTTGGCTTACGCGTCTTTAACAGGACGCATGCTCCACTGATCACCAATCACCCAGTCGAGTTTCATTGCATGAGCAAGTACATGCGCACCTTGAAAACGCTTCGTGAGATCGCGCTGGAGCACGGCACCGCCGAACGGCCGGATCTTGCTTCGATGGCACGTGAGCTGGGCCGCGTCGTGCATCACGATTCGCAGGCATTGGCCCAACGCCTGGCGCCGTTGCGCACGCGCCAGCGCGGCTTCGAGCGCTGGCTGCTGGCCGAGCGCAGCAAGCCGGCGATCAGTGTGCTGGTGATGGCGTGGCCACCCAATCACCTCACCCCGGTGCACGACCATGCGGGTCTATGGGGACTCGAAGTGACCCTGCTGGGTGCGCTCGAGGTGCAGTCCTATGCGCGCGATCCGGCCTCGGGCGATTTGCGCATGAAGGGTCGCGATTGGCTCGGTCCCGGCGATGGCACCTGGTTCGAAGGTGACGAGAGCCATGCACACCGTTGCCGTAACCTGTCGAACCACGACACGGCGCTTACGCTTCACGTCTACGGCGGAGATCTGGCACAGTACTTCGCCTATGAACAGGTCCAGCCGACCGGTCAATGGACTGCGCATCCACAGCGCAGCGCCATCGCCGGTCATCTGCAAACCTGATCGGCACGACGTAGCACTCCAACAAGGAATTTCATGTTTCGACGGGTCGCCATCATCGGCGGCGGCGCTGCGGCGGCCACTCTGCTCGGCGAGTTGCTGGAGCGCCGACCACCGCATCCGCTGCATCTGGACTGGTATACCGGCGGCGGCAAGCTGGCCCGGGGCGTCGCCTATGGCACCGGCTCGCAGCGCCACCTGCTGAACGTGCGGGCGGCTTCGATGAGCATGTTCGCCGGAAAGCCGCGCGGCTTTCTTGATTTCGTGCAGCGCGACGATCCAGCGCTTGCCGGTACCGATTTTCTGCCGCGCCGCCGTTACGGCGATTATCTCGAAGCCGAAGTGGTCCATGCGCTCGAACAAGGCAGAGCGCATGGCCATGACGTCAATGTCATCCCATTCGCCGTCGATGCACTGGTGCCTGAACGCGACGGTGTCACGGTAATCCACGGCGAGGAAAGCCACCGGGTGGATGCGGCCGTGCTGGCACTTGGCACACTGCCGCCGCGACCGCTGAACGGCGTAAGCGAGGCCGCGCTGGCGAGCGGTCGCTACATAGTCGATCCATGGAAACTGCTGGCCGACACTGGCATCGATCCGCCGCCGCGCACGGTCGTGGTGATCGGGCTGGGCTTGACCGCTGTCGATGTGCTGCTGGAGCTTTCTGCCCGCTGGCCGCAGACCCAGTTCATCGCGATCTCTCGCCATGGCCTGCTGCCCGAAGCACATCTGCACGCTGCAGCCGCTCCCACCGGCGACAGCGCCGAGTTGATCGAGTCGATGCGCGACGCGCCGGAAATTCGTCACTGGTTGCATCTGTTGCGTGAGGCGATTGCACAGGATCCGACTACCGACTGGCGCACGATTATCGACAGTCTGCGGCCACATACACCGGGCCTGTGGCGTGAGCTGCCACAAGAAGAGCGCGCGCGCTTCCTGCGTCACGCGCGTTGGGCGTGGGAGCGTTCCCGGCATCGCATGCCGCCGCAGGTTCGGGAGATGATCGCAACGCTGGAGCAGAACGGACGGCTGCGCCGTCAGCGCGGTCGCATGCAGTCGATCGATTGGGTCGGTGACGCGCTGCAGCTGACGATGGCGCCATCCAGCACTGGCGAGCCGAGATCGCTGAGCGCCGACCTGGTCATCCAGACCACCGGCCTGGACACCGATGTGCGCCGCACCAGCCATCGCCTGATAAGCCAGCTGCTGACCAACGCGCACGTCATGCCGGACCCGCTCGGCCTCGGCGTGATGGCCAGTCCGGACGGCCATTTGCGGCACGCTGTCGGACACCATGACAGTACGTATTGGCCGCACCTGTTCGCACTGGGCAGCCTGTTGCGCGGAACACTATGGGAATCAACGGCGATGCCGGAGATTCGTCAGCAGGCCCGCCATCTGGCTGATCAGTTGTTGAATGACTGACGCGAGCCCGCGATGACCGTCAGCATGCTTACCGCAAGCATCGTGCTGCTGCATCTGCTGGGCATCCTGGCCGCGATGCACGCGGTGATGCACACACGCACGCCGCAAGGCGCGATTGGCTGGGCGCTCGGACTGCTGTTGCTGCCTTACGTGACTTTGCTGCCCTATCTGTATCTGGGCGACAGTCGCTTTCGTGGCTATCTCTCCAAGCATCAGGTGCGACTGCTTTCATCGGTGCCCATCGCGCCCGACGGACATGCGGTCGATGCGGGATGCGCGCGCTTCTCGGCGATCAGCGCCATCCAGGGACGACCTTTTCGATATGGCCATCGATTGCGATTGTTGATCGATGGTGATGCCGCGTTCGAGGTCATGCTGGCGGCGATGGCGGCGGCCGAACAGTGCCTGCTGGTGCAGTTTTTCATCTTTCACGACGACAACCTCGGTCGGCGCATGCAGCAGGTACTGCTGCAACGCGCGGCCGCCGGAGTGTGCGTTTGTGTGCTATTCGATGGCGTCGGAAGTCACGACCTGCCGCGGCACTACGTGGACACGCTGCGCGAAGGCGGCGTGGCCATCCATCCGTTCGCCACCCGTCGCTGGCGCAATCGTTTCCAGCTGAATTTCCGCAACCATCGCAAACTGGTGGTGGTGGACGGCACGCGGGCGTATGTCGGCGGCCTCAACGTGGGCGACGAATACCTGGGCCTGAAGCCACCCCTGGCACCGTGGCGCGATACGCATCTGGAGCTGCAAGGGCCCGTGGTAACCGACCTGCAGCAACTGTTCGCCGAAGACTGGCAGTGGATCACCGGCACGCCACCGCCGCTGCTGCCATCGCCGCCGTGCGATGGCAAAGCGAGCGCGCTGGTGGTCGCCAGTGGGCCGGCCGATCCGCAGGAAACCTGTTCGCTGTTTTTCACCGCCGCGATCAATGCGGCGAGTGAGCGTGTCTGGCTGAGCACACCCTACTTCATCCCCGACTATGCCGTGCTGGCTGCGCTAAGGCTGGCCGTGCTGCGCGGGGTCGACGTGCGTGTGCTGATCCCGGCGCGGGCGGATCACCGCACCGTCTTCCTCGCTTCCACCTTGCACGCCCATCAGGCGCTGCGCGCTGGCATCCGGATGTTTCGCTATCAACCAGGCTTTCTGCATCAGAAGGCTCTGCTGATCGATCACGACAGCGCGGCGATCGGCAGCATGAATCTGGACAGCCGTTCATTCCGACTCAACTTCGAAGTGGGTGCGCTGGTTGTCGATCGTTCTTTTGCAACTGAGGTGGAGGCGATGCTTGAGGCTGATTTAGCCCGCTCCGTGGCCATCGACGAAAAAGAGTACGACAACGCGCCGTACCTGCGCCGGGTCGCGATGCACGTCGCGCGTCTGTTCGATCCACTGCTTTAGAACGCGTAGGTTGGGGGAAGTGCCGTTATTTTTCCGAACGGAAAAGGCGCCGGCCCCAGCTGGTGCTGCACAACACCCATCCCACATAGATACCCAGCGCCGCGCCAAGCAACTCAAACGCGACTCGGGTGCCG
>Ga0302316_10000211_pt1 | contig 53323 bp, 46 predicted proteins | sample III_Palsa_N3_2_FD_200456 | JGI IMG/M metagenome (GOLD analysis project Ga0302316, IMG submission 200456) | Peat permafrost microbial communities from Stordalen Mire near Abisko, Sweden - III_Palsa_N3_2 | ecosystem: Environmental > Terrestrial > Soil > Palsa > Peat permafrost | place: Sweden...
TCTATGACCAAACTCCTTCTGCTTGCCGCAGCGAGCCTTCTGATCACCGCATCTGCCTCGACCTTCGCTGCCTCACAGGCGTCTAAAAGCGGCCCGCAGGTCTGCTGGCTAGAGACGTCAACAGCCAAGCTGGATTCAGCCATGGGAGGCGCCGGCATCAGTGGCACAGCCGTTTGGGACAGTACCTTAGGACGAGCTTTGTTGGGATGGTCAGCATCTCAAGTTCGTCCTTGAACCCAAACAATCGAACACAATAGATAGGAAGATTGACATGATCGCTATTACTGGAGCAGCAGGGAAACTTGGACAACTTGTCCTTAAGGGTCTTCTGCAGCAGGTTCCCGCAAATCAGGTCGTTGCGACTGTTCGCAGTCTGGAGAAGGCCGACGACCTGCGCGCTTTGGGCGTTCAGGTACGTGAAGCGGACTACGACCGTCCCGAAATGCTGCTGGAAGCCTTCAGGGGTGTCGACAAGCTGTTGCTCGTATCTGCAGTGGTGCCAGGCCAAAGGTTCGGGCAACACAAGGCCGTTATCAATGCGGCAAAGCAGGCGGGCGTCAAGTTGGTAGCCTACACGAGCATTCTGCGAGCTGGCACTTCCGAGTTGCTGCTCGCGCAGGAGCACAAGAAGACGGAAGAGTATCTCAAGGACTCGGGGCTGGAGTTCGTGCTGTTGCGCAATGGCTGGTACCTCGAGAACGATACTGGCTCGCTTACCGCAGCCCTGGCTCAAGGAGCACTCATCGGTAGCTCGGGTCAAGGACGATTTGCGTCTGCGTCGCGCGCTGACTATGCAGATGCCGCAGTCGCTGTTCTCACGCAGCCTGGTCACACAAACAAGACCTACGAGCTCGCAGGCGACCAATCCTTTTCGATGCCCGAACTTGCGGAAGAGGTCTCGAAGCAAGCTGGCAAGACCGTCGTCTACAACGATCTGCCGTCTGCCGAGTTCGAAGCCGTACTGCAAAGCTTTGGTCTGCCGCAGATGTTCGTCGATGCCATTGTGGACGCGAGCGTCAAGGCGTCAAAGGGTGAGCTGAATAGCTCGTCTCAAGATCTGTCGCGACTTATTGGCCGGAAGACTACTTCCGTTGCCGAAGCCGTCACAACAGCGCTGCAAGCCCGATAGCGAGAAGGAAATCGGCAATTCATGACTGGGCCTTGGGGAGCGCGGCGCCAAGCACGTTCGTCGGGCACCCCGCTGCAGTCGTGCCATCTTCAAATCGGCGGCTATGCTTGCGAACTCCCTCTCTTGGCAGCAACCACCGATGGACTTGCGTAAGCTCCCCTTCGTTTTCCTGTGCACGGTGACGGCCTGTGGCGCGACATACGCCTCGTCCGACGATGCGCTCGTTCGCCAACTGCACGACGCGGACCAGGCGCTGCTCGTCGCGGTGCACAACGGCGGGCGCGCCATCTGGGAATCCTGGACCACGCCGGACTTCGCGTACGTCGAAGAAGGCGACGTGCAGGAACGCGACGCCTTCCTGAAGGGTCTCGAGCCCGACGGCTCCGCAGGATTGCGGATCGTCGACTATCGCGTCGAGAAGGTCGGCGACACGGCGATCGTCACGCACCGCGACGACATACCGGGCGCCACGCTGGGGACCCGGCCGCATCAGCAGTACCTGATGACCGAGACGTGGCAGCGTCTCGACGGCCGCTGGAAGCTGCGACTGGTTCATGTCGATGCGATCCGCACCGATCCGCCGGCCGTGACGTTGACGGCCGATCAGATGGCGGCGGTGACCGGCGTCTATCGCCGCGGCGACTCGACCTTCGTCGTGCGTCGCGACGGCGATCGCCTCATCGGCACGCGCGACGGTCGCCCGGAGGTTGCACTCGAAGCGGAGACGCGGGATGTGTTCTTTGTCGCCGGCGACAACCGTTCGCGCCGGATCTTCCAGCGCGATGCTCAGGGACGCGTGACGGGATTCGTCCGCCGCGACGAGAACTCGGACGCTCTTTGGACCCGCGCCCCGTCGCTCAGCCGCTGATCCGCGGCTTCAGCAGGTCTCCGCATGGATAGATTCACGGAAGCGCTGGCCTTCGTCGCGCGCACGACCTTCTTAGCCACGGTCTTCACCTTCGTTGCGACCCTTCGTCCGGCCTTCTTCGCGGGTGCGCTTGGCGCATCCGAGTTGGTCTTCGAGGCGTCGGCACCGCCAATGCGGAACTTGTCGCGGCTCTTGGCAGACGCGATCCATGCAGGCGGCTTACCCATGCCTGTCCATGTCTTACCTGTCTTGGGGTCCCTAAACTTCGGAACGCCCGCGCCGGCGCGCTTCGCTTGCGACTTCTTGGCAGGGGCAGCCTTTCCGACAACAGCGACCTTGACGGATGTCGCAGCGCTTGAAACCTTGGAGCCAAGGTGCTCTATCGTCACCCCGAGCGATGCCATCAGGCTGCGAACCTTGGCGACCGAGCTCTTCATTTCGACCTCGGTCAGGCGCGCCGCTTTGGCTTCGAGCGCGGCAATCTGCCGTTTGATTTCGGACACAGTCAGCTTGGCCATGGTCTAGACGGGAGTGTTTGGAAGGCGTCAAGTCTAGCGCTGCGGCGGAATCGACCGACGACTACCTTGCGAACCGTGACGACTTTGATCGAGAGTTCATCAACATCGACGCGCAGGAACGTCTCGTGCGGGGAGAGGTGTTGAGACGCGTCGACTTCGAGGCCAGCTTCGTGCTCGACTACAAGACGGACACGTTCCCGTCCGCTTCCGTCGACTGGTCCAGAGCGCAGTGTTGATGCCACTGCGCCACGAAGGCGTGTCGTCAGTGGAAGTCACGCGTGGTCGTGCTCAACCACTGCACAACGAAGGTCGGTTTGTCTGAGAGCGCCCCCAGCCAAGGAGCACTTGCACCGCTGCCTCGCCATGTGCGCGGCACACGGATGGGGCTAGGCGGCCAGTTCACCTAGCGTGCCTTGGCCTGACAGACCGCGACTTCCAACAACGCCAAGGCGGCAGCCCAGCGCTAGAGGCGGGTTCTCGATGTCACCTACTAGCGCCTGGCCGAACTCAATTGCCGCCCTTCTTGTCCGGGCTCGTCTCGGGATTCACCGCGGGGGTCGCACCCTTCCGCAGCTTCGGCGCATGGAGCCGGTGCTTCTTCGGCGCCGATGCGGCGGCCGCCGGGGCAGGCGCCGAAGCCGCTTGGGCCAGAACGGCAGAGACCGTCGATGTCAATAGAGTGGCTAGGAGAATTTGCTTGAGCATTTTGCTTCCAGTCAGAGAGTGTGAGAGATGAGGAACTCGCCTGCAGCTCGAGTAGGAGAATCCGATATGTGAAATAGTGACCAACCAACAGCTGGCCACGGCCTAGAGAACTGAGACGAGGTGTGCCTTGAGTATTCAGAACCGAAGGTTGGCGAAACGAGTTTCTTCGCCGAGTTCTCATCGTACGGATCTCCACCTTTCTGCACCACGCCAGGGAGGCGAGGCCAAGGCTCCGACCTTGGTGGCAAGCCGGAACTAGCCAAATGGCCAATGGGCTTTTCTTTTTTTGACTTTCGGAAGAAGCGTGCGAGACCCGCTCGCGCTACGGTGGCTGGCAACAGCACACGGCTGTGCAATGCGCAGTTCTTCAAATCAAGCTGGCCACTATTCATCGCAGCGAATTTGAACGTTCGCGACAGGACGAGCCGCGTGACGAGGTGCCCCCAGCTACGCTGGCAGTTCAAGCCTGGCTCGAATGCGTGACAGTGAACTCGTCGACGTCCGGCATCTCAGACAACTCCAAAACTATGCGGTTCATCGACTCGGAACTCGTCCCGGAGTCTACAAAGACGAGGCATTGCAGCTCAAATTGACCTTGGCTGCGGGTGATGCTGAGAGCATCGGCCGGCACCTGCAAGCCACGCGTTTGGAGGTAGCGATGAATGTTGGCAGGGTCCGGACGATATCCGTCTCGGAAGCGTATTTTGGCCAGCATCACCGCGCGCGCAGGGAGCAGACGTTCGACACGCGGCACAAGAGCCATGCTGACCACGATCAACGCGGTCAGCCCGACGGCAGGCACATAGAAACGAACTCCAACCAGGATGCCGATTGCCGACGATGCCCAGATCGACGCGGCTGTCGTCAGGCCGCGAACGTTGAGTCCCGTCTGCACAATGATGCCCGCGCCCAGGAAGCCGATGCCGGTGAGGATCGCGCCGATGACGCGCGTCGGATCGCCCCCGCCCGTGTCGTGCGACGAGCTCGAATACCACAGCGCGGGATAACCGGCGAGCAGAGTGACGGCACATGAGGTCGCACAGACCAGGCAGTAGACCTGGCTGCCCGAGGCGCGCCCGCTGAAGTAGCGCTCGTAGCCCACCAACCAGCCAAGCAACAGGGCGCAGGCCATATGCGCCACCATCGAAAGGCTCGCAAGGGATAGGGAGTGGATCAAGGTCTGCCCCCGGAGCTAGTTGGGTACGACCCTGCGCACGCCTGCGGTCGTCGATCTACCGTTGCATATCGGCTCTCGCATGAAGCCTGCCAAGCGCGGCCTCGCTGAAAGGCTAGATGAATCCCAGACTGTGCGCTCGCGATACCGCCTCGACGCGTGTCTGCGCGGCCAGCTTCAGCAAAATGTGCTTCGCGTGCGATTTGACGGTCTCTGGTGCGATATCCAACTCCTTGGCAATGCGCTTGTTCGACAGTCCATGACTGATCAAGGTCAGGATGTGGCGCTCCCTTGGAGAGAGCGAGTCGCCGGAGCGATGCCGTGTTCGCGCGGTTGCCACCTGGCGAGCCTGCGTGGGGAAGCCGCTCAGCAGGTTTCGGACATAGGGCCGCACCTCGCCCAGAACACCGACATTGCCAATTCTGCGCTCGAACAGCGACTCGAGAAGACGACGAGTGGCCTCACCACCGTCAATGAACGTCCGATAGAGTCCTGCAGTCGCACCGAGATCGATGGCGTGCATCGCCTCGCTCATCGCCGCATCGTCATGCCCGAGCTCGTTCAGAGTACAGGCCAGCAGCATCTGCACTTCAACTGCAAAGTGGCTCTCACGACGCGAGAAGCAGTCCGCAACGATGCGTCTCAAAGCGGCTGCCGTGGAAGCTCTGGTGCCTTGCGCCAGCTCCAGTCGCGCGCGAGAAACGATAACGTACCGAGCCATCTGGTCGCCATTGATCGCACCGGACGACTTCATCGAGATCAAGGCCAGGCGCGCTGCGCAATCCTCGGCTTCGGCCATCCGATCATCCTCCGCCAGCACGCGAACCCGTTCGGTCAAACTGGCGGCGACGAGTCGCGGCCAACCACGCTTCTCGCCGAGAGACTCCGCTTCGCGCAAAAGCAGGACTGCAAATGGCACCTGGTGTCGGGCGGTGGCGATCCTGGCGCTGACGATATACGCCCGCAGTGCGCCCTCGATGCCTCCTTGCGATCCGCTCAGCACCAACCTGTCTCGAAGGACGCGATCCGCTGCGTCGACCTGATTGTGCTCGTAGAGGATGGATGCGCTCAGCGTAGCGGCCATCCGGCCACCCGGGAAGTCAGCGCCAAAACGCGAGGACAACGCGAGCGCCTCTTGCGCCAGCCTCCCAGCGGTGACAAGTCGCAGCTGTTCCACTTCGACGGCCGACTCCATCGACAGATGCAGGATGCTTTCGAGGGCCTCGCGGCGCCGTAGAGGCCTCTGGTTGATCGCTGGAGCGAGCTCGGAAAATGCATCGAGCCGTCGAGCCTTCCAATGCCCAAGCCGCAGCAACAGCGAGGTGACTGGATGATCGGCCGCCCCCTCATAAGCCCCGAGCGCTACGTTGACCAGCTTGACCGCGGCCTCGGCGTCGTCACTCAGTGCGGCCGCCGTGGCGCGTAGCAAGACGCGATCGAGCTCGCCGACCTCGATCGGATTCGCGTCGGCTCCGCAACTCAACGACTCGATCCGCTCGTAGCCATCGACGAGCTTCATGGCGGCCAGGGCGGCCCATGCCTGCAAGGCGAAGCGCTTGCAGTCTGCGATGCGTGACGGCCCTTCGCACTGCGTGACCTCCTCTTTTTCCGGTCGCCAATCCGGGAAATGGCAGGAAGCCGTGTTCAACGCCCGGACGTTGGACGAGCACGCCATCCTGGCGACTTCCGCACACTCGCGTTGAGCAACGTCGGGTTCGAGAGTCATGACAGCTATGCCTTTCCGGATGCCCGACCGGCACACTGGTCGAGGCGATCCATTCCACGGTTGACATAGCGCGAGACTAGCGCCGGATTACTACCTTCGGCTTACGTGACGGTTGGCTATATTTCAAACGGAATATTGAACCTTTCAAACGCAACACAAGGTCTCGGCGACCTCGACGAAGGAGGACTGTCGGCAGCTCGCGACAGCCTCAAATTGACGCGTGCTCAGGTTTTCAGCGAGCCCTCAGCCGAGACGGTCGACCGGCACAGCAAAGACGTAGCCTGCGCCACGCTCCGTCCGGATCAGCTTCTGAGAGTGATCGTCACCGCCGATCTTGCGTCGCAGTCTGTAGATCTGGACATCGATCGAACGGTCAAAGATTTCATCGCCGTGCAGTCGCGAGAGGTCGAGCAACCGATCGCGCGACAGGACGCGCTGTGGCGCCTCACAAAAGGCCACCAGGAGGTTGAATTCACCGTTGCTGAGTTCGACGCGCTGGCCTTGAGGATCCGTCAAGCTGCGGGCCAACGTGTTGAATTCCCAGCCCGCGAAGCGATAGGCCCGCCGGCGGGTATCGCGCGCAGGCGCAGCGACCGCGTACCGTCGCTGGCAACGCCAAAGCACAGCTCGCACCCGGGCCAGGAGCTCACGATTGCTGAACGGCTTGGTGATGTAGTCGTCGGCTGCGGTCTCGAGCCCCATGACGCGATCCGCTTCATCGCGCCGGGCCGTCACGATGATGACCGGCAACTCGGTTTCTGCGCGCAGCTTGCGCGCAAGTTCCATGCCGTCCTCCCCGTCCAGGCGCAGGTCGAGCAATACCAGGTCGATCGCTTGGTCTTCCAGGATCCGATCCATGTCCGTCCCGCTTGCAGCGGTCGAGACACGCAGCTCACTCTCGAGGAGATAGCCGCTGATCAGATCGCGCATCAACGGATCGTCATCGACGACGAGGATATGGGACGCATTCGGAAACATGATGAGGGTCTCACTTGTGTTCCTTGGAACACATGGCAGATGAGCAAATCCAGCTCCCCTTGACTGCCGCGCCGATATTGTCTCGAACGTTGGTCTTTGCCTCGCGCTCAGCCATGCGGACGGCTCGCAGAGTATCACGCAGCACCTCGCTAGCACATGCCTAGGACAGGGAGACTTCAGCACAGCGCCGGTTTCACAATTCCAACTTTCAGGAGGAGCTATGCAGGTCGACCATTGTTTCAATTGAAATAAAAATATCCCCCGGTGAAATGTGGGCGCAACGGGATGGGACGACAGTGAAGAGGAGACCCCCACTGCATCACAGCGAGTTCCGCATGAACGCCAATCTTCGACCCCGAGCACGGGCATTGCAACGTCCAGTCTCGTGCGGGCGGCGATAGCCTCCCGATGCGCCCATGGCGCCGACCGACGAAGCAGACGCGAGCAATCGGCTACTGGCGATTGGAGCTGCCTACGCAAGGCACGGTGGCATGCTCCGTGCCGACGAGGTCGTTCTGTCGATGCGCTCTGATTGGGATCAGCCAATCTCGGTCCTCGCCAGGTGGATCGTCTCACGCGCAGTGGTAACCATCGACTGGCGTTCCGAGATCCTGATTCCCGTGTTCCAGATTGATTTCCGCTCACGCGAGCTTCGCACTGGATGCCGGGAAATTGTCGCGGAACTGAACGACGTGATGGACGGTTGGGAAATGGCGCAGTGGTTCGCCACCTCGAACCCCTGGCTTGGCGGCCTGGCGCCCGTCGACATGCTGGCAGTCTCCTGGCGAAGCGTCCTGGACGCTGCCCGAGTTGCACGGTTCATCGTGCGTGGATAGCGCCGCCTCCAAGCTCGCCACGAAGCCGTGAGCAGCCGGCGTTCTTCGGTGGCCGGTCGACGGGTTCGCAACCTGGTTCTTTGCAGTCCGTCCAGTCAAGCAACGAGCAGCAAGCGTGCCCCATGCGGGGGATGGATCCGCAGTCCCCAGCGCAGGATAGTGAGTCATCCGTTCACCCTCGGAAAGTCGCCGACAAGGCGACTCGAAGGAGCGGGGCGCAAGCCGCTCCCGGCCGAGCGCCGCATCCTCCCCGAGCCGAGCCAGGAGAGTAGTTCGATGTCTGCCAGACCTATCCATGTCACCGTCGTCCACGATGACTACGTGTGTCGCACCGGTCTGACGACCGCCTTCGCAGCGTGCACCGACATGAGCGCCCGGTCTGCAGCGCCCGAGGATCCGCAACTGCTGTCGTGTGACGTCATCGTTGCGGACTTCGACAATGGCATGCGAATTCTCGATGCAGCTCAGGCCTTGCACATCGATCGCCCGCGCACGAAGGTCGCGATCGTCGCCAATGCCGATCGGGAATGGCAAATCCGCGACGCGTTGAAGCGAGGGGCGGCTGCGTTCCTGTTGCTCGGGACGTCGGCCGAGGAACTCTTCGTCGCGGTTCGTACCGCTCATCGAGGTGAGTTTCACCTGAGCCCGTCGATCGCGTCCAAGCTCGCTGTGAGCCTGGCCACCGAACCGCTGACAGAGCGCGAAGGGCAGGTCCTGACGCTGCTGACCGACGGCCTCTGCAACAAGCGTATTGCAGCCCAGCTCGAAATCTCAGTCGGCACCGTCAAGGCGCACCTACGTTCTGCGTTCGACAAGCTTGGCGTCCACAGTCGCACGGAGGCAATCCTCATGGCCGAGCGTCGAGGCCTGCTACGCCAACCTCCCCAGCCGTCGAATCCATCGCCCGGTTCGTTGAACGACCTCACGCCTCTTTCGTTGCACTCACCTTTGCAACGAAGCACCGCGCCCGCCAATGGGGCCACCAGGCTCGCGGTCCCGCTCGATGCTTGACGTGGTGACGGCGATGGGCTGCCAGCCCATCGCCGTCATCAACGCTCCCTCCCCTCCCGCTCCGCAGTTGCCTTGGTGGTCTCGCCCAGAGAAATCTCTCCGACTGAAGCGCGACGCGCTCTACCGCTGCATCCGCATCAATTGATCCGTCGGCATCATGTTCGACTGCAAGTGCCCCATGATCCACAGCGAACCTCCGACAATCAGCAGTACGATCAGCATCGTGACGGCAAATGCCAGGATGTTGGTACGCTGGTTCGGCGTCGTGCTGATGTGCAGGAAGAAGATCAGGTGCACCAGCATCTGGCCGATGGCGAGCACCGTGATGGCCGCGACGATGCTCGCGGGCGTCAGAGCACTGCTCTGGGTAGCGGCAAAGGCACCGATCGTGAGGATCGCCGCCGCGGCATAGCCGATCAGGTAGCCCTTCAGCGAGCCATGCTGCTGGCCGTTCTCGGTGCCTGGGGTGACGCGAGCTGCATCGAGGGAACTGTCCGAGCGTGAGGTCATGATGCGGATCCGATCAGGTAGACGAACGAGAACACGGCAATCCAGACGACGTCGATGACGTGCCAAAACAGGCTGAAGCAGAACAGCCGCCGCACCATGCCCTCGGTGAAGCCTCTCTTGTTCAGCTGAAGCAGGAGGATGACAAGCCATGCCAAGCCCGCGGTGACGTGCAAGCCGTGCGTGCTGACGAGCGTGAAGAACGCTGACAGGAACGCGCTGCGGCTTGGCCCTGCCCCGTCCGAGATCATTCGCGCGAACTCGGTGAGTTCGAGCGACAGGAAGACGCCTCCCAGCACGAACGTGAGCGCCAAATGCCCCATGGCAGACTTGGCGTCTCGCCGGTCGCAAGCGAGCATTGCCAGGCCGCAGGTCAGGCTGCTGGTCAGCAGACAGGCCGTTTCGATGAACGCGTTGCGAAGGTTGAACAACTGGTGCCCATCCGGACCGTCCGCGACTGAACGGTGAAGCACCGCGAAGGCCGCAAACAGTGTCGCGAACAGCAGGCAATCGCTCAGCAGGTACAGATAGAAGCCGAAGCCGGTCATGCCGCGGCGATTGGGCTGGCCACCATCCGGCGGTTCGCCTTGACGGTCGTTCTGGACCACGTGTTGTTGCATCGAAGCCTCTCCTCAGGCGCGGGTAGTGCGCAAGCGCGCCACGTTCTCGATGGCCTCGACTGCCCGGGCAGGAAGTACCGTCTCATCATCTTCGTCCCATGACAGCCAGATCCAGTACGCCAACGCCCCGAACAGCGCTCCTGCCCCCAGCCAGTAGATGTGCCAGACCATGCCGAAGCCACCGGCCACTGCAAAGAAGGCGGTGACGAAGCCCAGCGAAGAGCGTCTGGGCATCTCGATATCCTCGATCACTCCGCGCGCGGCCGGCTCGCCCGCGTGGCGAGTGGCCCAATGGGCATCGACGCCGTCGACAACCGGCAGCACGGCAAAGTTGTAGGCCGGCGGCGGCGAGACCGTCGCCCATTCGAGCGTGCGTCCATGCCAAGGATCGCCGGTCAGGTCGCGCCGCAGATGACGCGTGCGGATGCTCACCACCAGCTGAACGCCTTGCAAGACGATGCCGACCAGGATGAGAGCGGCTCCAGCGACGGCGACATAGAGGTAAGGTGTCCACGCCGGGTCGTCGTAGTGGTTCATCCGACGCGGCATGCCGAGAAATCCCAGGACGTACAGCGGCATGAAGGCCAGGTAGAAGCCGATGAACCAGCACCAGAAAACAGCCTTGCCCAGCTTCTCGTCCAGCGTGAAGCCGAAAGCCTTGGGAAACCAGTACGTGAGGCCGGCGATGCATCCGAAGACGACGCCGCCAATGACGACGTTGTGGAAATGGGCAACCAGGAACAAGCTGTTGTGCAGCACGAAGTCGACGGGCGGAACGGCCATCAGGACGCCCGTCATGCCGCCAATCGTGAACGTGAACATGAAGCCGACTGTCCAGAGCACCGGCGAGGTGAATTGCACGCGTCCGCCGTACATCGTGAAGAGCCAGTTGAAGATCTTCACTCCGGTTGGAATGGAGATCACCATCGTCGTGATGCCAAAGAATGCGTTGACGTCGGCGCCGGATCCCATGGTGAAGAAGTGGTGCAACCAGGTGGTGAACGCGAGCACCGTGATGCCCATCGTCGCGATGACCATGGATCGGTACCCGAACAGGGATTTTCCGGAGAATGTCGCGATGACTTCCGAGAAGACTCCGAACGCCGGGATGACCAGGATGTAGACCTCGGGGTGGCCCCAGGTCCAGATCAGGTTGATGAACATCATCGCGTTGCCCCCGCCATCGCTCGTGAAGAAGTGCATGTCGGCGTAGCGGTCGAGCAGCAGCATCGCGAAGGTGGCCGTCAGCACGGGGAACGCGGCGACGATCAGCATGTTGGCTGCGAGGGCGGTCCAGGTGAAGATCGGCATGAATCCGAGCTTCATTCCTGGCGCGCGACATCGCATGATGGTCGTGACCAGGTTCACCCCGGACAAGAGTGTCCCGATCCCGGAGATCTGCAACGACCACAAGTAGTAGTCGACGCCGACACCCGGGCTGTAGGCGAGTTCGGACAACGGCGGATAGACAAGCCAACCAGTGCGGGCGAACTCACCGATCCCCAGCGAGATGTTGATCAGGAGCGCTCCAGCCGCCGTGAGCCAGAAGCTGAGCGCGTTCATCACCGGGAACGCGACGTCGCGAGCACCGATCTGCAGCGGGACGACGAAGTTCATCAATCCGACCACGAAGGGCATGGCCATGAAGAAGATCATGATGGTGCCATGCGCCGAGAAGATCTGGTCGTAGTGCTCGGGAGGCAGGAAGCCACGCGCGTTGTTTGCCGCCAGCGCCTGTTGCGAGCGCATCATGATCGCATCGCTGAAGCCGCGAAGAAGCATCACGAGCGCGAGGAGGACGTACATGATGCCGACGCGCTTGTGGTCGACCGAGGTCAACCATTCGTCCCAGAGCCACCTCCAGCGGCCGAGATACGTCAACAGTCCCAGGATGCCCGCGATTCCGATCAGGATCACGTAGCAAGTGACCATCACGATCGGCTGATCGAACGGGATCGCATCCAGCGTGAGTTTGCCGAACATTTTCAGTTGACTCCATTGGAGATGGTCATGTCCTGGCAGGCGCCTACACCAGGGTCTATTCGTCGAGCGACGACGGCGGAGGCTGGCTTGGTCCCGCGCTGCAGCGCGTAGTCGAACAGCCCGTCTTCGGCGAACGAGTAATAGCTCGCCTGCTCGGTTCCACGCGTCGTGAGCATGTGCTCGTAGGCCGGCTTGTCGAGCGAGTGTCCCGACTGGCGCAGACCTTCGATCCACTGGTCGAAGCCCGCGCGATCCGCGGCGACCACCTTGAAGTGCATGTCGGAGAACCCGTCGCCACTGAACTGCGTCGCCAGGCCCCGGTAGATCCCCGGCTGGCCTGCGATGACGGACATCTGCGTGCACATGCCGGTCATCGCGTAAATCTGGCCCGCCAGGCCGGGAATGAAGATGGCGTTCATCACCGTACCCGACGTGATGTTCATGCTCACAGGCACATCGACAGGCAGCGCCATTTCATTGACACTCGCCACGCCGAGTTCGGGATAGATGAAAAGCCACTTCCAGTCCAACGCAACGACTTCAACCCGGACTCGCTTGTTCGGGCTCGCAATCGGCCTGTAGGGATCGAGTTCGTGCGCGCCGACCCATGCGATCGCCGCAAGGAACAGCACGATCAACAACGGAATGATCCAGATCGTGAATTCGATCTTTCCGCTGTAGTTCCAGTCCGGCATGTACGTGGCGCGCTTGTTGGATGCGCGGAACCACCAGGCGAATCCGAGCGTCAGCGCCAGCACGGGCACGACCACCAGCAACATCACACCGAGGGATTCATACAGGAGCTGCCTCTCGGACGCGCCGACGGCACCCCATGGCTCCAGGACGCCCTCGGCCCGGCTCGGTGCCGCAAGTGCGCAGAGCAACATGCAGACATAGGCCGATCGAAACAGTCGTCGACTCGTTGTCATCGGAGGTCCCTCGACGTTTGAAGGCAGTACAGAGGAAAGAAGCGGAAGCCGCGATTCCGTCGTCGCACATCGCTGCGAAGATCGATCGGCCGACGCTGGACGACATGCTCATGCCCGCTGCCGCGGGCGAACATCCCCCGCATGGGGCACGGACGGGACGCGGCCGCGTCGTCGGCGCGCGCTGTGAGCGGCCCGCTCGTGCTGGTGCCCCGTCAGGGGGATGTGAGGCCAGCCCGTCGATCAGCAGACTGCGATGAGATGCCGTTCCGCGGGGCCAGGCGACGCCGGACGGATGCATTGCGGCACTCTCGCCGACGCACTTCAGGAGCTAGCCCCCATGAGCAAGCCGGTTGCCGAAATCATCGTGGAAACCCTGTTCGAGGCCGGTGTCCGGCGCTGCTACGGCATCGTTGGCGACACCCTCAATCGCATCGCGCACGAGATCGAGAAAAGCGAGATCGAGTGGGTTCACATGAGACATGAGGAAGCGGGCGCCTTCGCCGCCCAGGCGGAGTCCCTCGTGACAGGCAAGCTGACCGCCATCGCGGGCAGTTGCGGTCCAGGCAGCCTCCACTTCATCAACGGCGTGTTCGAAGCGAACCGGAACCGGGCGCCTGTGGTCCTCATCGCGAGCCAGATCACGCGCGAAGAGCTCGGCTTCGACTTCATTCAGGAGGTCGACCTGAAGCAGGTCTACCAGGGGTGCAGCGTCTACTGCGAGATGATCCTGACGCCAGACCAGGCGCGTCGCAAGACGGTCGCGGCCTGCCAGGCGGCCATCAACAAGCGAGGGGTCGCAGTCCTCATCGTGCCGGTCGACGTGTCGCACGCGGACTCGCACGACAAGACCCCGTTCACGCTCCACTCGCCGGCGCCCCTGGTACGCCCCAGCGATGGCAACCTGGCAGAGATGGCCGCGTTGCTCAACACGGGCAACAAGATCGCGATCTATGGTGGGTCCGGTTGCCAGCACGCGTTGACCGAAATCCTTCAGGTGGCCGAGCGGCTGAAATGCCCCATCGCCCACACGTCGCGCGCGAAAGAGTTCCTCGAGCCGGGCAACCCGTACAACATCGGCATGACGGGGATCATCGGATCCGAGGCCGGATACAACGCCATCCTCGACTGCGACACATTGCTGCTGCTCGGCGCGGACTTCGCGTGGAGGCAGTTCTATCCCGACAAGGCCAAGATCATTCAGGTCGATCTCGACCCCACGCACTTGGGACGTCGCCACCCGGTACAACTGGGGGTCGTAGGCGACATCAAGTGCACGATGGCAGCTCTCCTGCCGCTGCTGCAAGAGCGCGTGAACTCGTCTTTTCGAGACGGCTACGTCCGCAGGCACGCAAAGGACATCCAGACGCTGCGCGACCAGGCCGTTCCGGGACGCAACGGGAGCATCCCCGGCACCTACTTGACCAAGCTGATCAACCAGTACGCAGACGACGATACCCTGTTCGCATCCGATGACGGCACACCCACCGTCTGGGCCTATCGCATGTTGGACATGAACGGCAAGCGTCGGCTGTTCTCCAGCCTGCTGCACGGAACAATGGCCAACGCGATGCCCTCGGCACTGGGCCTGCAGAAGTGCCAGCCTGGCCGACAGGTGATCTGCATGTCCGGCGATGGCGGCTTGGCGATGCTGTTTGGCGACCTGATGACGACCATCCAGGAAGACCTCCCGATCAAGATCGCCGTCTACGACAACAGCAAGCTGGGCTTCGTGGAGATGGAGCAGCGTGCCGAGGGCATGCTCGACCTGTACACCGACCTCAAGAACCCTGACTTCGGAAAGGTCGCAGAGGCGCTTGGACTTTGGGGACGCACTGTCGACAAGGCTGATGAACTCGAGGAGGCGGTCAAGACCTGGCTCGCGCAACCAGGCCCGGCGCTGCTCAACGTTCGCGTGAACCGGCAGCAACTCGTCATGCCGCCTTACGTCGACGCCGGGGCAGTCATGGGCATGGCGCTCTATTCCGCGCGCGCCGTGCTCGCTGGCCGAGGTGGAGATGTCCTGGAGTTGATCACGGAGAACTTCCTCTAATTGCCCCGCGGGAATCGACGCCCGCAGTGGACCGGGAATGCCTCTATGACACTGACAACGCCTTCCCCGACCAGCGGCGAATACGAGTTCCGGCCCGAAGACCGCCCGTCTTTTCCTGGCGGCCCTTTCGCGCCGCCACACCCGCCGCTGCGAAAATTCGGCTACGCCGCGGTCGGGTTGTGGATCGGTGCGATGACGACCTTCGCCAACGCGACTATCACCGTCAACGTTCCCAATCTCTCCGGCGAATACGCCGCCTATGTCGCCGAGCTGAGCTGGCTTCCCGCAATCTACGTCACCGCGAATTCCTGCGCCAACACGATGCTGGTCAAGGCTCGCGCCCAGTTCAGCATGCTCAACGTCATGCGCGTGCTGCTGCTCGTCTACATCGCCGTCGCTGCGATGCAGTTCTTCGTGACCGGATTCGCCGCCGCGGCCACCGTCCGCTTCGTCAGCGGCCTCGTGGCCGGGGGCATGACCACCACGGGGATCTACTACCTCCTGCAGGTCTTACCGCCGAAGGCACGCGCCGTCGCCGTCGTGACGGGTCTCGGCATGACGCAGCTCGGAACGCCTCTCGCGCGGCTGATACCCGTGGATCTGCTCTCGGCCAACGGCTGGTTCGGCCAACACTGCATCGAGCTTGCGTCGGGCGCCACCACGTTGGCCCTCATCACGCTTCTGCCACTGCCGCCCACGCCGCGATCGCGCATCTTTCAGCCGTTGGACTTCGTCACGGTCTCGCTGCTACTGCCGGCGATCCTGCTGATTTGCGGCGTCCTCAATCGAGGACGGCTCGCGTGGTGGACGGACACCCCTTGGCTCGGCGTCGACCTGGCCATCGCCATCCCGTTGTTGGCTGCTGCCCTCGTGATCGAAGCCACACGCGAGCGTCCACTGATCCAGATGGGCTGGATCGGCACTCGCGATTTCCTGGGCTTCATCGTGATCGCGTTCCTGATGCGGCTGGCACTCGCCGAGCAGACGTACGGCGCCGTCGGACTGCTGACGGCAGGAAATCTCGATAACGACCAGCTTCGGGAATTGTTCTGCTGGGTCATCGTCTCGATGCTCGCGGGGATCGCCGCGTGCGTGCTGACGCTGTCGGAGCAGGTGCTACCCAAGCAGGTCATCGTTGCCTGCCTCGCGATCGCGGCAGGCGCGTGGATGGACAGCCACGCCAACGACCTCACGCGGCCCGAACAGCTCTACCTGAGCCAGTCGCTCATCGGCTTCGGTACCTGCCTGTTCATCGGACCGACGCTGGCCCACGGCATCATCAAGGTGGTTCGCCTTGGCGCCGACTATTTCGTCACGCTCGTCGTCGTGTTCAGCATGACGCAGAACATCGGAGGCCTCGCCGGATCGGCCCTGCTCGGCAGCTACCAGACCGTGGCCGCGCGGGCTCATTTCCAGGAACTCGCCGAACGCATGCCAGCGGGCGACATCCAGGTCGCGAACCGCATCGCCGGCTCCACGCGGGCGCTCGCGGGAACTGTTGTCGACCCGGGCCTTCGCGCGCAGCAGGCCGGCGCGTCGCTGGCGGGCTCTATGACGAGGGAGGCCACCGTGCTCGCCTTCAACGACGTCTTTCGGCTCGTCTGGCGACTGGCCCTGGCCACGGCGCTCCTGGTCATGTTCCTGATGTTGATTTCCGCCCTCCATCCCACTCGCCGCACCGAGCCCGCATGACAGAAGCCACTGCCACAGCTGCCGTCCCCGCGCCTGCTCCTCGTGGCTATTGGCCACTGCCCGGCAAGCATCCGCTGCTCGTCCTGCTCATCGTGCTGCTCGCAGCCGTCGCCGTGCTGGCGGTTCTGCGTGCCTGGGACCTGCCGCCATTCCGCTCCGGAGTTCAAGTCACCGACAACGCGTACGTCCGCGGCCGGACGACCATCATCGCGCCGCAGGTCAGCGGCTATGTCGTTGCCGTCGACGCGACCGACTTCGCCGAAGTCAAGGCCGGCCAGGTGCTGGTGCGCATCGACGACCGGCAGTACCGCGCGAAAGTCGACCAGGCAAGCGCCGCGCTCGAGGCGCAGAAGGCCGCGCTCGCGAACCTCGACCAGGCGCATGCATCGCGCGTGGCGGCACTCGCGTCGCAGGCCGCCGGCATCCTCAACGCGAAGGCGCAGTTGCTGCGCTCGCAGGCGGATCTCGGCCGCGTCGACGATCTCGTCAAGGACGGGTCGGTGTCCGTCCGCGAGCGCGACCAGACGCGCGCGGCGCTCGCCCAGTCGCAGGCCCAGCTGGAACAGGCGCAGGCGTCGCACGAGATCGCCCGCCAGGACATCCTGACGGTGGCGGTGAACCGCAACAGCATCAAGGCCCAGATCGACGCCGCGGCCGCGCAATTGCGGACGGCCGAGATCGACCTGGAGAACACCATCGTGCGCGCGCCCGAGAGCGGCCGCCTGGGCGAGGTCGGTGTCCGGCTAGGACAGTACGTGACGAACGGAACACAATTGCTGGCGCTCGTGCCCGCGGACCGGTGGGTCATCGCCAACTTCAAGGAGACCCAGACCGCGGGCATGCACCGGGACATGCGCGCCTGGATTACGGTCGACGCGTTGGGAGGACGCCGCGTCGACGGGTTCGTCGAGGACATCGCGCCGGCGGCAGGCTCAGAGTTCTCCGTGGTCAAGCCGGACAACGGCACCGGCAACTTCGTCAAGATCCCGCAGCGCATCGGCGTGCGGTTGCGCCTCGACGGATCCGCGGGGACTCTCGAATCACTGCGGCCCGGCATGTCCGTGGAGGCGCACATCGATGTCGGACGCACGGAATAAGGTCGCGCTGGCCACAATCGTCCTCCTCGCAGGATGCGCCGGTCCGCGCCCCGCGGTGCCGACGGACGCGAAGATCGCACCGCCGGCGGCCTGGCGCACCACGCCTGACCATCCCGGCCCGGACCTCTCGGCGACATGGTGGGACAGCTTCGGGGATCCGGGGCTCTCGCGCGTCGTCGCCGTCGCGCTCGCCGACAACGATGATGTCAGGATCGCCGCGGCACGCGTCGAGGAGCTGATGGGCCAGGCGGCCTTCGCGCGCGCGCAGCGGCTGCCCGAGGTCGACGGCACCGTGGTGTACCAGCGCGATCGCAGCATCAACCCGGCCTACGGCATTCCGCAGGTCGAGAACGTCACGGAACCGGTCATCGCTTTCTCCTTCGACGCCGATCTGTTCGGCCGGCTGCGCGCGGCGGACGCGGGTGCGCGCGCCAACCTGCTGGGGACGCGGGCGGCGCAAGCGGACGTTCGCTTGCTCGTCGCGGCTACCGCAGCACGCGACTGGTTCACACTGCGGTCGCTCGACGTGCGACTCGCAACGCTGCGCCAGACGCTGGATGCACGTGCGCAGACGCTAAAGCTGGTGGGTCGTCGCGTCTCTGCCGGCTACGCCGCCCAACTCGACCTGGCGCAGGCCGAAGCCGAATACCGGTCGACCGAACAACAGATTCCTGCGACGGAACTCGCCATCCGGCGCACCGAGGACGCCCTGAGCATCCTGCTCGGGCGAAATCCGGGCGCCATCGATCGCAGCGATCCTGCTGTCGATACGCAGTCGCCGTCCATTCCAACGGCGCTGCCATCCTCGCTGCTGCGCAGGCGTCCCGACATCGTGGAGGCCGAGGAGCGCGTTGTCGCGGCTGACCGCGCCCTCGATGCCTCGCGCGCCGCGTTCATGCCGGACTTGCGGCTATCCGGCGACTGGGGCCACGTGACCTCGACGATCCTCGACAACCATCCGATCGACGTGTTCACGATCGGCGCCAGCATCCTCGCGCCGATCTTCGATGCCGGGCGACTCAAGGCGCAGCAGGACTCGGCGGCAGCGCGTCGCGACCAGGCCGCCTTTGCCTATCGCAAGGCCGCGCTGGAGGCCTTCGGACAGGTCGAGGATGCGTTGGCCGCCACGCAGCGCCTGCACGAGCAGCTCGATTCGCTGCAGGCCCAGAAATCGGCCCTCGAGCGAACGCTGCAGATCGCGTCCGAACGATACAAGTCCGGATATGCACCCTTCCTCGACCAGTTGGATGCCCAGCGGAACCTGCTGACTGTGCAACTCGCGATCGCGCAGGCGCGCGCTGACGAACTCAGTGCCTACGTGACACTTTTCGAGGCCCTCGGCGGAGGGTGGGATCGATCGCTCCTGGAGACCGGCAGCCGGGCGACGGCAAAGCATTCGTAAGAGCTCTCGCGAACGCGCTGCGTTGCGTCGGAGGCGCCCCGTGGATCGATGCCCCGTCGGGGGGATGTGTCAGTGGCGGCCTGGCGGGCAACATGTCTTGCGCCTGCTGGCCTGTGGCTTCGAGAAAGCATCGTGGAAAACAGCGTCTCACGGACTGCAGCGAGCCGACTCTCTATTCGCGTCGCCATGCCATCGTCGTTGCCGCCGCGGCTGTCGGCGTGACGCTTGTCGACGCCAAACTCGACGCGGCTCAATCCCAGGAGGAACAGATGGCTGACTCTCGCATGGCAGATATTCCGATATCCGCAAATGCCAAGGTCGCGGTGGAGCGCCGAGGCCAGATCGTGCTCATCGCGATCAATCGGCCGCAGATGTTCAATCGCGTCGATCCCGAGACGTTCTATGGGCTGGCCAAGGCCTACTACGACTTCGACAACGATCCGACGCTTCGGGCCGCCGTTCTCTGCGGTCACGGCGAGAACTTCTGTCGCGGAAACGACGTCGACGCCTTCACCGCGCTGGCGCAGAGCGGCAAGTCCTTCAAGCTGGGCGCGGGTCAGATCGACCCTCTCGGGCGATCCCAGAAGCTGTCGAAGCCGCTCGTCGCCGTCGCGCACGGCGACACGTGGAACATGGGGCACGAACTCCATCTCGCTGCCGACATCCGGGTCGCGAGTGCGGACGTGCGGTATGGCCAGACCGAAAGCGCCTACGGACGTGTCCCGGGTGTCGCACCGGTCCGCTGGCCGAGGGAGGTCGGATGGGCCAACGCCATGCGCTATCTGCTCACCGGTGATCACTGGGACGCGGCCACGGCACTCAGGATGGGTGTCGTCCAGGAAATCGCACCCGACAAGCTCAAGGCCATCGAGGTCGCGATCGGTATCGCCAACCGCATCGCGGGCTGCGGGCCGATCGGCATCAAGGCCACCCTGCAGGCGGCCCACTTGGCGATCAACGACTCGGGGGATTCGGCTGCGTATGCCAAGCTCGAGGCCGCCTACGTGGCCCTCTTCCACTCCGAAGATTTTATCGAGGGTCGCAAGGCCGAAGCCGAAAATCGGCCACCGGTCTTCCGGGGACAATGAGGTCAGCTGCGGCTTGACGGCAGGCCTGGGCGCTCGACGAAGTCGTCGAGGAGCGCGCGCTCGGTCAGACGACGCTCAGCGTCACTTGGATGTTGCCCCGCGTCGCGTTCGAGTAGGGGCAGACCTGGTGCGCCGCGGCGACCAGCGCCTCTGCCGCAGCACGCTCCAGGCCCGGGATCGTGATCCTCATCGCGACCTGGATGCCGTAGCCGGTGGGGATGTTGCCGATTCCGACTTCGCTGTCGATCGAGACCTCCCCGCCCAGGGCGATCTTCGGGCCGCCAGTGCGGCCGCTCGCGACGGACTTGATTGCGCCGATGAAGCACGCCGCGTAGCCTGCCGCGAAGAGTTGCTCGGGATTGGTGCCGCCTCCGCCGCCTCCGAGCTCTTTCGGCGTGCCCAGGTGCACATCCAGCACGCCGTCCGACGAACGTGCGCTTCCATTGCGGCCACCCGTCGCGGTCGCATGTGCGGTGTAGAGGATCTTTTCCGGGATGGTGGTCATTTGGTCCTCGCAAGAGGTCAATCAGATGCCGGCCGTCTGCCGCGGGCGAGGCCGCGACGCGCGTCGCCGACTGCTCAGCGCAGAAGATTCGTCTTCGCCAGATCGATCAGTTGTGACCCGCGGCCGTCGAGCACGGCCTTCATCAGGAACATGCCGAAGCTGTGCGCCTCGTCCAACGTCGTCTTCGGCGGCATCGCCAGTTCCTGGCGCGCACTGACCACGTCGACGAGCACAGGACCGTCGTGCTCGAAGGCTTCCGTCAACGCCTGATGCAGCAACTGCGGCTGCTCCACGCGGATGCCCTTGACGCCCATCGCCTGCGCCATCGCGGCGAAGTTCGGGTTCTTCAGGTCGCAACCCGCATCGAGGAACCCGTTAGCCTTCATCTCCATCTCGACGAAGCCGAGCGTCCCGTTGTTCAGGACGATGACCTTGACCTTCAGTCCTGCCTGCACGAGCGTGATGAATTCGCCCATCATCATCGTGAACCCGCCGTCGCCCGACATCGAGATCACCTGGCGGTCGCGGAACGCGCACTGCGCACCGATGGCCTGCAGCATCGCGTTGGCCATGGAGCCGTGGTTGAACGATCCGACGAGACGGCGACGACCGTTCATCTGCAGGTAGCGCGCGGCCCAGATGATGGGCGTGCCGACGTCGCAGGTGAAGATCGCGTCTTCGTCCGCCAGCTCGCTGACAAGCCGCGAGACGTACTGCGGGTGGATCATCTTGCTCTTGGGACCGCTCTCGGCCAGCGAGTCGAGTTCCTGCCGAGCCTTGGCGTAGTGCTGCAGCGCGCTGTTCAGGTGAAGGGTATCGGCCTTCTCGAGGATGTCGGGGAGCAAGGCGCGGATCGTTTCCTTGACCCCGCCGATCACGCCGAGGTCGATCGGGCAGCGATTGCCCAGCGCCTCCGGACGCAAATCGACCTGGAGGATGCGGGCGTTCTCGGGGTAGAACGGGCGGTAGGGGAAGTCGGTTCCCAGAAGCAGGAGCGTGTCGCAGTCCTTCATCGCCGCGTAGCCGGACGCGAAGCCGACCAGGCCGGTCATGCCGACGTCGTACGGGTTGTCGAACTCGAGGTACTCCTTTCCGCGGAATGCGTGCACGATCGGCGCCTTGAGCTTCGCTGCGAGCTCGACGACCTCGTCGTGCGCGCCGGCGCACCCGGCTCCGCAGAGCAACGTGACTCGCTCGCCGACGTTCAGGGTCGTCGCCAGCTGCTGCAGGTCGTCCTCGTTCGGCACCTGCACTGGCTTGTTCGGGAACAGCCAGTTGGGGATCTGGGCGGGAAGCGCCTTGAGTGCGACGTCGCCCGGCATCACGACCACCGCCACGCCACGCTTCGCGACCGCCACCCGGATCGCACGATCCAGGATCTGGGGCAGTTGCTCCGGTCGCGAGACAAGTTCGACGTAGTGGCTGCACTCCTTGAACAAGCTCTCGGGGTGCGTCGCCTGGAAATAGTCGATGCCGATCTCCGTGCTCGGGATGTGCGCGGCGATGGCGAGCACCGGAACGCCGTTGCGCTGGCAATCGAACAGCCCGTTGATCAGGTGGAGGTTGCCGGGGCCGCAGCTGCCCGCACAGACCGCGAGCCGGCCCGTCACATGCGCTTCGGCGCCCGCTGCGAACGCAGCGCCCTCTTCGTGGCGCATGTGGACCCACTCGACGTCGCCGTCCATGCGTCGCAGCGCGTCCGTGAAGCCGTTGAGCGAATCCCCCACGACGCCATACACACGCTTGACGCCGGCCTGGCGCAGGGTTTCGGCCATGTAGGCGGCCGCAGTTCTTGCCATGATGAAGTACTCCGAAGACGTGTGTATCGCCGAGCCTGGTCAGGCCCCTTGTTCCAGGATGCGCAGGTCGGTGACCGAGTAGGACATCGAACAACGGAACCCCAGGCCCGTGCGCACCGGCGCGAGCATGTGCAGCTCTTCGCCGGCGACCTCGGGCATACGGATCTCGCCCTCGCCGGTCCACATCTCCACGATGCGCAAGTCGTCGGTGATCGACATCGCCAGCTCGTTGACGGCCGGCTTGTCCTGCTGGCCGGCCACCAGCCGAGGGAAGTAGCGCACGTTGACGGTAGGCCGATTGAAGATCTTCGTGATGTCCGGCTCGGGCGCCTCGAGCTTGACGCGTGCCTCGGCCAGGCGCACTCCATGCGCGGAGAGACTGCCGGCGAACCTGCTGCCGCGCCCGAGCGGACCGGACGCGGCGCTCGGTGCGGCAAAGGCACGGGTCTGGAAGACGCTGCCGATCCGCTTGGGGAACCCTTGCGCCCACCCGCGGGCGAGCGCCGCGTCGTTGTCCACGTAGATGAAAGGACAGAACATCACGGGCGTGTCGCGCCACACGGCGTCGATCAGGATGAAGGCCTCGCGATACTGGTAGCGCGCCGGGTCGAGCAATTCATCGTTCTGTGCGGTGAATTGCCAGTCGAGGAACAGCAGCGCGGCATGCCCGTTGGTCTTCGGATCCGCGGTGAGGCCCGGCGGCAGCAGCGCCTCGGTGGCCTTCGGATCGGCGTGGTACTCGACACCGACGATGTCACTCGAGTAGTGCCACGGCGGCGACGGCGTCGCCGCGGCGAGGCCCAGCGGCGTGCGGGGAACGGTGTAGCCCTTCAGCATGGCGACTCTCCTCTTGACGATCCGGCTCAGCCCTTGCGGGCGGTCGACGTGAAGTCCTCGAGGATCTTCAGGTCGCTGATGGAGCACGACATGGAGAAGCGGTAGCCCGGCCCCATGCGCACCGGCGCTAGCGCGTGCAGTTCCTCGCCACGCGCCTCGGGCAGCTTCAGGTCGGCCTCGCCAGTCCAGGTGCCGACCACCTTCAGGTCGTCGCTGACCGCCATCACGAGTTCGTTGACTGCCGGATCGTCATGCCGGCCAGCCGTCAGCCGCGGGAAGTAGCGACGATTGACGGTCGGTCGCAGCAGCGCGGCCGGGGCCTTGTCGATCGCTTCCTTCAGCGTGAGCCGGCCTTCGGCGAGCCGCTGTCCGTGCACGGACAAGCTGGCCCCGAACTTCGTCCCGCTTGCGATCGGCGCAGCGGCGGCGCTCGGAGCGGCGTAGCTGCGTGTCTGGAACACGGTGCCGAGCCGCTTCGGGTAGCCCTGCGCGTGCCCGCGAGCCATCGCCGAGTCGTTGTCGACGTACATGTACGGCGTCCAGGCCACCGGCTGCCCTTTGTGGACGGCGTCGACCAGCATGTAGAACTCGCGGTACTGGTAGCGCGCGGGATCGAGATACTCGTCATCCTGCGCGGTGAACTGCCAGTCGACGAACAGCGCCAGGATGTGACCGGCCGATTTCGGGTCGGGCGAGAGGCCGGGCGGCAGCGTGGCGTTCGCGGCGGCCGGATCGGCCCAGAACTCGAGGGCGATCACGTCGCCGGAGTAGTGCCACGGCGGCGCGGCCACCAGATTGGCTTTGCCCAGCGGCGAGAGGGGAACGGTGTAGCCCTTCAACATGGTCGATCTCCAGCGATGATTGAATCCGGCGCAACAAGTCGGAACGAAGCGCAATAGATCACGCAGCTGCAGCAACTATCCGGCGCCGCCTGCCCGCGCTATATCCCCCGCATGGGGCACCCGTCGGCAGTACGTGCATGGACTGGCGCACTGCCGCGCAATCCGATCCGGCAATTCACAAAAGGTCGTGGTCGCGGCGCGAATGCTCGGTGCCCCAACAGGGGGATGCCCCGAGGGATTACCGGCGTCGAGACTGGTCCGCACGCATGGCGACGGCGTCGCCGGGAGAGCTTCTTGGAGCGCGTCGACAAGATCCCCTTGATCTTCATCGTGTCGTCGATCCTGCTGTTGGCCGGAACGGCGCTGGAGATCCCTGCCGAGCCCACGCCGTTCGCATCGATCTGCCGTTCGCGATTGGATGGCAGCGCTACGAAGTCGTTCCCCGCTCCCGCCGCGCCTGGTTCGACGCGTCTCGAGACAACAAAACCAACGTCATGATCACCCTGCACATCAACGGCAGCGAGCGCGTCCTCGACGAGCCCGCGGAGATGCCTCTCCTTTGGGCGCTGCGCGACGTCCTCGGCCTCACCGGCACGAAGTTCGGCTGCGGTATCGCGCAATGCGGCGCATGCACCGTCCATGTCGACGGCACGGCCGTGCGCTCGTGCCAACTGCCCATCGGGGTCGTGGGAACGCGCCAGGTCACGACGATCGAGGCGATCGGCGAGACTTCGGCAGGCCGCAGGATCCAGCACGCCTGGCTCGATCTCGAGGTCGTGCAATGCGGCTATTGCCAACCGGGGCAGATCATGTCGGCGGCAGCCCTGCTCGCGCAGAATCCAGCCCCTACCGACGCCGACATCGACGCGGCCATGGCGGGCAACCTCTGCCGCTGCGGCACCTACGTGCGTATCCGCGAGGGCATCAAGCATGCCGCACGAAGCGTCTGAGGACGCCTTGTCGCACGTGTCCCGGCGCGCGTTGCTGCAGGCCGGCGCGGCGATCGGCGCGCAGCTGGTGGTGGGCATCCCGCTTTGCGCCGCGGCCGCCGCTTCGACGTCGGTCTCACGGTTCGCGCCCAATGCTTTCGTCGCGATCTCGGCCGACGACGGGATCACGCTGGTCATGCCGGCCGTCGAGATGGGTCAAGGCGCATACACCTCCGTCGCAGCGATGCTCGCCGAGGAACTCGACGTTCCGCTAGGCCAGGTGACCTTGCAACACGCACCACCCGATCCGAGATACGTCAATCCGGCCTTGGGGATCCAGGCCACCGGCGGTTCGACCACCACGATGGTCTGGTTCATGCCGATCCGCCAGGTCGGCGCCACGGCACGAGCGATGCTCACCCAGGCGGCGGCGCAACGCTGGCATGTCGATGCATCGACGCTGCGCACCGCCGATGGCATGGTGATCCACCCGCCGACGAACCGATCGGCACGCTATGGCGCGCTCGCCGCCGACGCGGCCCTGCAGGCTCCGCCAGCCGTCGTGAGGCTGAAGGATGCGAAGGATTTCAAGCTCATCGGCCGGACCGTCAAGCGCCTGGATGCGCCGGACAAGGTGACCGGAGCCACCCGGTTCGGCATCGACGTGATGTTGCCCGGCATGAAGATCGCGACGCTGCGTGCCGCGCCGGTCGTCGGCGGCAAGCTGCGCAGGGCTGACACCGCTGCGGCCTTGCGCGTGCGTGGCGTACGCCAAGTGGTGATCCTCGACGACATTGCGGCCGTCGTCGGCGACAACATGTGGGCCGCCACCCAAGGCCTGACGGCGCTGCGCGTTGAATGGGACGACGGGGGCGACATCCACGCCAGCCAGGCCCGTCTTTGGAGCGATCTCGAGGAAGCGTCCAAAGGCGCCGGCGTGACGGCGCAGAAGACCGGCGACGCGGCGGGCCGTCTCGCCCGCGGAGACGCCGTCGAGGCCACCTACGAACTGCCGTTCCTCGCACATGCGCCCATGGAGCCGATGAACTGCATGGTCCACGTGACAGCCGGCGCGTGCGAAATCTGGGTCGGCACGCAGGCGCCCGGCTTTGCGCAGGCCGGCGCCGCGAAGGTGCTGGGCCTGGCACCAGAACAGGTGACGATTCACAACCACCTCATCGGCGGAGGATTCGGGCGCCGGCTGGAAGTCGACGGCGTCATCAAGGCGACGCGCATCGCGCAGAAGGTCGACGGGCCATTGAAGGTCGTGTGGACGCGCGAGGAAGACATCCGCCAGGACATCTACCGGCCGATGTATCACGACCGCCTGCGCGCCGTGGTCGAGGGCGGTCGCGTCACGGCCTGGCATCACCGCGTGACGGGACCGTCCATCCTCGCGCGCTGGCTGCCACCCGGATTCAAGGACGGCATCGATCCTGACGCGATCGAAGGCGCGGTCAAGCCGCCTTACGACTTCGCGAACGTGCTCGTGGAGTATGTTCGCCACGAGACGCCTGTCGTGACCGTCGGCTTCTGGCGCGGCGTGGGCCCGAACAGCAATGTGTTCTCGGTCGAATGCTTCCTCGATCAGCTCGCGCGCAAGAACCACCTCGATCCGCTGGCGTTCCGCAAGAACATGCTGCAGGGCAATCCGCGCGCGCTGCGCGTGCTGGATCTCGCGGCAACCAAGGCCGGCTGGGGCGCACCGCTAACGCCTTTCGGCAGCGGCACGCGCATCGGCCAGGGCATCGCGTTGCTCGCCGGATTCGGCAGTTTCCTCGCGGCCGTCGTCGAGGTTGCCGTCGCGGACGATGGCGACATCCGCGTCCGCCGCATCGTCTGCGCGGCCGACGTGGGCGTCGTGGTCAACCCCGACACGGTTGTCGCGCAGATCCAGGGCGGCACGATCTTCGGCCTGGGGACGATTCTCTACGACGCAATTACCGTCGCCGATGGTCGCGTCCAGCAGAGCAACTTCCACGACTTCCGGCTGCCGCGCATCAAGGCCCACCTGGTCGACAGCAGCGAGAAGCCCGGCGGCATCGGCGAGCCGGGCACGGTGGTCGTGCAGCCGGCGATCGCCAACGCCGTCTTCGCGGCGACCGGCGTGCAGCCGACCCGCATGCCGATCGACCGCAGGCAGCAAGCGAGGAAGCACGCATGAAACGCCGCTTGCTCCTCGTCGCGCTCGTCCTCGGCCTGGCGTGCGCGGGTCTGATCGCGTGGCTCGCAACGAGCCCCGGCCCCACGAATTTCCTTCCCGAGGAGGCGCCGATTCCGCTGTCGAAGTACGCCGGCCCGTCGCCCTCGGGCGTGCCACGCGAGCTCGTGGGCGCGAGCCTCGTCGCGCGCGGGGAGTACCTCACGCTCGCGGCAGATTGCAAGGCTTGTCACACGGTGCCGGGCGGCGTTCCGTTCGCGGGCGGGCGCGCCTTCGCGCTGCCGTTCGGCATCCTCTATACGCCCAATATCACTCCCGACAAGGAGACCGGCATCGGCGACTGGAGCGATGCCGATTTCCTGCGGGCTGTCCACCGCGGCATCGGCCGGGACGGCCTGAGACTCTATCCGGCCTTCCCGTACGACTCATACGCCTTGTTGACCGATGACGACGTCATTGCCATCAAGGCCTACCTCTTCTCGCTGCCGCCGGTCCATCGCGAGACGCGTCCCAATACGTTCGCTTTCCCCTTCAACCAGCGCTGGACAATGATGTTCTGGTCTGCGCTATTCGTCCCCGGGTCGCGCTTCGAACCCGTAGCGCAGCGATCTGCGCAATGGAATCGCGGTGCCTACCTGGTCGAAGCCGCTGCCCACTGCGGCGAGTGTCACACGCCGCGCAACATCGCATTTGCGATGGATACGCGCAGGAAGTTCGCAGGTGGCCAGGCGGAAGGATGGAACGCGTACAACATCACCAGCGACCCTGACTCGGGGATCGGCCTCTGGGCGCCCGCTCAATTGGCCAGCTATCTGTCATCGCAACATGGGTCCGACGCAGGCGTCGCATCGGGGCCCATGGCCGAAGCCGTCGATCTGAGCCTGAGTCGCCTGGTGCCCTCCGACATCGAGGCAATGGTCGCCTACCTGCGCACCGTACCGGCGGTCCGGGACACGCGGCTTCCGCGGCCCGCCGGTGCGGCACCACCCACCGCTGCGGCAGGCATATCCGAGCACCCGATCGGCAAGCGTGTTTTCGAAGGCGCCTGCGCCAGTTGCCATGCATGGAGCGGTGCGGGCGCGCTCGTGGCGCAGGCGAGGCTGAGCGGCGTGCGAGCCGTGAACGACCCATCGGCGACCAACGTCGCAATGATGGTGCTGGGCGGCTCGAAGGATGCGGACACCGGCCGGGCACTGATGCCCGGCTTCGCGAACTCGCTCTCCGACACCGAGATCGCCGAGGTCGCCAACTACGTCACCGGGCGCTTCGGCGCGGCGCCCTCACACCTCACCGGCGAGGACGTCGAGAAACTGCGCGCCGGCGGATGACCTCGAAAGGATTCCCATGGAACTGCAACTGGAAGGCAAGACGGCACTTGTGCTGGGCGCTGGAGGCGGACTCGGCGCCGCCATCGCTCGCGGGCTGGCCAGCGAGGGGGCTCAAGTCGCCGTCGGCGACATCGACGGCGACGGCGCGCAGCGCACAGCGAGCGAGATCAGCGCCACCGGCGCTCGAGCTCTCGCACTGCCCTGGGATCTCGCCGACCTCGACATTATCGATGCCCAGGTGGCGCTGATCGAGAAGGCGCTGGGCCCGATCGACATCCTCGTCAACAACACGGGCGGGCCGCCGCCGACACCGGCTGGCGGCCAGGACCTGGCGCTGTGGCGCCAGTATTTCGAAAGCATGGTGCTGTCGGTCATCGTGGTGACCGACCGCGTGCTGCCAGGCATGCGCAGTCGCGGCTGGGGACGCGTCATCACGAGCACGTCGTCGGGCGTCATCGTGCCGATTCCCAATCTCGGGTTGTCGAACTCCCTGCGTGCATCACTCGTCGCCTGGTCGAAGACGCTGGCGCGCGAAGTCGGCCGCGACGGCGTCACGACCAACATCGTCGTCCCGGGCAGCATCATGACGAACCGCATTCACGCCCTCAACGAGGCCAAGGCGCGGCGCGAGAACCGCACTGTCGCAGAAATCCTGCGGGAGTCGGCCGATGCGATCCCGGTAGGTCGCCACGGCCGGCCGGACGAATATGCGGACGTCGTGACCTTCCTGGCCAGTCCGCGTGCCAGCTATGTGACGGGATCAGTTGTGCGCATCGACGGCGGGATGATCGCCAACGTGTGACAACTGCTTCACAGCTGATTTCAAAACGCGGGTGACCAACATGGCGTCCTCTTTGAACATGGGCTTCAGTATCGACGCGGCTCGGCACCTCTTCTTGACGACGCTCATCCTCGGCTCATCGATGTTCGCGAGCGGCGCGGACGCGCAGACCTCCCCGCAGCCGGCAGCGCAAGACATCCCGGACGACGCATCTCCCTCCGGTGCCGCCAGCAAGGCCGCCGCAGATGCCCAGAATCCGATCGCCCACGTGATCAGCGTGCCATTGCAGGAAAACCTGCTCACGCGCACCGGTTCTTACCGGAAGACCGGGGACACGCTGCTGGTGCAACCGGTCGTGCCGTTCGAGCTGAACTCGAACTGGAGCGTGGTCACGCGAACGATCGTTCCGTTGGTGCACGAGCCTCGCCTCGGTCCGGAGCAAGGGCCGATCGACGGGGTCGGAAATGTGGAACCACAGTTCTACTTGACGCCATCGCATCCCGGCAAGTTGATCTGGGGCGCGGGCGGGCAATTGTGGCTGCCGACAGCGAGCCATTCGGAGCTCGGCTACAACCATTGGGGCGGCGGCCCGGCCGTGGTTGGACTGACCATCGACGGACCTTGGGTTGCCGGCGCACTCCTGAACAACGTCTGGGCTGGCTCGGGGCCACGGCGGGTCGACCTGCTGACGTTGAACCCGTTCGTCAACTACAACCTGCGAAGCGGCTGGTACCTCGCGTCCACGCCGGTGGCAACGGCGAACTGGGTCAAGAAAGGCTCCGACCGGTGGACGGTTCCCGTCGGCGGAGGCTTCGGACGCGTGTTTCCCTTAGCCGGCATTCACCTGAACGCGCGGCTGGAAGTGTTCAGGAACGTTGTGCGCCCTGACGGCGCATCGGCCGCAGAGGTGCAGTTCCAACTGCAGATGCTGTTTCCCCAACATCGTTGAGGCGGCCGCGACAGCAGCGGTCGACGCCGTAGGTCAGCGCGCATTCTCCGATGTGGAAGCTCGGCATAGCCGCGCCGTGGCAGGATGCTCGTCTCCGTCAGAGCACGCTACAACTGGATGGACGCGTAGTGATCGACGAGCAAGCCGAGGAAAAGCAGCGCGAGATAGAGGATGGAGAATCGGAACGTCCGGCGCGCCCTTTCGTCCGAGTAGCCACGCAGGAGCCGCCAGGCCTTGAAGACGAAGATGGATCCGAGGATGCACGCGGTGCACAGGTAGATCACCCCCGACATCGAGACCGCGACCGGTAGCAGCGTCGAGACGAACAGCAGCAGCGTGTACGCGAAGACATGGCGCCGAGTGCTCAGCATGCCGTGCGTGACGGGCAACATGGGGATTCCTGCGCGCCGATAGTCGTCGACGCGATAGAGCGCGAGCGACCAGAAATGCGGCGGCGTCCAGAGGAAGATGATGAGCCACATGAGCACGGCAGGCAGCGCGATGTCGTCTCGCATCGCAGCCCAGCCAAGCAGCGGCGGCATCGCACCCGATGCGCCTCCGATAACGATGTTCTGCGGCGTCAACGGTTTGAGCACGACGGTGTAGACGATGGCATAGCCCACGAAGGTCGCCAGCGTCAGCCACATCGTCAGCGCATTGACTTCGAGGCAGAGCAGCGCACATCCCGCTGCACACAGCAGCGCTGAGAACGCGAGCGCCTGACGAGCGCCGAGTTCGCCACGCGCCGTCGGCCGCCAGGCTGTCCGCTTCATGCGCGCGTCGACGTGTCGCTCCACCAGGCAGTTGAAGGCGGCAGCCGCAGCAGCCACGAGCCAGATGCCCACGGCGGCCGCGCAAAATCGTCGCCAGTTCGGCACGCCGGGCACGGCCATCATCATGCCGATGACGGCGCAGAAGACGATGAGTTGGACGACCCGAGGCTTGGTCAGTGACCAGAACTGCCGCACGCGCGATGGAAGCGTTCCGGGCGAGATTGCACCAACTGCTGCGTGGGACATGGCAGGCTCGCTCCGATTCTGCGGACGATACTCATCTGGAGGTCTGGGCAAGCGCGGCCGGGCGAAGCGACGCCACCGCCGCCGCGTCCACCTCGTCGGCATCGTTGCCCCAGCTTCGACGCAAGAAGGTGACGACGTCGGCAACCTCTTCGTCGGAAAGCCGCCAGGCAAAAGAAGGCATGGCGAACTGCGCTGGCGTCGGCGCGGTTCGGGGTGTCATCGCGCCCTTCAGCACGACCGAGATCACTGAGTCGGGATTCGTCGCGAGCACCACCGGATTGCCGGCGAGAGGCGGAAACACGCGGTCATAGCCCTTGCCGTCGGGACGGTGGCAGGCGGCACAGTTGTCCAGGTAGAGCCGAGCACCGCGTGCCTGGTCGGCGCCGGTGCGCAGCCTGGCATCCGTCGCCTGGTCGTAGGCGAAACGTGCCTGCGCAGCGCCTTGATCGGCGATCGATTTCAGGTACTTTGCGGTAACGATCGCATCGTCAGGCGTCATGTGTTGGGTGCTGTGCGCGATGACATCGGTCATCGATCCGAATGCGGTACCACCGGAGTTCGTGCCAGTGCGCAGGAATTCGGCGACGTCGGCGACGTTCCAGTCCGCCAAGGTTCCCTTGCCGCCCGAGCGCAGGCTCGGCGCAAAATAACCTTCGATGACTGCACCCGAAAGATAGTCGGCACCGCCCGCGACGCTCGTCGCCTTCATCTGCATCGTGATGGCACGGGGCGTGTGGCACTCGCCGCAGTGCCCTAACCCATCAACGAAATACTCGCCGCGCGCGACGGCCGGGTCGGCCCCTTCGGGCGCAGCGAATGGACGGGGCGTCGGCGCGAAGATCCAGCGCCAGTAGGTCAATGGCCAACGCATGGACAGCGGAAACACGATGTCGTTGGTCCGATTGGGCACGGACGCCGGCGAGACGCCGTACTTGAAATAGGCGTAGAGCGCCTCGACGTCCTCCGGACGCGTGTTGGCATACGAGGTGAACGGCATCGCCGGATACAGCGTGTGACCGTCGGCGACGCCGAAGCGCAATGCACGATCGAAATCGGCCAGGGTGAAATTGCCGATGCCGTTGATCGGATCGGGCGTGATGTTGGTCGTGTAGATTGCTCCGATCGGGATTGCCATTCGCAGGCCACCCGAAAATGCCGGCTTTCCCGGCACGCTGTGGCAGGCCGCGCAGTCGCCCATGGAGGCGAGATAGGCACCTCGCGTGATCATCTCGGAACTCTCGCGCGGCTCGGCCATGGCGGAATTGCCCGTGTTCGAGTCGCCCAACTTGGCAATGGCCATCACGCCAGCCAGCCCGACCAGGACGATCGCAGCCGCGACGACGATCCAGCGCGATTTGGTCATGCTTGCACCAGCGGCTGAGGCGACTTGAGGTAGGTCTTCCTGAGCTCCGCCGCGGAGAAATAGGCCAGGCCCGCCAGCAGGCCCGTCGGGTTGTAGCCGATGTTCTGCGGGAATGCAGACGCGCCGTGGATGAACAGGTTCGGAACCTCCCAGCACTGGGAGTAGCGGTTGACGACGCTGTTGGACGAGTTAGAGCCCATGATGGCGCCGCCGGTCGTATGCGTCGATTGATAGATCCGCGTGTCGTAGTGGTTGCCCGGTCGCATCACGAGCGTCGAACGGCTCTCGGGCTTCATCGCCGCGACGATCTCGTCCATCTTTTGCGCACTGAACGCAGCCATCCGGTACTCGTTGTCGTGCCAGTCGAAGGTGATGCGCAGCAGCGGCAGCCCGTGCGCGTCGCGGTACGTCGGATCGAGCGACAGGTAGCTGTCGCGGTAGGACATCACCGACCCTTGCGTCGCATAGGGTGCCGAATGGCGGTAGTGCCGGCGCACGGCGTCTTTCCATCCTTTCCCCCAGTGGGGCGTGCCCGCGGGCAACAACATCTGCGCGATCGGCCGGCCGCCGGTCGCGGAGGTATAGATCAGCGATCCACCGATGAAGCCGTGCTGCGCGTGGTCGAAGTGATCCGAGTTGAACTCATCGACAACACGCTGCCCTGCCGCGCCGGCGCCGATGAACGGGTTGATCTCCACGTCCTCGGCGAAGTGGGCGCTGGAGAGCGCGCACATCTGGTAGGCGTAGTTCTTTCCGACCAGGCCCGCACCCGTCGCCGGGTCATACGGCTTTCCGATACCGGAGAGCAGCAGCAGACGCACGTTGTGCATCTGGAACGCGCAAAGCATGACCAGGTCGGCGGGTTGCTCGACTTCGCGGCCGTCGGCATCGATGTAGAGAACGCCGGTGGCTCGCTTGCCGGAGGCATCGAGCAGGATCTTGGTCACGTACGAGTTGGTTCTCACCTCGAGGTTGGATCGCCCTTGAAGAATGGGCAGGATGGTCGTCTGGGGCGATGCCTTCGAATAGAGGAAGCAACCGAAGCGCTCGCAGTAGCCACACAGGTTGCATGGGCCCATTCGAACGCCGTAAGGATTCGTGTAGGCGACTGAGCTGTTGGCAGCGGGCACAGGGAACGGCTTGTAGCCGAGCTCCGCGGCAGCCTTCTCGAAAAGCCGTGCGCTCTCGATCGCGGGCATCGCCGGTGTCGGGAAGTCGTCGCTTCGCGCCCCCTCGAACGGATTGCCACCCGAGCGCAGCGAGCCACGCAGGTTGCCGGCAATACCGGACGTACCACAGACCTTCTCGAAGTGATCGAAGTGCGGCTCGAGTTCCTCGAAGCTGACCGGATAGTCCTGGATCGTCATCTCAGCCGGAATAAACTTCTTGCCGTAGCGCTGTTCGACATGGCTGCGCAGGCGAAGATCCTCGGGCGAGGCCCTCCATAGCTGCCCGTTCCAGTGCACGCCCGCGCCGCCGACACCGTTTCCGAGCACGAACGACCCGTAGCGGCGATAAGGCGCCGCGACGTCGCCAGGGCGATGGCGAATCGTGACGGTCTCCTTCGCGAGCGGTTGCCACAACTCGCCGCGCACCCCGTGCTTGAGTTCGTCGGCGATGCGAGGAAACTCGAAGTCGGGTGCGGTGTCCCGCGCGGGCCCTCGCTCCAGCGCGACGACCGACAAACCCGCGTCGGTCAGCGTCTTGGCCATGATGGCGCCGGTCCAGCCGTAGCCGATGATGACGGCGTCTACCGCCTTCTTGCGTTCCGCCATCACGCCCTCTCGCCATTGATCGAGACCGGGCCGTACGGATAGGGATGCCCGGCCTGGTCGATCCAGTCGGTGAAGTCCGCACGTGCACCCGGAAAGCCGATCAGCTTCCACGCGCCCATGCCCCGGTTGCCGCCGTACATGGGGTCGGCGAAGAAGCCCTCGCGAGTGTTCTCCAACAACTGGGCGAAGAACGCGGCGGCTGGCGGGTCGCTATCGACCTGCCCCGCCTCCAGCAAGCCGAGGAACGCGTCTTGTTGCGCAGCCGAGAGCTTCTCGAAGGACAGGCCATGCCTCGTGCGGCACGCCCCATTGGCCGCGGAGATGCCGCGCCGGTACAGGTCCCTCGGCGAGTAGGGCAACTGATATCCGAGGGTCGGATCGAGATTGGGCAAGAACGGACCACGCATGTACGAGTACGCACCGTAGCCGTAAGGCATCTCCAGTTGGCGATCGATGAACTCGGGAACGCCGGCGCCGACACCGCCGATTCCGGACTCGTCCGCCGGGATCAGTCGTTCGACCGCAGCGTTGACGAAGGCCCATTCCTCGGCGTTGAAATAGCTCGGCTTGTAGTCAGGGCGAGGCTGCGCTGCCGATGCAGCCTCGACATGCGTCGCGCTGGGGACGACCACGCTCGCCACCGGCACCGCCGCTCTCAAGAGGAAGGTACGGCGGCCAATCGATTCCTTCGACTTCATGCGGAGACCCCTTGCGCGCGGGATGTGCTGACTGCAATGCGATGTGCATCCAGTTTGCTTCGCCACGTTGATGCAGCGGCATCCCCCCGATGGGGTACATCTTCCCTGCACGCTGGCCATGCGTGACGAGTGGCGCACGAAGGCGACGCAGGCATGAAACGCGAGAATCTGCCATGCAGGGCGGCGCTGATCGATCAGGGTTGCAGACGCGCCGCAGAGCTCAATGCACTCAGATGTCCAGTCTGGTGATCTTTGCGCCGTCGAGGCTCACGTCGAGGAGAAGGCCAGTGTTGGCGAGCACATAGGCAATCACTGCGTGTTGGCCCGTTTCGGTATCAACGCTCGCGTCGGCGCCCATCCTGGCCAGCGTCACCGCGGCGTCTGCACCCACGGCCCACCGGTACGTGCGTCGGAACTTGTCCAGCGCCTCCTGCGTCATGAAGAGCACGAAGACTGCCTTGGAATCGGCCCCTGCCAGCACGCCCGCCGACGCGCCACCGGTGCTGTAGTAGCCCACGGTCCCACCATCACTACGGAGCACGCCTTCGCCCCAGGAGCCCCCGACGACAAGCCCTGCCGTCATGACAGATGGAAACACGAGTACCGCTCGTGCCTTGGTGACCATCTCAGCCGAACCGGGCACTTTCGCGTTCAGCCTGCCTAGCGCGTCATCGGCTTGGGCATCGAGGCTGCGGCGTTGCGCGGCGGCGCTGTAGTCCTTGGTCGCGCACGCCGCACTCACTAGACTGGCGATTGCCATTGAGATGAACTGACGCTTTCTCATGACGAAGATCTCCTTGCTGGGGTCTCGCAACTTTGACGGAGAGATTCGTTTGGCGCACACCTCGCTGGGCGAGCCGCCGAGTAGGCCATTGGACGAAGCTTGTCCTATGCAGTAGGCAGCAAGCGTTTCAGACTGGCGGCAAGTGCAGGAACCTGCAACGGCTTGGTGAGCACCTCGTCGGCCAATTCGCCGCTGCGGTCGCCCGGCATGGCGTCCGACATGCCGCCGCTGATGAGGATGACGGGCAGCAGTGGCCGAACGCCGCGCACCTCTCGTATCAGAATGTCTCCAGGCATGCCAGGCATATGCAAATCGGTCAGCAGCAGCGCAAAATCGTCCGGCCTTGCACGAAATGCTTCCAGTGCGGCTCGTGCGGACCCGAACCCGATCGGCTCATAGCCCCCGTCAAGGAGCGCATGCAGGGTCAGTTCCAGCAGGCACTCGTCGTCGTCCACAACCATCACCCGTTGTCCTTGCCCACGTGGGCAGACCGGTTGCGCTCCCGGAAGCTCTTCGGAAGACTCACTCCGCCGAGCCATGCAGACGATGAACACCCCAGTGAATGCGGGCGAGCTGTCCAGGTCGCTGGCGCCCCTGTACTGCGTTGATAGTCGGGGTCTACCGACGAAGGACATTGAAAGTGCCTCCAGGGCGTCATGGCCGATGAGGGATGAGCTTCGCCGCGTTGTCTGCCGCTGATGGACAGTCTGAGTGAGCCCGCAGGATCTGCAATCATCCAGAAGGCTCACCCGAGGCTCGACCTTTCGTGGGTACGCCACGGTGGCCGAATTTCGCGATGTCGCTTTGCAGCAGCCGGCGCATCCTCGGCCATGTCCGTGAACTCACCCCGCGTCCAAACACCCATCAGGGCGCGACACACGGTGCAACGGATTCACGCTGAACAAGCACGCATTCCATCTTCGTGATCGGGTGCCGCTTGCGGTCTCGCGACATGGTTTCGGCCAGGTGCTCCACGGCCCAACGCCCCATCGCCCGGTGCGGCAGTTCGCAGGTGGTCAGACGAGGACGCAGATGGCGGGCGATCTCTTCGTCGTCGTATCCCACTACCGAAATATCCCCGGGAACGGAAAGGCCGGCTTCCCGGATTGCGTCATAGCAACCCAAGGCGGTCCGGTCGTTCTGGCAAAAGATGGCAGAGGGCCTGTGCTTCAGCTTCAACAGCTTGCGCGTCGCCTCATAGCCGCCAGTCGTAGACCAGTCGCCCTGCGCCACGAGATCCGGATCGAAGGGGATGTCCGCGGTGGCGAGTGCTCGTCGATAGCCTTCCAGGCGACTGCTGGCGGCGTCCATCCACAGCTCTCCCGGGATCGTGGCGATGCGCTGGTGGCCGTGCTTGATCAGATGGCTCGTCGCCGTCTGCCCGCCCGCAATCTCGCCGGGGATGATCGAACGAAACGCCTGGTCGGCGGTGTAGCAGTTGAGCAGGACGAGCGGAATCTTCAGCGTTCGCAGCATCGGGTGGGGTTGCAACTCTCGCGTGATGATCGTCATGCAGATCATCGATGTCACGCCGAGCGACAGAAGCGTCTCGATCGCACGGGGCTCCATCACCGGATCCGATTGAGTCTGCGCGGTGACGACGATCTTGCCGCTGCGCCATGCCTCCTGCCGCGCGCTGTCGATGGCGATGGCAGCCTCGGGACTGGTGGCGAGTTGATCCACCAGGAAGCCGATGGTGCCTTCCGTGCTCTGCGCCGCCGGCTCACGAAGAAACGCGCCAGCGCTGGTCGGCATATAGCCCAGTGCTCGCGCCACGTCGATCACACGCGTGCGCGTCTCGGCCGAGATCTTCACGCCCTCCGTCTGATTCAGGACGAAAGACACCGTCGCCTGCGAGCAGCCCGCCTCGCGCGCGATGTCGGTCATGGTGACCCGCCGCTGCGTTCGCGGCCTCCGTTGCCGCTTACTCGATGCAGCAACTGTTCGATCCTGATCGCTGTCCATATCGGTCATTTGCTGAGGGAAACGTTGAAGCATGCTAGCCGACGAGCCTCGGAACCGTCTTGCGCCGCCCTATTCGAGATTGGTGTGGCGGGCGCGCATGTCGGCGTCGGCAACGTCGAGTTCGCGTTGGAGTCTCTGGATCACGATCTCGAACAGCAGGAAAAGAGCGCCTTCGTAGACCGAGCCCATCGGCAGAGTGGCGCGTTCCTCGCCTTGATCAGAGATCATCGTCTGCGCGGGTACGAGCACGATATCGTCTGCAATTCGCGGCACCTCCCCCGCCAGATTGGCCGTCAAGCATGAAATCAGCGCGCCCGCCTTCCGAGCCTCCTGGGCCAATGCCAACGCGGTGGGCAGACTCCCCGGCCCTGCGGTGACGATGAATAGGTCGCCCGGCCCAATGTGCGGCATCGTGACGTCACCAACGACCGAAACCGACCGGCCGAGGTGAAACAGGCGCATCGCAAACCCTCGGATCTGCAATGCCTCGCGGCCACAGCCATAGACACAGATGTAGCGGGCCTGCTCGACGCGCCGAACGAGCAAGTCGATATCGGCTTCGCTGATCTGTTGGACGGCTTGGCTGAGCTCGTGAACTGCGTTATCGAAGGACGTTGCTGGAGACATCATCATGAGTGAAAGCCCGCTTGTCTTCTGATGCGCGTCTGCGTGGACTGAATGGCAACGACAACGAGCAGGAACAGACCGCGTATGACGCTCTGCCAGTAGGCGGAGAGCGAGATCAATCCCAAGCCGTTCTCGAAATTGAGCACGTTGAACAGCACGCCCAGCAGCAGCACCCCCGCCAGCGTGCTCATCACCGAGCCAGAGCCTCCGCTCAGCAATGTGCCGCCGACCACAACCGATGCGATCGCGGACAACTCCCATCCTGCGCCTTCGATCGGTTGCCCGGCACCAAACTGCGAGGCCAGGATGACACCAGCCAGCCCTGCCAGACCACCGCTGGCAAGGTAGACCCCGAACTTGATGCGATCGGCCCGCAGACCCATCAGGCGCGAGGCCTCCTCCTGGCCGCCCACTGCGAGAACCGTGCGACCGGCGGCTGTCAGGTTCAGCACTCCTGAACCGATCGCATAGGCCGCCGCGGCAATCAGACAAGGAACAGGCACCACACCCAGGTCGCCTTGACCAAGCGACGTGAAGCCGCTGGTGTACGACACCGCGACCGACTGGTTGTCGGCAAGCAGCAGTGCCGCGCCGCCCGCGGCGAGCATCGTCGTCAGCGTGGCGATGAAGGGCAGCAACCGCGCGCGGGTCACCAGCAGGCCATTGACAGTCCCCATCAACAGCCCGGCCGCGACTCCCGCAACCAAGCCCGCGAGCAATCCCTGCGGGCTGGCCCTGGCGGCGGCCACACTGCCCAAGGCGGCCACCGCACCCACGGACAGATCGATGCCGCCGGACATGATGACGAAGCACATGCCCAGCGAGACCAACGCGAACATGGCGTTGTAGCGCAGCACGCTCGTCACGTTGTATAGCGAGAGGAAGTTGTCATAGCGCGCGCACCCGAACGCGACGAGCGCGAACAGCGCGATCGTCGCGCCGAACGAGGTAGCTACGCTGAAGGTGCGTGCGCGGCCCATCTCAAAAGGCCTTTCTCGTCTGCTGCAGCCAGACAGCGGTTGCGATAATCGCGGCCTTGACGATCAGAGCCGCCGCATCGGAGACGCCATTGGCAAGCAAGGTATAGCGCACGACTTGGATGGTCAGAGCGCCCATCAAGGTGCCCAGGATCCGGGCCTCGCCACCTCGCAGCGACGTGCCGCCCACCGCGACCGCAGCAATCGCGTCGAGTTCCATCCCCTGTCCGACGAGATTGGCGTCGCTCGCCGAGTTGATCGCGATCACCACCAGGCCGGCCAGGCCCGCGCAGATGCCGGATATGGCGTAGACAGCCAGCTTGATGCGGCGCACCGGCAGGCCAGCCAATTCCGAAGCGCGTTCGTTGCCGCCCACCGCCAGGAGTTGACTGCCGAAGACCGTGCGCCGTATCGACCACGCCGCGGCGCCGACGATCAACGCCATCAGCAATACCTGGACCGGTACGCCGCCGATCTTTCCTAGTCCGATCCACTGGAACTCTGCCACGCGAAAACTTTGCAGATGACCGTCCGTCAGGACTTGGGCGATGCCTCGCCCCGAAATGAACAGTACAAGCGTCGCCACGATTGGCTGGACCTTGAGGCTGGCTACCAGCCAGCCGTTGAAGACGCCGAGCAAGCCTGCGCAACAAACGGCCAGCAGTATCGCGGCTGCCACCGCCACGTACGCATTGCCGATGGGACGGATCTTGCCCATGAAGATCATCGGCGCCAAGGTCCCGGAGATGGCCATCAACGATCCCACGGACAAGTCGATGCCGCCTGTCGCGATCACGAAGGTCATGCCCACCGCAACAATGACGATGGCACAAACCTGAGTGAGGTTGACGTTCAGGGTCTGCAAGGTCAAGAAGTTGGGCGTGAACGCGGCATTGAACGCGATCAGCAACAGCAGCGCGATCAATGCCTCCTTGCCGGAAGCCAGCGACCAGAGACGGAGAGTGCGATGCGCGGGCAATTCCTGCAGCTCGCGGGCGGTGTTGTCGCTTGCGATCATTGCCACGCACCCGGTGGCCGAGCATGGCCGTGAGCCATGGCATCAAGAATGCGAGCGGATCGAGTCTCGCCCTGCCCCAACTCCAGAACGCTCACGCCGTCGCGCAGAACGAAGATGCGGCTGGCGCTCTCGATCAGTTCGTCCAGCTCCGAGGAAATCATCAGCACCGATAGCCCATCCTTGGCCAGTTGCCGGATCAGGCGAAGGATCTCGCCCTTGGCACCCACGTCGATACCTCGCGTGGGCTCATCGAGAAGGAGCAGCTTCGGATGAGTCGCCAACCAGCGAGCCAGGAGCACCTTCTGCTGATTGCCGCCCGAGAGCTCCTTCACGGGCTGCTGCGGAGAACTGCATTTGATGCCCAATTGCGCAATCAGTCTCGCGACGAGTTCGCGCTGCGCCGACTCATCGCGGACTCCGGCGCGACTAAGGCGCGGCAAGATCGCGAGGGCGATGTTGTCAGCGACGCTCATCTCCGGAACGATGCCATCGGTCTTGCGATCCTCGGTGCAGAGGGCCAAGCCTTTCTTGATGGCGTCGGCGGCGCGTCTGGGTCGATAGTCCTGACCTTGCAGGCGCATGGCCCCAGCCTCGCTCGGCGCAACGCCGAACAGCACCCGTGCGGTCTCGGTGCGTCCGGCACCCAGCAGGCCGGCCATGCCGACGATTTCCCCATGCCGCACATTCAGGCTCACCTTGCGGACGGCACGCCCGGCGCCAAGCTCGCGCGCTTCCAGCATCAGGTCGTCCGCACAACGGGCAGCTTCGCCTGCTGCAGCATCGGGCATCGCGAGTCCATTCCTGTCCGTACTCGTCCCGGCGAACTCGCGACCCAGCATGGTGGACACCAAGTCGAAACGATCCATGTCGCTCAGCGCATCGCTGCGAATCGTGCGTCCGTCGCGCATCACGGTGACCCGGTCGCACACTTCGTAGATCTCGTCGAGCTTGTGGCTGACGTAGATGACCGATACACCGTCCTCCTTGAGCTTTCGGATGACGTGGAAAAGGCTGTCAATCTCCTGCGCGTCGAGCGAGGACGTCGGCTCGTCCATGATGACCAGTCGCGCCGAGAAGCCGATCGCCCTGGCGATGGCGCTCATCTGCTGCGCGGCGGTGCTGAAATCGCCGAGCGGCCGGCGCACATCGATCTCGACATGGAATTCTGCGAGCAGCCTTTCAGCCTCGAGCCGCATGGCCTTGCGATCGAGCACGCCCCATCGCGAGAATGACCGTCCGAGGCAGATGTTCTCGGCGACCGAACGTTGTGGAACCAGGTTGATTTCCTGGTAGATCGTGCTGATCCCCTTGCGCTGCGCGTCGTGGGGCGAACTGGCTTCGAAGGGCTGGCCCTGGAACCGTACCTCGCCGGCGTCCCTGCGGACGTAGCCGGTAAGGGCCTTGATCAGTGTCGACTTACCGGCACCGTTCTGCCCCATCAAGGCATGGACCTCGCCCATGGCAACACGCAAGCCAGCATCCGACAGCGCGGGAACGCCAAGGAAGCGCTTCTCGATGCCACGCATTTCAAGCAGCACGCCGGTGGATGCGCCTGCCGATTCCATTGTTGTTCCCGAGCCCGCTGTTCAGCGCGAAATTCAGTACGCGCCGGCCAGAGAGGCTGCCGCGTTCGAGCCATCGTAGAACCGGTCGACGCTCTTGATGTAGGCGGGGATCTTTTCCCCCGCGGCATAGGCCGCCATCGCGGCAAAGGCCTTGGGGCCGAAGAGCGGACTGCATTCGCAAGTGGCGCCCATCTTTCCGTCGATGATGGCTTGTACGCCGTCGTGGCCGCCGTCGATCGAGACCACGAGCACATCCTTGCCTGGCTTGCGGCCTGCCGCTTCCAGCGCAGAGATGGCGCCCAACGCCATCTCGTCGGCGTGGCAGTAGATGATGTTGGCTGTCGGGTGCGCCTGGATCAGCGTCTCCGCGACCTGGCGACCACGATCACGGGAAAAGTCGCCCGACTGGGAGGCAACGATCTTGAACTGGGGATGCTGCTTGATGAGGTCGTCAAAGCCCTTCTTGCGGTCGTTGGCTGGCGAGGAGCCGACGGTGCCTTCGATCTCGATGATGCTGGACCTGTCGCCGGCGTTCTTCACCAACCATTCCGCCACGCGGCGCCCTTCTTCGGTGAAGTCGGAACCGATGAAGGTCACGTAGTCCTCGCCGGGCTTGGCCATGGTGTGATCGACGTCGCGATCGAGCAGGATGACGGGAATGCCCGCCTTCCTGGCCGCGAGGACGACAGGCACCAGCGGCTTGTCCTCGCGTGGCGGCAGAAAGATGACGTCGACGCCCTGCGCAATCATGGAGCTCACGTCGGACGCCTGCTTGGCAGCCGAACTGGCGGCATCTGTGTAAATGAGTTGATGGCCAAGCCGCGCCGCCTCGTCGCGCATGCTCTTGGTCTCGGCGATGCGCCATGGGCTGTTGCTTTCGCTTTGCGCAAAGCCGACCTTGTACTTGGCCTTCCTGCCCAGTGGTGGCAGCGCAGCGAAAGCCGGCACGCCGAGCAGCACGGCCGTCGTGGTGACTGCGGAGCTGATCAGCATCTTGCGACGAGATGTGGACATCGTTGTCTCCTTGCGTTGAGGCGTGACGCGGCAACCTTTCGTTTTCCCGCTTCTTCGGAACAATGCACCGATTTATAAATATAAGCAACCTAGGGTTTTCTTGATCATCTTGATGGACGCTGCCGCAGCGCACAACCGAATTGCGACGGCTCGACCGTGTCGTACTTCGTGCATGGTTCAACCCAGCCACTTCGAGTGATGCAGGCAGCAGCCAAGGCATTGATACTTATAAACCCTTCTTTAATTAATATTTATAATTTCGTATAGTCCAACACCGAGACCCTCGAGAACAAGAAAACCCTTTGGACTGCCAGTGGGAGCTCCATCATGTCGCTGCCGAGTTTGACGGAAGAGAGACCCAATGTCCTGCGAGAGGACGACGAACTGTCGGCGGAGCATCGCACCGTCGACGCCCCGCTCGAGCACATCGACCTGCTTGCGATCGTCAAAGTGTCTCAATCGCTTTCCGGCGAAATCGTGCAGGATCGATTGATCGAAACGTTGATGACGATCTCGCTCCAGCACGCAGCAGCTGAGCGCGGACTGTTGATCCTCTGCAATGCGGACGGGCTCTTCCTCGAAGCAATTTCACGTTCGAAGATAGATGGCATTTCCGTCGAAAAAGTGCATCGGCCGATCGCGCCAATGGATCTGCCCGAGGCCGCGCTTCGGCACGTTCTCCTCACGCGTCGCAGCATCATGTTGAACGACGCCTGTCAGGCCAATCCCTTCTCTCACGATGACTACCTTCGCCAGCAGAACCCGTGCTCGATTCTTTGTCTGCCCCTGATCAAGCAGCAACAACTGGTCGGCGTCCTGTACTTCGAGAACAGCCAGGTACCGCAAGTCTTCACGCCAATGCGTCATGCCGTGCTCGAATTGCTGGCATCCCAGGCTGCGATCTCGCTGCAGAATGCTGACCTGTACGCGAGGCTCGAACAGGAAGTCGCGGAGCACAGACAGTCAGAGGCTGCTCTACGCAGGTCTGAGGAGCGCTACGTCCTTGCCATTGAAGCCGCGGCGGACGGGCACGCCGACTGGAACGTGGAGTCGGACGAGTTCTATTGCTCGCCGCGTTGGCTCGCTCAGTGGGACCTGCCCCCAGAGCTCGCCATCACCAACCGACAGCAGATGCTCGACGCCTTCCCGTGGCACCCGGAAGACCGCCCACGGGTGCTGGCTCTGCTGAACGAGGTTCGCGAAAGCGGCGCAAATCGACTGGAGTTGGACTCGCGCGTCATCGTTCGCGGCGAGGTCCGCTGGATGCACAGCACCACGCTGTATGTGCGCGATTCGTCCGGCAAACTGGTACGCGCAAGCACGGCAACGACCGACATCACAGCGCGTCGCCGCGCGGAGGACGAGTTACGGATCTCCGAAGAGCGCTATGCGCTCGCCATGGTGGGGTCGAATGAGGGCGTATTCGACTGGGACCTTCGCACCGGAAGCACCTACCTTCCCGCGCGCACACAGGAACTTCTCGGGCTTCCCGTGGGCGAGCCGTGGAAGACCAGGGAGGAATGGGAGACCTCCCTCACGTTCCACCCCGGCGACCTAGACCGCATGAAAGCCGCCCTGGCGACCCACTTTTCGGAAAGTACGCCCTGCGATCAAGAGGTTCGATTCATCATGCCCAATGGGCAGATCCGCTATTTCCGCGTCCGCGGCACAGCGCTTCGCGATGCTGATGGGACGCCCTACCGCATGGTGGGTTCATTGGACGATGTCACCGAGCGAAAGCGCCAGCAGGATGAGATGCTGCGCCTGGAATCCCGGTTGCGCCAAGCCGAGCGCTTCGAGGCCATGGGCACGCTTGCCGGCGGGATCGCCCATGACTTTAACAACCTGCTGGGTGCAATCCTTGGGTTCGGCGAGCGCGCGCTGCGCAGTGCGAAGAAGAACAGCGGGCTGCAGCGCGACCTCGGCCATGTCATCGTCGCCGCAGAGCGCGGACGCACACTGGTAGATCGGATCCAATCGTTCAGCCGGGGAACCGGTGAACGGGTGCCAGTGCACGTGGAGAAGGTTGTGCGCGAGGCGCTCGACCTCTTGCAGGCGAAGTTGCCACTGCGAATCTCGCTGCGGACGCGCCTGAAAGCCGGTCGAGCCGCGCTGCTGGGGGATGCGACGCAGATCCACCAACTCCTGATGAATATCGGAACCAACGCAGTGCACGCCATGCCGGACGAAGGCAGATTGTCGGTCGCTCTCGACGCCGTCGAGGTCGGCGAACTGCGACAGGTGATGGTCGGCGCAGTGACACCGGGCTCTTGGCTCGTTCTCGAGGTGTCGGATAGCGGCACTGGAATTTCGGCGGAGATTCTTCCCCGAATCTTCGATCCTTTCTTCACGACCAAGGAAGCCAGCGTCGGCACCGGGCTGGGCCTGTCGCTCGTCTTGCGAATCGTGACGGGGCTCGGGGGAGCCATCGACGTGCAGAGCGAGCCTCGTGTTGGCTCGACGTTCACCGTGTACCTGCCTCGCGTCGGCAATGCGCCCGACGAACCGATCAGCAGGGTGCCTTCAGCACCTGTGGGCAGCGGGCAGCAGATCCTCATCGTGGACGACGAGCAGTCCCTGCTCGAATTGACTACCGACACGCTGCGCGAGCTAGGCTATCAGCCCGTCGGATTCGGTTCTGCGCTCGCTGCGCTCAGGGCCTTTCGGGCGGATCCGGACGCGTTCGACATCCTGATCACAGATCTATGCATGCCCGGGATAACCGGTGACGGACTCATTCGCGAAATCCGGCGTATGCGTCCGTTGATTCCGGTGATCCTTGTCAGCGGCTACGTGAGCGACGGCGTGGTGTCACGCTCGGACAATGCCCGGATCGACGAGATCCTTATCAAGACACTTAGAGCGAATACACTCGCGACGAGTCTCGCGCGACTGCTCGGATCCGGAGAACACTGACGCCGCACTGCTGCCACGGATTTGGCTGTGACCAGACCCATATGTCGAACGGTCAGCTGGCATCTAGGCCAAAAGTCAGATGCCGAGACTCCCGGAACCGACTAGCCTTTGCGACGACGACGATCGGTGGACATCTCGATCTTCCAACCTCGTTCACTCAGGAGACCCTCGATGAGATCCATCGCACTTTTCATAGCTCTCGTTGGCGCCGCCTGGCTCGCGTACGGACAGGGCGGCAGCGGCGCACCATCACCTGACGGTCAATCCGTTTCACCCAAGGCCGCTTCCGCCGCCGAAAGTGCGGTGGAACCGCGGCACGAAAAAGTGGTGGCACACACCAAGGCAAGGGCAGCCAAGCGCGCGGCCAAGGCGGCGTCGGCGAAGAGCGAGTGACTGCCGGATCCTGGCGACTACCCTCTCCGAAAATCACGGATCGCCAGAGCCGTACGAATGATGGGCAGTCGTCCCAGCCGTTCCAGCAGTCGCTGACTCAGGGACCGGGGTGCGTCTCGCGGGGAGACCTGCTGCGACGCGCTCTCGCGAATGTGCGCCTCCATTGCGCCCCGGATCCGGGCCCGGGAGGCCTGAAGACGATGCAGCGCTGCGGCTTCAGCAGGCTGTCCATCAACAGGGAGGCGCACGTCGCGCTCCGACGGAACCGTGGCCGACACGATCTGACTTTCCCGCTCGCTGCTCATGGCGGCCCCATCTCGTGAATCATGTCGATATCGACCCTGACCTGCTGGCCTACGACGTCCAGGGCGATGTTGAATGGCAGGGCGCGCGCGACGATGACGCAGACCCCTCCTGCCAACATCGTCGCGAGCGGCATTGCGACTAGCAACCAGCCGTTGCGGAGCTCGCCGGGGATGGCTGCGTAGAGCAGTAGAGCAACGCCACCGAACACGAGTCCCAATCCACCCAAGACCCCGGCCGCTGCATAGAGCGCAGCGTGGAGCACCAGCGATGAGAGCGTACGTCGCCCCTCCTCCAGCAACAGATCGCCGTAAGCCTTCGCGTGTTCGGCGAGCAACTGCGGCCGCCGGGCGAGTACGTAGACAATGGGATGGAACGTCATCTCTACCGCCAGAACGCTGCCGCGAGAGACGCGGTGCGGGCGCGATTCGGGCTATGTATGCGCATACCCCGTCGGACGACGGACGCAATCATTGACATCATCGAGCACCTCGTTCGAGGGATTCGCGAAGCCACCAGTGTGCGGCTGACGCGCCAGGCGCCCCATCCCCTTGATGGGTTACTGGCGGCGTCATGCTCCCTCACGATTCAGACGAATGAGGATCGAGCGCCGGATCTGGCGTGACCCCAAAGTCGGTTGTGGAGCTGAATAGCGAGCGTGCAAAGATGATGAGACTCGCGGCGGCCCATCTGGAAGGCCCCTCGCCGTCGTTCGGGCATTAGAACGCTCGCCGAAAACGTCTTCGGGTTCAACGGCAAGTACCTTGGCTGGTTCTCCGGAGGGATCGTCATTGATCGGGAGGGGCGAGCAGTTTGTGCAGTACGCGCAGCGCTGACCCAACCTGTAGCCAACCCCGGCTCACATGCCGTCTCCCAGTTCGTGCCGATCAAGGCAGTGAAAGAACTGGCGTACACGCACCCGTCGTACTTCGGGACATGGGCCGAACTGCCATGTCAGGCAGTACTGCAACAATAGGAACATCTGCAGGAATGCGCCAGCACCGTTGCCTTGGTATCCCGAGCGGTATCCCGGACGCCAGAAAGACGAAAGGGTTAGCAGCTACTTCGCTGCTAACCCTCGTATCTATTGGTCGGGGCGGCGGGATTCGAACTCGCGACCCCTTGCACCCCATGCAAGTGCGCTACCAGGCTGCGCTACGCCCCGACTGAGCCTCGAATTATAGCCTGCTGAATGAGGTTCTCCCAAGACGGCGTGAAGAAAGTTATCAGCTGACCAACAGCGCGCGGATCGCGAGCAGTTCGGCGCGGATCTGGTCGGGCGTGGAGAGCACGCCTTGTTGCGACGGAGGCGCGCTGTTGACGGCTGTACGGCGCGTCTGCACCGCCGCGGCGCGGACGCCGGCCGTGCCGACGGACACGCTGGTGGCGGCATGTGCCGGCGCGGCCGAGGTGGCGAACTCGCCCACGCCGCGCTGCGCGCGGGCGATGGTGGCAAGGTCGTCGCGGGCCATGGCCTCGAGTGCGGCGTCGTCGAGTTCGGCGATGTCGCTCGTGCGGGTGCGCGCGCCGGGGTCGCGCGGGCGCGTGGGTGCGAGCGGCATCGGCGTCGTCTCGGCGGTGTCGGCTACGGTCTCGTCGCCGAGTTCGTCCGGATCGAAGGGTTCGTCCGCGGGCACGGGCGCGTGCGCGTGGCTGCCGGCCGCATCGGTGAGCTGGTTGCGTGCGCCGCTGATGGTGAAGCCCTGCTCGTAGAGCAGGTCGCGGATGCGGCGGATCAGCAGCACTTCGTGGTGCTGGTAGTAGCGGCGGTTGCCGCGGCGCTTCATGGGCTTGAGTTGCGTGAACTCCTGTTCCCAGTAGCGCAGCACGTAGGCCTTCACGCCGCACAGCTCGCTCACCTCACCGATGGTGAAGTAGCGTTTCGCGGGGATGGCGGGCAGTGGCTTGTTGTCCACGCTCATTGGCTGGCCCCTTCGGAAATTCTCATTTGTCCGCTCCCCCTCCTGATGCCCGGCTCCTGTGCCGCGTTACAAATCAACGGTCTTCGGAGTGGGGCTCAGACTTTACTCGAACTCTTCGGGCGGCGGGATTTCGCCCTGGACGATGGCCTTGAGCTTGTGGCTGGAGTGGAACGTGACGACGTTGCGCGCCTTGATGGGCACCGACTCGCCGGTGCGCGGGTTGCGGCCCGGGCGCGAGCCCTTCTCGCGGATGGAGAAGTTGCCGAAGCCCGAGAGCTTGACCTCGGTGCCCTTGACGAGCGCCTCGTGCAACAGGTCGAAGAACGCCTCGACGATGTCCTTGGACTCGCGCTTGTTCAGCCCGATGCGGTCGAACAGCAGCTCCGCGAGCTCGGCCTTCGTGAGCGTCGGCGTCTCCAGCGAGGGCAGGATCACGGAGTCGTTGCGGGTCGGGTCGGTCATGTCGGGCCGGGTCGGGTCATCCATGGGCTGCATCATCGCAGCTTCAGGCGCGCAGGCGCGCGCCGCATGCCGCGGTGGCGCGTGCGATGGCCGAAGCCACGGCCGCGTCGATGATCTCGTCGGTCAGCGTCGCGTCGTCGGACAACAGCTCCAGGCGCACGGCCAGGCTGCGTTCGCCGGCGGCGAAATCGGCTGCGTCGGCCTTCGGGCGGTAGACGTCGAACAGCGTCGCCGAGCGCACCAGGCCGGTGGCGTCGTCGCGCAGCGCGGCCATCAGCGCGTCGTGCTTCACCTGCTCCTGCACCACCAGCGCGAGGTCGCGGCGAGCAGCCTGCTGGCGCGGCAACGGCTGCGCTTGGGGCACGTCGCGCGTCTGCACGGCGGCCAGGTCGAGTTCGAACACGATGGGCGCCGACGGCAGTTCGTAGCCCTGGCGCCAGCGCGGGTGGAACTCGCCGACGTGGCCGATGGCCTGGCCGCCGACGATCACCGCGGCGCAGCGGCCCGGATGCATCGCGGGATGCTCGGCGGCGACGAAGGTGACGGCGCGCGGCGCGAGCAGTTGCTCGACGTCGCCCTTGACGTCGAAGAAGTCGACGTTGCGCTCGACCTCGCCCCACTGCAGCGTATCGACGGGGCCCCAGGCCAGGCCGGCCACGCGCAGCGGTTGCGACACACCGGCCACGCTGGTCAGCGTGGACGTGACCGTGGCATCGCGGCTGAACACGCGGCCGATCTCGAAGATGCGCACGCGCGGCGCCTTGCGGGCCAGGTTGTTGCGCAGGATCTGCACCAGGCTGCCGACGAGGCTCGAGCGCATCACGGCCAGCGGCGCGGCGATCGGGTTCAGCACCTTGATCGGGTCGGCGTTGCCGGCAAGCTCCTGCTCCCAGCGCGCCTCGACGAAGCTGAAGTTGATCGTCTCTTGATAGTCGAGCGCAGCCACCGCGCGGCGTACCGCGTGCGACGAGCGGCTGGATTCCAGACGCACGCGCGCGGTCACCGGCGCGATGGGCGGGGTGTCGGGCAGGCGGCCGAAGCCGAGCACGCGGATCACTTCCTCGATCAGGTCTTCCTCGATCTGGAGGTCGAAGCGCCAGCTCGGCGGCGTGACCGTGATCGTGCCTTCGGCTTCGGTATAGGCCAGACCCAGGCGCTTCATCACGCCCGCACATTCCTCCTGCGTCACCGGCATGCCGATCACCTTCGCGGCGCGTGCCACGCGCAGCGTCACGGGCGGGCGCGCGGGCAGGCGCGCGACGACGTCGTTGAGCGGGCCGGCCTGGCCGCCGCAGATGTCGAGGATCAGTTGCGTGATGCGCTCGACGTGCGGGGGAATGGTCTCGGCGTCGACACCGCGCTCGAATCGGTGACCGGCGTCGGTGGAGAAGTTGAAACGACGCGAGCGGCCGGCGATGGCGGTGGGCCACCAGAACGCGGCCTCGACGTAGACGCTCGTCGTGCCGTCGGACACGGCCGTGGCGTCGCCACCCATGATGCCGGCCAGCGATTCGACGCCTTGCGCGTCGGCCACGACGCCGACCTTCTCGTCCAGCGTCACGGTGTTGCCGTTCAGCAGCTTCAGCGTCTCGCCGGCCTTGGCCCAGCGGATCACCAGTTCGTCATGGATCTTGGCGTGGTCGAAGATGTGCGACGGACGGCCCAGTTCGAACATCACGTAGTTGGAGATGTCGACCAGCGCCGACACCGAGCGCTGGCCGCAGCGCGCCAGGCGATCGACGATCCACGCCGGCGTCTTCACCTTCGGATCGACGCCATGCACCACACGGCCGGCCCAGCGGCCGCACAGATCCGGCGCTTCGATGCGCACCGGCACCTGGTCGTCGTGCGTCGGCTTCACGGGCGTGAACACGGGCAGGTTCAACGGCGCGCCGGTGAGCGCGGAGACCTCGCGCGCGATGCCCAGCACCGACAGGTTGTGCGCCAGGTTGGGCGTGAGCTTGAGCGTGAACAGCGTGTCGTCGAGCTTCAGCGCCTCGCGCAGGTTCATGCCCACCGGGGTATCCAGCGGCAGCTCCAGCAGGCCGCCGTGGTCGTCGGCCAGCTTCAGTTCCTTGGCGGAGCACAGCATGCCGTAGCTGTCGGTGCCGCGCAGTTTGCCGACACCGATCTTGAACGGCTTGCCGCCTTCTTCGGACGGCGGTAGCTCGGCACCGACCATCGCGAGCGGCACACGGATGCCCACGCGCGCATTCGGTGCGCCGCAGACGATCTGCAGCGGGCCGTCGGGCGACAGCGCACCCGCATCGACCTTGCATACACGCAGCTTGTCGGCATTCGGATGCTGCACGGCCTCGATGATCTCGCCCACCACCACGCCGCTGAACGGCGGCGCCACGGCGCGCATCTCCTCCACCTCGAGGCCGGACATCGTCAACAGGTCGGCCAGTGCGTCGGTGGAGAGGGGCGGGTTGCAGAACTCGCGCAGCCAGGATTCCGGGAATTGCATGATGGGGAGCTCGGGTCGGGTGACTCAGGAAATCGGGAGAACGCCGTCGTATCAGCGACTCAACGGAACTGCGACAGGAAGCGCAGATCGCCGTCGAAGAACTGGCGCAGGTCGTTGACGCCGTAGCGCAGCATCGTCAGGCGATCCGGGCCCATGCCGAACGCGAAGCCGATGTAGCGCTCCGGGTCGAGACCGAAGTTCTTCACGACGTTCGGGTGCACCTGGCCGCAGCCGGAGACCTCCAGCCAGCGGCCCTTCAGCGGGCCGCTCGCGAACGCGATGTCGACCTCGGCCGACGGCTCGGTGAACGGGAAGAACGAGGGGCGGAAGCGGATCTGCAGGTCGTCGGTCTCGAAGAACGTGCGGAAGAAATCGGCGAACACCGAGCGCAGGTCCTTGAAGCTGACGTTCTCGCCGATCCACAGGCCTTCGCACTGGTGGAACATCGGCGAGTGCGTGGCGTCGCTGTCGACGCGGTACGTGCGGCCCGGTGCGATCACGCGGATCTCGGGCATCGTGGCGGCGCCCGCATGGCGCTTGACGTGCTGCATCGCGTAGCGCACCTGCATCGGGCTCGTATGCGTGCGAAGCAGGTTGCCGCCTTCCACGTAGAAGGTATCGTGCATCGACCGCGCCGGGTGGTCTTCCGGCGTGTTCAGCGCGGTGAAGTTGTACCAGTCCTCTTCGATCTCGGGGCCGTCGGCCACGTCGAAGCCCATGGAGCCGAAGATCTGCTCGATGCGCTCCAGCGAGCGCGACACCGGGTGCAGGCCGCCCTGCCCGCGCGCGCGGCCCGGCAGCGTGACGTCCAGCGCCTCGGCCTTCAACTGCGCCTGCAACTCGGCGTCGGCCAAGGCCTGGCGGCGGGCCGTCAAGGCGGCCTCGATGCGCTGCTTGACGACGTTGATCTCGGCGCCCCGCGTCTTCTTCTCCTCGACCGGCAGCGCGGCCATGCCCTTCAGCAGCTCGGTCACGCGACCGGTCTTGCCGAGGAAACGCGCCTTCGCGTTCTCCAGGTCGGCCGGCGTGGCGGCGGCGGAGAATTCGGTTTCGGCGGACTGCACCAGGAGATCGAGGTCGTTCATGTTGGCCGTCAGCCGCGCCGTGTGAACGCGACTGAAAAAGGAAACAGGAAAAAGAAAAGGCCGGCACCCAGGGTGTCGGCCTTGTCGTCAGGCGCTACCGCGAGGCAGCGACCTGTTGGCTTTGATCGCCGCCAGCCCGCAAAGCCGGCCGCGGCGTGATCACGTTCAAGCCAGTTGAGCCTTCACCTTGGCGACGATGCTGCCAAAAGCGGCGGGATCGTTGACGGCCATGTCGGCGAGAACCTTGCGGTCCAGCTCGATCGACGCCTTCTTCAGGCCCGCGATGAAGCGGCTGTAGGTGACGCCGTGCGAACGGGCGCCGGCGTTGATACGGGCGATCCACAGTGCGCGGAACACGCGCTTGCGGGTGCGGCGGTCACGGTAGGCGTATTGGCCTGCCTTCATCACCGCTTGCTTGGCAACGCGGTAGACGTTCTTGCGGCGACCGCGGTAGCCCTTGGCCAGGGCGAGGATCTTCTTGTGGCGGGCGCGAGCCGTTACACCACGTTTGACGCGAGGCATG
>Ga0302316_10000217_pt1 | contig 52430 bp, 52 predicted proteins | sample III_Palsa_N3_2_FD_200456 | JGI IMG/M metagenome (GOLD analysis project Ga0302316, IMG submission 200456) | Peat permafrost microbial communities from Stordalen Mire near Abisko, Sweden - III_Palsa_N3_2 | ecosystem: Environmental > Terrestrial > Soil > Palsa > Peat permafrost | place: Sweden...
GCAGCCCCGCGACGTCGAAGCCACCTGGCGCAAGGTCGGACAACTCCTCGATCTCTTCAGCCCCACAGAGTGCGAAAACTACCTCGCCAACTCCGGGTATGGTTCCGTCTAATAGAGTCGTGCTCTATTCTTTCGGCTTGCGCATCCGGATCAGGCCTTCCTGGGCCACCGAGGCGATCAGCACGCCGTTCTGGCTGAAGACCTGGCCGCGCACGAAGCCGCGTGCGCCGGAGTCGGACGGGCCGTCCTGGGCGTACAGGTGCCAGTCGTTGAAGTTGCTTGGCCGGTGGAACCAGACCGCGTGGTCCAGGCTGGCCGACTGCAGGCCCGGCGTCTGCCAGCTCACCCCATGCGGCCGCATGCTGGTTTCAAGCAAGCCCATGTCGGAGGCATAGGCCAACAGGGCCTGGTGCATCACCGGATCCTCGCCGATGGGCGCGCGGGCGCGCATCCAGTTGTTGCTGATCGCCGGGGCCGTTTCGTCGGGCCGGCGCGGGGTGGCGCTACGTTGTTCGATAGGACGCGGGCGACCCATCATCCGCCGCGCCTCCTCGGGCATCTTTTCCAGCATTTCCTTGAACTGGGCGAAGCCGTCCGGAAGATTGTCCGGCGCCGGCACCTCCGGCATGGCGCTCTGATGCTCGTACCCGTCCTCGGGGACCTGGAAGGAGGCGGCGAGGTTGAAGATCTGGTGGCCGTGCTGGATCGCCCGCACCCGCCGGGTGGTGAAGCTGGAGCCATCCCGCGAGCGGTCGACGTCATAGAGGATCGGGATCGAGGGATCGCCCGGGCGGATGAAGTAGCAGTGGATCGAGTGGCAGACCCGGCCCTCCACCGTGGCGTAGGCCGCCAACAGCGCCTGGGCGATCACATGGCCGCCGAATATGCGCGGGCCGTCGCGCTTGGAGGTCTTGCCGCGAAAGAGGTTCACCTCGATCGGCTCGAGCCGCAGCGTCTCGACCAGGTTCTCGATCTCTTTTGCGTCTGTGGTCATGGCCGGGCTCAACGGGTTGTGCGGTGCGGTGGAGGTGGGCGGCTTAACGCCCAGGCGCCCTGGCGGCAAGTGCGCGCCCTTGCGCTGTTCGAACGGCTGTGCGTTTTCGGCGGCAGCGTAACCCCTCACCCTCCCATGCTTCGCATGGGCCCCTCCCTCTCCCTTCGGGAGAGGTGTGGGAGCACGTCCTGAAACACCTCTCGCGGAGGGAGAGGGAGGGGCCCGCGACGCAAAGCGGCGTGGGAGGGTGAGGGGTTACAGTCTGTCCGAGCGAGCCCATGCCCTTCACCGCCACCGTCCTGACCATGTTTCCCGAGGCCTTTCCGGGCCCTTTGGGCGTGTCGCTGATCGGAACCGCCTGGCGGGAGCTGGACCTGTGGCGCCTTGAAACAGTGGACATTCGCGGCTTTTCCAAGGATAAGCGCGGCTTCCTCGACGACACCCCCGCTGGGGGCGGTCCGGGGCAGGTAATGCGGGCGGACGTGATCGCCTCGGCGCTGGACAGCCTCGAGGTCGGACCACGGCCGCTTTTGTACATGAGCGCACGGGGCAGACCCCTGACCCAGGCGCGCGTTTCGGAATGGTCGAAAGGCGACGGGATCGTCGTTCTTTGCGGCCGGTTCGAGGGGGTGGACCAGCGGGTGCTCGACGCGCGCGGGTTCGAGGAGATCGCCGTGGGCGATGCGGTTCTCGCCGGTGGCGAGGCGGCGGCGCTGGTGACGATCGAGGCCTGCGTCCGGCTGGTGCCGGGCGTCCTGGGTCAGGCGGCCAGTCTGGCCGAGGAGAGCTTTGAAGACGGGCTCCTGGAGCATCCGCAGTTCACCAGACCGCGGGCGTTCGAAGGGCTTGAGATACCCGAGGTGCTGCTTTCGGGTCACCACGACAAGGTGGCCAGGTGGCGCAAGGCGCAGCGGGAAGAGACCACGCGGGAACGGCGTCCAGACCTCTGGGCGGCCCACCTCGCCAATCAACAGGCAAAGGGCGATTAAGCCCAAGGAGAATTGACTATGGACGTGATCAAGGCCCTGGAACAGGAAGAAGCCGCCCGCGTGATGGGCGACAAGAAGATCCCGGTTTTCGAACCCGGCGACACCGTACGCGTCAACGTGAAGATCAAGGAAGGCGAGCGCGAGCGCGTTCAGGCCTATGAAGGCGTCTGCATCGCCCGCTCCGGCGGCGGCCTGCAAGAGAACTTCACCGTCCGCAAGATTTCCTTCGGCGAAGGTGTGGAACGGGTGTTCCCGCTGATGTCGCCGATGATCGACTCCATCGAGGTCAAGCGTCGCGGCGTCGTCCGGCGCGCCAAGCTCTATTACCTGCGCGATCGCCGCGGGAAGTCCGCCCGTATCGCCGAACGGGCGATGGGCGCCGGCGGGAACACCGCCAAGGAAGAAGCGGCCGCGTCCGAGGAATAGGTTTCCTGCGTCCTTCGAGGCCTCGCTACGCGAGGCGCCTCAGGATGAGGATCGTATTGCGCTCTATCAGCAATCCTCACCCTGAGGCGCCGCGAAGCGGCCTCGAAGGACGAGGATTGCAAGGCGCGCGCTACGCCCGCGAGGTCGCCGCATAGGCGCCCAGCTCGGCCGCCAGATGGTCGAACATCAGCTTCATGCGCCGGCTGGCCTTCAGGTCCTCGTGCATGACGACCCAGACTTCCATATCGAAGACCACGGCGGGCAGGACCTGAACCAGGTTTGCATCGCGCCGGGCGATGCCGAACTGCGCCCCGCCGATGCCGAAACCCGCCCGCAGCGCGGCCAGCTGCATCAGGTCGTTGTCCGACCGGAAGGCGAAGAAATCGCGCTCGATCGGCAGGTTCGAGCGATTGAGGGTCCTCAAGGTCTGACCCTCGCGGTCAAAACCGATAGCGATCTGGCCGGCGTCAGTTAGCAGCTCCGGCGCGCCATGCTTCTCGATATAGTTTCGATGCGCGAAGAGGCCGATCTGGATCTCGCCGATCCGGCGCGCCAGCAGCGCCTCTTGGGTCGGCCGGGCCATGCGCACGGCGATGTCGGCGTCGCGCCGCAGCAGGTCCTCTACCTTATTGGACGCCAGCAGCTCGATCACCACCTCGGGCCAGGCCTCGTGAAACCGGGTCAGGATCGGCGGCAGCACCTCGGCGCCCATGATCTCGCTGGCGGTCAGCCGGATCACGCCCTTGACTTGGCCAGCCTCGCCCGAGGCCGTGCGGATCAGCGCCTCGGCGGCGGCGGCCATGGCCTCGGCGTGCGGCTGCAGCGCCAGCGCCGTCTCCGTAGGGCGCAGACCGCTGGCGGAACGGGTGAACAGGGGCTCGCCGAGGGCTTGCTCCAACGCCTCGATGTGGCGGCCGATGGTGGGTTGGGTCGAGCTGAGCGACCGCGCGGCGGCCGACAGGCTGCCCTGGGTCATCACGGCGAGGAAGGATCGGTACAGGTCCCAGTCGGGCGGCGCGGTCATGCATTTGTGCATATCATACCCACGCATATCGACAATTCCGAATAGCCGGCCGGCGGCGCATGGTCTCCTCATCGACGCGATGACCGCGTCCCCCAGGAGGTTCACATGACCAACTCCGCTCCCAAGACCGCCCCAAAGACCGCTTTGGTGATCGGCGCCACCGGTTCGTTTGGCGGCCACGCCGTCGTCGCCCTGATCAAGCATGGCTGGCGCATCCGCGCCCTGGCCCGCGACCCCAAGGCCGCTTCGGCCAAGACCGGCGATCATATGCCGATCGACTGGGTCCAGGGCGACGCCTTGAGCGCCGACGACGTCATCGCCGCCGCCCAGGGCGTGCAGATCATCGTCCAGGCCGCAAACCCGCCCGCCTATCGCAACTGGGCCGGAACCGTCATGCCGATGATGAAGGCGGTCCTGGCGGCGGCTGAACAGACCGGCGCCCGCATCGTGCTGCCGGCCAGCGTCTACAACTTCGCGCCGGACTCCGGCGACTGGATCTCCGAGACCGCACCGCAGGCGCCGGCCACCCGCAAGGGCAAGATCCGGGTCGAGGTCGAGGCGATGTTCCGCGAGGCCAGTGGGCGCGGGATCCGCGCCCTGGTGGTCCGCGCCGGCGACTTCTTCGGCCCCGCCGCGCCGAACAGCGCCCTGGGGTGGCTGACGGTTCGCGCCAAGGGCCAGGTCCGCTCGGTCTATCGGCCCGGCCCGCTCGATGTCGGTCACTGCTGGGCCTATCTGCCCGACATGGCGGAGACGATGGCGCGGCTATTGGACCGCGAAGATCAACTCGCCGCCTTCGACGTCTTCCACTTCGCCGGCCACTGGTTGGCGCGGGGGGACGAGATGGGCGCCTCGATCCGCCGGGCCACGCACAGGCCCCGTCTGCCGATCCGGGCCTTCCCCTACATCATGGTCTACGCCCTGGCGCCCTTCGTGGAGACGATGCGCGAGATGATCGAGATGCGCTATCTGTGGACCCGGCCCATCGGCCTGGACAACACCAAGCTGGTCCGCTTCCTCGGCGAAGAGCCCCACACGCCGCTGGATCAGGCCATCCGCACGAGCCTGGCCGACATGGGCTGCCTGGGCGAGATCGAGCTGACGCCAGGGTTCGGCGCGGCGGTGGCGGCCTGACGAAGGCGCGTCCTTCGAGGCCTCGCTGCGCGAGGCGCCTCAGGATGAGGAAGCGGGATTGGCTTCATAAAAGTCCCTCATCCTGAGGCGCGAGCCAAAGGCGAGCCTCGAAGGACGCACCCGAGCCTCTGGACACATCCAGGGGCTCGGCACTACATCCCCGGCCATGACCGGCAAGACGCTTTACGACAAGATCTGGGACGCCCACGTGGTCGCACAGGACCCGAACGGCGAGACCATCCTCTACATCGACCTGCACCTGATCCATGAGGTGACCTCGCCCCAGGCCTTCTCGGGCCTTCGCACCAACCATCGCAAGGTGCGCCGGCCGGACCTGACGCTGGCCGTCGCCGACCACAATGTGCCCACCATCGGCCAGGCCAAGGGCGTGGACGCGGTGGAGGACCCCGAGGCGCGGCTGCAGCTGCAGACCCTGGGCCGCAACGTCAAGGACGCCGGGATCGAATTCTTCCCCATGGGCGATATCCGCAATGGCATCGTCCATGTGGTCGGGCCCGAGCAGGGCCGCACCCAGCCGGGCATGACCATCGTCTGCGGCGACAGCCACACCTCCACGCACGGGGCTTTCGGCGCCCTGGCCCACGGGATCGGCACCAGCGAGGTCGAGCATGTGCTGGCGACCCAGACCCTGCGCCAGCGCAAGGCCAGGAATATGCGCGTCTGGTTCGACGGCGAGCCCGTCCCCGGCGTCGGCGCCAAGGACTATGCCCTGGCCATGATCGGCCTGATCGGCACCAGCGGCGGCACCGGCTATGTGATCGAATACGCCGGAGCGGCGATCGAGGCGCTGACGATGGAAGAGCGGATGACGCTCTGCAACCTGTCCATCGAGGGCGGCGCCAAGGCCGGGCTGATCGCCGCCGACCAGACCACCTTCGACTATATGAAGGGCCGTCCCGCCTCGCCCAAGGGCGCGGGGTTCGAGATCGCCCAGAACGACTGGACGCTGTTCCGCACCGACGCGGACGCGATGTTCGACCGCGAGGAGCGGATCGACGTCGGCGCCCTGGTTCCCATGGTCACCTGGGGCACCAGCCCGGAAGACGTGGTCGCCATCGACGGCCGCGTCCCCGACCCCGCCAATTTCGCCGGCGATAAGGCCGATCAAGTCCAACGCGCCCTCGACTATATGGGCCTGGCGCCCGGCCAGCCGATCGCCGAGGCCAGGATCGACCGGGTCTTCATCGGCTCCTGCACCAACAGCCGCATCGAGGACCTGCGCGCCGCCGCCAAGGTGGCGGAAGGCCGCAAGGTTGCGGAGCACGTCTACGCCATGGTCGTTCCCGGCTCGGGCCTCGTGAAGGAACAGGCGGAATCCGAGGGCCTGGACGTGATCTTCCGCGCCGCCGGCTTCGACTGGCGCGAGCCGGGCTGCTCCATGTGCCTGGCCATGAACCCGGACAAGCTGAAACCCGGCGAACGCTGCGCCTCAACCTCCAACCGCAACTTCGAAGGCCGGCAGGGCCGTGGCGGGCGAACGCATCTGATGAGCCCGGCGATGGCGGCGGCGGCGGCGATCGCCGGACGGATCGCCGACGTGCGGGAGTTAGCGTAAGCTCCACCCTAACGGGCGTCTTCGCGCTCTGTTGGCGGGAGGACGCATGTTCGGTCTTTTCGAAAGCCCCAGCCCGATCGACCAGGACGTCGAGGACTGGCTGTTCGAGGCCTCGGCCTGGCTCATGCGCGAATTCGGCGGCATGTCGCGAATTCGTTGGACTAAGCTCGCCCTGCCGACGCCACAGTTCTTTCCGCGCGGGCCGGCGGACGATCATGCGCGAGCGGTCGATATCTTCGATCGGGTCAAGGGATTGATGAGCCTGAGCGATTCGCCCTGCGTGCTTGAGCCCAGCGACGCGCGGCCCACGAGGGAGACCGCGCACGGCTTCAATGGCCGCGCTTCGGTCAACGATGTCGCCCGTAATTATCGGACGGAAGGAGACCAAATCGTCATCGGCTTTGATCCTGGTCTCATCGGCAATCCCACGGCGCTGATCGCTGGAATGGCTCACGATCTATCTCAGTGGCGCCTCACTACTGCGCATACGTCCCCGCCTGGTCGTCATCGCCTCGAAGAGTTCACGGCGGAACTCTCTGTGGCTTATTCGGGCATGGGCGTGTTCAGCGCCAATGTCGCCTATGATTTCCACGCCAGCCTCGGCGGTAGCGCCGGCGGCCACTGGAGCTCGACCGTGAACGGTTATTTCGCGGAAGAGACCTGGGCGTTCGCCATTGCCGTCTTCTGCGCGCTGAAAGACGTCGACCCTCCCTTGGACCTCTTAAAGGACAGCGTCGCAGACTGCGCCAAGATGTCCGCTCGATACCTGAAACGACATAAAGACAAATTGGACGTCCTGAGAGCCATCCGGTGACCGACCTGATCGCCGCCGTCGACCATGTGCCCATTGTCGTCGCCGACCTGGGCGCCGCGGTCGCCGCCTATTCCGCCCTGCTCGGCCGCGCGCCCAACTGGGAGGGCCGGCTGGGTCGCAGCGTCCATCACGCCTGGTTTCAGCTGCCCAACCTGGCGCTGGATCTGATCGCGGCGGATGGCGACGGCCCCGACGCGGATGTGGTGCGGGCCCGGCTCGACAAACATGGCGAAGGGCCTTCGGCCATAGCCTGGCGCGTGTCGGACCTGGATGAGGCGGCGCGCCGACTGACCCGCCGCGCCATCACCTTCGGCGAGCCAGGCGTCACCCGCTCCACCGCCGCCAACGGCGCCGTTCGCGAGTGGCGCTATGTCGAGGCTCGCGCCAGCAGCACGCGTGGGCTGGCCATGATGCTGATCGAGGCCGCCAAAGCGCCCTGGCCGGTCTCGCCGGCGATTATAGATGAGGCGGACGCCGTGGCCGGGGTCGACCACATCGTCGTCCGCAGCCAGGACGCGGATGGCGCGGTCGCCCTCTACGGCGGCCGGCTGGGCCTGGACCTCCGGCTGGATCGCGCCAACGAGGCCTGGGGCGCGCGGCAGATGTTCTTCGCCTGCGCCGACATGGTGGTGGAGATCGGCTCGCCTTTTGCGCCCGATCCCACACGCGCCAGCGAGCGCGACAGCCTAGGCGGCTTGGCGTGGCGCGTGTCGGACCCTTATGCCGCGCAGGCGCGGTTGGCGGCGGCGGGGATCGACGTCTCCGAGGTTCGCAAGGGCCGCAAGCCGGGGACGGAGGTGTTTACGGTGAGGGCGGGTGTTCCGGGCGCGCCGTATCTGATGATCAAGGCGTCGGGGGCGGGGGGAGGCTGACCTCAATCTTCCGGGCGAGGCTAAGCCATCGACCGCATGGCGGAGCATGATTCCGAGGTGAGGTCTCCGTCAAGGATCGCCGAAGGCGACCGCTGCGCGGCGGCCCTTTGGGCCGTCCTTGACCGAGGCCTCAGCTCGGAAAAGACTGGCCTTCATGCGCTCGACGGCGGAGTCTGATGGAATGTCCAGGGCGCCGACCGGGTCATTACCGAGTTTGATGGAGATGTGGCGTGCGGCGGGAGCGTTGGCGTCCAAGCCACAAGCTCTCTTCATTCGCGCCCGACTGGTCACAGGGGCGATCAGCGCCCTTGGCCTGATCCTTGTGCCGACAACCCTGCTTGCGGCGCTTTTCCTCCATAACCGGATGCTCGGCGCAACCGGCATCGTTGTCTTGGCCGCCACAATGGCCAACTTGGCCGCGGGACAGGGCTTCGTGATCTGGCTCGCGTTCCAACAGGGGTATTGGATCGGCTGGAAGCGGACGCCTGTTCATCGCTCGGAACATCCGATGAGATTTTACCGGTGGACCGCAGCTCACACCGTCATGCCGGCAGTCTATGCCGTTGCGGCGATATCACTTTCCGTCGTCGCCGTTCGGATGTTCACAGCACAGGCGCACTGATTAAGACCCAGCCTTGACCAATTTGGTCAAGCACATCATCTTAAAGTTATGAAACAGGTCAGCCTCTATGAAGCCAAGACCCAGCTCTCCGCTCTGACCGAAGAAGCGGCGGCCGGGGAGGAGATTATCATCTCCAAGAACGGCAAACCGCGCGCCAAGCTGGTCGCATTGGAAGCTCAGCCGACGTCACCCAAGCGCAAGCGCGAGTTCGGGTTCTGGGAGCACTACGGCTGGAAATTGCCCGAAAATTTCAACGATCCTGATCCTGAAATCGAAGCGCTATTCTATGACGGACCTGTGTTTCCCGAAGACAGGGCGTGAGCGGCTATCTTCTCGACACCAACGTCCTGATCTGGATCGCGACCGACCGGAGCCGCATCGGTAAGGCCGCGCTGGAAACCCTCCTCGATGCGCCGCTGTTCGTCAGCATGGCCAGCCCTATCGAAATGGCGATCAAACTCGGACTTGGAAAACTTGCGCTGCCGGCGCCATTTGAAACCGACTTCAGCGGTGCGATCCGTTCATTGCTCGAGCGTACCGCCATCGACCTCCTGAACCTTGATCTGGCGACGATCGACCACCTGGGGCGGCTGCCCCTGCATCATCGCGATCCCTTTGATCGCATCATAATCGCCCAGGCATTTGCGTTGGGGCTGACGGTCGCTACAAGCGACAGCGCCTTCGCAGCCTACGATGGGCTGACGATACTGGACGTAAGACCATGACCCCCTTCACCCACCTTGATGGCCGCGCCGCGCCCCTGCCGGTCGCCAATGTCGACACCGACCAGATCATTCCCAAGCAGTTCCTCAAGACCATCGAGCGCGAGGGTCTGGGCAAGGGGCTGTTCTATGACCTGCGCTTTGACGGCGACGGCAATCTGAAGCCGGACTTCGTGCTGAACCAGCCGGCCTATCAGGGCGCCAGCGTGCTGGTGGCGGGGGACAATTTCGGCTGTGGGTCCAGCCGCGAGCATGCGCCCTGGGCGCTGCTGGATTTCGGCCTGCGCTGCGTGATCGCCCCGTCCTTCGCCGACATCTTCTACAACAACTGTTTCGAGAACGGCCTGCTGCCCGTGGCCCTGCCCGAGGACGCCGTGAAGGCGATCATGGACGAGGCGAAAGGGGGGAATCACATGGTCTCGGTGGACCTGGAGACGCAAACGGTGGTCTCGCCCTCGGGCCGCAAGTTCAGCTTCGAGATCGATCCGGGCCGCAAGGAAAAGCTGCTCAAGGGCCTGGACGCCGTCGGCGAGACCCTGCAGCACGCCGGCGACATCGGTGTGTTCGAAGAGCGCCGCAAGGTCATGCGGCCCTGGCTGGAGTCCCGCGCGTGAGCCTGATCGTCGCCGGAACCTTCCGCGTGCCGCCGGAAAACGTCGAGCCGCTGCGCCCGCACATGCGCGACGTCACCGAAGCCACGCGGCTGGAAGACGGCTGCATCGTCTACAGCTATGGCGAGGACATGGGCGACCCAGGCCTTATCCGCGTATTCGAGGTCTGGCGCGACCAGGCCTGCCTCGACGCCCACTTCAAGAGCGCGCACATGGCGCATTGGCAGGCGGTTCGCGCCGGTTTCGGGCTTCACGAGCGCCGCCTGTCGGCCTACGAAGTCGCCGCCGAACGGGCGCTTTAGCCGCCCTTCCGCCCCGCCCCGTCTTGTCCCGACGGGCGAACCTTAAGACGAACCACAAGGATTTCGCATGAGCACGCTTCTCCTCCTGCCGGGCGACGGCATTGGTCCGGAAGTCATCGAAGAGGTGAAGCGGGTGTCGAGTCGGCTCTGCAACGACCTCGTTCTCGAGGAGCGGGACTGGGGCGGCGCCAGCTATGACATTCACGGCACGCCGCTGACCGATGAAGCCGAGGCGAAGGCGCTAGCGTCGGACGCCGTGCTGATGGGCGCCGCAGGCGGACCGAAATGGGCGGGCGCGCCGCGTCATCTTCGCCCGGAGGCGGGCATTCTGCGGCTGCGCGCGGCGATGGAGGTCTACGCCAACCTGCGCCCCGCCGTCTGTTTCGACGCCCTGTCCGACGCCTCGACCCTGAAGCAGGAGGTTGTGGCGGGCCTGGACATCATGATTGTCCGTGAACTCACCGGCGGGGTCTATTTCGGCACGCCCCGCGGCATCGAGACCCTGGCCGACGGCCAGAAGCGCGGGGTCGACACCCAGGTCTACACCACCCACGAGATCGAGCGGGTCTCCCGCGCGGCCTTCGAACTGGCGCGCGGGCGCCAGAACAAGGTGACCAGCTGCGAGAAGTCCAATGTCATGGAGACAGGGCTGCTGTGGCGCGAGGTGGTGACGGCCCTGCACAAGCGCGAATACGCCGACGTGACCCTCGAACACATGCTGGCCGACAACGCCGCCATGCAGCTGGTGAAGAACCCGCGCCAGTTCGACGTCATCGTCACCGACAACCTGTTCGGCGACATCCTGTCGGACGAGGCGGCCATGCTCACCGGCGGCATCGGCCTGCTGCCGTCGGCGTCCCTGGGCGATCCCGGCAAGCCCGGCCTCTATGAGCCCATCCATGGCTCGGCGCCGGACATCGCCGGCCAGGGCTGGGCCAATCCGCTGGCCGCCATCCTGTCGTTCGAAATGGCGCTGCGCTGGTCGCTGGGCCGCGTGGAGCTGGCGGACAAGCTGATGGCCGCGGTCAAGGCCGCCCTGGCCGACGGCGCCCGCACCCGGGACATCGGCGGGACGCTCAGCACGACCCAGATGGGCGACGAAGTGCTGAAGCGGCTGTAGTTCAGACGCGCCGACTCACCAACACCGTCTTCCCCGGCCTTGTGCCGGGGATCCATTGTGCTCGAACGGTTGGAATGAAGCGATGATGGCCCCGCCTGGGCGAACCTCCGTGGTTTCGCGCCCAATGGGCCCCCGGCACAAGGCCGGGGGATACGGGGATTTGAAACCAAATGATTTTTGACGGCCGCCAGTAGCGAAGGGAGACGCTCTACCCCTCGCCCGCTTCCGGTTCGGCCATGCCGATCATGTGGAAGCCGGCGTCGACGTGGACGATCTCACCGGTGGTGGAGCGGCCTAGGTCCGACAGCAGCCATAGGGCGCAGCCGGCGACGCCTTCCATCGAGGTGTCTTCCTTCATGGCGCTAAAGGCGCGGCCCTGGGAGATCATGCCCCGGCCGCCGGAAATCCCGGCCAGGGAAAGCGTGCGCATGGCGCCGGCGGAGATGGCGTTGACCCGGATGCCCTTGGGCCCCAGGTCCCGGGCGATGTAGCGGGTCGCCGCCTCCAGCGCCGCCTTGGCCACGCCCATGGTGTTGTAGTTGGGGATGGTCCGCTCGGAGCCGAGGTAGGTCATGCTGATCATCGACCCGCCGTTGGGCATGATCGCCGAGGCCCGCTTGGCCACGTCGACAAAACTGTAGGCCGAGACGTTCATCGCCGTCAGGAAACCTTCGCGGGTGGTGTTTTCGACGAAGGAGCCCTTCAGCTCGTCCTTATTGGCGAAGGCGATGGAGTGGACCACGAAATCCAGGGTCCCGAAGGTCTTCTCGATCTCGGCGAAGGCCGTATCCATGGAAGCGTCGTCGGTGACGTCGGCGGCGATCAGGGCTTTGACGCCGATGCTCTCGGCCAGGGGCCGCACCCGGCGTTCGAGGCTCTCGCCCATATAGGTAAAGGCCATCTCGGCGCCCTGGGCCGCCAGTTGCGAGGCGATGCCCCAGGCGATGGACTTGTCGTTGGCCACACCCATGATGAGGCCCTTCTTGCCCCGCATGAGGTCGCCCTTGGGCATGTTGAAGTCGTCGGCCATGGGTACTCCGTAAGCCCTCTCAGTCGGCGAGAGGATTAGCCGTCAAAGCGGCTCATCACCAGACAGCCATTGGTGCCGCCGAAGCCGAAGCTGTTGGACATGACGGTGTTCAGCTGGATGTTGTCGCGGCGCTCGCGCAGGATCGGCAGGCCTTCGAAGGCCGGGTCGAGCTCGGCGATGTGGGCGCTTTCGCAGGCGAAGCCGGCCTGCATCATCAGGAGGCAGTAGATCGCCTCCTGCGCGCCGGCGGCGCCCTGGCTGTGGCCGGTCAGCGACTTGGTGGAGGAGATCAGCGGGGCCTTGTCGCCGAACACCGCGCGCACCGCCTCCATCTCCTTGGAGTCCCCCACAGGCGTCGAGGTGCCGTGCGGGTTCAGATAGTCGATCGGCTCGTGAACATTGGCCATGGCCAGCTTCATGCAGCGCGCCGCGCCCTCGCCCGACGGCGCCACCATGTCGAAGCCGTCGGAATTGGCCGCATAGCCTATGATCTCGGCGTAGATTTTCGCGCCCCGCGCCTTGGCGTGCTCCAGCTCTTCGAGCACCACGACGCCGGCGCCGCCGGAAATGACGAAACCGTCGCGGTCCTTGTCATAGGCGCGTGAAGCCTCGGGCGGACGGTTGTTGTAGCCGGAGGACATGGCGCCCATGGCGTCGAACATGTCGGCCAGGGTCCAATCCACCTCCTCGCAGCCGCCGGCGAACATCAGGTCCTGCTTGCCCAGCTGAATCTGCTCCATGGCCGCGCCGATGCAGTGGCTGGAGGTCGCGCAGGCCGAAGAGATCGAATAGTTGATCCCCCTGATCTTGAACCAGGTCGACAGCACCGCCGACGGGCCGGAGCTCATCGCCTTGGGCACGGCGAACGGGCCGATCCGCTTGGGACCCTTCTCCCGAGTGGTGTCCGCCGCCTGCACGATAGTGCTGGTGGATGGGCCGCCCGCGCCGACGATCAGGCCGGTGCGTTCGTTGGAGACTTCGTCTTCGGCGAGGCCGGAATCGGCGATCGCCTGCTCCATGGCCAGGTGCGCATAGGCGGTGCCGGGCGCCAGGAAACGCGCGGCCCGGCGATCGACCAGCGCCTCCCAATCCACATTGATCGGCGCATGGACCTGGCAGCGGAAACCGAGTTCGGCGTATTTCGGCGCGAACACCACCCCGGATCGGGCTTCGCGCAAGGAGGCCGTAACCTCCTCGGCGCCAGTTCCGATCGACGAGACGATGCCGAGCCCGGTTATCACCACGCGGCGCATATTGTCTTCCCGGTCTTGTTCTTATGGTCGTTGGTAGAGGCCGACACGCAGGCCTTCCGCGTGATAGATGGGGGTCCCGTCGACCTCCATCACCCCATCGCCGATTCCCATGACGAGTCTGCGATTGATCACGCGCTTCATATTGACCTTGTAGGTCACCAGCTTGTTCGCCGGGGTGACCTCGCCGGTGAATCGTACGGCGTCGCACCCGAGAGCGCGGCCGCGGCCCTGGCCGCCGATCCAGCCCAGGTAGAAGCCGACCAGCTGCCACAGGGCGTCCAGGCCCAGGCTTCCCGGCATGACGGGATCGCCAAGAAAGTGGCATGCGAAAAACCAGAGGCTGGGGTCGATGTCGAGCTCGGCCTCAATGTAGCCAAGTCCGAATTCGCCGCCGTCCCGCGTCATCGACGTGATGCGATTGAACAGCAGCATCGGCGGGGCCGGCAGCTGGGCGTTGCCAGGGCCGTGCATTTCGCCCCGCGAGCTAACGAGCAGGTCTTCGTAAGAAAACGCCGACTGATCAGACCAACCCATCGCAAACTCATGAAATGACGCGCCAAGCGCGAGTAGAAGGACGCAGGGGTAGCACGGCGCCCGCAACCGCCTCAATGGGGCGCCTCAATGGCCCGTGTCGAAGCTAACGCGGCGGCGGAGCGGGGGGTTGCCCGCCGCACTGCGGGCGGTCATCGGCGCCCCAGACCTGGTCCTGCGGGACCCAGGCGTCGACCTGACCCGATCGAAGGCGGCACCAGCCCTTCTGGCATTTGTCCAACTGCACCACCGTGCGTGGGGCGAGATAGGCGACCACGACGGCGCTGTCGCGGGGCTGGGCGTGCATGGCGAGCGGTGCGGCGTCTCGCCGCATCGCCGCGCGCCGGCCGTCGACGCTGCGCTTATGCACCCAGGAGGTCGAGCCGTCCGGATCGCAGATGCGCCGCCAATCGGCCGTCTCGGCGATGATCTGCACCGGCAGACCCTTGGCGTGATAGACCCAGAGCAGGCGATGATCGTCGCCCGGCCCCGCCCGCGCGTTCACCGGATCGAACTTCAGCGTCACATAACGCGGCACCGGCAGACCAGAGGGGGTGACACGCTCAGGCTGGTCGGATTTGCGGCCGCAGCCGACGAGCAGCATCAGCGCCAGGGCGCCCAAAACCATGGCGGCGGCTCGTCGACGTCCGCGATATGCATCGCCGCCCATACGTCGTTTCCGAACCCGTCCCGCCTAAAGCCGCGCAGCGCCTTGGCCCTGCCGGCCCCCTTTGCTAAAAGGCGCCGCCGGATGAGCGTCCGCTTCGGCGGCGACAATGTCCCTTTAGACCTTACCAAGGCCTTTTCACCAACGCCCATGGCCGCCAACAAGCCCAAAGTCTTTGTCACCCGCAAGCTGCCCGCCCCCGTCGAGGCGCGGATGGCGGCGCTGTTCGAGGCCACCCTCAATCCCGACGACCGCCCCCGCACCGGCCCCGAGCTGGCCGCCGGCATCGCCGAGGCCGAGGTCTTCGTGCCCACCATCACCGATCGCATCGACAAGGCGCTGATCGATCAGGCGGGACCGAACCTGAAGCTGATCGCCAATTTCGGCGCCGGCTTCGACCATATCGACGTGGCCGCCGCCAACGCCAAGGGACTGATCGTCACCAACACCCCCGGCGTGCTCACCGACGACACGGCGGACACCGCCATGGCCCTGATCATGGCCGCCGCCCGGCGGACGGTGGAGGGCGTCGACCTGATTCGCGCCGGCGGCTTCTCCGGCTGGACGCCGACCCTGATGCTGGGCCGGCGGCTGCGCGGCAAGAAGCTGGGCATCATCGGCATGGGCCGGATCGGCCAGTCCCTGGCCCGCCGCGCCAAGGCCTTTGGCCTGGAGATCCACTATCACAACAGAAAGCCGGTCGGCCCGCGCATCGAGGAGGAGCTGGCCGCGACCTGGTGGGAAAGCCTGGATCAGATGCTGGCCCATATGGACATCGTCTCGGTCAACTGCCCCCACACCCCGGCGACCTTCCACCTGCTCTCGGCCCGGCGCCTGGCGCTGCTGCAGCCGCATGTGATCCTGGTCAACACCGCCCGCGGCGAGATCATCGACGAGGCGGCCATGGCCAATATGCTCACCGACGGCCGCATCGGCGGCGCGGGCCTGGACGTCTATGAGCACGAGCCGGCGATCAATCCCAAGCTGCTGAAACTGCCCAACGTCGTCCTGCTCCCCCACATGGGCTCGGCCACCATCGAAGGCCGCGTCGAGATGGGCGAAAAGGTGCTGATCAACATCCAGACCTTCATGGACGGGCACAAGCCGCCGGACCGGGTTATTCCGTCGATGCTTTAGGGCTTCGTCGGCGCGTTCAGGACCAACGGGAAGCGGATGACCACGCCGGCGACAGGTTCGCCGTCCGACCACGGGCTCATGACCATTTCGCCCGTGACCGCGACGAGTGCGTCGCCAAATCCCAGGCCTGTTGGCGTTTCTTCGACAGCTTGGCAACCGGTAAGGACGCCGGTAGCCAAGACAACGCAGCGGACGACCGCGCGGCCCGACAAGACGCCCGCCACCTTCGCCTTGGCAGGATAGACCGCCGCGAGATGATCGGGATTGAAGTCCTGAATCCAGACCGGCGCGGCGAGATGGGGCGGTCGCGCGGGCTTGCTCGGATCGTGGAAGGCGACCGAAATGTCGAACCGACCAATCAGGATTTTACGCGGGTCGGATTCGATTACGCCGACGCGGAATAGGTCGGCCAAGCTAAGGGCGGCGTCCCCGAAACCTTGCTTCGCTGGCGTTTCCGTTTTGACGAAGCAGCCCAGCAGGACGCCGCCGTCTCCCATCCCGCACCGGATCGTCGCGCGACCCTCTCCAGAGGCGGACTTAGGGTAGGCTGCGGCGACCTGTTCACGTGTTGGTCCCGCCGTCACGACAGCGTGGATATCAGGGCCCGACAAGACAAAGGACACCGGGATATTGACTTGGCCATCGACCACCGGGGCCGTGGCGGCGGGGCCGACATCCAAAGACAACCGGCCCGACAGGACGAGGGCGGCCTGCCCAAACCCGAGGGTCTGCGGAAATTCGCTGACAACCAGGCAGCCTTGAAGGGTCCCCTTGTCGGTCACCTGACAATGGATGGTGGCGTTCCCACCCTGATCAAGCCGGAGCGCTCGGTCCGGATAGTAGCCGTCGATGTAAAAGCGACCATGCGGATCAAAGTGAATCCATGAAGGAACGTTGACCGCGAAAGGGCTGTCTTGCCCATAGGGTCCGCTGCCAGTCCAGGCGACAGCCTGTCTGCCAAAGGCGCTGAGTATGACCGCCAGCGCGAGAGCCGGGCCAAGGGTCCTATGGCGCCGCATCTCAGCTCCCATCCGCGCCTTCGCAAGCGCCAGGCGCTGCATTGAACCTTGACCTTGCCGGCGTGCGCAAGCTGACAAACCCTGCCGAAACAGTCGATCCGCCTAGCGCTTTGCTGGGGCCGGCGATAGCGCCGGAAGCGCCAGCGTAACCGGAACCTGAATAATCGCGTCATCCACCGGAGCGCCATCCATGCTCCAAGGGTTCATGGCGATGAAGTTCGTGGCCTTAAGCACGGCCTCGCCAAAGCCAAGTCCATCGGGGGTTTCGCTGATGAGCTGGCAGTCGACGAGCCTTCCCTCATGCGTCACCCGGCATTTGACCACCCCACCGCCACGCGACACGCCGGTCGCGCGCGCCTTGGCCGGAAATACGGCCGCCAGGTCAGCCTCGTCGAGCGTGCTCACCCACTCCGGAGCGAAGAGCTTGGGAGCTGGCCTGCCGGGAGCCAAGAAGCTCACCGGGATATCGACCGAGACACCCTTCAGCTCGGCTGGCTTGTAGTCCGCCATGGAGAGCACGAACCGGTCCGCCAGCGTCAGCGCGGCCGCGCCGAATCCAACGCCCGGAGGCGATTCGGCTAGGTCATTGCAATTTATGAGCAGACCCGTGAGCGCCACCCTGCAACGCAATATCGCGTAGCCGGAATCGATCTTGCCCAACGCTCTAAGCGGGAAGGCCGATTCCACTTGGGCTCGCGTTGGCGCTCGCGACCAAATCGGGTCGAAGAGACGCGGGAATCTGGCGTCTCGATCAAGGGCGGCGATAACGACAGCGCCATATTCTCCGCTATCTGCGCCAAAATCGAAGGGGATCACGACCGGCACATCGCCCACCGGGACGCCATTCACCGTCTCAGGGCGCCAGGTAAAATACTTCGTCATCGCCAAGGCGGCGACGCCGAACCCCCAGCCAGTCGGACTCTCCGACAGGGTTTCGCACTGCTCCAGCCGCCCCGACACAGCGACCTTGCACTCGACTCTGGCCTTACCGATTACGCCTGCCCGCCTGGCTGCCTCTGGATAGACCGGCCCGATATCCTCGGCGGGCGGCTTTCGCGTCCAGTCCGGCTTTACGACCACGTCGCCGGGCGCTGCCTGCGCTGCGAATCCGCCCAGCAGAAACGCCATTCCAACCGCAACCGCCCAGACACCTACAAGACTCAAGGACCCGCGCCTCATGGCTTGGCCGCCGTCGCTGGCGCCGCATCCGTTGGCGACAATTTCAGCACCAGCGGCAGACGAATGTGCGCTCCGTCGACAGGGCGACCCTGTGGCGTCCAGGGATTGATCGCCATCACGCTCGCCACGCTGACCGCCGCGTCGCCGAAGCCCAGCGCCGCCGGCGATTCACCGACCGCCTGACATGCTGTCAGCTGGCCGGCATGGTCGACGACGCAATCGACGACGCCCCTGCCCGATTTCACGCCAGCGTCAGCCGCCTTGCCTGGAAACAGGCGCTGGGCCGCCGTCGGGTCAATCATGCGGGTCCAGAACGGATCGGTAATGGGATCCGACTGGGCGTACCCTGGCGCGTAGAAGGTAACAGGCAGATCCACCTTGGCTTCCCAAACGTGGATGTCGGGATAGTCGTCGACGTTGAGCCGGAACGCCTTGGCCATGGCTTTCGCCGCCGTGGCGAAGCCATGACCTAGCGGATTTTCGACGGACTCTTGGCAATCCTTCAGCCGGCCATCTCGCGCAACACCGCAACGCAAGACGACGTGACCGATCTTCACGTTAGCGGCGGCCTTCGGAAAGGCGGCGTCCATCATCGCCAACGTCGGCGTCTCGGCCCAAAGCGACGCGCTTAGAACCTTGTCGACGGCTGGATAGAAGCCTCCACCGTTCACCGCCCCGGCGAAGGTGATCGGTATGACCACCACCGCCCCGGCGACCGGCTGACCGTCGACTATCTTCGGCTGCATGGTGAAATAGCGTGTCGCGAGCAGGGCGGCCGGCCCAAAGCCTTGCCCGTCGGGCGATTCGGAGACGATACGGCAACGATCAAGCAGCCCTTCGGCCGAGACGTAGCAGGCGACGGTCGCCTTACCCTCGCGGCCGGAGCGCAAGGCATCAACAGGGTAGAGGCCCATGAGATCGTTGCCGCTGGGCTTCCGCTTCCAGTCGGGGTTGGTCACAACTGTACCCTTAGGCCTGGGAGCGCGCGCGGCGGTCGCCGCAGCCGGACCATTAAAGCTGATCGTTATCGTGACATCGCCGTCGGGCGAGACCGCGCTTTCGGGCGGCGAGGGCGCGCGAGACAAGGTTGCGGCGACCGCGGCGTTCCAGCCAAAACCCAGGCCCTTGGGGGTTTCGCTGACCACATTGCAATGGTCGAGATCACCATTTTCATGCCGATGGCATTTGACCACCGCCGTACCCGACGGCGGCTCTGCCGAGCCCTTAGGGGCCTGGGGATAATCCAGCGCTTCCTCGCCTGGGACCGACACCCAATCTGGAAATGTCACTGGCGATGGCGCGGCATGGGCCACCAGGGGCGCAAGCCAAGCCAAGGCGGCGAAAGCCGCGGATACACGCATCATCGTCCCAACCCGCCCCCGGATGATCAAGGGTTGCATTGAAGCTTGATCGCCCCCACCCGCGCAAGCCTGCTGACCAACAGCCCCAGGTCGGTGGATGAAAGCCACCGGATAGTGTGATCGCGCGCATGTTTAGGGACCGCGAAGGTTCAGGTCATTTTCGCGGCACAAAATTCAACGGAATTGACACCCTGGCGCCACCGATGGCTTGGCCGTGTTTGATTGCCGGTCGAGCCTGCATCAAACCCGCAATCCGGAGCGCGGCTTCACCAAAGCCGTGACCTGTCGGGCTTTCCGAAACGACTTCGCAATTGTCGAGAGCCCCACCCAGCGTAACCTCGCAGCTCACCGTCGCCTGACCGGATAATCCTCCTCCGCTAGCCGGATAGTATGCAGAGAGATTGCCGGCGTCAGGCCGGCGAACCATCGCTGGTCGATCAGGCGTGTTGGCTGTGACGACGTCGCCGGGCGCCGACCGTGTGACCGACGGGATTGGAGGAGGGGCGAAGTTGAACGGTATGACGACCATACCTCCAGCAACCGGCTGGCCGTCGACCGTCTTGGGTTTCATCACGAATAGCTTGGCCGCAGCCAAGGCTGCGTCCCCGATACCATATCCCGTTGGCGTCTCGGAGATGACCTGGCAACGGTCGAGCGCGCCTTCCGCCGTCACATGACAGAGGATTCTTGCTTGGCCGCCAACATTGTAGCGCTGCGCCCGGTCCGGATAGAAGCGCAGGAGATCAGCGGCGCTGGGTTTGACGCTCCAGTCGGGATTAGTGACCACTCCTTCGCCTGGCGAAGGCGACGGGCCGGCGACCTGCGCGGAAGCAACACCCGCCAAGCCGGCGACCGCCAAGCCCAAGACCCAAGGTTTCATCCCGCCCCCCATCATCCCCAGTTGCATTGATCGACCGCCACGCCTGTTCGCGCAAGCCTGCTGACCAACGGCCCTGAAACGCCTATCTTCCCCCCATGACCGACACCCTCCCCGACGCCCTCGCCGACGCCCCCACCCTCGAAGACATCCCCCGCGCGCAGACTCAGGACGGGCCGGCGCCTCGGCTCTATCTGGTGGATGGGTCGGGGTATATTTTTCGCGCCTATCACGCCCTGCCGCCGCTGACGCGCAAGTCGGACGGGTTGCCGATCGGCGCCGTGGCCGGCTTTTGCAACATGCTGTGGAAGTTCCTGGCCGACATGCGGGCCTCGGCCGATGCGCCGACCCACCTGGCGGTGATCTTCGACCACTCGGAGAAGACCTTCCGCAACCAGCTCTACGACCAGTACAAGGCCCACCGCCCGCCGGCGCCGGAGGACCTGGTGCCGCAGTTCCCGCTGGTGCGCGAGGCGACCCGGGCGTTTGGCGTCCCCTGCCTGGAGCTGGCCGGCTATGAGGCTGACGACCTGATCGCGGCCTATGCCTGCCATGTGCGCGACATCGGCGGCGAGGTGGTGATCGTCTCGTCGGACAAGGATCTGATGCAGCTGGTCGGCGACCAAGTGTCGATGTTCGATCCGATGAAGAACATCCCGATCCGCGCGGCCGAGGTGTTCGATAAGTTCGGCGTCGCGCCGGACAAGGTGGTGGATGTGCAGTCCCTGTGCGGGGACAGCGTCGACAATGTGCCGGGGGCGCCGGGGATCGGGATCAAGACCGCCGCCCTGCTGATCAACGAATATGGCGACCTGGATACGCTGCTGGAGCGCGCAGGCGAGATCAAACAGGACAAGCGCCGCCAGACCCTGATCGACTTCGCCGACCAGATCCGCCTGTCCCGCGAACTGGTGCGGCTGGACTGCAATACGCCCCTGCCCGCGCCGATCGACGACCTGGTGGTGACCGAGCCGGATACGCCGAAGCTGCTGAAATTCCTGGAGGAGATGGAGTTCCGCACCCTGGTGCGCCGGGTGGCCGAGGCCGCCGGCGCGCCGCCGCCGGAGGCCAAGCCCAAAGCCGCCCCGGCGCCGGCCGCGCCCATCGACACCACCGCCTACACCTGTGTTCGCGACGTAGAGACCCTGGACCGCTGGGTCGCCCGGGCCACCGAGCTGGGCCTGGTCGCCTTCGACACCGAGACCGACGCCCTGTCCTCGGCCAACGCCGGCCTTTGCGGCGTCTCCCTGGCGCTGGCGCCGGGCGAGGCCTGCTACATTCCGGTGGGGCACGAGGAGTCCGAGGGCCTGCAGCTGGAGGCCACCTCCTCCTTCGACCAGATTCCCTTGGCAGAGGTGATCGCCCGGCTGAAGCCGATGCTGGAGGACCCCGCGGTCCTTAAAGTGGCGCAGAACGCCAAATACGATATCGGCGTGCTCAGCCGTTACGGCATCGACGTCGCCCCCATCGAAGACACCATGCTGATCTCCTATGTGCTGGAGGCCGGCCTGCACAACCACGGCATGGACGAGCTGTCCAAGCTGTGGCTCGACCACCAGCCCATCAGCTTCAAGACCGTGGCCGGGACCGGCAAGGCGCAGAAAAGCTTCAAACATGTGCCGCTTGAGCCGGCCACCTGCTACGCCGCCGAGGACGCGGACGTCACCTTGCGGCTCTACAATGTCCTGCGTCCGCGCCTGGCCGCCGAAGGTCTGCTGACCGTCTATGAGACCCTGGAGCGGCCGATGCCGCCGGTGCTGGCGGCGATGGAAAACGCCGGCATCCGCATCGATCCGGACCAGCTGCATAAGTTGAGCCACGACTTTTCCATGCGGATGAACGAGTTCGAGATCGAGGCGCAGAAGCTGGTCGGCCGGCCCTTCAACCTGGGCTCGCCCAAGCAGATCGGCGACATTCTTTTCGGCGAAATGAGCCTCCCGGGCGCCAAGAAGACCGCCTCCGGCGCCTGGGGCACCGACGCCAGCATGCTGGAGGAGCTGGCCGCGCAGGGCCACGCCCTGCCGCGCATCCTGCTGGACTGGCGCCAGCTGTCGAAGCTGAAGGGCACCTATACCGACAACCTGATCCAGGCCGTCGCCCCGCGCACAGGCCGGGTCCACACCTCCTACGCCCTGGCCTCGACCACCACCGGGCGATTGTCCTCCAACGATCCGAACCTGCAGAACATCCCGGTGCGCACCGAAGAGGGCCGCAAGATCCGCAAGGCCTTCATCGCCGAGCCGGGCAATGTGCTGATCAGCGCCGACTACAGCCAGATCGAGCTGCGCCTGCTGGCCCATATCGGCGACATTCCGCAGCTGAAGCAGGCCTTCAAGGACGGCCTGGACATCCACGCCATGACCGCCTCGGAGATGTTCGGCGTGCCGGTGGAAGGCATGCCCTCGGACGTGCGCCGCCGGGCCAAGGCGATCAATTTCGGCATCATCTATGGCATCTCGGCCTTCGGCCTGTCGAACCAGCTGTCGATCCCGCGCGAGGAGGCCAGCGCCTATATCAACACCTATTTCGAACGCTTCCCCGGCATCCGCGACTATATGGACAAGACCAAGGCCCTGGTGCGCGAGCAGGCCTATGTCACAACCATCTTCGGCCGGCGGGTGAACATCCCCGACATCCGGGGCGTCACGCCGGCGCATCGCCAATTCGCCGAGCGAGCGGCGATCAATGCGCCGATCCAGGGCGCGGCGGCCGATATCATTCGTCGGGCGATGATCCGCATGCCGGGCGCGCTCAAGGCCGAGGGCCTGAAGGCGCGCATGCTGTTGCAGGTGCATGACGAACTGATCTTCGAAGCGCCGGCTGAGGAAGCCGATGCGGTCTGCGCCCTGGCCCGCCGGGTCATGGTGGGCGCCCCCGAGCCGGCCGTCGCCCTGACCGTGCCGCTGGAGGTCGAAGCCCGCGCCGCGCCCAACTGGGACGAGGCGCACTAGGAGAGCCGGGCCCAGCCGCGTCGCCGGCGCTGGCCCCCACCGTCTTGCTTCGCAAGCCACCTCCCCCTGTCTTCGCTTCGCTCGCGGGGGAGGATAAGGAGGGGGTCATCCTCACCCCACGCGTAAGCGAGAGGGGGAGGTGGATTTGCGCATAGCGAAGCGGTGCGCAAAGACGGTGGGGGCTAGCGCCGGCGGAACGACCAAGCCCGTCCGATGCTATTAAACGCTAAGCCGCCAGGCCCAGGGTCTGCAGGATGGCGCGGACGTGCTCGACGGCCTCGGGCGTCTTGGCCAATTCGGCGCGGGTTTCCGGCACGCGCAGCAGCTTCATCGCCTCGGCCTTGGCGCGGTCGGCGGCGGGGCCGACCGGCGCGGCTTCGCCATTGGCCAGCCGCAAGAGGGCGCTGAGTTTCTGAAACGCGGCGACATTTGAGCGGCTCAAGGTGGCCGTCAGCCGAGCGTCGGCCTCCACCTGCCCGCCGATGTCTCCAAGCTTGGCGACGATGGGGTCGACGTCCTCGGGCACGAAGCCCACCCGCCGCACCGATCGCTGGAGATTGGCCAGGGTGGCCAGCTTGGAGCCGGCCGCCTCCGGCGACTCCCGCATGGAGGTTTCGAAGCGCAAGGAGCCCACCGTGGCGGCGATCCAACGGCCGGCGTGCCGCTTATTGGCCGCGCCGGTGATGTTCTCGGCCAGCCAAAGCAATTGCTCCACCTCGACCAGAGGGCTCGCGCTCTTGTCGAGATAGGATTCGACGAAGTCGCTGCGCACCAGCATGGCGGAGCGGGTGATGAAGACCTCCTGCACCTCCTCCAGGCTCATCAGCCGGCCCGCGGAGGCGGTGAGCACCATGGCCAGCGCTCGCAGCACGGCGATCTCGCCCGCCGCGTCGGTGGGGCGCAGGCGTCTTGGCCCGGTAAGCTCTTTCAACACCCGCCGGGCGATGGCCGTGCGGGCGTGTTCGAAGTGAGGGCCGTCAAGCCAGTTGGCCAGGCGCGCGGCCGCGTTGTGCAAAGGCGGCATCACCTTGGCCACGGCCGGCTCGATGCCAGCCAGCGCCTCGGCCGTCTCGGCCGCCGCCAGCCGCGTCATCGCCGCCAGCGACCCGCCCAGATCCAGATCGGGACCCAGCAGTTCGCCCATGCCCGACGGAACGCACAGCACCTCGGCCAGCGGCAGTTCGATGACCTGGAGCGCAAGACCGCGGGCGGGAGTCGAACGGGGCGCGGCGTCGGCAAGGTCCAGCAGGAGGTCGACCTTCTGACTCCAGCTTGCGCCGCCGGCGATGGCCCGAGCGACGCCGACCCCCAGGATATATTGACACTCCGCCTCCGTGACCGCCTTCTCGGCGGCGGCGGCGAAGGTTTGCGGCGTCACCTCTGGAAAAGCGCCGCGCCGCGCATCCTTCAGCACGCGCTCGATCGACGCCTGCACCAGACGCTGAAAGGCGCGAATGATCTCATGCACCGAGGTCCCGCGCGACTGCGCCTCGGGAATGGCGATCTTCTGAATGGCGTGCTGCAGGTCCATGCCCGCGGCTTCGAGCTTCTCGATCAGGTCGGGACGGTGCAGAAGCTCGAACGGCGTGACCTTGTGCCTCGTCAGCCAGGATTCCAGCAGCCGGCCGATACGGTCGCGGGCATGGCCGGTGTAGAGATCCTGAGGCGAGACGCACAGCGGCTCGAACTCCTCTTGCACCTTGCGCTGTTTGACCTTGTCGGGCTCACCCTTGTCGAAGATGGTGATGGTCTTGAACTCACGGGTATCCGGGTCGAGGGTTTCCTTGGTCACCCGCACGGACACCGCCCGCTTCGTCGCAAGCGCGTCTTCGGCTTCTTCCAGGGCGCGGCTGCGGCTTTCCGTGGCCAGCTCCAGCGTCCAGGAGGAGCCGGGCTTCTTGCGGACGACGACCTCGAAGTGAACCTGTTCGCGATCCATGCGACCCCCCACATACTAGGCGTCAACCTCGCTCATTAGGCTTAAGAGGTGGTTGAGGGCGCTCGCCACAGTTTCGCCCACCATAATTGCTCCAAGAGCGCGCAATCATTAGGTATTGCTCGAGAGACGACCTGGCCGGACACCGAATGGCGAAAATCACCCTGATCGACGACGACGAAAACATCGTCGCCTCTATTTCCCTGGCGCTGGAAAGCCTCGGCCATCGGGTCAAGGGCTACTATGACGGCGCGTCCGGGCTGGCCGCGCTTGAACAGGACCCGCCGGATCTGGCCATCCTGGACGTCAAGATGCCCCGCATGGACGGGATGGAGGTGCTGCGCCGGCTGCGCCAGACCTCGGAATTGCCGATCATCATGCTGACGTCCAAGGACGACGAGATCGACGAGATTCTCGGCTTCAACCTGGGCGCTGACGACTACATCCATAAGCCCTTCAGCCAAAGATTGCTGATCGAACGGGTCAAGGCAGTCCTGCGCCGCGCCGATCCGACCGAAAGCGACATGGCCCCCGCCCAGACCGCACAAGGGTCCAAGGCGATCAAGCGCGGCAGGCTGACTCTGGATTCCGCCCGGCACGACTGCCTGTGGGACGACCGGCCGGTGAAGCTGACCGTCACTGAGTTCCTGCTGCTGCAGTCGCTGGCGCAGCGTCCCGGTTTCGTCAAAAGCCGGGACAACCTGATGGACGCCGCCTACGACGATCAGGTCTATGTCGACGACCGCACCATCGACAGCCACATCAAGCGGATGCGCCGCAAGTTCCGGCAGGTGGATCCCGAGTTCGACGCGATCGAGACCCTTTATGGCGTCGGCTATCGATACCGCGAAGCCTGAAGCTCGCCGCAAGCTCGGCGTGGTCGGGGCGCGGCGGGAGCGACGCGCCTACGGCTGGCTGACGCCGCCCGGTTCGCGGCTGGGCCGACTGATCATCGGGCTGAACCTTCTGGGCCTGACGATCCTGATTGTCGGCGCCCTGGCGATGAACGAGCTCAGTAAGGGGCTGATCAACGCCAAGATCGATTCCCTGAAGACCCAAGGCACCTTTCTGGTGAACGTCATCGAGCAGGCGGCCACCCAGGGCGAGCCCGCCCCCGCGCTGGATCCCGACAAGGCGCGCGAGACCCTGCAGCTCCTGTTCGTCGGCGCCCGGCAGCGGGCTCGGGTCTTTGACGCCCATGGCGGCCTGATCGCCGACAGCGACGTCATCACCGACAAGGTGGACGCCACCCCGCTGCCGCCAGCCCGCAGGCCCGGCGAAGTGCAGCTGACCTGGCCACCGTTCAGCGGACATGGCGCGAACGCCGGTGTCGCCAAGGTGCAGGCCGACCTTGACCGGGAGATCGGCGAGGCGCTGCAGGGCCATCCCGTCGCGGAGCTCCGGCGCGCGCGCAACGGCGAGCGCGTGGTCTCCATCTCCCTGCCGATCCATTATGTGCAGGACGTCCTTGGCGTGCTGACTCTGGAATCCGGCGACGTCGACCAGATCATCACCGCCCAGCGCTGGGCGCTGCTGCCCTTCATCCTGATCGCGGTGGGGGTGTCGCTGACCTCCTCGGCTCTGCTCAGCCGATTCATCGCCCTGCCGGTGCTACGCCTGGCGCGGGCGGCCGATAGCGTGACCCTGGCCCAGGCCAGAGCCATCTCCCTGCCCGACATCGCCCAGCGCGACGACGAACTGGGCGATCTGGCGTCATCGCTGGAGACCATGACCTCGACGCTGTCGGAGCGGATGGACGCGATCGAGCGGTTCGCCGCCGACGTGGCGCACGAAATCCGCAACCCGCTCACCTCGATCCGCTCGGCCGTTGAGACCCTCGACCTGGTCACCGACCCCGTCTCGCGCGAGCGGCTGACCAACATTCTCAAGCATGACGTCGGCCGTCTGGATCGGCTGATCACGGACATTTCCAACGCCTCGCGCATGGACGCCGAGCTGTCTCGCGAGAGGCCGCGGCCGCTGGACCTGGAGAAGCTGCTCGGCGAGCTGGCGGGCTTCTATACCGAGACAGGTCGCCCCAGCGAGGTCCCGGTCCGCTTCCTGCCGCCGGAGAATCTGGAGCCGGCGGGCGTCATTGGCCGCGAGGGACCGCTCAGCCAAGTGTTCCGCAACCTGATCGATAACGCCCGATCCTTCTCGACCCTCGCGACCGTGGAGCACCCCGCGGTGCGGCTAAGCGTTCGGCGCGAAGGTCGCCAGGTGATCGCCACGGTGGAGGACGACGGGCCCGGCTTGCCGCCCGAGAACCTGGAGACGGTGTTCGAGCGGTTCTATACCGCCCGCCCCAAGGGCGCGGCCTTTGGCGGCCATTCAGGCCTCGGCCTGTCCATCGCCCGCCAAGTGGTCGAGGCCCATGGCGGCGCCATCCGGGCTGAAAATCGCCTCGACGCCGACGGCAAGGTGCTGGGCGCGCGGTTCGTCATCGCCCTGCCGGACGGACCGGCTTGATCCTGCATGCCGGCCTGGTCGCCCGGTTCGACGCGCCGCACTGGCGCGGCGTTTTGATCGAAGGCGCGTCGGGCGCCGGCAAAAGCGACCTTGCGCTCAGACTCCTCGAACGCGGCTGGTCGCTGGTCGCCGACGACCGCTGCCTGGTCTGGACCTGCAATGGCCGGGTCTACGGCCGCGCCGCCGACGCGCTGAAAGGGTTGATCGAGGCGCGGGGCTTGGGCGTCGAGCCCGTGTCGGTCCGCGCGTTCGCGCCCATCGCCCTGGTGGCGCGGTGCACTCCCGCCGGCGACGTCGAACGCATGCCCGAGGAGTCCCGCACCGACCTGCTCGGCAAGCCAATTCCGTTGCTGAAAATCGCCGCCTTGCAGGCCTCGGCGCCCGAGAAACTCGGTCGCGCGTTGAGTCGGCTTGGACTTGTTCACTAACCGGCGTATCAAACCGTCCGCGCCGACGGTTTTCTCACCCGGCGTGGGAGGGGTCCCTTGAGAGTCCAAGTATGATCGGCCTTGTGATCGTCACGCACGGGCGGTTGGCGCAGGAGTTTGTCTACGCCATGGAACATGTCGTCGGACCCCAGGCGCGCGTTGTCGCGGTCTGCATCGGTCCGGAAGACGACATGGAGCAGCGGCGGCGCGACATCCTGAAAGCCGTCGCCGAGGTAGACGATGGCCAGGGCGTCATTCTGCTGACCGACATGTTCGGTGGCACGCCGTCGAACCTGGCGATTTCCGTCATGGAACAGACCAAGGCCGAGGTCATCGCCGGCCTGAATCTGCCCATGCTGATCAAGCTGGCCAGCCTGCGCGGGCGCGAGGACCTGACCACCTGCGTCGCCAGCGCCCAGGAAGCCGGCCGCAAATACATCTCGGTCGCTTCCTATGTCCTGGCCGGCGAAAAGTAGGGCGCGACGTTGGCGGTTGTCCGAACGGTCGAAATCACCAACGAACGCGGCCTGCACGCCCGCGCCTCGGCCAAGTTCGTCAAATTGGCCGGCGGGTTCGACGCCGACGTCACGGTCTCCCGCGATGGCCATACGGTCGATGCGCGCTCAATCATGGGGCTCATGATGCTGGCCGCGGGGCCCGGCTCCACCATCGAGATCAGCGCCGAGGGCGTCGAAGCCGAGCCTGCCGTCAAGGCGCTCGCCGAATTGGTGATCGCCAAGTTCGACGAGGAGCGTTAGGCCCTCCTACGCGTTCCTGGAGGGCCCATGCCCCATCCTACCAAAGCCAAGCCCAGCAAAACCAACCTCGCCAAACGCAGCCGCGCCACGGTCAGGCCCGTCTTGCCTGGCCCGGCGCAGGCGGATCTTTCGCCACACCTGGCCGAGGAGCCGCGCCTGTCCGCGAGCGACAGCGCGGCCAAGGCCTTCAGGCTAATCGCCGCATCGGCCATGGCGCAGGCGAGCGCCAACGCCGCCGTGCTGGCGCGAGCCCGCCGGCCGGAGGCCCTGCACCAGATGCGGGTCGGCTTGCGCCGGCTGCGTGGCGCGATTTCGCTGTTTGAGCCGATGCTGGTCGACGACAGCCTGCCCGCGATCAAGTCCGAGCTGAAATGGATTACCGGCGAACTCGGCCCCGCGCGCGATCTCGATGTTTTTCTGAATGAAAGTTACCGGCCGCTGCTGGAGCCGCACCGGGACTGGCCGGAGCTGGCCAATCTGGGCCACGCCCTGCGCGAAGCCCGCACCCGGGCCTATGACCGAGCCCAGGCGGCCGTCACCTCGTCCCGGTTCGGCGTCCTGGCTCTTGACCTCGGCGCCTGGATCGAGGCCGGCGCCTGGACCACCGACACCGGGCCGAAGCAGACCGCCCTGCGCGCGCGCCCTATTGGCCGGCTCGCCCCCGAACTCTTGACGCAGGCGCGCAAGACAGTGGTCAAGCACGGCCGCGCGCTGAAGACGCTGGATCCCGAGGCGCGCCACAAGCTGCGCATCCGGGCCAAACGCCTGAGATACACGGCCGGCTTCTTTGGCTCACTCTACGTCGAAGACGCGCCCAAGGCCTACAAACGGTTCGGCAAGGCCAGTCACGGGGTGACCAGCGCCCTGGGCGACCAGACCGACATCGTCGCGGCCGCATCCCTGGCCGCGGAAATCGCCGCTACGGCGGCGCCGCGCGTCGCCTATACGGCCGGATTGGTCGCCGCCGAACGCCTGGGCGGTGAGAGCCAAGCGATGAAGGTCTCCCTGAAAGCGCTCAAGGCCTTCCGGAAGGCGGAGCGCTTCTGGTAGGGCGGCCGCGCCATATGCGCATATAAGGATATCTTTATATCCTGTTGCGGGCGCCGGGACGGGCGGCTATAGAACCGCCAATCCTTTTTCGCCGGAGCACCGCCCGTGGCCGACTACATCATCCGTGACATCTCCCTCGCGCTCTGGGGCCGCAAGGAGCTCGACATCGCCGAAACCGAAATGCCCGGCCTGATGGCCGTACGCGAGGAGTTCGGCAAGGACCAGGTGCTGAAGGGCGCGCGGATCGCCGGCTCCCTGCACATGACCATCCAGACCGGCGTGCTGATCGAGACCTTGCAGGCGCTGGGCGCCGATGTGCGCTGGGCCTCCTGCAACATCTTCTCGACCCAGGACCACGCCGCCGCCGCCATCGCCGAGCGCGGCACCCCGGTGTTCGCGATCAAGGGCGAGACCCTGCCGGAATATTGGGACTATGCGCACAAGATCTTCGAATGGTCGGACGGCGGCTATCCCAACCTGATCCTAGACGACGGCGGTGACGCGACCCTGCTCTGCGTGCTCGGCCCGAAGGCGGAGAAGGACCCGACCCTGCTCGACAATCCGCAAAACGAGGAAGAAGAAGCCCTCTATGCGGTGATGAAGCGCTACCTGAAGGAAAAGCCCGGCTTCTATTCCGCCATCGCCAAGGCGATCACGGGCGTTTCGGAAGAAACCACCACGGGCGTTCACCGCCTCTATCAGATGGCCCAGAAGGGCGAGCTGCCCTTCCCCGCCATCAACGTCAACGACAGTGTCACCAAGTCCAAGTTCGACAACCTCTACGGCTGCCGCGAAAGCCTGGTGGACGCGATCCGCCGCGGCACCGACGTGATGCTGGCCGGCAAGGTCGCGCTGGTCTGCGGCTACGGCGACGTGGGCAAGGGCTCCGCCGCTTCCCTGCGCCAGGGCGGCGCGCGGGTCATGGTCACCGAAGTCGATCCGATCTGCGCCCTGCAGGCGGCGATGGAAGGTTATGAGGTCGTCACCCTGGACGACATGGCCGGCCACGCCGACATCTTCGTCACCGCGACGGGCAACAAGGACGTCATCACCGTCGAGAACATGCGGGCGATGAAGCACAACGCCATCGTCTGCAACATCGGCCACTTCGACTCCGAAATTCAGATCGCCGGCCTGCGCAACTTCAAGTGGGACGAAATCAAGCCGCAGGTCCACCATGTGGAATTCCCGGACGGCAAGAAGATCATCGTCCTGTCCGAAGGCCGCCTGGTGAACCTGGGCAACGCCACGGGCCACCCGTCCTTCGTGATGAGCGCCTCCTTCACCAACCAGACCCTGGCGCAGATCGAGCTTTGGACCAACGCCAAGGCCTACGGCAAGGAAGTCTACACCCTGCCCAAGCACCTGGATGAGAAGGTCGCCATGCTGCACCTGGCCAAGCTGGGCGCGAAGCTGACCACCCTGAAGAAGGACCAGGCCGACTATATCGGCGTGCCGGTGACCGGCCCCTTCAAGCCGGACCACTACCGCTACTAGACGCAAGGTTGATGCGGCGCTCGCCAACGTGCGAGCGCCCGTCACGAAGTCGCTGCTATCCTCTGGCGCTTAGCCCGGCCGCGTGCAAAGCGTGGCGCCTTATTTGCGTCGCTGAGCTTCATGCCTCTTGCCCTGATCATGTCGAGCCATGTCGCCTCCAGTCGGGTGGGCGGCTTTGTCCAGTCGCTGGCCCTGGCGCAGCTCAAGATCGATCCGATTCTGGCGCCCACCGTGGTGTTCGGCCGTCATCCCGGCTGGGGCGCGCCCGGCGGCGCCTCCGTGCCGGTGGAAGCGTTCCAGGGCGTCCTCGACGGTGTCGAGGCCAACGGCCTGTTTGGCTTGGTCGACGTGGTGATCACCGGCTATTTCGCCAGCGCCGGACAGGTGAAGGCCGCCGCCAAGGCCATCGACACCATCCGCGCCCACCGCAGCCCGGGCGCCTATACGCCCCGGCCGCGGATCATCATCGATCCGATCATGGGCGACGCCGGCAAGGGCCTCTATGTCCTGGGCGAGGTGGCCGAGGCCATCGTTTCCGACCTTATTCCCCGCGCCGACCTGGTCACGCCCAACATCTGGGAGCTGGAGCGGATCACCGGCATGCAGATCAGGGACCCGCAAGGGGTGCGGCAGGCCGCGCGCCTGCTCGGCAAGCCGGTGCTGGTGTCTTCGGTGCCGCGCGGAAACGAGATCGGCGTCGTCTATGCCGACTCCAACGAGGCCTGGTTGGCCGCCCACCAGAAGTCGCCCAGCGCGCCGAGCGGCACCGGCGATCTGCTGGTCGCCCTCTACGCCGCCGCCCTGGTGGAGAACCAGCCCATCTCCTATGCCCTCGCCCGCGCGGTGGGCGGCGTCGCCGAGACGGTGACGGCGGCCCAGACCTGGGAGGCCTCGGAATTGCCCATCGTCGCCATGGGCCAGCGCATCCGCCAGACCACCCCGGCGGTTCGGATCGAACGGCTGGTCTGATCGCGGGATTGCCATTCGCCCTCCATCAGGAGAGGAGTTGGTCATGACCGACACCGACATCCGCGGCCTCTGCCCCGACCAATTCGCCGCCGTTCGCACGGCCTTTCAGGCCAATTTCGACGAGGGCGCCGAACAGGGCGCCCGCTTCGCCCTGGCCATCGAGGGCGAGATCGTCATCGACCTGATTGGCGGCACGCGGGACCGGGCGCGCGAGACGCCCTTCGACGAAACAACTCTGACCCCGGTCTTCTCAACCACCAAGGCCATGGCCGCGCTGATGATCGCGCGGCTGGTGGATCAGGAAAAGCTGTGGTGGGACCAGCCGGTGGCCGACGTCTGGCCGGAATTCGCCCAGGCCGGCAAGGCGGGGGTGACCGTCGAACAGGCGCTGTCCCACCAGGAGGGGCTGTGCGGTCTGGCCGGGCCGATGGAGCCGGCCGACTGGTTCGACTGGGACCTGATCTGCCGGCGGCTGGCGGAGATGACGCCGCTCTGGCCGCCGGGCAGCGCCAGCGGCTACCACCCCGTGACCTTCGGCTACATCATCGGCGAGATTTTTCGCCGGGTTGACGGCCGCACGCTGGGAACCGCCCTGCGCGAGGATATCGCCGCGCCGTTTGGCCTCGATCTCTGGATCGGCCTGCCGGATTCCGAACACGCCCGCTGCGCCGACATGCGCCGTCCGCCGGCCATGCCGGACCTGGGCGAGATGACCGAGCCCAAGCGGCTGGCCTTCATGACCCCGTGGGCCTCGCCCGGCGGCCGCAGCGGCGCGGACTGGCGGCGGGCGGAGATTCCTTCGGCCAACGGCCACGCCACCGCGCCCGCGCTCGCGCGGATGATGGCGATCCTGGCCTGCGACGGCATGCTGGATGGCAAACGCCTGCTGTCGCCGGGCCTGTCCGCCCAGGCGGCGAAACAGCGGATCGTCGGCGACGATCTGGTCATGCCCTATCGCATGGCCTGGGGCGCGGGTTTCATCCGCAACGAAGGGCTGAATCTGTACGGACCGGGCGCGGAGACCTTTGGCCATTCCGGCTGGGGCGGCAGCTGCGCCTTCGCCGACCCGGAGCGCCGGGTTTCCGGCGCCTATGTGATGAACCGGCAGTCCGCCGAGCTGATCATGGACCGCCGCTCGCGCCGGCTGATCGAGGCGGCGTACGAGGCGCTCTAGAACGGGTTGAATCAGGTACGTCGACCGCCGGCGCTGTCCCCCACCGTCTTGCTTCGCAAGCCACCTCCCCCTGTCTTCGCTCCGCTCGCGGGGGAGAATAAGGAGGAGTTCCTCCTCACCCCACGCGCAGCGAGAGGGGGAGGTGGATCGGCGCTGAAGCGCAGCGGAAGCGACGAGACGGTGGGGGCCAGCGCCGACGGAACGATTCAGCTCATACTCAGCGGCTTCTAGCCTTTCAAAGCTGGCGCGAACGCCGCCTTCCGCGACAGCCGCCAGGCGCCGATCATGAACAGCACGGCCCCGCCCCAGATGAAGACGAAGGAGGCCAGGCTGAGCGGCGTCAGCGCCTCATGGTCCTCGACGCCGACGAAAAAGCTCAGCGTCGGGCTGATGAACTGGATGAAGCCGACCATGCTGAGCGGCAGGCGACGCGCGGCCCAGGCGAACATCGCCAGCGGAAACACGGTGGCGGGGCCGGCGGTCATCATCAACAGGCTGCCGCCAAGACTGTGGCCGAACACGCCACCGCCATGCAGCAGCAGCCAGACCACATAGACGCCGCCCGGAACCACCATGAACAGGCATTCGATGAACAGGCCGGCCTGGGCGCTGGCCTGAATCTGCCGGCGGATGATCCCGTAGGAGCCGAAGCTGAAGGCCAGCACCAGGGCCACCAGCGGCACGCTGTGCAGAGCCAAGGCCTGCAGCACCACGCCGACCACGGCCAGGCCGATGGCGGCAAGGCCCAGGACGTGGATGCGCTCGCGGAAGAAGATCGCGCCCACCGCCATATTGAGCAGGGGGTTGATGTAATAGCCCAGGCTGGTCTCCAGGGTCTGGCCCCGGCTCACCGCCCAGATGAAGGTGGTCCAGTTGGTGGCGATCAGGATGCTGGAGGCCACCAGCCAGGCCATGGTCCTGGGCGAAGCCAGCACCCGCCGGACCTCCTCGCCCTGACGCGCGAGGATGATCAGGAGCAGGGCGCAGGGCAGCGCCCAAAGCGTCCGCTCGCCCAGAATCTCCCACGGCCCCGCGCCGGCATGGCCCATGACCAGAAACAGGGCGGGCATGCCGCCCCAGAAGATGTAACAGCCGACCCCCGCCGCCAGCGCCTGACGAGAACCCGCCGGCGCCGCGGCGGACAGGCTCATGCCAGGACTTTGCGCCCGATCAGGCCGCGCTGGTGCAGCAGTTCGGCGATTTGCACCGCGTTGAGCGCGGCGCCCTTACGCAGGTTGTCGGAGACCACCCACAGGTTCAGGCCATATTCCACGGTCGGGTCATTGCGGATGCGGCTGACATAGACCGCGAACTCGCCCTGAGCATCCTTGGGGGTGATGTAGCCGGTGTCTTCGCGCTTATCGACAACGATCACGCCTGGGGCGTCCCGGAGGATTTCCCGCGCCTCATCCTCGTCCATCTGCGAATGGAACTCGATGTTCACCGCCTCGGAATGGCCAACCATCACCGGGACGCGGACGCAGGTCACCGTCAGCGCGATGTCCGGGTCGAGCATCTTGTGGGTCTCGTTCCACATCTTGGTTTCTTCGTCGGTGTAGCCGTCATCGCCGAACTGGCCGATGTAGGGGATGACGTTGAACGCAATCTGCTTGGGGAACTTCTTCGGCGCGGTGGGGCCGAGCACGAAGATGCCCTTGGTCTGGTCCCACAGCTCGTCCATCCCCGCCTTGCCGGCGCCAGATACCGATTGGTAGGTCGAGACCACCACCCGCTTGATGCGGCTGATATCGTGCAGCGGCTTCAGCGCCACCACCAGCTGGATGGTGGAGCAGTTGGGGTTGGCGATGATGTTCTTGCGATTGGCGTATGAGACGTCGTCCGGGTTCACTTCCGGCACGATCAGCGGCACGTCAGGGTCCATCCGCCAGGCCGACGAATTGTCGATGACGATCGGGCCCGCCGCAGCGATCTTCGGCGCCCATTCCTTGGAGTAGGCGCCCGACACGCTCATCAGCACGATGTCGACCGTCGAAAAGTCGAACTGGGCCGCATCCTGCACGCGCAGGACTTTGTCGCCGTAGTTGGCTTCCATGCCCATGGATTTGCGCGAGGCCAACGCATGGATTTCGTCCACGGGGAAATTCAATTCCTCGAGGAGCACCAGCATTTCACGGCCCACGTTGCCCGTGGCGCCCACGACGGCGACCCGGTAACCCATCGGGTATCTCCTTCAATTTCGATCGGAGGGCGCGAAATACGCCTAACGCGCGCCCAGGGCAAGGTTTGCCGCCCATCATCCGTTTGGATTGGGGACAGGGTTGGGAAGGAGACCGGCAGGGAAACGCTAGGCCGCCGTTCCCCATCGGCATGGGCCGTCACGTGGAGGGTTCCCTTACCGGCCTCCTCCCCGCTCGCACCGGGGTGAGGGGCCTGGGCGAGTGTTCGAAAAGAAGGCGCTACTCGGTCTCGGGCGGCGGCGGCGGCGCGGGCGGTTCAGGGGGCGCCGGCGGCTTCGGCGGCTTTGGCGGCGCGGGAATGTGATCGAGCGACCGGTCCAGTTCGCGATCCAGCCGATCCAGCGCCCGGCTGACTTCGGGACCGGCGGCCCGGGCCTGCCGCAGCGCCTTCTGGACATCGGGGTCGTGGAGAATCTCCTTCACCCGCTGCACCTGCGCCGCCACCTCGACCCTGTTGTTGGCGATCAGCGTACGCTGGCGCTCGACCATGTCATGGAGCTGAGCGCGCAGTTCCTGCCCGCTCGCCCTCGCTTCGGTCCTGGCCTCATCGGCTTCGGCGCGGGCCTCGGCCTTGGCGGCGTTCGCCTCGGCGCGACCCTCGGCCCTGGCGGCGTCCGCTTCAGCGCGCGCTTCGGCGACGTCGGCGCGGGATTCATCCTGCTGACTCCTGACGATCATCGCGTGGAACTCGGGGCTGTGGGTGTAGGCCCGCGCCTTTTCGGCTTCGGCCTTGGCTTGAGTCACCTCGGCGTCCAGCTTGGCCTGGTCCGCAGGGGTGAGGTCCTTTTCGTCTTCGGCGATGACCAGATGGGTCTTGCCGTCATCCGATGTCCAACGATGCACATGGCGTTCGACCATCCGACGAGCCTTCGGCTTGGTCGGCGATGGCGGGATCGACGCGGCGACGGCTGGAAGCTGTGGCGACTGAGGCGGCGCTCCGGCGAGCGCAGGCGCCGAAGCCGCCGCCTGGGAGACTTGGGCGGCCTGGGCCATCGCCGGCTCGACATGGAAGATCAGGCCGGAGGTCACCACCGCGCCCAGAACCGGGCCGCCGACCAGGGCCGCGCGTAGCAGGCGGCCACGCACCTCGCCCATCGGCGTCTGAAGCAGCATGCGAACCCGGCGTTCCAGCTCGCCCCGGCCGAACAGGCTCTGCATGGCCAGGGCTCTGCGCGGCGCGGGCGACATGGCGTCGGCCAGGGCCACAAGGCAGGCGGCGTAGCGTTTAGCGGGCATCTGACCGGCGGCTAGTCGATCGCAAGCCGCCTCGCGGTCGGCCTGGATGTGGGATTTGATCAGGTGAACGGCCGGATGCCAGATCAGCGGCAGGGTCAGCGCCTCGCAGGCGAGGTTGATGGCATAGTCGCCGCGCACGACGTGGGCGCATTCGTGCAACAGCGCCGCCGTCATCGCTTCCTGGCCGTGACGCTCGAAATCGGCGGGCGCCAAGATGACCGGAAACCATCCGCCGACCACGGCTGGCACGGTGAGGCTGTCCGAGACCCGCACCGGCACCGCGCGCCGACCATGGGCGGTCGCCAGTCGCCGCATCGGCGCCAGCACGGCGGGGGCAAGCTCGATCGGGCGGGAACGCCGTATCAACCGGCTCGCGGCGATGAGGCCGACAGCGAGCCGAGCCAAGCCCACGACCACCGCCGCGAGGAAGGCCCATAGCAGACCCATGCCGACGACGGCGGGCAGGGTAAGCCTATCCTGCGCGGGGGTCGTGGCCGCCGCCACGACGGGCGCGGGCGTTTGCATCGCGATATCAGGAACAGCTTGGGTTGTCGGCGCGGCCGGCAAGTCGGGCGCAACCGCATAGCTCACGGCCTCGGGCAGGGCCGGCGGCGTGAAGGACGACATCAGACGTGGATCCACGGCGGGCAGCGTCACGCTCAGCGCCAAAAAGCCGATGCCCATCCAGCATCGTTCGCGCGCATCCAGCCGCGCGAACTTGAGCAGCAGGATCGCGGCGACGGCGATCAGCGGCGCCTCCCAGGCGGCGTTGAGCAGATAGCCGAGAATGAAGTCACCCATCACTTCTCCTCCTGATCCTTGGTTTCCAGCAGCTTTGCGGCACGGGCGATATCGCCGGCGTCGATCTGGCGCTCGTTGATCAGCGCCATCAGCAAGGCCTCGCCCGATCCGCCGAACATGCGGCCGACCAGATCGCTCAGCGTCGCGCCCACCGCGCCCTCCCGCGTCACCGCCGCCTGATAGCGGAAGGCGCGACCGTCCTGGACCCGGGTCACCTTCTGCTTGCTCAGCAGGATGTTCAGCATGGTCTGGATGGTGGTGTAGGCGTGCCCGGAGTTCAGCCGCGCCTGCACGTCGGCCACCGAGCCGGCGCCGCCGTCCCAGAGCACCTGCATGATTTCAAGCTCGAGCGGGGTAAGCACCTCGCCCGACCGCTTGCGCGGCGATGCGGCCATATTGAGCTCCTAATCTATTAGGAGGCTGAGCGGCCGGCGGGTCCAAGTCAACTAAGAACTTAGGAGATGACGAAAGCTTAATGTGGCGGCGCGGGTCAGGCGCGCTCGAAATCCAGAAAGACCGGGGCGCAGTCGCCCAGGCGTTTCTGCTCGTAGCGAGTAGTGATGTGGTCCGCCGGCGGGACCCGCCAGTCGCCGGCTCGCTCGGCGGTCCAGCGGAAGGCGGGGGCCTTCGTCAGGCGCTCGAGCGTCCATTCGGCGTATTCGGCCCAGTCGGTGGCGAACCGAAGTTTCCCGCCCGGTTTCAACGTTCTCGCCAGTTGGGCGAGGACATCTTCCTGGATCAGTCGGCGCTTGTGGTGGCGGGTCTTGGGCCAGGGGTCGGGGAACAGGATGAAGACCCGCGTCAGACAGGCGTCCGGCAGGTCCATCAGCAGTTGGCGTGCGTCGCCTTCGAGCAGGCGGACATTCTCAAGGCCGGCCTCGTCGATGTGTCGCAAGGCGCTGGCGACGCCGTTGAGGAAGGGCTCGGCGCCGAGCACCAGCGCGTCCGGCCGCAAACCCGCCTGCGCCGCCATATGTTCGCCGCCGCCGAAGCCGATTTCCAGCCAGACCTCGCGCGCGTCCGGCATCAGCGCCGCCGGATCGACCCGGCCTGGCGGAATGGCGATGCGCGGCAACAGGGTTTCGATCAGGGCGGCCTGGCGCGGCTTGATCGGTCGCGACTTGGTCCGGCCGTAGGAGCGCAACGCGCCGCCGGGGACGGAAGCCTCGGTCAAACCGACTTCCGTTTCCAGAACACGCCCGTGCGCGCCACATAGCGCGAAGGCAGCTCCTTGGCGCCGGCCGCTTCGTAGCCGAGCTCTTCCATGACCTGGGCCACCAGGGTTTGAGCGGTGGCGATGGCCTCGTCGCTGTGGCGATAGTCGCGTCCGAAGGCGTCGTGCAGCATCGGATCGACCCCGGCTATGGCGGGCAGTCCGTCAAGCGTCGCCTCGAGACAGGCCGAGCGGCCGGCGGACGAGGTGATGAGTTCCAGCATCTCGCGGCGAACCGGATCATCCTCGGCAAGCTGGTCGGGCTCCTGATACGGCAGACCCAGGCGTTCGATCTCGCGGGCCAACTGATTGCCGTCGGCCGTGCGGAGCATTCGCGCACGCTTCCAGATGGCGTAGCGTTCGGCTGGGGTGCGGGCGGCGAGACTTGTCCGCGTCCAGCCGCCGATGAAGCGTTCTTCCGTCATGTCACCGCATTTAACGCGCCGAGCCGCGTCGGTTAAGGCGAAAATTCTCTTGCGACTTTCCGGCGCGGCGGGGCGGCATTGTAAACGCCCCTTAACCCTCTTGGCCGATTGATGCCGGTTCAAAAGTGCAATGTGGGGCACGCATGGCCAGAGCGCCGCGCAAAACTGGATTTGAATGGGCTCTCGCCGTCGCGCGGGCCGGTTGGGAACATCCCGCCAGCGCCCGGTTTCGCGGCGGCCTGGTTGCGGCCGTGGGCGCGAGTCTGGTGGTCGCCTTCTCCACCTATGACGCCACCGATCCGAGCTGGAACGCCGCGTCCGGCGAAGCCGCGCACAACCTTCTGCGAGGGCCCGGCGCCGACGCGGCCGATATCGGTCTGCAATCGCTCGGCCTGGGCGCCTGGCTGATCGCCGTGACCATGGTCTTGGCCGGGCTGACGCGCGCCGCCGATCGACACCCGACCGTCTCGCGCTGGCGCGGCCGTATCCGGGCCTTGGCGGCCGTGGGCGGCATTCTGGCCCTGAGCGGCTTTCTGGCCGCCCCGGCGCCGCCCGCCAGCTGGCCGCTGGCCCGCGGTCTCGGCGGCTTCTGGGGCGACGCCGTGCTGCAAGGCCTCGCCCACATTCTCGCCTTCGCGCGCCTGCCCGGCTCCACGATGATCGCCGCGGTGCTGCTGGGCGTGACCGGCCTGGCGCTCCTGGCCTATGCCTCGGGCGTCCGTCGCCTGAATCTGTCGGGCGTCGGCGACTGGCTGGCCACCCATCGCCGCGAAGCGCCGGAGGCGCGAGACGCGCCCGAGCCCCAACCGGCGGCGCGGCCCCGGGTCAAACGCGCGCAACGCGAAGCGACGGCCGCCGCCATCGAACCCGTCATCGCCCAGGCCGAGGCTCGCGCGCCAGCGGTCGCGCCGCAGGTCAAGGCGCCCAAGCAGCAGGCCAAGGCCTCTGAACGCGAACAGCGGGAAAGCCAGAAGGCGTTCGATTTCGTCCAGCCGGGCGGCTTCCAGCTCCCAGAGTTGGCCATGTTGGCCAAGCCCAAGCCGCGCTCGGCCTCCTTCGACGAGGACGCCCTGCGCCAGAACGCCCGCTTGCTCGAGGCGGTGCTGGCCGAATTCGGCGTGCGCGGCCAGGTGGACCAGATCCGCCGCGGTCCGGTGGTCACCCTCTATGAGCTGGTCCCCGCGCCAGGCGTCAAATCCGCCCGCGTGGTCGCCCTGTCCGACGATATCGCCCGCTCCATGAGCGTCGCCGCCTGCCGCGTCTCTGTCGTTTCGGGCCGCAACGCCATCGGCATCGAGCTGCCGAACCCCAAGCGCGAGACCGTCTATCTGCGCGACCTGCTGTCCTCGACGGAATACGACCGCACCAGCCATGCCCTGCCCCTGGCGCTTGGCGAGACCATCGGCGGCGAGCCCTACATCACCGACCTGGCCAAGATGCCCCACCTGCTGATCGCCGGCACCACCGGCTCGGGCAAGTCGGTGGGCGTCAACGCCATGATCCTGTCGATCCTCTACCGCCTGGCCCCGCACCAGTGCCGGATGATCATGATCGACCCCAAGATGCTGGAGCTGTCGGTCTATGACGGCATCCCGCACCTGCTCACCCCCGTGGTCACCGACCCGAAGAAGGCCATCGTCGCGCTGAAATGGACCGTGCGCGAGATGGAGGACCGCTATCGCCGCATGTCCAAGATCGGCGTGCGCAACATCGCCGGCTACAACGAGCGCGCCGTCGAGGCCCAGGCCAAGGGCGAGCACTTCGTCCGGACCGTGCAGACCGGCTTCGACGACCAGGGCCGGCCGATCTATGAGGAAGAAAAGCTGCGCCCCGAGCCCATGCCCTATCTGGTGGTGGTGATCGACGAGGTCGCCGACCTGATGCTGGTGGCCGGCAAGGATATCGAAGGCGCCGTCCAACGCCTGGCGCAGATGGCGCGGGCGGCGGGCATCCATCTGATCATGGCCACCCAGCGGCCGTCGGTGGACGTCATCACCGGCACCATCAAGGCCAACTTCCCGACCCGGATCAGTTTCCAGGTCACGTCCAAGATCGACAGCCGCACCATCATGGGCGAGCAGGGCGCCGAGCAGCTGCTGGGCCAGGGCGATATGCTCTACATGGCCGGCGGCGGCCGCATCACCCGCCTGCACGGACCCTTCGTCTCCGACGGCGAGGTCGAGACGGTGGCCAAATACCTGCGCGACCAGGGCGAGCCGCAGTATCTTGAGGACGTCACCGCCGGCGGCGACGAAGACGGCGGCGAGGACGGCGGGGGCGTCGCGGGCGACGGTTCCGGCGGCGACCTCTACGACCACGCCGTGGCCGTGGTCACCCGCGACCGAAAGGCGTCCACCAGCTATATCCAGCGCCGCCTGCAGATCGGCTACAATCGCGCCGCCTCGCTGATGGAGCGGATGGAGCAGGAGGGCGTTGTCGGTCCCGCCAACCACGCCGGCAAACGCGACATCCTGGCCGGTCCACCACCGAGTTAGGGGACTTAAGGTCGCGATTTCGCCACCGGCCAGGGCCATGACCGGCGCCAAACGATGAAGGATCGCGATGTGAGCCCCTCTCCAGCCGTGTCCCGCCGGACCCTGGTCGCCGCCGGCCTCGCCGCCGCCGTCGCCCGCGCCGCGCAGGCCGATACGCCGCTGTCGGCGGAGGACAAGGCGCTGGTCGACAAGGCCGCCGCCTATCTGCAAAGCCTCGGGGAGATGAAGGGACGGTTCGATCAGATCGACAGCCGGGGCGGGATCAGCCACGGCGACGTCTATCTCAAGCGACCGGGACGGGCGCGGTTCGCCTACGACCCTCCCTATGGGCTGCTGGTGATCAGCGACGGCGCCAACGTCATGGTCAGCGACCCCCGCCTGAAGAGTCAGAGCCGCTACCTGCTGTCGGTGACGCCGCTGTCGATCCTGCTGGCGAAACAGGTTCGCCTCGATCGCGGGGTCGCCGTCACCCGTGTCGATCGCTTCACCGACGGCTTCGCCCTCACCGCCGTCGACGTCCATCATCGCAATCTGGGCGAAATCACCATGACCTTTGGCGACAATCCAATGGCCTTGCGGGACTGGAAGACGAAGGACGCCCAGGGCCGGATCACCGAGATCCGTCTGACGTCTTTCGAGGCGACCAGCGGCCTCGACCCCAATCTGTTCCTTATTCCGGCGCCGGCGGGTGCGCGGTGATTTCGATTGCGACATTTCCGTCACAATCAAGGGTTTGGGCGATTGGTCCTTGACTTTTGAAGGCCGCGTGGCAATTTTAGCACGCATGAGGCCTGGGATTAATTTCCCGAGCTAGTCCCGCCGCCGGACCCTAATCCCCTCCCGGTCGCGGTGTGAGAGACAACTTTAAGCCCGGTGCGGTAATGCGCGCCGGGCTTTTTCTTACGCGCCCTTTTTCTTTGACGCGCGGGCCCGGCCCGCGCCACTAGGACGGCATGAAGCTCACCACCTGGAACATCAATTCGGTCCGCATCCGCACGGAGCAGGTCGCCAAGTTCGTCGCCGAGCAGAAGCCCGACGTGCTCTGCCTGCAGGAGATCAAATGCCAGACGGGCGAGTTTCCGCGCGAGGCGTTCGAGGCGATGGGTCTGCCCCACCTGGCGATCGCAGGACAGAAGGGCTGGCACGGGGTGGCGATCGCCTCGCGCCTGCCGCTGGAGCCGGCTGCGCCTATCGACGCCTGCCGCGAGGGACACGCGCGATGCGTTGCGGTGAAGGTCAGCGGCATCGAGGTGCAGAACTTCTACATCCCGGCCGGCGGCGACCTGCCTGATCGGGCGCTGAACGCCAAATTCGACCACAAGCTGGACTTCTATGAGCGCCTGACCGAGCTCGCCCATGCCCGCGATCCCAAGACGCCCATGGTCATGGTCGGCGACCTTAACGTGGCGCCGAGCGAATACGACGTCTGGAACCATCGCTACATGCTGAAGGTGGTCAGCCATACGCCGATCGAGACCGAAGCGATGGAACGCCTGAAGACCGCCGGCGGCTTCACCGACCTGGTGCGCGAGGCCCACGGCGAGACGGAGAGGCTGGCGTCCTGGTGGAGCTATCGGGCCGCCGATTTCCGGCAATCGAACCGCGGCCTGCGGCTGGACCATATCTGGGTCACGCCGGGCCTGCGCGAGGCGGCCTTCGTGAACGGAAAGGCCGAGGCTGTGATCCATGACCATGTGCGCGGCTGGGACCAGCCCAGCGACCACGCCCCGGTAACGGCGGGGCTGGCGATCTAAGAGCGGTCACCAAACAACATCTTCTCGACTTCACTTTGCCTATTACAATTTCGTCCGCATCCATAAGACCCTGCGCGTGAGCCCGGCTATGGCCGCTGGCGTGACGGGCAAGCTGTGGAGCACGGCCGATCTTGTCGCGGTGCTCGAAGCGACCGAGGAAGCCCCAAAGATGCGCGGCCCTTACTAGAAGTCGGTTGCAGGCTAAGGTGGTCCAGGAATCAGCGGGAGGGATCACCTTGAGAATGTCTGCACTCGCGGCCTTCGCGGCGGCGGTCGTGCTTGCGAATCAGGCGAGCGCTCAGCCGGTCGCGCTCAGCTCCACCAAGACGAACGACCTGGCCCGCGAGTGTTCCCAAAGCGTGGATATACTTAGCGGCGACTTCTGCACGGGTTACATTCTAGGTGTCTTCGACACGCTGGCGATCAATAATCAAGTTTGCGGAGCACCGGACGATCTGGCGGAGCGGGTGTTGGCCGTTGGCCGCAACTACGTTCGGGACCATCCTGAGGATTGGGACAAGGCGCCCACGTTTGTGCTCGGGAAAGCGTTCCGGAATGCGTTTCCATGTGGGCGCTCTCAGCGGCGCTAAATTTCAAACTGCCCCGCTACCCAAACACACCCTCGCCGGTGACGGGGTGCGTTGGCCTAGTCGCATCGGGCGCGCAGGCGGGCCGATCAGCGGGCCGGTGTATCGGCGGCCTAAGGCTGAGGTCTCAGCGGGTTGCCTATTTATCGGCGCCTTGCACCAAGGCCCGAATAGCGGGCGACGAGACTGGTCAATCGTAGAGGTCGGCCCAGTCGGGGTCAGCCGGTTCGGTTAGATCGACCCCAGGCGTGACTCGGACTGTTCCGGCCAGCGCGGCGAATGCGGGATGCTGTCGAAACGAGCGGCGGGCCGCCCGTCGAAACACAACGGTTTCGCCGGCCAGATCGAGGCCATCGGTCTTGTAGCCGGCGCTGAGCCAGGCCTGGGCGTTGACGTGGCCGGTAGGATTGTTGCTCCACCACGCTTCGTGTCGGCGGGCCGAAGGCGGAAGCGACGCGCCAATGATCGCCTCGATCTCCCGGAAAAAGACAGGGAGCGCGTCTCGAAGGCCTCGGCGCGAAGGAAGTGTGTCAGGGGCTCGTACTTCATAGAACCTCCTTTCCTCTGGATCGGGACTTACTGCCGCCTGAGCCTCAAGGCGCCAGCCGATACCCGCCAGTCTCGGTGAGCAGCAGCTTGGCGCCGCCGGCGTCGCGCTCGATCTTTTGGCGCAGGCGATAGACGTGGGTTTCCAAGGTGTGGGTGGTGACCCCGGCGTTATAGCCCCAGACCTCGGCCAGCAGCTCCTCTCGCGACACCGGCTTTTCGCCGGCGCGATAGAGGTATTTCAGAATGTTGGTTTCCTTCTCCGTCAGCCGGATCTTGTGCTGGCGGTCATCGACCAGGATCTTGGCCGCGGGGCGGAATTCATAGGGTCCGATACGGAACACCGCGTCCTCGGACTGTTCGTGGCTGCGCAGCTGGGCGCGGATGCGCGCGAGCAATACCGCAAACCGGAAGGGCTTGGTCACATAGTCGTTGGCCCCGGCGTCGAGGCCGCGAATGGTGTCGGCGTCCTCGCTGGCCGCGGTCAGCATGATGATCGGTGAGGAGACGCCGGCGGCGCGGACCTGGCGACAGACCTCGCGCCCGTCGAAATCCGGAAGATCGACATCCAGCAGGATCAGGTCCGCCTTCAGCGCCCGCGCCTTGGCGACGCCCTCCGCGCCGTTAGACGCCTGCTCGACGGCGAAGGCTTCATGGACATCGAGCTGCTCGGCCAGGGCCTCACGCAGTTCGGCGTCGTCGTCGACGATGAGAATGGTCTTACGTTGCGCCATGACCCAAGCATGCACCGCGCCGACGCGCGGCGTAAAGCGCTCAACGGATTATGCGGCCGACGGTTGCGCGTAATGGCGGCCGCCGAACAGGGCCGACCCGACGCGAACGGAGGTGGCGCCGAAGCGGATCGCCGTCTCGAAGTCGGCGCTCATGCCCATGGACAGCCTGGCCAGGCCATTGCGTTGAGCGATCTTGGCCAGGAGGGCGAAATGCATCGCCGCCGGCTCTTCCGCGGGCGGCACACACATCAGGCCTTCGATCTCCAGGCCGAATTCGCGGGTCGCCGCCGCGATGAAGGCGTCCGCATCCCCCGGCGCGACGCCGGCCTTCTGCGGCTCCTCGCCGGTATTCACCTGGATGTAGAGCCGAGGCGCGCGGCCGGCCTGCTGGATCTCATCCGCCAGCGCCCGCGCCAATCTGGGCCGGTCAACCGTCTCGATCACATCGAAGAGGGCGACGGCGTCGCGGGCCTTGTTGGTCTGCAACGGCCCGATCAGGTGCAGGCGAAGACCCTCGCGGCGATCGGTCCAGCGGCTCTGCGCCTCCTGCACGCGGTTCTCGCCGAACACGCGCTGGCCGGCGGCCAGGACCGGCTCGACCGCCTCCCAGGGCTGCTGCTTGGAAACCGCGACCAGTTCGATTTGCGCCGGATCGCGCCCGGCGGCCTTGGCGGCGGCGGCCATGCGGCGGAGAATGCCGGCGAGCGGGCTCAAGGATTCGGCGGCGGGCGTTGGCGGGTGGGCGAGCATTGATCTCACTGGAAAGCACCGCCCGGAAACTAGGGTCCCGCGCGCCGCGTACAAGGCGGGGCAAGGAAATTCCTTGGCTTTGGTTCTTCACCGACCCGGATCGCACCCCCGATCCGCTGGTTGTGATCAGGCGCCTGCCTAAAGGCGCGGCGGTGATCTATCGCGCATTTGGCGACCCTGGCGCCGATGACGTGGCCAAGCGGCTGCGAACTGTCACGCGTGCGCGGGGGATCCGACTGCTGATCGGCGCGGACGACGGCCTGGCCGTGCGGGTAGGAGCCGACGGCGTTCATCTGCCGGAACGCATGGCCCACCGCGTCCTGAGACTAAAGCTGCGTCAGCCGGGATGGCTGATCAGCGTCGCTGCTCACAGCCGCACCGCCGTTTGCCGAGGGCAGAGCGCCGACGCCATCGTGCTCTCGGCGGTTTTCCCAAGTCGCAGCCCGTCAGCGGGTCAGGCTCTCGGTCCGATTCGCTTCGCCCAGCTTGTCCGCACCAGCCGCGCCCCGGTCATCGCGCTAGGCGGCGTAAATAAGCAAAACGCGCCTCGGCTGATCAGCACGGGCGCGGCGGGCCTTGCGGCGATCGATGGCCTCACTGGCCCCGATTAGAATTTGAAGGTGGTTTCCAGCCGCACGCGCGGGGTCTGGGTGGTCGGCAGGCTGGTCCGGTCCGGCTGGGTCGGCTGATCGGCCAGGGCCACCGCGCCGCCGACCCGGAGGGACGGCGTCAGCTTGAAGAAGGCGCCGGCCTGGATGTCGCGCAGCTGCATTTCGCGGCCGACCGGCTCGTTCACGTCCAGATGCAGGCCCCAGCGCTTCTGGTCGAACTGCAACGACTTGTGGGTCGGTTGCGGGCCCCAACGGCTTTGATCGGGCGTGGAATGCGGGGCGAAGATGTCGCCTTGCTGCGGCGCGACAAGCTGCAGCGATTGTTCGGCGCGCGCGGAAACCGCCGTGGCCAACACGGCAAGCGCCCCAATCGCGGCGGCATATGTGCGCGCCTTCGCCATCTACTGCAGCCCAATCCCCCAAAACCAAGAACAGCCCGCATAGGATGCAGGACATGTCTTCACGGAGCTTTAATGCCTGTGAAACGCGGGGGTCAATGTAACGTGCCCCACAATCGCAGCCCAGGCGACCTTCTGCCTCGGCCTGTGGCGTCAGGGCCACGCGATTTGCGTTGGCCGTTGTCGCACCCGTGTTATAGAGCGGCGCAAGGGGTACGGGGAAGGCGGCGCTTCGGGGCGGGCATTCGTCCGGGCCGAGGCATTCGAGCGGAGCAAGACGCGATGGTGTTGATGCGTAAGGCATCGGTGATGATGACTGTGGCCATGGGGGCTATCGCCCTTGCCGGCTGCGCGCATCACGCAAATGGACCCCAGGCCTATGTGGCCAAGGGCCATGCGGCGGCCGCTGCCCCGATCGGGGTGAATGGCTATCTGTGGCGCGCCTCCCTGGACACCCTGGCCTTCATGCCCCTGTCCTCGGCGGACCCTTACGGCGGCGTGATCATCACCGACTGGTATGTGAATCCGGAAAAGCTGGATGAGCGGTTCAAGTGCACCGTCTACATCCTGGACACCCGGCTGCGCGCCGACGGCCTGAATGTGACCGTGTTCAAGCAGGTCCGGGACGCCAGCGGCGCCTGGGTCGACGCGGCCTCGTCGGACCAGACCTCGATCGACATCGAAAACGCGATCCTTACCCGCGCGCGCCAACTGCGCCTTTCGAATGTGAACAGCTAGCGGGCTAACCATGGCCCGCTACAATCCCAAAGAGGCCGAGCCGAAATGGCGCGCCGCCTGGACGGATGCTGACGCCTTCCGCGCGGGTCCGCCTGATCCAAGCCGGCCGAAATACTATGTGCTGGAGATGTTTCCCTATCCTTCTGGGAAGCTGCACATGGGGCATGTCCGCAACTATGCGCTGGGCGATGTCGTCGCCCGGTTCAAGCGCGCGCGCGGCTTTAATGTTCTGCATCCCATGGGTTGGGACGCCTTTGGCCTGCCCGCCGAGAACGCGGCCATGGAACGGGGCGTCGACCCCAGGGCCTGGACCTACCAGAACATCGACGCCATGCGGGCCGAGCTGAAAGAGCTGGGCCTGGCGATCGACTGGTCGCGGGAATTCGCCACCTGCGACGTCGCCTACTACGGCAAGCAGCAGGCCTGGTTCGTCGACCTGTGGGCCAGGGGGCTGATCTATCGCAAGGAAGCCGTGGTCAACTGGGACCCGGTCGACATGACCGTCCTGGCCAATGAGCAGGTGATCGACGGTCGCGGCTGGCGCTCCGGCGCCGAGGTCGAGAAGCGCAAGCTGAATCAGTGGTTCCTGCGCATCACCGACTATGCCGACGACCTGATCGAAGGCCTGAAGACTCTGGATCGCTGGCCCGACAAGGTGCGGCTGATGCAGGAGAACTGGATCGGCCGATCCAAGGGCTTGCGGCTGAAGTTCGCCTTCGCTGGCGCGGCGCCCGCCGGCCTGGACGCAAGCTTGGGCGGGGGCGTGGAGGTCTACACCACCCGTCCCGATACGCTTTATGGCGCGAGCTTCCTGGCGGTCGCCGCCGATCACCCGCTGGCGACCCATGCCGCGGCGTCGGACGCCAAGGCGGCGGCCTTCGTCGAGGATTGCAGGCATGGCGCGGTGTCCGAAGCCGCGATCGAACAGGCGGAAAAGCGTGGCTATGACACCGGCCTGACCGTCCAGCATCCCTTCGCGCCGAACCAGACCCTGCCGGTCTGGATCGCCAACTTCGTGCTGATGGACTACGGCACGGGCGCCATCTTCGGCTGCCCGGCCCACGACCAGCGCGACCTTGATTTCGCTCGCAAATATGGCCTGCCCGTCACCCCGGTGGTCCTGCCAGCCGGCGCTGATCCCGCCTCGTTCGCGGTGGGCGACGAGGCCTATACGGGTCCCGGCCAAATCTACCATTCGGACTTCCTCGACGGGCTGGAGATCGAACCGGCCAAGGCCGCCGCAATCGCCCGGATCGAGGCGCAGAACCAAGGCCAGGGCGCGACAGTCTACCGTCTGCGCGACTGGGGCATTGCTCGCCAGCGCGGCTGGGGCTGCCCGGTGCCGATCATCCACTGCGAAAGGTGCGGTCCCGTCGCGGTCCCGAAAGCCGAACTGCCGGTCGCCCTGCCCGAGGATCTGGATTTCAGCCGCCCCGGCAACGCCCTGGCGCGCCATCCCACCTGGAAGCACGCCGCCTGCCCGACCTGCGGCGGCGCGGCGGAGCGGGAAACCGACACCCTCGACACCTTCGTCGACAGCTCCTGGTATTTCGCCCGGTTCACCGATCCGACCGCGGACGAGCCGATCGACAAGGCCGCCGCCGACTATTGGCTGCCGGTCGACCAATATATCGGCGGCATCGAACACGCCGTGCTGCATCTGCTCTACGCCCGCTTTGTCACCCGCGCCCTGAAGGACGACGGGCTGCTGTCGGTGGCTGAGCCGTTCGCCGGCCTGTTCACGCAGGGCATGGTCACGCACGAGACCTATCGCCGCCAGAGCGGCGACTGGGTCGAGCCGGCGCAGGTCGAAATCGAGGCCCAGGGGACGACACGGCGGGCGATCCTGATCGAAACGGGGGAGCCGGTGACGATCGGCGACTCCGAAAAGATGTCCAAGTCGAAGCGCAACACGGTGGCGCCGGTGGAGATCTTCGACGCCTATGGCGTGGACGCCGCCCGCTTCTTTGTTCTGTCCGATTCACCGCCTGAGCGGGACGTGCAGTGGACCAGCGGCGGGATTCAGGGCGCCTGGCGCCGCGTAAACCGGCTGTGGGACGAATTCGACAGCCAGCCAGCTGAACTGCCGGCGGCCGGCGGAGACGATCCTTCGGCCCTGGCGCTGACGCGGGCGACACATCGGCTGGTGAAGGCCGTGACCGGCGCCATCGAGGGCTTCCGCTTCAACACCGCCGTCGCCCGGTTCGACGAATTCCTCGCCCTGCTGCGCTCGCTGCCGGCGGAAGGCGCCTCGCCAGCCCTGCTGCAGGCGCGTGGCGTGGCCCTGTCCGCCCTGGCGCGGCTGATCGCCCCCTATGCCCCGCACCTGGCCGAAGCCTGTTGGGAGCGGATCGGCGGCGAGGGCATGGTGGTCCACGCGCCTTGGCCCGACTACGACGCCGCCCTGGCCGCTGACGACGAAATCGTGCTGCCGGTGCAGATCAACGGCAAGCGCCGGGGCGAGATTCGCGCCGCGCCCGGGACCGCCGAGGCCGATGTCGAAAAGATTGCCCTGGCGGACGCGTCGGTTCAGCGGCACCTTGAGGGCCTGACTGTTCGCAAGGTGATCGTCGTGAAGGATCGCATCATCAACATCGTCGTCGGATGAGCGCCTTGGCCCGCTCGTTCGCGACCGTGGTTGTCGCCCTTGCCGCCCTGGCCCTCAGCGCCTGCGGATTCACGCCCCTCTATGCGACGCCAGGCGTGACCCCGGGCCTGAGCCACATTCAGGTGGTCGTGCCGCATGGCCGTACGGCCTTCCTGCTGGGCGAGTCCCTGGAAGACGAGCTGGGCACCGACAAGGCGGCGGCGCCGGCCTACAAGCTGACCGTGACCGTCGCTGAACGCATCTTTCCGCGCGGCCTCAATGTGAACGGCGTGGCCGAGCGCTACGAGATGCATGTACGCGTCGACTATACGCTGGTCGCGGTCGGCGATCCCGCCAAGGTGCTGACCCACGGTCTCGACCCTGTCGAGGTGACCTATGCCGAGACCGGCCAACCCTATGCCGGCATCTCCGCGCAGCAGGACGCCCAGCAACGCGCCGCCGCCACCGCCGCCCAGCATATCCGGGTCGATCTGGCTGAATATTTCGCCAGTCACCAGAAGCCCTAAGGCCTAATCGCGTGATCCTCAGCCGCCGGCCCGATGTGGAGCGGTTCCTGAGCGCGCCGACCAAGGGCGTCCGCGCCGTACTGATCTATGGCCGCGATCGGGGCGGCGTGCACGAGCGGGCTGACACCCTGGCGAAAGCCGCGACGGAACGGCCGGACGATCCCTTCGACGTTTCACTGCTGACCGACCAGGATATGGATGGCGATGGCGGCAGGCTCGCGGACCAGCTGTCGGCGCAATCGCTGATGGGCGGCCGCCGCCTGGTGCGTCTGCGGCTGAGCACCGAGCGCGCGGCCATCGATAAGCAGGCCGCCGAGGCGCTGAAGGTCCATGCCGAGGGCGGCTTCAACCCCGAGGCCTTCTTTCTGATCGAGGCTGGCGAGCTGGGGCGGGACTCAGCCCTGCGCAAGGCCGCCGAAAAGGCCGAGGCCGCCGCGGCCATCCCCTGTTACGAGGACGAACCCGGCGATGTGGCGCGCCTGGTGCGGGAATCGTTGGCCAAGGATAAGGTCAGTCTGGCCTCGGACGCGCTGGACCTGTTCGTCGCCCGACTGCCGCGCGAACGCGGCGTGGCGCGGCAGGAGATCGAGCGGCTGGCCCTTTATCTGGGTCCAGGCTCCGGCGCGACGGCCAAGCCCGAGGATCTGGACGCCTTTTTTGGGGTTGAGCCAGAGTCTTCTCTGGCGACAGCCGCCGAGGACGCTTTCGGCGGCAAGCTGGCCGCCGCCCATGCGGGCCTCAGACGCGCAATCGCCGAGGGGGAAGCAGGCCCGGCGGCCGTTCGCGCCATCGGAACCCACCTGACGCGGCTGCGCCGCACCCTGACCCTGGCCACCAATGGCGCGGGCCTGGCCGAAGCGGCCAAGGCGTCGGGCGTGTTCTGGCGCAATGAGCGGGAATTCCTGCGCCAGGCGCGCGCCTGGACCCTGGATCACCTGGATTCGCTGCAGCCGGACGTGCTCGACGCCGACCGCGCCTGCAAACAGACCGGATCGCCCGACACCCTGATCGCGGAACGCCTGGCGCTGACGATTGCAGGCCGTGCGCGGAGATTAGGGCTCTAGGGCTTATTGGAATCAGGTGCGCCTAGTCCGCTCGCCGGCGCTGCCCCCACCGTCTCGCTACGCGAGCCACCTCCCCCTGTCTTCGCTTCGCTCGCGGGGGAGGAGGAGGTTGAACACGGTATTCCTCCTCACCCCACGCGCAGCGAGAGGGGGAGCAACCGTGATCATGCCGTGGCTGGGTTCCATGGTGTTTGGTTGGCGATCATGGCGTTGAGGGTGACCAGAAGCTTTCGCATGCAGGCGACGAGCGCGACCTTCCGGAGCTTTCCTCTGG
>Ga0302316_10000219_pt1 | contig 52386 bp, 52 predicted proteins | sample III_Palsa_N3_2_FD_200456 | JGI IMG/M metagenome (GOLD analysis project Ga0302316, IMG submission 200456) | Peat permafrost microbial communities from Stordalen Mire near Abisko, Sweden - III_Palsa_N3_2 | ecosystem: Environmental > Terrestrial > Soil > Palsa > Peat permafrost | place: Sweden...
CAGACGACCGCGACGGTCGGATTGGTCTTGTCCCGCTCGATCTGCGACAGCATCGACTTCGACACGCCCGATTGGCGCGCCAGCGCATCGAGTGACAGACCCTCGCTCTGGCGCAGGGCCGAAAGCGCTGCGCCCACGCTCGGCGGCGCTACTTTGCGGGGATCGGTCGTCTTGGCCACAGGCGTGCCCATTTGAGATGTCCAGCGCACGTTTGATAAGTTGGATGAGCGTACATTATAATGGACGAAACTCAAGGTGACTACCAATGCGCGCACAAGCGGCCTTCTATGAGCGGATCAACGAGGAGCTGGCAAGCATTCGCACGGCCGGCCTCGCCAAGGCGGAACGATTGCTCGCCACCCCACAGGGTGCGATCGTCCGAACCGTGGACGGTCGCGAGGCCATTAACCTCTGCGCCAACAATTACCTCGGACTCTCCAATCACCCGGCGATCATCGCCGGCGCGCAGGCAGCGCTGACGACACGGGGGTTCGGCTTGAGTTCCGTGCGTTTCATCTGCGGAACCCAGGACATCCACAAAGAGCTGGAAAGCCGCCTGTCCGCATTTGTCGGCACTGAAGACACCATTTTGTATTCCTCCGCGTTTGATGCCAATGGCGGCTTGTTCGAGCCATTGCTGAGCGCGGAGGATGCGGTCGTGTCGGATACGCTGAATCACGCCTCGGTGATCGATGGGATCCGGCTGTGCAAGGCGAAGCGTTATCGCTACGCCCATAACGATCTGGCTGACCTCGAGACCCAACTGCAGAAGGCCCGCGCGGAGGGCGCGCGCGACATCCTAGTGTTCACGGACGGGGTGTTCTCGATGGACGGCACCATCGCGCAGCTGGACAGGATCCGTGCGCTTGCGGACCGGTACGGCGCGCTGCTGGGCGTTGACGACAGCCATGCTTCCGGGTTCGTGGGCCGTACGGGTCGCGGCACCCCCGAGCATTGCGGGGTGTTCGGCAAGATCGACGTCATCACCGGAACGCTCGGGAAGGCGTTGGGCGGTGCCAGCGGCGGCTTCACCAGCGGTTCCCGCGATGTCATTGAACTCCTGCGCCAGCGCTCGCGTCCCTATCTGTTCAGCAACTCCGTCGCCCCGAGCGTCGTCGGTGGCTCCCTTGCGGCGCTGGAGCTCATCGCCACCTCCACCACGCTGCGCGACAAACTGGAGCGCAACGCGGCGTACTTCCGTCAGGAAATGGCCACCGCGGGCTTTGATCTGAAGCCCGGTACTCATCCGATCATTCCAATCATGGTTTACGACGCCGTCAAGGCCCAGAAGCTTGCCCAGCGCCTGCTTGAACTGGGGGTCTACGCGATCGGCTTCTTCTATCCGGTGGTACCGCACGGCCAGGCGCGTATCCGCACCCAGATATCCGCCGTCCACGAAGCGGAGCACCTGCGCACCGCAGTCAAGGTGTTCCGACAGGCCGGTCGTGAACTGGGACTTGTGAGCTGACCTGTGAAGGAGATGCAGCTGATGGGTACCAAGGTGCTCGTGCTCGGTGCCAATGGCCAGATCGGCTCGGAACTCGTCGAATCTCTGGCCGCCCGGTACGGGAGGGAATCGGTACTGGGCAGTGATCTTGCCCCGCAGGGTCGCGTACCCGGCATCCCCTATCGATCCTTGAATGTGCTGGATGCCCAGGCGCTGCGCAGCGTGGTCGAAGACCACGATATCGCACAGATCTACCTGCTGGTGGCCGCGCTGTCGGCTAAAGGCGAGAAAGATCCCCTGTGGGCGTGGGACCTGAACATGCGCTCGCTGCTCAACGTGCTGGAGGTCGCGCGGGAGTGTCATCTGCAGCGGATCTTCTGGCCGAGCTCCATTGCCGCCTTCGGTCCCTCGACCCCGGCCACCCACACCCCGCAGACGACGATCATGGATCCCGTCACGGTCTACGGCCTGAGCAAACTCGCCGGTGAACGTTGGTGCCACTGGTACCACCTCAATCACGGCCTGGACATCCGCAGCCTTCGATATCCGGGTCTGATCAGCTACCGGACCCCTCCCGGCGGGGGCACCACGGATTATGCGGTTGAGATTTTTCACGCCGCCCGGGACCAGGGTCGCTACACCTGTTTCCTGAAGGCCGACCAGGCGCTGCCGCTCATGTATATGCCGGATGCGCTGCGCGCGACCTTGCTGCTGATGGAGGCGCCTGCGGAGCAGTTGCGCCAGCACGATGCCTATAACCTCGCCGGCGTGAGCGTCACCCCGGCGCAGATTGCGGCGCGCATCCAGCATCACCTGCCGGGATTCAAAGTGGACTACGCACCGGACTACCGTCAGGCGATCGCCGCCTCCTGGCCGCAAAGCATCGATGACTCAGCGGCGCTGCGGGACTGGTCGTGGAGTGCCGAGTTTGACCTGGAATCCATGGTGGATGACATGTGGCGCCACCTCGGCACCAGCACGGGTTGATGGGAGAGGTTTTGACGGTCAGCCTTGGAAAGGGATGCCGGGTCATCGCCGCAGGCGTGGTGCTGTGCATCGTTGCCAGCTGCACGGGTTCCAGTTTCAGGGACGCGCATGATCGATGGCAGACATACGGTGGAACTCCCGCGGCTGACCGCTACTCCCGACTTTCGCAGATCAACCAGCAATCGGTAAGGAATCTGCGTCTGGCCTGGCGGTACGACATGTCGGGCACGGGTGATCCTGAGACCAATCCCATCGTTGTGGCGGGAACGCTGTACGCGTATACCCCGCAACTGCACGTCATTGCGTTGGACGCTGCGACGGGCACTCTGAAATGGCAGTTCGACCCGCGCATTCCGGCATCCGGACCGAGCCGTGGCCTCACCTATTGGACCGACGGCCGTAGCAACACACTGTTCGCCGGAGTGATGCAGCTGCTGTTCGCGCTCGACCCCAGGACTGGGCAGCCCATCGACAGCTTCGGCGATCACGGTCACATTGATCTGCGGCAGGGCCTGCGCGGGGAGGGCTCCCAGTACTTTGTTTCATTGACCTCGCCGGGGGTCCTGTACCACGACTCGATCATCGTCGGATTTCGGACATCGGAAGTGAAACCGGCGCCGCCTGGAGATATCCGGGCATTCGACGTTCACACCGGCGCGCTGCGCTGGACCTTTCGTACGATTCCGCAGGCGGGGGAGGCCGGCGCGCAGACCTGGCCTGCGGGCAGCAGAGAGTCATCCGGTTCCGCCAACGGCTGGGCCGGCTTCACGCTCGATGAGAAGCGCGGCATCCTCTACGTCCCGACCGGATCGGCCGTCGATGATTTCTACGGTGCGGACCGCCTCGGGGACGATCTGTACGCCAACACCCTGCTCGCGCTGAATGCGGGCACCGGCAAATTGCTCTGGTACCACCAGCTCGTTCACCACGATATTCAGGACCGCGACCTGCCCACGGCACCGTCGCTGCTGACCGTTCATCACAACGGTCAGCAGCGCGATGTGGTCGCGCAACCGACGAAGCATGGATATCTGTTTGTCTTTGATCGGGTCACGGGGGAACCGGTATTTCCCGTGACCGAACGACCCATTCCACAAAGCGAGGTTCCCGGAGAGCGCGCATCCCGGACTCAGCCCGAGGAGACCCTCCCCGAGCCCTACGCCCGCCAGTACCTGACCGAGGAGCTGCTGACCCAGCGCACGCCGGAAGCGCACGCCTGGGCCGTGCAGCAGCTGCGTGGAATGCGCAGTGAGGGCCCGTTCACTCCACCGGGAGTCGCACGGCCGACTGTCATATTTCCGGGGTTTGACGGGGGCGCAGAATGGGGTGGCGCCGCGGTTGATCCTGAGTCCGGAACGATCTATATCAACGCCAACGACCTCGCCTGGTCGGCACGGCTGATGCCGTCGGAGAAGTTCATGGCGCCGGGGCGGCAGGCCTATGTGAATCTGTGCTCGGCGTGCCACGGTCCGGATCGCAAGGGATCGCCGCCCGCGTTTCCTTCGCTGGTCGACATCGATCGCAGGCTATCCCGCGAGCAGCTTGTGGCGCTCATTCACACCGGGCGCGGGCGGATGCCCGCATTCGCGCAGCTTGGCGATGTGCAGCTGGATGCGCTTCTCACGTATGTCCGAACGGGGGCGGATGAGGGCGCAGGCGCTGCGAGCGCGGACAGTTCTGCGAAATTCAGCTTCACCGGCTACGATAAGTTCCTTGACCCGGACGGTTATCCCGCCGTTGCTCCGCCCTGGGGAACACTCAGCGCCATCGATTTGAATACGGGAAGGTACCGGTGGCGCATCCCGTTGGGCGAATATCCGAAATTGAAGGCGCAAGGCCTGCCGATAACCGGCACGGAAAACTATGGCGGACCGGTCGTCACCGCCGGTGGCCTGGTCTTCATCGGCGCAACCGTCTTCGATCACAAACTTCGGGCGTTCGACAGCCACACCGGCCGGCTGCTGTGGGAGACACAGCTGCCCTATGGCGGGACCGCAACGCCCGCCACCTATATGGCCGGCGGCAAGCAGTACCTCGTGATCGGGACCAACAATGCCCGCGACCGCGACGCCCCGCAGGGAGCAGCGTATGTGGCGTACAGTCTGGAGTAATGAGGGTATGGGGGCTCGATGAACGATTCGGACCTGGAACTGCGGTATGAGCATGCGTTTGACGTGCGCATCAACTTCGACAGGCGTTGGCTGTCCGACCCGCTGCCGGGCGGTGCGAAGCAGGGCTATACCTCCGTCGGGGACGGCTGCGTCGTCAGCGGCCCCCGTTTGAATGGCAAGGTGGTTGACTATAGCGGGGCGGACTGGCCCATCGTCCGCGCCGACGGCGTGGTGGAGCTCAATGCCCACTACATGATCCAGGCCGACGATGGCGCCCTGATCTATATCCGCAATCTCGGCTACGTCCACGGTCCGCTTCGCGCCCAAACCCAGAGCGTTGAGGAAACACCGGCCATCCCCGCCTATTTCCGCTGTACGCCGTACTTCCGCGCCCCCGCGGGCGTCCATGATTGGCTCAATCGAACTGTCGTCGTGGGCATTGGTAAGCGGATGCCCAGGCTTGCGCCTGAGGACCCGCCGGATCACTCGGTGTTCCGGTATTTTGCGGTGCGGTAAATCGTGGTCTGTGGTGGGGAGGAGGGGGGAAGATGGAACTGGGAATTCGCGGTCGCAAGGCGATAGTCAACGGCGGCAGCGCCGGCATGGGCAAGGAAGCAGCCTTTGCGCTCGCGCGCGAAGGCGTGGACCTGGTGCTGTCGGCACGGGGTGAAGCCCGCCTGCGGGCGACGGCCGAGGAAATCGCCGCGGCCACCGGCGTCAGCGTGACGCCGGTGGTGGCTGATCATTCCCAGAGCGAAGGCGTGGCCCGTATTCTGGCAGCCTGTGCAGCTCCGGACATCCTGGTGGCGACCTGTTCGCCACCGCCGATGACCGAGGACTACCGGTTGATCGACGATGCGCAGTGGCGGGCCAGTCTCGACACCGGCCTGCTCAGTCCTGTTCATTTCATGAACACGGTACTCGAGGGCATGGTCAAGCGTGGATGGGGCCGGATCGTCAACATCGCAACCATTGCGGCGAAGTTCCCCTTGGAGTTGCGCATCCTGTCCGGCGCGCCGCGCGCGGCGTTGATCAACTATTCGGGTGCCGTCGCTCTGCGCGTCATCGAGCACGGCGTCACCATCAACAACGTGCTTCCCGGCATGTTTCACACGGCCTTCACCGCGGAACAGTTTGCGGCGAGGGCGGCTGCCAACGGCACCACGTACGATGTCGAGGTCGCCCGTTTCACGGCCGACTACCGCATCGCCGCCCGCCGCTTCGGCGATTCACGCGATGTCGGGGCGCTGGTGGCCTGGCTGTGCAGCCAGTTTGCCGGGTACATCACCGGTCAAAGCATCGTGATCGACGGGGGCGCCACCCGCTCGACTTTCTGATGACATAAGGGGCGGATTTGGGAGATTACCGGGCCGCCGATATACTGGATGACGCCATGACGTCAACAACTACAACAACGGTGCCACAGCTGACGGACCGGGCGGGTCGGCTGCATCCGCGGCGTCTTTCCAAAATGACCGCTGCCCTGGCGGCCCTGAGCGGCGCGCTGTCGGTCCTGGTCGGGGCCCTGGCGGCGCATTTTTCACCGCACGGACTGCGCGGAATCGCCGTCTCGCTGCACCTGGCGCGGCAACCGCTGATCGTCAAGCTTGCCGCAGGTATCACCAGCGCCGCACTCATCATGGCGGCCGTATCCGGTGTGCTGCATTTTTACATCTGGTGGCAGGAACACGATCCCGACTGAAGTCGTCAGCGGGAGGACAGCCGTCGTACCGACAGGATCCTGACCGGGGGCGCCAGATCCTGGCCATGGGCCGGTGATCGCTGGATGCGCCGCACAACCTCCATACCGCTCAGCACTCGCCCAAACGCACCGAATCCCTGACCGTCGGGATTCCGCTGGCCTCCAAAATCAAGGCTGGGCTGATCCGTCACACAGATGAAGAAGTCGCTGGTGGCCGTGTCCGGACCATCCCGCGCCATTGAAATGGTACCTGCCCGATGCCGGAGTCCGGTTTGGTTGGTGCGCTCGAGCGCAATAGCCGCCGATTCCCGGGACTCGAGGCCAGGATCGATGCCGGCCTGGATGACCTCGATCCTGATGTCGCTGGTCGGCTGATTGTCCAGCGTCACGGTGCGGTGGAACGCACCGCCGTCGTACAACTTCTGATCCACATAGCGCAGGAAATTCGCGGCGGTCACCGGCGCGTGGGTTGCATCGATCGCAACGACGATAGTTCCCAAGGCGGTGACAATTTTCACCCTCGGTTCGCCTGCCGCCGCTGGCAGCCCAAACAGGCACAGGGCGGCAATGGCGATCACACCCCTAAGTCGCAGCATAAGCAGTCATTCTCCCTCACAGGCCTGAGCCTGGCAGTATGACAGCGGCAAGTTTTTGCCGGCCAACTCTTACCACCGATCGCGGGGCGCGCCCGCTGGGGGCAACGCAAAGGAGCAGCGAAAATCCCCGAATCGCGTCACACTATGCACAAAGGTGTCAGGTCATGGCTAACCCGAAGGACAATCAGGATTCGCACGCTGCCGGTTCAGGCTCGACAACGGGCGATCCGGGCAAAGCCCGCGGCCCCGGACGCCAGGAGCACCCAGGCGCTTCGCCGGATGACCGTATCGAGTCTCCGCTGCGACCGGCTGCGCCCATCCCACCCCCAGGCGTTCCCTGATTAGAGCCCGCCCTTGGTAACCGATATCGCCCTCTGGACCCCGCCCGCTCCCCCAATCCGCTACGACGGCAAGGGCGCGGATGCGGTGCGCGCGGACGTGACGGGCCACAGCGCAGGGGAAGCATTCACCGACGCTGACTACGTGCCCGTCGTCACCTATTCCAGAACAGTCGGTGGGGCCACCGCGGTAAGCCGAAGCGCTCTGGCCATCGTGTCCGGGGTGAATGAGCGCACTGCGACTCATTTCGGACGTGCACATGCCGCAATCGAGCTTTACAACTCGATTTTCAACTACCAGTACCGGCCCGCGGCGGCGCTGTCCATCTACGTCTGAAGGTCCCGGGCGGCCTGTCACCCGCCCAGATGCGGCCCTTTGTGCTGACTCACATCGTCGCCATCGCCAGCCCTTAGGCTGCTGAAAACAAGCGTCGAAAAAATCGTCAGAATGCCAAGGCCAATAAGCGCCCGGTGCACGCCGTGAATCATTCCGGCCGGACTGTCGCCGGTCGTGGGGACAAACAGCGCCGTGGTCAGACCCGCGGCGGCGACGCCGAAGCTGATCGACAGTTGCTGCATCGTGCTTGCGATGGAACTCGCCTGACTGGTTTCCTCCGGCGTGATATCCGCATACACCAGCGTGTTCATGCTCGTGTATTGCAGGGACGTGAAGGCGCCGTAAAAGAAAGCCTGCAACGCAATGATCCACACCGGAGTGGCCGTTCCGATCGTTGCAAAGAGCATCAGCAGGCCGCCAAGAATCAAGGTATTGGAAATGAGCACGCTCCGGTAGCCGACGCGCTGCAGAAGTCGCGGCATGACCGCCTTCATGCTCATGGCGGCGATTGCCTGGGGCATGATCAGCAGGCCCGACTCGATCGGGCTGAAGCCCAGACCCACCTGATACAGGAGCGGCAGCAGAAACGGCACGCCGCCAATGCCCAATCGGGTGAAGAAGCTGCCGCTCACCGAGGCGCGAAAAGTGCGGATCCGGAACAGTGCGAGGTTCAGCAGCGGAAAGGCCAGGGTACGCGCATGCAGGCCATAGCCCGCGAGCAGCAGGCCGGAAACCCCCGCCAGCCCCGCCATCTCCCAGGCACTCAGAGTGTGCTCCCCGAATATCTCCAGCACGTACGACAGTAAGGCGATTCCGGACCCGAACAGGATGAGCCCGACCACATCCAGGGGCTGTGTCTTCTCCTGCCGGTAGTCGGGCAGGTGGAAATACACCAGCACCAGTCCGGCGAGGCCGATCGGAATATTCAGGAAAAAAATGACTCGCCAGTGAAGGTAGCCGACGATCAGGCCACCGACGATGGGACCGAGCATCGGGGCCACCAGCGCCGGGATCGAGACAAAACTCATCGCGCGCAGCAGTTCTGACTTGGCAAAGGTTCTGACGAGCGTAAGGCGTCCGACCGGAACCATCATGGCTCCGCCGCACCCCTGCAGGATTCGACACGCCACGAGCAGATGCACGTTGACCGTAAGCCCACACAGAAAGGACCCCAGGGTGAACAGGCCGATCGCCGAGGCGAACACCCGACGCGTCCCGTACCGGTCCGCCATCCAGCCACTGATGGGAATGAAGACTGCAAGGCTCAGCGTGTAGCTCGCCAGTACCGCCTTCATGCCCAGGACCGCAACGTGCAGCGCGGCGGCAATCGTCGGCACGGCCGTATTCAGGATCGTCGTATCCAGCGACTCCATGAAGAAGGCGACGGCGACGAGCCACGGCAAAAAGCGCTTGGAATGCTCGTTCGGAAAGGATGAGGCGGGCGTCGCGACGCCAGTATTCGTCATGGCAGCAGTCCTACGGTTGCGCGTTCCTACAAGACCTCGGGCGCTGGTAGCGACCACCACGGGTGCCATCATGCCACAGACTCAATTGTGCTCCCGGTTGCGGCGGTCACGCCGCTGGCGCGTCCGCCCCATCGCCGTGCTGGTGATGCGTCTCAACAGCACGGCGACTTTTTGGCAGCAACTGGATGCCGCGCGGGGACCGACTTTTCCTACGGGCCGTTGCGGATCCGGGGAATATCCGGTCACCCCCATCGCACCTAGGCTAAGCAGCGTACGCAGACTCAAAAACCTAAAGCCGCCCAAGGCGCGGGGGAAAATGTGAAGATCCGGTTTGGCTATGATTTCATCTACCACAGTCCGCAGACAACCCCGATGGTATTGCTGCTGAGCTGCGCTCCCAACGAAGGGCAGCGGCTGCTCGTGAATGACCTCATTCGTACCGATCCGGTGGTTCCCCTGCAGACGTATCGGGACGTGTTCGGCAATGTGTGCACGCGCCTGGTAGCCCCGGCGGGAGCATTGCGTATTACCGCCGATGGATTGTTCGAGGATTCCGGAATCCCGGAAGCCGAAATCCTCGGTGCGCGCGAAACGCCGATCAGCGCTCTGCCTCATGAGGTGCTGATGTACACCCTGCCGAGTCGCTATTGCGAGAGCGACGTGCTGGCGCCTGACGCGCTGCAGCTGTTCGGCCATCTCAGCCCCGGGTGGTCGCGTGTCCAGGGTATCTGTGACTACGTGAATCGGCACGTGACCTTCGGCTATCAGTTCGCGCGTGCCACCAAGACTGCCCTGGAGACGTACCGCGAGCGCCAGGGGGTATGTCGGGACATGGCGCACCTGGCAATCGCCTTTTGTCGCTCGATGAGCATTCCTGCACGCTATGCGACCGGCTATCTGGGGGATATCGGCGTTCCCGCGGTCGAGGCGCCGATGGATTTCGCGGGCTGCATGGAGGTCTTTCTGGAGGGACGGTGGCATACCTTTGATCCGCGCAACAATGCGCGGCGGATCGGCCGCCTGATGATCGCCCGCGGTCGCGACGCAGCCGACGTTGCCATCAGCACGGCATTCGGCCCCTCGAGTCTGCAGCTGTTCAAGGTTTGGACCGATGAACTCTCCGAACAGCAGGCGGCCGGCATCCTGGCGCGCTTCGCCGGGCAGCCGCGCGGTGCAATCCAGGCGGCCTGAGAAGGCCCTACATCCTGAGGATCGGCTTGATCACTTCGCCACCCCTGACCGCCTGCCATGCCTGCTCCAGATCGGGAAAGGCGAATTCGGTGATCAGCCGGTCGAACGGAAATCGGCCCAGGCGCCAGTAGTTGATCAGCAGTGGAATGAACAGCTGCGGATTGGCGCTGCCGCCTAAGATGCCCTGCATTTTGCGGCCCCCCGCGAGCAGGTGGGCGACGTTCAATGTCCATTCGCCCTGCGGGCGCGTCACGATTCCCGCCGTCCCCTCATTGGCAAGACAGGCGCTCGCCAGCGTATACACCGCCGGCGCGTGGGTCGTGTTGAAGCTGTAGGTGAAACCGTCGGGTTGGATTTCGCGCAGTGCGGCGGCCGCGCCGTCATTGGACGGCACGATGTCGGTTGCACCCAGTGCTTTGGCAAGCTGCAGGCGTGCCGGCGACACGTCCACCGCGACGATGCTGGATGCGCCGGCAATGCTTGCCGCCATCACCGCGGCCAGGCCGACGCTACCCACCCCGAAGATCACCACGGATTCACCTGGCGCCACCTTCAAGGCCTCGAGCATCGCGCCGGCACCGGTGATGAGACCGCAGCCCAATGGCCCCAGCAGGTGCAGGGGAACGTCGGCCGGCACTTTGACCGCCGTGGACTCAGGGGTATTCACGTGCGTGGCAAAGGAGGACTGGCCAAAAAATGCACCGTAGATGCGCGTGCCGTCCTGACTCAACGGGGAGGACCCGTCGGCGCGCATGCCGCCGAAACTCAATTTCATGGCATCCCGGCAATACGTGGGGCGAGCGGCGCGGCAGCTGGGACACAGGCCACAGGATGCGCCACTGAGCACGACGTGGTCCCCCGCTTGCAGCCCCCGTACACCCGAGCCCACGCCCTCGACGATACCGGCGCCCTCATGACCCAGCACGATGGGCAAGGGCACCGGAACTCCCTGTCCGTGATGGCACGAGAGATCGGTATGGCAGATGCCACTGGCGACAATCCGCACCCGAACCTCATTCGGACGCGGATCATCGAGTTCCACCTCCTCGATCTGCGGCGGCGTAAGTTTGGTGCGCGACACGGCGGCGTGGATTTTCACTCTGAATCCTTTGTGGCAGGCTGGGCGCCGGACACGGCGCATTCTAAGTCATCGGAGACACGACCATGAAAATCGGCTTCATTGGACTCGGACATATGGGTTCGGGAATGGCCGCCAACCTCGTGAAGGCGGGTCATGATGTGACCGTGTACAACCGGACGCCGGGCAGGAGCCAGGCGCTGGCGGCACAGGGGGCGAAAATTGCAGACAGCATCGCCGATGCCTGCCGGGCAGAGGCCGTCATGACGATGTTGGCCGACGACGCGGCGGTAGAGAATGTGGCATTCGGGGCGCACGGCATCCTCGCCAGCCTGCCGCCGCATGCGGTGCATGTCTCCTCGAGCACGATCAGCGTCGCCTTATCGGCCACACTCACGTCACGGCACGCGGGGGCCGGCCAGCGCTTCATCGCAGCACCCGTATTCGGGCGGCCGGAGGCGGCGGCAGCGGGCCAGCTTTTTGTGATCGCCGCAGGCGCGGCGTCGGCGCTCGAATCAGTCGCGCCATTGCTTGCCGCCATCGGCCAGAAGACATTTACGGTATCCGAGGTGCCCCGACTGGCGAACCTGGTGAAGCTCAGCGGCAATTTCCTGATCGCCGCAGTGATCGAATCCCTCGGCGAGGCCGTCGCCCTCGTCGGCAAAGGTGGCATCGATGCTCATCAGTACATCGATATCCTGACCTCGACGCTGTTCAACGCGCCGGTCTACAAGACCTACGGCGCATTGATCGCGGAGCAGAAATTCGAACCCGCCGGCTTCTCCGCGGTCCTCGGACACAAGGATATCGGGCTGGTATTGTCTGCCGCGGACGACCTGCGGGTCCCAATGGCCTTTGCAAGCGTGCTTCGTGACCGATTCCTGGCGCTGCTCGCGCAAGGTGGCGATAAGCTCGACTGGTCGGCAATCGCAAGCCGCTCAGCCCCCGACGCCTAGATCTGCGATTTCGATGACATAAAAGATCGCCGGAGCGGCCCTGGGGGCAAGGCGTGCGGCACTCTCGCCGCGCAGCACCACGGCATCGCGGGGCTGCAGCTTGTGCTCGACGCCCAGATACTCAATGCCCACCAGTTCGGTGGCGATCAAGACTGTACTGGCGGCGCTGTTGTGGACTGTGACCGGAGCGCTCAGCGTGTGAGGGTCGATGCTGGAGCGGAATCGCCCGCGGCGGGTCATCACATTGAGATCCGTCACGGGCCCCGATATCAGTTCCGCATACGTCGGCAGCTCACCCGCCAGGGTGACCGGCGGACTGCTGGGCGAGAGTTCGATGGCGGCCTCGTCCGCGATCCGCAGGCCCATCACGCCCTCCAGCAGCACCAGCCGACGGTCGATGCCGGGAAAGTGGGAGAAAGGTCCGCTCGCCTGAATGGTCGCGATGCTGATCCGCCATTCGAACGTGTCGAAATCCGCTCCCGCCGGGAACACCAGGACTTCACTGGTCACACCGCCGCCATTTTTCCAGGGCATTTCGCGGCGGTCGCGGGCACGAAGAATACTCAGGTCGTTCAAAAGTCTTGCACCTTTTCGCTGTTGGTGAGGGCGGCAGCTTCGACCTGCCGCAGCAGCCGGTGCAGTAGCGCCACATCGGACGCATTCAGGCCGGTCAGAAGCTGTGACTCATACTCTCGCGCGAGGGGTATGACCTTGCAATACATAGCATAGCCGGGAGCGCTCAGGTCCAGGCGATGTGACCGGCCATCCTGGGCATTCGGTTGACGCCGCACCAGGCGTCGTCGGGTCAGCCCCTGCGCCGCACGCATCACGGTGACCTTGTCCATGAGCGTACGCCCGCACAGTGCCTGCTGAGTGAGTGCCCCCTCATCGCCCAGCACGGCCATGAGACGCCATTGGGGTATGGTCAACCCGAACTGATCCTCGTAGGCCCGGGCAATCAGGCGCGAGACCGCATTCGCGGCAACGGACAGGCGATAGGGCAGGTACTCCTGCAGCTGAAGTCGCTCGACCGGTCTATTCGGCATCGGGCTGCCACCCCCGTCGCGCCGCGACCACGCGCCCCCGGGCTTCCCCGAAACCCAGCCGGGCGCATCCCCCGCGCTCACAGGTCGCGCGCAGGATGATCTCATCGCCATCACTCAGGAATCGCCGCTGCTCCCCATTCGGCAATGTCAGCGCCTGTTTGCCACCCTGGGACAGTTCCAGAAGCGAGCCCGCTTCGGAAGGCGTCGGACCTGACTGCGTCCCGGTTCCCAAAAGATCCCCCGGGCGCAGGTTGCAGCCGTTGATGGTGTGATGGGCCACCATCTGCACGACGCTCCAATAACAATCACGGAAGTTGCTGTGCGAAAGCCGGAAAGGCGCGACCCCTGCCGCGCGCATGGTTTCGGTTTGGATGTACACCTCGAGTGCGATGTCGAGTGCACCGCAGTCCAGGAGCTGCGCTGAGTGCAGATAGGGCAGGGGCTGCGGTTCCCCCGCGGCGCGGGCCCAGGCAATCCGATAGGGCGCGAGCGCCTCCCACGTGACGACCCACGGCGAAATCGTCGTCGCGAAATTCTTGCCCAGGAACGGACCCAGCGGCTGGTACTCCCAGGCCTGCAGGTCGCGCGCAGACCAGTCGTTGAGCAGACACATGCCAAAGACATGGGATGGCGCCTGCGCCAGCGCAATGGGCGACCCCTGCTCATTGCCCGGCCCTATGAAAACCCCCAGTTCCAATTCGTAGTCGAGCCGCTCGCTCGGCCCCATGACCGGCACATCGCCGCCCGCCGGCAGCCGCTGTCCCAATGGCCGCTGAACCCGCTGGCCGGACACGCCGATGGATGAGGCGCGGCCGTGATATCCGATCGGCACCCACTTGTAGTTCGGCAACAGCGGATTGTCCGGCCGCATGAGTCTGCCGACGGCGGTCGCATGATGCTGTGACGTATAGAAATCGGTGTAGTCGCCGACCTGCGCCGGCATGGCCATCTCGGCGTCAGCCTGGCTCACCAGGCACGGCTCCAGGGCGGCCTGATGTGCGGCGCCCTGACGCAGCGCGCGGGACAGGGCGAGACGCAGGCCGGAGAGGGACTGCGCTCCCAGGCTCATCAGATCGTTCAGCGTGGGCCGTCTGGCGCAGGTCAATGCCCGCGATGCCGCGGCTCCGATCTGGGCTGAAGAAAACGCACCGCTCTCCCAGGCCGCATCCAGGTCCAGTATCTGATCGCCGATCGCGACCCCGCCGCGGTACATCTGCGAGCTGTCGCGGCGGCGAAAGATGCCAAAGGGCAGATTCTGGATGGGGAAATCCGTTCCCGCAGCGTTGGCCGAGGCGACCCAGCTGCGAAGACCCGCCTCATGCGTCTCGTTGAGCCTCATGGATTACGGCGAGCGCGCATCGAAGCGCTTCTGCAGGCCCTGCCAGCATGCCGAGTAGTCCGGCTGCAGCAACCCGGATTCGAGCGCAAAGCGGGTAGGGCGAATGCAGCGGCGGGTCTCAAACATGAAGGCCATCGTGTCGAGCACCTTTTCCGGCCGGCTGGTATCGGCGCGGCGCGCGCGCTCGAAGGTCTCGGCGTCCGGGCCATGCCCGCTCATGCAGTTGTGCAAGGATGCGCCGCCCGGCCTGAAGCCCGCGGCCTTGGCGTCGTATACGCCGTGAATCAGTCCCATGAATTCGCTGGCGATATTGCGATGAAACCAGGGCGGACGAAAGGTGTTCTCCATGGCCAGCCAGCGTGGCGGGAAAATCGCGAAATCGATGTCATCCACGCCCGGGGTGTTGGTGGCGGACTGCAGGACCAGGAAGATGGACGGATCAGGGTGGTCGAAGCTGACGGAGCCGATCGTGTTGAACCGGCGCAGATCGTATTTGTATGGCGCGCCGTTACCGCGCCACGCCACCACGTCGAAGGGCGAATGGTTCATGCGCGCCGACCAGAGTCGGCCGCCGAACTTGGCCACCAGTTCGTAATCGGTGTCGACATCCTCGTACCAGGCCGCGGGCGTCAGAAAATCCCGTTCGCACGCGAGCCCATTTGCACCGATCGGGCCCAGTTCCGGCAGGCGAAATGCCGCTCCGTAGTTCTCACATACATAGCCACGCGCCGCACCGTCCGGCAGATCCACGCGAAAACGCACCCCGCGGGGAATCACTGCGATCTCCAAAGGTGCCACCTCGACCTGCCCGAGTTCCGTCACGATCAGCAGCTGTCCTTGTTGCGGGACGATCAGCAGTTCGCCGTCCGCATCGTAGAACGCCCGCTTGAGCATGTGCCGGTTGGCGGCATAGAGGTGGATGGCCGTGCCGGACTGCTGGTCGGGCGCGCCATTGGTGCCATAGGTGATGAGACCGTCGACAAAGTCGGTGGCTGCGCTCGGGATCGGCATCGGGTCCCAGCGCAGCTGATTGGGAGAAAGCTCGGCACCGGGCACCTCAAGATTGAGCGCATGGTGCTCGACGGACGTAAACGGTGAGTGCATGACGCTCGGGCGTATGCGATAGAGCCAGGTATGCCGATTACTCGCGCGCGGCGCGGTGAAGGCGGTGCCCGACAGTTGCTCCGCATAAAGTCCATAGGGGCAGCGCTGGGGCGAATTGTGGTCGGGCAGGGCGCCGGGGAGTGCCTCGCTGCTCAGGAAGTTACCGAACCCGGCGCTGTAGCCAACCATCTAGGTCCCCTTCGCAGCGCCACTATCGAGCGACACGACGCCGCGCCGGATCTGGTCCTGTTCCAGGGACTCGAACAGCGCCTTGAAGTTTCCCTCCCCGAATCCCTCGTTGCCCTTGCGTTGAATGATCTCGAAGAAACACGGTCCGACGACATTCTGGGTGAAGATCTGCAGCAGCACGCCCTGACCCTGGGTCGGAGCCCCGTCGATCAGGATGCGCCGCTGGCGAAGCTCTTCGAGCACCTCGCCGTGTCCGGAGACCCGCGCCTCGATCCCGTCATAGTAGGTTTCGGGGGTGTCCTGGAAGTGCACGCCACGGTCGCGCATGCGATCGACCGTCGAGTAGATATCGACCGTACCCAGCGCAACGTGCTGGATACCTTCGCCCTTGTAGTCGCGCAGGAACTCCTCGATCTGCGATTTGTCGTCCTGGCTCTCGTTCAGCGGTATGCGTATCTTGCCGTCCGGGCTGGTCATGGCCTTGGAAAACAGCCCCGTGACCTTGCCTTCGATATCGAAATACCGGATCTGGCGGAAATTGAAGATCCGCTCGTAGAAATCGGCCCAGGTCTGCATGTTCCCGCGGTGAACATTGTGGGTCAGGTGATCGATATAGGTCAGTCCCGCGCTGTTCGCCGACTCACTCTCCAGCGCTCCCGGGATCGGCACGAAATCGACATCGTAGATCGCATTGGCCCCATAGCGGTCGACCAGGTAAAGATGGCTGCCGCCGATTCCCTCGATCGCCGGAATGTTCAGCTCCATGGGGCCGATCGCGCCCTTGATCTCCTTCGCACCGCGCTCCAGAGCGAGCCTGAGCGCCTGCCCCGCATCGCGGACCCGGAAGGCCATGGCGTTGATCGAGGGGCCATGGGCTCCCCGGAACTCGGCCGCCTGTCCGCGCGGCTCCATGTTCAGGATGAAGTTGATACCACCTTGCTTGTAACGCAACACGTTCTTGGAACGGTGCCGCGACACGGCGGTGAAGCCCATGGCGCAAAAAAGCTCACTCAGGGCCTGCGGATCCTGGCTGGTGAATTCGACGAATTCGAAGCCATCGGTGCCCAGAGGATTGTCGAACAAAGGTGTTGTCATACCAACCCCGCGTGGTGAAAAACGCCGGACGGCGAACCTCGCGAGATAGTGACATTTGTTACTACCTATCACAACAAGCGTCGCCGCAACGGCGACGGCGACGCTTGTGACTTAACGCGGCCGGTCCCTTGGCTATTTCCCGAGCACCGCGAGCGTGACGGCATCACCCATGGCCTTGTACCCGGCATCATTGGGGTGCAGGTGATCGCGATCGTTGTACATTTTCGCAAAAGTCAGCGGATTCGCCGGATCGGCCACTGCCGGCGCAAAGTCGATCACCCCATCAAAGACACCGCTGGTCTTGATCCAGGTGTTCAGGCTCTCACGCACGGTTTCACCGGCCGGTGAGGCGTAGGAGGCACCCTGATAGGGGGTCAACGTGGCACCGATGACCCGGATCCCGTGCTCGTGCGCACGGGCAATGATCTGCAGGTCCGCGGCCTCCAGCGCTTCGGCGCTCACCGGCTCGGGGGAGTTGGCGGTTCCCAGGCCGCGGCCGATGTCGTTGATGCCTTCCAGCAGGATGATGGCCTTGATGCCCGGCACGCTCAGCACGTCCCGGTCGAGCCGCGCAAGCGCGCTGGGACCGGCGCCATAGCGCAGCAGCCGGTTGCCGCTGATACCGGCGTTGACCACCGCCCAGTGATGCCCGGCGAGCCGCTCGGCCAGGCGGTCAGGCCAGCCGCGGAACGCATTCGCAGTCGATGCCGCCCCTTCGGTGATCGAATCGCCCAGCGTGACCACCACGCGGGTCGGTACGACCGGCTGTGATTCCACCAGGGTCACCAGTACCGGCACGCGCATGAGCCGTACTGCGGGCAGTGTGGCGGTGCCTGTGAAATCACCGGGGGTTCCGGCGGCGTACTGGAAGAGGGTGCGGGCACTGCGCAGCGCCATCGGCCCCGGCACCAGCACCGAAACATACAGCCGCTCGAGAGCTTTCGTGGGCAGGTCGATCGGGTCGCTGAGCACGGGCGCGCTGGCGGGAATCACGATCGCGGACTGACCGGCGAAGGTGACCGCATGGTCGCTCCCGGCAACGACCGTACCGTCGGCTGCCGCAATCCCCACGTGCACGGCACCCAGGGACAATGGGTCAGCGCCGTCTTCGTTCGAGAACTTGAGACGCAGACGGGTGCCATCGGCGGAGACGCGCACCAGCTGCCGTACCGTGATGTTGCGGATTTCGGCGGTCGCGAGATCCAGCGGCACGTTCCCTGGATTTTCCAGGAGGGGGGGCGGGAACATACGGGGAGCAGGCGGCGGCGGCGGTGCGACCGGAACGCCCAGCGGCGTCGCCGGCGGCGCCGGTGGTGGTCCCGGAGGGCCGGGCGGCGGCCCGGCAGGAATTCCCGTGGTGCCCGGTGGCAGGGGCGCTACCACATAACCCCAAACCCCCACCCAGCCATCATCGGCCGGCCGCGTCGCGGCGGCGGCACTGTGAACCAGCAGGCTAACGAGCACCGCCGTCGCCAGGAACTGTCCCAGAATCCTCATCCTCTTCTCCCCCTTGCACCGAAGTATCGCGTCACGCGCGATTGTTATTCTGAGTCACCCTGCCACACACCCGCGGCTGCTGATGACTTCTCAAGTATGGAAGTATAGGCCCGCGCGCCAGGGATTGCTTCCGACCGCGGCCGCCATCACAGCAAGGGCATTTGTCCGCCCAAAAACTCGCGTTCCACGTTCAAAAGTGGCAGGCGGTTCGCCAGGGACTCATAGATATGGGCGCGCTCGGCGAGCCGGGCCGCCTCTGTGGTCTCGACCCAGCTGTGGACCACCATCGTGGGCAACCGGCACTCATCGCGATGCAACTCGCGCAGCCACTCATAGAGCGGTCGCAGCTTCGGCTGGCGTATCCACCAGGGGACCTCATCCGGCATCCACAACCGTGCCGTTCGCAGGTGCTGCAGAAACCGTCGCCGGGGGGAACTGGTCTGCCCGACGTAACGCGTCAGACGCAGGTCGCGCGGATCGGCAAGCGAATAGATCGCAGTGCCCGCGGCCACCATTCGGGAGTCGTCGTACAACTCACGTTTGACGTGCTCCCGGATGCGACGTGCCAGCTGGGCTTCAATGAGCATCACTCATTGTAAACATCTCGCGCGTGGGGGCGCCCCATACAGTCCACCCACGCGCCGAACCAGCGCCCGGTAACGTTACGGGTGCTTGTGGGATTCCTTGGCGTGATCCTTGACGGTTTCCTTCGCATCGCCGTACTTGGCCTGCGTGGCGCCGGTGACCTCCTTGCCGAGGCCCTTGACCTGTTGCTCGGTGCTGCCGACGGCCTTGCCCGCCGTTTGCTGTACCTTGCCGGCGGCCTCTTTCACGCGGCCTTCGACCTGATCCTTATTGATGCCCATGTGCTCAACTCCTGTGTTGCGGATAATGCCACCTGGTCGCTCGCGGCTTGGATGGCACCGAAAGCTTGGGCTTTCTACGGCGCGGACGATGTAGGACTTCGGTGCAAAACTGCGTCCTTTGGCGGACGTCGGTGAGAGCCTGCGCCAGGGCTTCGCAGTGTCCTACAGGGGGGGTACTGCGCAGGCCAGCCTACCGCTTCGGGGTGTCCGCCGCGGGCGGGGGGGCACCCGGCTGTGCAGGAGATGCGGAAGGATCATCGGCCAACCCCACCTCCTCGATGGCCGAGAGCACCTGCAAGGCGTCGGTTTTTTCCGCAAAGGTCGCAGCCTGCGGGTCGTAGCGATTCTTGACCATCGGCAGGTCGCGCCGCAGTTCCTCGATGAGGTTGATGATCTTTGCGACTTTCTGCTCCGTCGTCAGGCTCAGCTGCAGCGCGATGTGCGTGTGCTGTTGTTCGATGCGGGTCTGGCGGTTCTGCGCGATGAGCACCACGGTCGTGCTGATCAGCGCCGCCACTGTCAGAATTCCATCCAGCAGGGGATAGGGAAATGGATCAAAGGGCAGCACGCCCAACCGTGGCGCGAGGGAATTGGCGGCGATCCAGCAGATCACGAAGCCGAGCAGCACGATCAGGTAGAGCGGGCGTCCGATATAGCGGCTGATGCGATCGACGAAGCGTTGTGCGGCCGGGCGCTGCTCCCATTCACGCTTTTGAACCTCGAGCACACTGTCGATGTTCTCATCGAGGTGTAGCGGTCGATTGCCGGCAGCGGCAGGGGATTCGACCATGAATCAACCTCATGAAGACTGGCGACGCATCGCCTCCAGCCTGAGACGATAGCGCAATGTATCGGTGCGAGAGCCGCGCGAGCGCGCTCATTCGCGTAGGACGATGGGCAAAGCAATGCGCAGCCTGCGCTGCAGCTGGTGCTTCAGGCGGCGAGACTGTGCTCGTAGTAGAGCGACTGCCGGTCATCGAGAATGGCTTGCAGTTCCTCGATCGACCGGCCCTCGGGCGTGAGCCAACGATCAATGTTTTCAGGCCGCAGATTCACGATCATGCGGTCATGTCCGGCCGCCGCCACTTCCGGGGGCGGTTCATCCGTGATGGCGGCGAATGACAGCAGCCGCTCACCGCTTTTCGGCTCCACCCACTCCGCGAACAGACAGGCGATGAACATCCTGCCGAGCGGGCGCGGTACGAAGTGCAGGACCTGGTTGCGGCCGTCCGGCGCGGTGACGTTTTCGAAGAACGAGTCGATCACCATCAAGGCGTGCGTGATGCCGAATTGGTTGCGCCAGAAGCGGGTGAGATTGTCGCGCCGGGCGTTGTAGTTGCCGGAGAGCTTGTCGTCCATGAAGGCCGCTGCGCCCGGCTGACGCAGCAGGTAGCGCGCCGGCACCAGTACTTTGCGTCCGCCCCTGACCACCACGATGGGCGCGTAGGATTTGGGAAATATCCGGTAATCATCGACGTGCGGCCGATCATCCCTCAACAGTGCGAGTTTGCCGAGTAACTGCTGCACCTTGCTGGTGGCGATCCGCTTGCTCTCGGCGGCGGCCTGGGTGTGCCGCGCGGCGAGCTTGCGCTCCGCATCCGCTAGGCGCTTGCGCTGGGCAAAGGTCTCGGTCTCGAGTTTGACCGTCTGGGCGTTGCGGTACCGATCACTCAGATCCTTGATCGCGTGCTCTGCAGGAGTCTGCGGTCGCAGGAATTCCAGATCGAAGCCGCGCGGCAGCCGCACCGCGGAGGGATCATCAATCCGCCGCTGCATCAACTCATGAAATTCCGGAAGGGACATGAGGATGCCGGTCTCGCGCAGGAAAACCTTCCAGTCCGCAATGACCATGGCCGAGTAGCACATTTCTACAATTCCATACAGAGGCCGGACCCCTAGAGTACTGGATGCGGGAGGATATCGCGCCCCGTCCTGGTGAGCTGTACAGTGTCCTGGATGTTGCCTTGCTGGTCGGGCGGCACCGGGCGCTAGGATCCGGCGCATGCCGACTCCGAAGCTCCTGGGGATCGCCGATCACCTGCCGATCGGGGATTTCATCCGCGACTGGTACATCATCAGGATACGCTGCACCTGCGGCCATGAACGCGAGCCACGGGGCGAGTTCATCCGCCGGGTGATCGGAGCACAGACGACCATTCGGGAACTGCGCCAGCGGCTGCGCTGCCACAAGTGCGGGCAACGCGGGGCGCTGATCGAGGTGTTGCAGCTGCCGCGCTAAACGGGTCTGGAGGGTATATGGATTATCAGAATCGGCATGTCGTCATCACGGGTGGCACCGGCGCGCTGGGCACAGCGGTCGTCGGCACATTGCTGGCGGCGGGCGCGGTGTGCCACGTTCCGTATCGCAGCGAGGAGGAAGCCGCGCGCTTCGTGCATCGCGACCACAAGCAGGTATCGCTGGTGCCGCTTGCGGACCTCGCCGATGAGCCGGCCGTCACGGCCTTCTACGGTGGCCTTGCCCCACTGTGGGCCTCCATCCACATCGCCGGGGGCTTTGCCTTCGCACCCATTGCCGACAGCGACAAGGCGCTGCTGAGCGCACAGCTCGAAGCGAATCTCATTTCAGCCTACCTGTGCAGCCGATCGGCCGTAGCGGCATTCAGGCGGACCGGGGCCGGCGGCCGCATCGTCAATGTTGCCGCGCGGCAGGCGCTGGAGCCCCGCCTCGGTGCCAGCCTCACCGCCTACGCGGCGGCGAAGGCGGGGCTCGCGGCCTTTACCGTGGCGCTGGCCGAAGAGGTTGCGCATGAGGGCATCCTCGTGAACGCCATCGCGCCATCGATCATGGACACTGCGGCCAACCGCAAATCGATGCCGAAGGCCGATTTCAGCGCCTGGCCGAAAGTCGAGGAGGTGGCCGCCACGATTTCATTTCTGGCGTCTGCCGGCAATATGGTCACACGCGGCGCGGTCGTGCCGGCGTACGGCAAAGTGTAGTGCGGGCATGCGTGATTTCCAGATCCTGCCGAAGGATTTACTGTCGTTCGTGAAACCGGCGGAGCCGCTCGGGGCACTCTTTTATTTCACCCTGTTCGTCGTCATTGCGCTGCTGCTGTCGCGCGGCCTGCGCACCGCCGTCCACGCGGCCGTGTCCAGGGAAACCCATGTTGATCGCACGACGGTCAACTTCCTGCAGCAGATCGGCTCGGCCCTGATCTGGGTCATCATGCTCATTCTTTACGCGCACCTGGTGCCGCAGCTGCGCGCGCTCGGCACCGCGCTGCTGGCCGGCGCGGGGGTCGCCTCCGTGGTGATCGGACTTGCCGCCCAAAGTACGCTCGGCAACCTGGTCGCGGGCATTTCAATGACCATCTATCGGCCCTTCCGTCTCGGAGACACACTGCAGGTTGCCGCTCCCACCGGGACCGAGATCGGCACGGTGGAAAACATTTCCCTGGGCTATACGACCATCCGCGTCCAGGACGGGCGCTCGGTGGTGCTTCCCAACAGCGTCGCGGCCAGCCAGACCGCCATCAACCTCAGTCCCGGGACCGGGCGCTGGCAGCAGGTGATTGCCATCCGTCTGAGCCGCGATGCGGACATCGAGGCCGCCTGCAAACTGGCACGCGAGGCGGCGGCGCAGGTCGTCGGGGAAGCGGCCGTCAACAGCTGTTTCCTGACCCGGATCGATGCCACGGAGGCACAGCTGGAACTGCGATTCCTGGCTTCCGGCGCGAACAGTCGCGAGACACAGCGCGCTGCGGTGATTCTCGCACTGGACCGGAAACTCTCCGCGGCGACCCAAAGCTCCGTGGCGCCGGGCACCCCGGTGGCACAACGCCCCACGTTCGCCTGAAGCGGCGCAAACCGCGGGCCAAGAAAAAGGCCCGCTCACTTCGCAGCGAGCGGGCCTGGTCTTTGTTGAAAGACCCGAAGCCTTGAGGCTTCAGACTTCAGGCTTCCTTCGTGCGCCAGCCCGACGCATAGTTCTTGCGGGCATCCTCACCGTAGGGTACGGCCGCGACCTGGACGCGCACTTCGGTCTGTTCGTGACGCTCGACGGTGGCTTTGGCGGTACCCTGGTCGGCTTCGCCCCAGATCAGCGTCAGTTCCTCACCGATCTGGATGTCCGGGTTGACCACGCCCAACGACAGCGCGGTGCGCTCGTTGAAGCTGTAACCGCCGAACATCGAGTACCCGACGACCTTGCCGCCCTTCTTGACAGCATCGAAGGTGGCCGAGCCGTAGTTTGAGTTCGGAAAATCGAAATACTTGTTCGACAGCTTTCCGGGAATAAAGAGCGTGGCGAGAACCTTCGCCACGTCCTCGCCGCTCCAGGCGAAGGTCACCTTGTTCTTGTGCGGCTGCTTGGAGAGCTTCTCGAGCGCCTCGCGGCCGGCGAAGTCATGGTCGAACTTCACGAACGGGCCGTAGCCCAGGTCGTACGGCGTCGTGTAGTAGTCCTCGATCTTGTCCGACACGAAGCTGCCGGAGATAGAACAGGTCGCCTCGTAGCCGTTGGCCGGGAGCCACTCACGGTACTTCTTCATGCTCTCGCCGCTGTACACGGCAGGCAGCGGGGACGGGATCCAGCCGGACTCCAGGGTGTTCGAGGAATACGCACGCGTACCGACGGCGGCGATGCCGAACTCCTGGCCTGCTTCCATGATGGTGTTGAAGACTTTATCGTAGTCCGCGTACGGACCCCAGATCTCGAGTCCCGGCGCGCCGGCCATGCCGTGCCGCAATGCCTTGACCTTCTGGCCGCCCAGGTTGATGTGGCTCCAGTTGAAGAACTTGATTTCCGGCACCACCGGGCCGCCGTTGAGCTTCTCGATTACCTTCCAGGCGTTCGGGCCCTGGATCTGGAAGCGATAGCGGCGACGGCTGACGGCCTTGCCGCGCGGTGCCGACGGCGAGCGGTCGTCACGGATGCTGTCGACCTTGAAGCTGCCGGTCTCAGCCTGGAACTGCAGCCAGTTCACAGAGGGCGCGCGGCCAACGAATACCAGCTCGTCGGTGTCCTCGTAGAACAGGATGCCGTCGCCGATGACGTAACCGTCATAGCTGATCGGGACCATCTGCTTGGCCTTGCCGACCGCGAAATTGTTGAAGCTGTTGATTGTGCAGTACGACATCAGCTTCAGGGCATCCGGACCCTTGACCGTGAACTCCGCCATGTGGTGCGTCTGGTCGAACAGCACGACGCTCTCGCGCCAGGCGCGCTGCTCGTCGCGCCAGTTGGTGTATTCGCTCGGCACGACCGGGTAGACGTAGGCACCGATCTTTGAGTTACGCAACATCTGTACCGGATTACCGGCTGCCTTCAACACACTTTCCAGGTTCTGCTGGCTCATTTCCCACCTCTTTGAAAACGTCGAAATCCTAAAGAAAAAGCTTCGCCTACACGCAATTTGTTAGGGTTTCAAACTCCTCACACGCGTTTCGCGACTCAAGCTGCATTGCCTGCCGGGCGTCGTCGTGCCGCAACGCGCCGGGGTCGCGATCTTGAGACTTGGGATCCAATGCTGTCAAGACTGAACCGGCAACAGACCTGAATATGTGTATTTCGGTATCTCGTTGACGGTTTGGGATCCAATGCGGCAGGATCGGCCCCATGGATACCCAGTTGGCGCGCGCCACAGTCAGCGTCCGGGAAATGATCCTGCGCGGACGCCTCAAGCCCGGCCAACGCCTCACGGAGATCATGCTGGCGGAGCTGCTTGGCATGTCCCGGACCCCCGTCCGGCAGGCCCTGCCGGTACTCGCCCGCGAGGGGCTGCTGGTGGAGTCCGGCGGCCGCGGCTACCTCGTGCGCACCTTTACCCGCAGCGACATCCTCGATGCCATCGACCTGCGCGGGGTCCTGGAGGGCTTTGCCGTGCGCCGCATTGCGGAGCGCGGCGCCACCCCCGTGCTGCTGCAGCAGCTGCGCTCGTGCCTGGAGGAGGGCGACGGGATCTTCCGGAAACGCCACCTGGTGGACTCCGACGAGGCCGCCTACGGGGCCATGAACAGTCGCTTTCACGCGCTGCTGCTGGCAGCGGCCCACAGCCCCATCATCGCCGGCGCACTCGCCAGCAATGACTGCATTCCCTTTGCCAGCGCCGGCGCCATTGCTTTCGACGGCACCGATCTACAGGCGATGTTCGATGCGCTGTACTTCGCTCACATGCAGCACCACGCCATCTACGATGCGCTGGAGTCCGGCCAGAGCGTGCGCGCGGAGTTCCTGATGTGTGAGCACGTCAATACCGTGAAGAGCAGCATCAACATGCTGCAGATGCAGGAAAACGCCGATGCTCCGGCCGGTGCCCTGCGACTGATCAGGAGCTGAGAAAGTCCTGCAGACTGAGCGGCGCGCGGCCCAGGAGCTCTTCGAACGCAGGCGAGCACAGGTCGAACTCGCCGGCGCGGATCGCAACGCCCAGGCCCACTGACATGGCCACGACCGGTGCCGGAAGTCCGGCCTGTTCGAGCGCGCGCTGGAATTCCTCGGGCGACACCGGCTCGTAGGCGATGCTCCTCCCAGCCGCATTGCCGAGCTCTGCGGCAATCTCGGACAGTCCATAGCACTCACGACCCACGGTAATCGGATACTCGCGATTCAGGTGCCCGTCGCTCGTGAGCACCCGCGCCAGAGCCTCGGCAATGTCCGCGCGCGCCACAAAGCCGATACGGCCCTGGCCGCCGCAGTGGCGGAGTGTGCCCGTGGTCAGCGCACTGCCGAACAGCAGTGGCACGAGATCCAGATACAGGTTGTTGCGGAAGAAGGTGTAAGGGATCCCGGATTCACGGATCAGCATTTCAGTCTGGAAGTGGCCCGGGGAGGCTGCAAAAAAGGCCTCGGCCTGGGGCTTGACCACGCTGGTGTATATAATATGTCCGACCCCGGCACCCTTGGCAGCATTGACCACGTTGCGGTGATGGAGCATCCGCTCCTCACCCAGGGCGGTGGTGGAAATGAACAGCAGCTTGTCCACACCGCTGAACGCGGCCTCGAGCAGCGCCGCGTCGGTGTAGTTGCCATAAGCCACGTCGAATCTGCTGTCGACGAGATCGCGTGCCTTGGCCAGATCACGGACGATCGGCCGGATCGTCTCCGGTTGCACTCCGGTTGCGAGCAGGAACTGCAAAGTAGCCTCGCCCAGCTTGCCCGTGCCGCCGGTGACAGCGATGGTTGTCAACCGCAGATCTCCATTTGGAACGAGCGTGATACTGCGATATGGGATCCCGTGCAGTCAAACCGGGATCCCGGTGCCACGAGGCGCTGCCTGAGCGGCACGCTCGATCGATGCGCTTCCTGTGACTGGGAGTCACAGGTTTAGCGCTCCCCGGACCATTGTGAACGACACATCAATCCGGTGCAGACGGGTGATATTCTAGAGACGTTGATTTCTCATCCGGGATCCCGCATTGGTAGCCCAGGATCCGGGTCACGAAAATTTGGAGAGTGTTGATGTCGAATCCGGCCCGTTTCTGCGCCGCGCTGCTGCTGGCAGGTGTGAGTTCGCTATGCGCGGCCGCCGGCTGGGTGCAGACTTGGGGCGTTGCGCCATTGCCCCCGTCCCAGGCCATGGGCCCGATGCCCGCGACGCCGGGTTTCGACAACCAGACCATCCGCCAGACCGTGCGCATCAGCGTTGGCGGGCAGCAGCTTCGCATTCGCTTTACCAATGAATATGGGACCAAGCCGCTGGTCATCGGTCGTGCACGGATCGCGGTGGCGGACGCACACGGCAATCCGGTATCGGGAACCGAACGTGACGTGCTCTTTTCCGGCAGTCCCACGACCACGGTTCCAGCCGGCGCACCCTACCTGAGCGATCCGATCGACCTGCCGGTCGGGGCGTTGTCTTCGTTGTCGATCAGTCTCTATCTGCCGCAGGCGACCGGTCCGTGCACCTGCCACTCCACCGGCATGCAAAGCGCGTTCGTATCTGATGCAGGGGACTTCACCGGCAAGGTGTTCACTCCTAGGCAGACCGTGCAGCTGCGGGCGTTCATCTCCGGCGTTGAAGTCCACACCAACAGCAGTGCCCGGGCCGTGGTCGTGCTCGGCGACTCGATTTCCGACGGCATCGGCTCCACGCTGGACGCCAACCATCGCTGGCCGGATCTGCTGGCCGAGAAGCTGGACCGGGGGAGTGATCCCTGGGGCGTGGTCAACATGGGGATCAGCGGCAACCAGGTGCTGAGCGATGGCGCCGGCCAGAGTGCCCTGGCGCGATTCGATCGCGACGTGCTCTCGGTACCTGGTGTCCGGACCGTGATCATTTTCGAGGGCGTGAATGATCTGGGCATTTCCTATGGTCATTTCGAGGGCCCGATGGCGGCAGTGTTCAAGGCCTCATCTTCCGGGACCCAGGCCACTCGTGACTCCATGATCGCCGGTTACAGGCAACTCATCGTCCGCGCCCATGCCCGCGGCCTCAAGGTGTTGGCGGCCACCATTACGCCGTATGACGGTGCGAGCTACTATTCACCGGAAGGCGAGGCGGTCCGGGCGGCCATCAATACCTGGATCCGCAGCTCCCATGAAGTCGACGGGGTGATCGACTTTGACGCTGCAATGCGTGACCCCGCCCAGCCTACCCGCATCAGGGACGGGTTCCATGCCGGGGACCACCTGCATGGCAGCGATGCGGGCTACGACGCGATGGCCGCGGTCATTGACCTGTCGCTGTTCAAATGAAGTCATTGGGCATGGTGTTCTGGGCCATAAGCCTGCTCGGCGCAGCGGCGGCCGTCGCGGAGTCGGGAACGACGCCGCCGGCGGGCGTGCACCCGGGCGGCAACTTCGCGCTGCTGGGCCACTGCACGAAGTGCCATAACAGTGAGGACTGGGCCGGCGGCATCGCCTTTGACACGCTGCCGACCGATGACATCGCAGCCAATGCCGAGACGTGGGAGAAGGTCGTCGGCAAGCTGCGCGGCCGGCTGATGCCGCCCCCGGGCGCCGCGCAACCGGACCCGCACGCCATCGATACCTTCGTCGGCTTCATGGAGAACTCCCTGGACCACGCGCCGACGGCGGATCCGGGCAATGTGTCCCTGCACCGATTGAACCGCACCGAGTATGGGCGCGAGATCAGGCGCATCCTGGGCCTGGACATCGATGCGTCCACGGCGCTGCCCAATGATGTCTCCAGCGAAGGCTTCGACAACATCGCGGCGGTGCTGCGCACCTCGCCGACCTTTCTCGACGAGTTCATCACCGCGGCACGCAACGTCAGCCGCCAGGCGATCGGCCGCACGACCGCCAAGCCCAGCAGCCGCGCCTATCGCGCGGGCGCCGGTCTGCAACTGGAACACCAGGACGGCCTGCCGCTGGGCACGCGCGGCGGCATGCTGGTCACCCACTATTTTCCGGCGGACGGTGAATACATATTCAACATCCGCGACTTCTATTTCGGCGGCGCCGGCTACGTGACCAAGATCGACGCGCCGCACACCGCGATCCTGACCATCGATGATGTGCGCGTCTTCGAAGGCACGGTGGGCGGCGCCACGGATCTGAAGGCGGTGGATCAGCGGCAGGCCGAAGCGGCCGATGAGCTGCAGGCGCGGTTCAATCATATCCGGGTGCGCATCAAGGGCGGTCCGCACAGGATCGGCGTTGCCTTCATCGAGCGCTCCTTCGCCGAGTCGGACTCGCCCCTGCAGCCGATTGCGGAACTGCCGGAGATGGAACGCTATCCGGCCATCCCGGGGTTTGACATCTCCGGCCCCTTCAATGTCACAGGCGTCGGGGATACCGAAAGCCGTCGCCGGATCTTCATCTGCCATCCGGCCGCGGCCGCGGAGGAGGAGCCCTGCGCACGGCGCATTCTCGCGCACCTGGCCAGCGAAGCCTTCCGTCGGCCGATTACCGACGCGGACCTCGAACCGCCCATGCATTTCTATGCAATGGGTCGCGAGGTCGGGGATTTCGACATGGGTATCGAGAGCGGACTCACCTCGATACTGTCCAGTACCAAGTTCCTGTTCCGCGCCGAACCCATTCCGGAGGACGGCAAACCCGGCGCCGTCTATCCGCTCACCGATCTGGAACTCGCCTCGCGCCTATCCTTTTTCCTCTGGAGCGAAGGCCCGGACCAGCAGCTGGTCGACGCGGCATCCGCCGGCACCCTGCATGACCCGAAGGTGCTGGATGCGCAGATTCATCGGATGCTGCTTGATCCGCGATCGCACTCGCTGATCAATAATTTCGCGTTCCAGTGGCTGAACGTCCCCAAGATCGACACCATCGAGCCCGATCCGGTGCTGTATCCGGACTTCACACCGGACCTGCGCAATGCGTTCCGCGAAGAAATGCGGTTATTTCTCGACAGCGTGTTGCGCTCGGATCGCAGTGTGCTCGAACTGCTCAGCTCGGATGAGACCTTCCTGAACGAAACGCTGGCGCGCCATTACGGCATACCGAATATCCTGGGTGACCAGTTCCGCGAGGTACACCTGACGGATCCAAACCGCTGGGGTCTGCTGGGCAAGGGCGCGGTGCTCATGACCACTTCCTATGGCAATCGCACGGCCCCGGTCCTGCGCGGCGCATGGATCCTCGACAACATCACCGGCACCCCGCCGACTTCACCGCCCCCCGGGGTGGCTGCGCTCAAGGAAACCGAGCCCGGCAAGGAGGCCGAGACGGTACGGGTGCGGCTGGAGAAGCATCGCCAGAATCCCTCGTGCAATGCCTGCCACGGCATCATGGATCCCATGGGCTTCGCGCTGGAGAACTTCGACGTGGTCGGTGGCTGGCGCGACAAGGATCGTGACGCCGGCAGCGTCATCGACTCCAGCGGGCAGCTGGCCGATGGCACCCACGTGAACAGCCCGGCACAGCTGCGCAAGGCATTGCTCGCCCGCCCGGATCAGTTCGTGCAGACCCTGACCGAGAAACTCATGACGTTTGCACTGGGCAGGGCCGTGACCTACAAGGATATGCCGACCGTACGCGCGATCGTGCGCCGGGCGGGGGGCGACCATTATCGCTTCGAAGCCATCGTTGCGGGCATCGTCGAAAGTGATGCATTTGAACGGCGTGAACTGCCTCCTGCCAAGCCCGTAGACCTTAAGCAGGCATCGCTGACCAGCCAGAACTCCCGGAGCAACCCATGACCTTCATCACCCGCAAGCATCTGACACGGCGCACGGTTCTGCGCGGCGCGGGAGTGGCGCTGGCGCTGCCACTGCTGGATGCCATGATTCCCGCCGCCACGGCGCTGGCTGATACGGCTGCCGCACCCAAACCCAGACTGGGATTCATCTACTTCCCGCATGGGGCGGTCATGGAGCGGTGGACCCCGACGACGACGGCGAAGGATTTCGAGCTGCCGTTCATCATCGACCCGCTCACGCCCTACCGCGACCAGCTGACCATCGTGAGCAATATCGGCAACAAGCCCGGCGAGAGCCGCGCCGTGCATGCGCTGGTACCGGCCACGTGGCTGTCCTGCGTTCATCCGCAGGAGACACTGTCCCCGAACATGGCTGCGACCGCCGACCAGCTTGCCGCCCAGCACATTGGTCAGGAAACACCCTATCCCTCGCTTGAAGTGGCGACCGCGCAGGGTCACGGCGTGGGCAGCGCCTGCGAGCGCGGGTTCGGGTGCACGTATTCCGGCACGCTGTCCTTCGCCACGCCCACCACACCGCTGCCGATCGAAAGCAATCCTCGCCAGCTGTTCCTGCGTCTCTTTGGTCAGGGTGACTCCCCCGAGGAGCGGCGCTACCTGAACCAGCAAACGACCAGCATTCTGGACATGATTGCCGCTGAGACCAATTCGCTGAGCCGGACGCTTGGCGCACAGGACAGGTCTGCGCTGAGCGATTACCTGCAAAGCGTGCGCGAGATCGAGCGTCGCACGCGCAATGCAGAGCAGGGGGACATCGCCAAGCTGCACCTGCCCGAAGTGCCGGGTGCCACGTCGGAGAATTTCGATGAACACCTGAACCTGATGTTCGATCTGATGGCACTGGCGTACCAGGGCAACCTGACCCGCATCCAAAGCTTCATGATCGCGGCCGAAGTGAGCGACCAGACGTACAATCACATCGGCGTGCCCGATGCCTTCCATGCACTCTCGCATCACGGCAATGATCCGGCCAAGAAGGAGCGGCTGTCGAAGATCCAGCGCTACCACACCCAGGCCTTCGCGCGCTTCGTCGGCAAGCTGGCGAGCATGCCCGATGGCGATGGCAGCATGCTCGATCACTCCCTGCTGCTGTACGGCAGCAACATGAGCAACAGCAATGCACACAACCAGTATCCGCTGCCGACGGCGCTGTTAGGCAAGGCCTGCGGTCGCGTCAAGGGGGGCCAGCACATCAACTTCGAGCAGCGCACGCCCTTGGCCAATGTGCTGCTGACCATGCTGCAGCGTACCGGCGTCGCCATCGACAAACTGGGTGACAGCACCGGTGCCATCGCACAGATCTGACAATATGACGACCTGGCGGCGGCTGGCGGTCGTGTCCGCGGCGTTGGCGGGTGCGCTTGCCGGCGCTGCGGCGATGGCAGATGCGCCCGGCGCCCCGGCCGACACGTCGGTGGTGGTGGAGCCCATCGAAAACACCGCGCCGCTGGTGATCGCGGCCCGCAACAACGATGCGGCAACCGTGCGCGCGCTGCTCGCCGCCCAGCCTGCCGCGGATGTCAATCAACGCACTGCCGATGGCACCAGCGCGCTGCATTGGGCCGTGTATCACGGCAATGCCGACCTCATCGCGAAGCTGCTTGCCGCCGGCGCGGATGCCAATGCACGCAACGATTACGGCTCGACGCCGATGTCGGAGGCCGCGATCCGCGGGGATATGAAGATTCTGGGTGCGCTGCTGGCCGCCCATGCCGATGTCGACTCCGCCAACGCCGATGGCCAGACCGCGCTCATGATCCTGTCACGGACCAGTAATGTGGCGGCCGCCGAACTGCTCATCGCGCATGGCGCGCAGGTGAACGCGCGCGAGAAGTGGCGCGATCAGACCGCCCTCATGTGGGCCGCTGCGGAACAGCAGCCCGCCATGGTGCGCCTGCTCATCCGCCACGGTGCCGAGGTGGACGGGCGCTCGCTGGTCAACAACTGGCCGCGGCAGGTCACGGCCGAGCCGCGCATGCAGGCGCGTCCGTCGGGCGGCTTTACCTCCTTGCTCTACGCGGCCCGCTCCGGCTGCCTGGAGTGCGCGCAGCTGCTGATCAAGGCGGGCGCGGACCCGAATCGGACCGACCCGGATGGCGTCAGTCCGCTGCTGGAATCGATTCTCAACTTCCACTTTGATCTTGCGGCGTTCCTGGTCAAGCACGGCGTCGATGTGGATCACTGGGACATGTGGGGTCGCGCGCCGCTCTACGCCGTCGTCGATCTCGATTCGCTCCCCGTCGGGGGACGGGCCGACCGGCCATCGCTGGATCAGACCACCAGCGTGCAGCTGATCAACACGCTGCTGGTGGCCGGCGCGAATCCGAACCTGCAGCTGAAGCTGCTGCCGCCGTATCGCTCGCTGCGTGATGATCGCGGTGCGGACTCGCTGCTGAGCGTGGGCGCAACCCCGCTGCTGCGGGCGGCCAAGGGCGGGGATCTGGCGGCCATCAGGCTGCTGCTGGCGCACGGTGCGAACGCAGAGCTGCCCACGGCCACCGGAATCACGCCCCTGCTGGCTGCGGCAGGCGTGGGGTCCTCGGGGCTCGACACCCGGGGCCGCTACAAAACCCAGGCGCAGGCCATCTCGGCTGCACAGGCGCTGCTGGATGCCGGGGTGAACATCAATGAAGCCGACCGCAGCGGCCAGACCGCCCTGCATGGTGCGGCGAGCTGGGGCTGGAACGATATGGTGAAGACCCTGGCGGACCGCCACGCGAATCTACTGGTGAGGGATGGCCGGGGCCGCACGGCGGCGGACGTGGCCATGGGCAGCGCGAGTGCTTCCGGACGGGCGGCTACCGAAGCGCATCCGGAGACGGCGGCCTTGCTGCGGCAGCTGATGGCCAACAGCACACAGCCGATCGCCCGCAACTGAGCTAAACGATGTTGACCCCGAGCTCCCGCGCACGCTGGGTCAGCCCGGGAAAGGCATTGGAGATGAAGAGGGTGGGATCACCCCAGTGCGCGTCGAAGTCATGGCTGGGCGCCGCCGCCAGCATGTCCGGCACGCTCATGCCCCTGGCAAGGAGCTGCGACAGCCGCAGTTTCAGGGTCGCGAGCATGTCGCGCTCGGCTTCGACATCGCTGCGCATCTGCACCGGCCCCTTGCCGGGGACGATGCGGGTGGCGCCGTCCGCGAGTCCGATCAGGGTCTTGGTGGCCTCAAGCAGTCCGCCGAGCCAGCCATTGGTCGAGTAATCGATGATGGGATATGACCCGACCGAGACGATATCGCCGACGACCAGCACATTCGCATTGCGGAAGAATACGTACAGATCCCCATCGGTGTGAGCCTGGGGCAGGTAGCCATAATCAATGTGCTCACCACCGAAGGCCAGCGACCCGCTGGTGTAGAAGGTCTGATTGGGGCGCGCGTCCCGGGGCAGGGGCTTGTAGACCCGGTCCTGCCATTTGCAGTCGACCTCGGTGCCGAGCCACAGTTTGGTGTTCTCATGCGCGATGATGCGCGTGCCGGCAGGTCCCAGCGTGCGGTTGGAACCGGTCTGGTCCCAGTGCCAGTGGGTGTTGAACAGCGTGTGGATCCGGCTCGCCCCGGTGTGCTCCCGGATCAGCTTCAGCACCTGCGCCGAATGCTCCGGGGAACCCCCATCAACCAGCAGCACACCTTCCGGTGACTGGAAGACCGTGACGTTGCCACCGCCACCCGTCACCACCGAGAGACCCTTTCCCAGCGGCACCAGGGCCGGCTCCGGCTCATCGGCGCGTGCGAAACGCGCCAGTGCCACACCGACCGTTGCGGCGGGAACTGTCTGCAGGAAGTGCCGTCGTTTCATGCGCGCAGAATAGCAGGCGACTGAATACCCTGCGCGGCAGGATCTACCGTCCCACGAGTCTTTGCATCTCCGGGGGATAGCGCTCGCCGGTTACTTCGACTCCGGCGAAGGCCTGACTGATTTCGGAGATGTCCGCGGCGGACAAACGGACCTGTGCGCCTTTGAGATTCTCTTCCAGCCGATGCAGTTTGGTCGTGCCGGGAATCGGGACGATCCATGGCTTCTGCGCGAGGAGCCAGGCCAGTGCGATCTGCGCGGGAGTCGCTTGTTTTTCTGCGGCGGTCCTTCCCAGCAGATCCACGACCGCCTGATTCGCACGGCGGGCCTCCGGCGAAAAGCGCGGCACGATATTGCGAAAATCCGTGCTGTCGAAAGTCGTGGTCGCGCTGATCGCGCCGGTCAGGAAGCCCTTGCCGAGGGGACTGAAGGGGACGAAGCCGATACCCAGTTCCTCGAGGGTCGGCAGGATTTCCTGCTCCGGCTCCCGCCACCACAGTGAGTACTCGCTCTGCAGTGCCGCCACGGGCTGCACTGCGTGGGCGCGCCGAATGGTGCTCGCGCCGGCTTCGGACAACCCGAAGTGCTTCACCTTGCCTTCCTTGATGAGATCGCGGACGGTACCCGCCACCTCCTCGATGGGCACGCCCGGATCCACGCGGTGCTGATAGAAGAGGTCCAGCGCATCCACCCGCAGCCGCTTCAAGGACTGCTCGGCGACCTGGCGGATGCGCACCGGGCGGCTGTCCGTGCCGCTGAACTTGCCGCTTTCCGGGTCGATTTTGAAGCCGAACTTGGTCGCGATGACCACCTTGCCGCGGTACGGTGCGAGTGCCTCGCCGACCAGTTCCTCGTTTGTGAACGGTCCATAGACCTCGGCGGTGTCGAAGAAGGTGACGCCCTGATCCACCGCCGCGCGGATGAGGGCAATTCCCTCGCCTTTTTCCACTGCAGGTCCCAGGCCGAAGCTCAGTCCCATACAGCCCAATCCAAGGGCCGATACTTCCAATCCGCTCTTACCGAGCTTGCGCATTTCCATGGGGGAACTCCTGTACCGCAGACACGCAACGAAAGGGAGCGCCCGCGGCTGCACGCTGCGGGTGTCCTTGAGGAATCGTACCGAAGCTGCAGCTTTAGTGCAGGTGCAGGTTGCCGTTGCCGAACAGGCCGACTACACCGACGATGATGAGATAGATCGCGACGATGTAATTGAGAAGACGGGGGGCGAGCAGGATCAGGATGCCGGCGATCAACGCCGCCAGGGGACCGATGCTTAGACTCATATGCATATCCATCAGGTTCTCCGTTAGGCCGAGGCAGGTGCCGGACCGCGTTTCCAGCTCGACACCATGGTAATAAGCTCCGCCGGTTCCACCGGTTTGGCGAGGTGCATCTGGTAGCCTGCCGCGATCGCCTTCATTCGATTCTCGACGCGCGCATAAGCGGTAAGGGCAATGGCGGGTGTTGCGCCGCGATCGTCGCGCAAGGCGCGTACCCGGCGTATCAGGTGATAGCCGTCCTCCACCGGCATGCCGACATCGCTGATCAGGAGATCGGGATGCTCACTGGCCAGCAGCTCATGCAGCTGCGCGGTCAGGAGTTTCTCCTCAGGCATGGCATTGAGATAGCCGTTGAGGCTGTCGACAATGATCAGCTTCGCCGGCACGCCATACCGGTCCTTGCCCTCCGCGGCCCGCCGCACCACCGCCGCAAATTCACCGGATGACAGTTCCGCAGGATCGATCTGCTGCACGGTAATCAGTTCACGCTGCATCGCATCCTCGACGGCCATGCCCAGCTTGCGCGACCGGGATCGGAACGTGCCGATATTCTCGTCAAAGACGAAGAGTGCAGTGCGTTGGCCGCGCGCGGCCGCGACGAACGCAAACTGAGTGGCAACGGTGGAATCGCCTGGGTGGTCTCTCCCAGTTCCAGCTCTGAGGGATTGAACACCGTCAGTTGGGCTTCGGTCGACAGGTTGCGCTCCGAGGGCACCAGTTCCATGATGGAGATACCGCGCAGGTCCCAGCCATGGCTGCACGCAACCTTCTCCATCTCGGCCCTGGTCTGCGAAAGGGTGATGTAGAGACAGCGCTCCCCGCGCCTGACGCCATCCAGAAGGAACTGCATGGCCAGCGTTGTCTTTCCGGTGCCAGGCACGCCGGAGATCATGCTCAGGCAGTGTTGCGGATATCCACCGCGCAGGATGTCATCCAGACCGCTGATGCCGCTGGGTATCGCTGCATCGATCTCCTCAGGCTGTTGTTCCATCACTCTCCCGGTTTTCGAGCTAGAGATCGCTTGGCCACCGTGCGGGTCCTTTGCCAATTATGCGGCGCGATGAGCCGGATGTAGCGATCAGCCCGCCGCCTTTTTGGAGCGAAGGGGTGTCAGTCACGACCTACACCAAGGCAGCTCAGCTGCGGTGCAACTCGCGCTCGATGGCATCGATGAGTCTGCTGTCTGCCGGGGTCATATCGGGAGAGAACCGCGCCACCGTCCGACCATCCTTGGCAACCAGGAATTTCTCAAAGTTCCACAACACCTCAGGCTCCGGGTTGGGATCGATGTTATAGCCCTTGAGCTTTTCCCGGAATGCGTCGCTGTCAGCCGCTTTTGGCTGCTCTGCAACAAGCGAGGCGTACAGCGGATGCTTCTGCGGGCCCACCACTCTCACCTTCGAGAACAGGGGAAAGTCCACGGAGTAGTTGAGCGAACAGAAGCTGGCAATCTCGTCATTGCTGCCGGGCTCCTGGCCCGCGAAGTCATTGCTCGGGAAGCCCAGCACCACCAGACCCTGGTCGCGGTAGCGGGAGTAGAGCGCCTCGAGCCCCTCGTACTGCGGTGTCAGGCCGCACTTGGACGCCGTATTGACCACCAGCAGCACCTTGCCGGCGTAGTCGCCGAGGCTCGTCGACCTGCCATCTATCGTTTCGAGCGGAATCTGCTGCAGATTGGTCATGAGGTTTCTCTTTCGTGATTAATGAGGAGCAGGCCCGCTGCCCGGAGTGGTCGGCGCGGCATCTGTCGGCGCGGCAGTCAACGTTTGAATTGTAATCCTGTAGGGATGCTTCAGGTTGCCCGGTGACCCGCACTCGATGTGCGCCTCAAGCACCTGCACCGGCAACGCAGGCAGCAATGCGTCCTTGATCTGTTTCACCAGTTCGCAATCGGACCTGTCCAGCGCATTCGGCGCGCTACCGGGTTCCAATGCCACCGTGCTCGGGATCGCCTTCACGTCCGACCATTTCGCCTGGGCGGGCGGCAGCGCCTCGGGGAAATAGAACTCCAGCTCCACCTGCGGCGAGCGCGCCTCGGTGGCGCCGGAAAAAACGCAGCCCTGCGTTGTTATCTTCCAGTCCGGGCGCGCGCCGATTTTTTGCAGAACTTCGCGGAATCGGTACCAAAGGTCATAACAGGAATAGTTCTTCGGCAGGTTGCGCAGTTGCACCTGCACCATGTGCTGCATCCAAACAGCGGCCTGGGACGGCGGCGCAGCAGCCATTGCCTGAATGGCGTGCGCCGCGGATGCGGCTGCCACGAGCGCGACGAACACCGACTTCAGGGCTGGGGGCCGTGTGCGCAGGCGCAAGAGGAAACTGGAGTTCACTCGGGCTGTCCTGTCAGGAGTAGGCAACGGAGGATATCTGGTATCAGCAGAAAGTTACATCTGGCCGAGCGAGGTATTTTCCAGCTCCCCGGCATAGAGCACGGCCTTGAGCAGCGTCCGGGTGTAGGGCATCTGGGGATCTCGCAGGACGGTCTCGCAGTCCCCCTGTTCCACCACCACGCCGTCCTTCATGACGATCATCCGATGCGCTACGGCACGAATGACCGACAGATCGTGGCTGATGAAGATGTAGCTCATGTGGTGCCGACGCTGCAAAGTGGTGAGCAGCGCCAGAACCTGCTTCTGCACAGAGACGTCCAGGGCAGAGGTGGGTTCGTCCAGCACCAGGATCTCAGGCTCGATCACGATAGCCCGGGCGATGGCGATGCGCTGCCGCTGCCCGCCCGAGAACTGATGCGGATAGCGCTCGAGAATGTCCTCAAGGCCCGATGCCCCGAGGCCGACCTCGGCCAGCGCTCCCAGCACACGCTGGCGCAGCTCGGTCGGCGTGAGCTGCGGCATATGCCAGGCAAGCCCCTCTTCGAGAATCTGTCCGATCGTCATGCGCGGGTTGAGCGATGCAAAAGGATCCTGGAATACCACCTGGATGCGGCGACGGAACTTGCGCAGGCGCTCCCGATTCGCCCCCGACATGGATTGACCATCGATCAGGACGTCACCGGCAGCCACTGGCTGCAGCCCCAGCAGGGCCATCCCAAGCGTGGTCTTGCCGGAACCGGACTCACCCACGATCCCCACGGTCTCGCCAGCGCGCAGCACCAGACTGACGCCCGCAACCGCATTGAAAATGCTCTGCCTGAACCACCCTTCAGAACGATGAAAGGTGACTCCCACATCGCGCGCCTCGAGCACGGTGGCAGCTGCGGGGTTGAGTGGCGCGACCTGGCGTTCGGCGCGACTGTTCAGCAGCCGGATGGTGTAGGGATGCTGGGGCTGCGTGAAAACCGTTTCAGTCGGCCCGCTTTCCACGAGCTTGCCATGCTCCATGACACCCACTCGATGGGTAAAGCGGCGTACCAGCGCAAGATCGTGGGTGATGAACAGAATCGCCATGCCAAATTCACGCTGCAGATCATCCAGCAGCGCCAGAATCTGCGCCTGCACGGTCGCATCCAGCGCCGTCGTCGGTTCATCGGCAATCAGCAACTTCGGACGGCAGGCGAGGGCCATCGCGATCATCGCCCGCTGGCGCTGACCGCCGGAGAGCTGATGCGGGAAGGCATCGACGCGCCGTTCCGGCTCGGGGATCCCGGTTCGCCGCAATAAGTCGATGCTTCGGGCCCGCGCCGCATAGGATCGCAGACCTTCGTGCACCTCCAGAACCTCCCCGATCTGGCTGCCGATGGTGTACAGCGGATCCAGGGCCGTCATGGGTTCCTGAAAGATCATCGCTATGTCGCGGCCGCGCACGCCACGCATCCAGCGCTCGCTCTGGGTGAGGATCGAATCACCGCCAAAGCGGATCGTCCCGTGATAGGTCGCGACATCCAGGAGTCTCAGAACCGCCAGCGCCGTCACGGACTTGCCCGATCCGGATTCCCCGACGAGGCCGACCTTCTCACCGGCATTGATTGACAGGCTGATGTCATCGACGACCCGTTTGCCGCCGAACTCGATCGACAGATTTTCGATTTCGAGCAACGCCACCGGTGCAGGCTGAGCCATGTCAGCCCTTCCTCGTATCGAAGGCATCGCGCAGGGCGTCACCGATGAAGGTCAGCAACAACAACGTCACCACCAGCACCAGGAAGGTCGGAACGCCGAGCCACCAGGCATCGAGATTTTCCTTGCTGAAGCGCAGCAGCTCACCCAGGGACGGGATGGAAGAGGGCACGCCGAGACCCAGAAAATCCAGGGCCGTGAGCCCCAGAATCGCCTCGCTCATGCGAAAGGGCAGAAAGGTGATCACCGGCGTCATCGAATTGGGCAGGATGTGTCGCCGAATGATCCGCCAGTTCGACAGCCCCATGGCCCGCGCCGCTTTCACGAATTCCAGCGAGCGGTTCCTCAGGAACTCGGCTCGCACGTAGTCCGACAGCTGCGTCCAGCCAAATATCGCAAACAGGAACAGCAGCAGCAGGATCGAGGGCTCGAACATGGCCGCCAGAATGATCAGAATATAAAGGATCGGCACGGCGTTCCAGATGTCGATCAACCGCTGCCCGGTGAGATCCACCCAGCCGCCGTAGTAGCCCTGCACGGCGCCGGCTGCGATACCGATCAGCGTCCCGATGATGGTCAGGGCGATGGCGAATACGACACTGATGGCGAACCCGAACAGCAGGCGCGCCACGATGTCGCGGCCGTTCGGATCCGTGCCAAGCCAGTGGACCCGCGAGGGGGGTGCCGGGTGGGACTGATAGTCGGTGTAGTTGACGCTGTTCGGGGAATATCGGATCAGCGTAAAGAGTGCCCAATTGCCGTCTTTCCTGAACTGAGCGTGGATGAACGGGTCATACCAGTCCACTGGCGTCAGGAAGTCGCCGCCGAATTGGGTCTCGGGGTAGTCGACGAGGACCGGGAAATAGGTCTTGCCGTCATAGTGAGCGATGAGCGGCTTTTCATTGGCCAGCAGCGGGGATATCAGCGCCAACGCCAGCAACACCAGGAAGGCCCAGAGCGAGAAATAGCCGACCCGGTTGCGCTTGAACCGCTCCCAGGCCCGACGCCAGGGGGTCCGCGCTGTCCTCACTTGGCAGCCTTGCCGAACTGCACGCGCGGGTCCACCAGGATATAGAGCAGGTCCGACAGCAACTTGATGACGAGCCCGATCAGGGTGAACAGGTAGATGCTTCCCAGCACCACCGGATAGTCACGATGAATGATCGAGTTGTAGGAGAGCAGGCCGAGACCATCAAGCGAAAACAATGTCTCCACCAGCAATGAGCCGGTAAAGAAGGCGGCCACTACGGCTCCCGGAAGCCCCGTGATCAGCGGCAGCAGTGCGTTGCGAAGCACGTGTTTGTACAGCACGCTGTTCTGCGAGAGTCCCTTGGCGCGGGCCACCAGCACGTACTGCTTGCGGATCTCCTCTATGAAGGTGTTCTTCGTGAGCAGGGTCAGGGTCGCGAAATTGCCGATCGTGAGGCAAATCAGTGGCAGCGTCAGATGCCAGAAGTAGTCGATGATGCGCGCTCCCCATGTGAGCTCGCCCCAGTTGTCCGACACCATCCCCCGCAGCGGAAACCAGTCCAGGAAATTCCCGCTCACGAACAGGATGATCAGCAGCACGCCGAGCACGAAACCGGGGATCGCGAATCCGATGAGCACGAGCATCGTCGTCAAGGTATCGAAGTGCGATCCCTCCCGTACCGCCTTGGCCACCCCAAGCGGAATTGAGATCAGGTAGCCGAGCAGCGTCGACCACAGTCCCAGGCTGATGGACACGGGCAGTTTGCTCTCGATCACATGCCAGACGTCATCTCCATAACTGAAGCTGCGACCCAGGTGAAACCGGCTGTAGTCGCGAAGCATCAGCAAATAGCGGGTCATTGGCGGCCTGTCGAAGCCGAACTGCTTCCTGATCTGCGCAATCTGTTCGGGCCTGATCTCGTGGGCACTGATCGAACCACTCGCGCTCCGATGGCGCATTTCGGCAATCACCTGCTCAACCGGCCCGCCCGGTACGAACTGCGCGATGATGAAGGTGATCGTCAGTACGCCGAGGATCGTGGGGACCATCAGCAGGATGCGTTTGAGAATGTAGCTGAGCATGGTGATGGTTCGTGGGCCCTATTGCAGACTCTTATCCCACCAGGTGGCTATCGGCCATGGCAACAGGGGTTGGGGCCACAGACCCAGGTCGATCGAGTAGTACTTGGGCAGCGTCGATGGCATCCCGAACCGGTTCCAGTAGGCAACCATCGTATTGGGCCGATACTGATAAGGCACCGCGTAATGTTCGGCGATGAAAATCCTGTCCAGCGCCCGGGATGTGTCGATGATGTCCTGGAGGGTCGTGGCCTTGTTCATGACGGCCAGCACATGATCGACCGCGGGATTCGAAACCCCGGAATAGTTATTGGAGCCCGGAGTGATCGCCGCCTGGCTGCCGAAGTAAGTGATCAAACCGCTCGGGGACGGCATTTCGACATAGCCGAAATTCAATAGAGTCAGATCGAAGTCGAACTCAATCGAGCGCTTATCGTAAACGGCGAAGTCGACGACGCGGGTGCGAGTGGTGATCCCGAGTTTATTCAGGTTCTGCACCCACCGGCCGATGATCGGCTCAAATTCGAGGTTGTCCTCGAGAACCTCCATTTGGAACGCCTCACCCTTGGCGTTGCGCAGGAGTCCATCCGGGTGAATCGTCCATCCGGCCTGCGCGAGCAGATCACGGGCATGCAGCAGATTGGCACGCAGCTTCGCCGGTGTGTCTGACACCGGGTTCGGCTCCGGGACACCGAATACCGCCGCCGGCAGATCCTTGCGATAAGGCTCCAATAGAGCCAACTCGCCCCTGCTGGGCAATCCGGCGGCCGCGTATTCGGAGTTCTGGAACAGTCCGTCGTAGCGCGCGTAGATGTCATAGCCCTGCTTCACGCTCCATGACCAATCAAAGGCGTAGTTCAATGCCGAGCGCACCCGCCAGTCGGATAATTGCGGTCGGCGCGTGTTGAGCAGGAAGCCTTCGTAGAAAAAGGCCATCCCGACCGGCAGGAACTTCTTGATGATCCTGCCGTCGCGAAACTTCGCGCCGACATACTGCCGCACGAAGCGCTTCGCCGAGTACTCCTCCAGAATCTCGTAGTCACCGGCCTTGAAGCCTTCGAAGCGCGCCGCCTCATCGCTGTAGTAATGGTAGAGGAGGTGATCGAAATTGTAGTAGCCCTTGCGCACGCCGAGATCCCGCGCCCAGTATTTGGGGTCGCGCGCCAGATCCAGTATCTGCCCGGTGCCCTTGGCGATGAGATAGGGCCCGGTCGCAATTGGCAGATCATTCACGATCTGGTTGAAAGGTTTGGGCTTACCGTCCACGTCGAGTCCCCACTTGCGCGAGAACACATAGAGCTCGGTACCGAGATTGTATATCTGGTCACGGCTGGGAACCTTAAGATCGAAGCGCACCGTATGCGGATCGATCACCACCGCCTCCCTGACATCATCGAAGGTCGAAGCGTAGAGCGGCATGGCCGCCGGACTGACTCCCATATCGAAGGAATACTTGACGTCCTCGGCAGTGACCGGATCGCCGTTGTTGAAATGCGCGAGCGGATTGATACGAAAACTGATCGACGAATAGTCCGGAGCGACCAGCATCTGGCTGGCGATGAGGCCATACATCGTGGTGGGCTCATCGGGACTGGCATCGGCCAGGGTTTCGAACATGAACAGCTCGACGCCCGCCGGGGCGTTTTGGGGCAAGGTAAAGGGATTGTACTTATCGAAGCTGGTGCGCCGATCCGGATTGCTGAGCCTGAGCGTCCCGCCCTTGGGGGCGGTCGGATTCACAAAGTCGTAGTGGGCAAAGCCTTCCGGATATTTGATGGTCCCGTACTCGGCAAATGCATACGTCCAGCCGCCGAGGACCGAGGCCGACGGGGCCGTAATCGCTGGAAGGCACGCCAAAGACATCAGCAGGGTGGCGATCGGGGCGAGGATTTTCATCAATACAGAAGGCGCCCGTGTGGGGTCCGAGTGATCACATCTATTTTAACCATACTATCCGCTGAGATGCGTCTAATCTGACCGCAGACTTTCAGATGCTTGGAATTTAAGAATGAAGTGCCTGCCAATCCTCGAGGCTCTTGCAGTGTTGCTCTGTAGCAGGCCCTCGACAGCACAGCCCCTCGATGGCGACAGCAACCTTGCGCACACCCCTGTCTACAACATCGCCCACTTCGATGTTCTCCCCATGGCGATGGGCCGCGTCGACTTCCTGCAAAGCGGCTATGCCCTGCTGTTCAAATACCGGGATCAGAGTCGAACGGACCGGGGCCTGCAGAGCTTTCGCGTCCTGAACAGCTACGACGACTACCTGAACCCTCTCGCTCAGCCACATACGATAGCCTTCCGGTTCGATGTGCAGAACAATCCGAGCCTCGGGGGCGTGTGCTGCGTCGGCAGTCCCATCGACGATCGTCAATATCGGCCGGTTCAGTCGAACGGAACACCCTGGCCCAGCGCTGCCATGCCGCCGTCATCAGGTCCGGCCGCGCCGTTGTTTGTCATCAGCTATGTTGAATTCCAGCCGCAGTCAAACGTGGAGTCGGGTCAGGCACAACTGATGGTTTACGGGACAGCAACCCGCCAGGGCAACGCGACGAGCCTCCTGAACTTCACCCTCCTGCGGCAGCTGGAGCGCCCCAATCGTTATGCGATTCTTGAGATCTGGAACAGCCAGAAGAACTACGACGCATGGCAGAAAGCTGACGCCACGCGCACGCTCCTCAGCAATCTCGAGCCACTGCTCGAATCGCCGCTGGATCATCGGCTCACGACTGCGTGTGGCGAAACATTCGTCGCGAATATCGGCTGCACGATCCAATAGCGAGGCAGGAACGGCTGCGGTCAGGTTCGCGCACCCGATGAATGACTGGGATTCACGCTTTGGATGACACGCGCTCATTCACTCTGCGTTCCGAAAACATCGAAAGCGCGGGAAATATAGACTTAAATACAATTGAGGAAAGGTTGGTTACATTTAATTTATCTAGACCACAATCATAGCCCGAAGCGATGTTAGGCTCCTGTAAGGAATGTCATGCAGCACGAAGCGGCATAACTGATGAAGAAATCAGCGACTGGGGGCAGGATTGGCACCGTTTGATGAGTTCCTAAGACACGGTGACGTTGCGCTGGTCTCCTGTTGCAACGTCGGACACGGGGATTCGCGTTACAGCGTCGCGGTGGTCACGGCCAAAGGGATCGATTGGCTGGATCTCGATGGGGCGCTTGACCCGGCGCGTGATAAGGGCGTTACGGGAATTGCCGCGGGTGCAGAGCATTGCTTCCTGGCGATTCCCGGTGACAACGAGCGGCTCATCAGCCTGGATTCGTGTCTGCGTCCGGTGGACGTGTTCATCTGTGAGAAGGGCCGCGACATCCATTCGCTGGCGGTACACGACGGGCGCCTGTATTTCGCCTCGACCGGCTGCAACCAAGTACTGTCCGTCGGCTGCGCCAGTGGCAGATTCAGTGGACCTGAAGAGGTTCACGTCACCTGCAAGTCCCCCGCCGAAGATCTGGTGCATCTGAACTCGCTGCTGATCGATGAAAAAGGATCTCTGCTGTTCTCGATGTTCGGAGTGGGTCCGCGCTCCCAGGTACGCGATCAGGGAGCAGTCGTTGACGTTCACCGCGGCGAGGCACTCATCGAGGGTCTGATGGATCCGCACAGCCTGACCCGCCTGCCGGATGGCCGGATCGCGATGTGCGAGTCGATGCAGAGTGCACTGTGCATTGTCGAGCCAACGACCTGCCTCGTCACCCGCGTGCCGCTGCGCGGTTACACCCGCGGCATCGCTCATACCGGGCGGCACCTGGTCGTAGGTGCGAGCCACTGGCGCAGCCGGTCGCGCTCATCCACCCAGATGCGCGGCTTGCCGAGCTTCGAATCAAACGTACAGCACACTCACTCCGCGCGCTCCTACCTGTTTGTGCTGCGAGAGGATCTCAACGTCACCAACACCATTGATTTCACGCCATACGCCTCTGAGATCTACGACGTGGCATTTCTGGGCGGGCGCTTTCGGCCCGCGTCGGTTTTCAAACAGGCGGCGGAGCGTCGCAAGCAGGTCCAGAAAAGCCGCTGGCCTCGAGGGCTGATGCAGGTATTGCGCGCCTGAGACGGCGTTACCGCGCAAGCCTTTGCCGCAAATCCTCCGTCTGCGAAGCGCGATTCAACATCTGGTCCGGCACGGGAGCCTCGCTCGGCTCAGAGAGCTTCTCATGCTGGCAAACCTTATCCTGGGGCTCTTCCCGATAGGGCGGCCAGAACTGCAGAATCTGGTCCAGAATAAAAGCGAGTGAAGCTTTCACGTTGGGCGCACGGATCTCGAGAGCGATAGCCTCTACATATCAAGCGCTGATCAAGCTCTCTGTAAGGCAATTCCTCGCTCTGTGTCAGACTATTCCTTCAAATGCGGCAGCGAAGCGAGTGCAGGACATAGTAGCCATTGGCTGGCAACCGAGGAGCGGCCAATCTTTACGTATATATAACAACTAGTTAGAATAACATTCCATATTTGACATTAACCACGAAGTCGACCCGACCGCCGCGAATTGCGACACACATGCGATGATCCGTGCGCGACGGGGTATCGGGGCTTTCGGGAGGATTGCAGATGCGAATCACCAGTCTGTGTCTGGGCGTTGCGCTCGCCACTCTTGCGTTGGTCGGGTGCGCTGCAAAACCGGGCCCCTACGTCAGTGGACCTTACATCAGTGGCGTAAGTGGGCCACCGATACCCGGCTACCCGCCCAATGCCATTTTTATGGAGGGGCCACCGAAGATTTTCCGGATGGTCTCGCTGAACCGGGAGGGCGCGCTTGGGGCGCTGAAGTCCTCTCATCCGGGCCACTATGCGATTGCGCAGCGCCTCATCAGGGCTGCGAGCCAGATCTGTGCTCCGGGAGCGCCGAAAACCCTGGCGACGCTTTACAACGTCGATGATGTCGCCTGCGCCGCAGGCGTCTGGTATGAAAGCAATCCTCCCAAACGAATGCTGACCTTCAGGGTCGAGGATACCGTTTACGAAATGCTCGTTTCCGTTCCGCTTTAGCAAAAGAGTTCCGCATGAAATTAGAACGACTGCTTGTCCTGTCTCTTGGAAGCGTGGCGGCCGGCACTGCCATTGCGGCGCCGCTCCCGGCAGACACCGGCCTACCCTGGAATTTGAGCGCCGCGCAGGTCACGGCCACCTGCAAACAGGAAATCGCCCGGACTCAGAAGGCAATAGATGCGATCGATGCCCGCGCCGCCACCGATTCCAAGCCGGTGCTGCTGGAGGAGATTGAGCGGGCGACGGCCGATATGGGCGATGCGCTGGCCGCCCAGGTTCTGCTCATGAACATTTCGGTGCAAAAGGATGTCCGCGGCGCGTCGGCCGGATGTGTCGACGAGGTGAACGCCTTTAGCGTCAAGCTCAGTGCGGATTCGGCAGTCTATGCGATCGCGCAAGGTGCAATGAAGACAGCGCCGATGCCCGCCGAGCGGCGCCTGGCGCAGCTCTACGCGGAGTCCGGGCGGCGCACGGGTGCCGGTCTGCCCGCCGCTCAGCGCGCACAGGTCACCGAGCTGCTCGATCGCCTCAACAGGTTGCAGACGGAATTTGGCCGCGCGCTCGGCGAGGATAAGTCATCCATCACCATCGACGCCAAGGAGGCGGAGTCGCTGCCACCTGCGTTTGTCAGGACGTTGAAACCAACGACAGGGGGCTATCAAGTCAACGTCAATGAGTCAACGGCAACTCAGTTTTTGAGCAACGAGCAGTCTGCCGCGGCTCGCAAGCGGTTTTACGTCGTTTATAACAATCGAGGCGGGCAACGGAACGTAAAGCGCTTGGCCGATGCGGTGGCACTGCGGATGCAGATTGCGCATGCACTCGGATTCAAGACCTGGGCGGCGTATCAGCTCGACGTGAAGATGGCCAAGACGCCAGACCGGGTGCTCGAATTCCTCAACAAGGTCGATTCGGTTCTTTTGCCGAAGGCACGTACGGAAATTGCCGTACTTGCGGCAATGAAAAAGGCGGACGGCGATCAGACGCCCTTCGCGTCTCCGGATTACAATTTCTACGAACACCGTCTGGAGAAGACCAAGTATGACGTCGACGAGGAAGCGCTGCGTCAATACTTTCCCGTCGGCAAGGTGATTTCGTCTGTGCTGGGGATCTACCAAAAACTGCTGGGCGTACATTTTGAGGAGATCAAGCCGGCGATGAGCTGGGCGCCTGGAGTCACCGAATACGCCATCAGCGATTCTGCCAGTGGTAAGCCAATTGGCTGGTTCTTCCTCGATTTGTATCCGCGCGAGGGCAAGTTCAACCACTTTGCGACATTCGCCATCCGCGCAGGACGCGGTGCGTCGCCTGGAGGCCAACGACCGGTTTCAGCGATCATCGGCAATTGGCCGGTTGGCGAACCCGGTAAACCGGCGTTGCTCAGCCACAGCGACGTGGTCACATTCTTCCATGAGTTCGGCCATCTGATGCATCAGACATTGTCGCGCGCACCTTACGAAACCCTGTTTGGCTCCAATGTGCGGCAGGATTTTGTCGAGGCGCCGTCACAGATGCTTGAGAACTGGATGTGGCAGCCATCGATTCTCAAGGAAGTCTCGGCAAACATTAAAACCGGTGAGCCACTTCCGGATGCCCTGATCAAAAAGATCATTGCCGCCAAGCACGTGGCCGACGGAGTCTATTACTCCACACAGGCCTTTTATGCGACCTACGACATGCGGTTGCACAGCTCGGATACCAGCCTGGATCCGACCAAGCTGTGGTTTGATTTGAAATCGCAGATGACGGCGCTACCACAGGAACCGGGGACCGTTCCCGAGGCGGGCTTCGGTCATCTCATGGGGGGCTATGACGCCGGCTACTACGGGTACCTGTGGTCGCTCGTGTATGCGCAGGACATGTTCAGCGTCTTCCAGAAAGGGGGCCTTGAGGACCCCGCTACCGGCATGCACTACCGCAAGGAAATCCTCGAACCGGGAGCTCTGGTCGAGCCGGATGCACTGCTTCACAATTTCCTGGGTCGCGACGTGAGCTTCGAGCCCTTCTACAAGTACATAGGTGTCAGTGCCCCGTGATCTGAGACCCTCGAGCAAAGACGTAGGGAAGGGCCGTTCCCGATCCCATCGGTGCCCGGTGTCCTACCATGTCGACCCTGAAACGTCTTACCAGTGACGGACGCGGATCGCGTTCATATTATGGTTCATTGGGATATGTTTAAGGAGTAGTCGTGGCGAAATTCATATACGTGTTTCGTGGCGGAGCTTTCTTGGAGAAGGGATTGTCAGCCAGCGCGATGCAGGACCACCTGAAGCTCTGGGGCGCCTGGATGGGCGAGCTGGCCAAGCAGGGCCATCAGCCGGCCGGTGAAGCAGTGCACGAGGGTGGGCGCACCATTCGCGGCAAGAACAAGGTGGTGACCGATGGCCCGTACGCGGAGTTGAAGGATCTGGTCACCGGCAATCTGGCAATCCAGGCCGCGTCTCTGGAGGAAGCGGCGAACCTTGCCCTGGGCTGTCCGATATACATCTACGATGGGTCGGTCGAAGTGCGCCCCGTCGCTCAAATGGGATGAGCGGGTCCGCGGAAAGCGGGAGACCCGAAGAATTGGTTGCGAGCCTGTTCCGACATGAGTCGGGCAGGCTCGTGGCCGCGCTGACCCGCCTGTTCGGTCCGCATAATCTGCAGTTGGCCGAGGATGTTGTCCAGGAAGCACTGGAAACCGCGCTGCAGGCATGGAAGTTCCGGCTTCCTGACAACCCGCGCGCCTGGTTGAGCAAGGTTGCGCGCAATCGCGCGCTCGACCTAATTCGCCGCGGCGCGGTCGAGCGGCGCTTTGCCGCGGACTATCGCGAGCAACTCGCCTCGGAGTGGTCTCTCGCTACGACGGTGGACGAGTCGCTGGCTGAGACGAGCACCGCCGGGAATCAACTGCGCATGATGCTGACCGTGTGCCAGCCGCAGATGTCGGAGGAAACCCAGGTCACGCTTATTCTCAAGTTCCTGTGTGGCTTTGCCTCCAGTGAAATCGCCGCCGCCTTTCTCTGTACCGAAGAGACCATCGACAAGCGGCTGCAGCGGGGTAGGTCGGTCCTGCGGCAGATGGGGTCACTCGCCCCGGCTGGCTTGTCCGAGACCGAAGATTCGCGGCTCGGGGCGGTATTGCGCGCCCTGTATCTGTTGTTCAATGAGGGCTATCACGGCAGCCACCCTTCGATGCCGACCCGCGTTGTGCTGTGCGAGGAGGCCATGCGGCTGTGCGCATTCCTGACCGAAGGGATGGATGGCGGCTCGCCGCGGGCGCACGCACTGATGGCGCTAATGTGCTTTCATTTCTCACGCGTAGCGGGACGCATCGACGCGGACGGCATTTACCTGCCGCTGGCACAACAGGACCGGGCCGTTTGGGATCGCGGGCTCATGCAGCGTGGTTTGGCCCACCTCAACCATTCGGCTCGCGGACCAGAGCTCAGCGCTCTGCACTTGGAGGCCGGAATTGCCTGTCAGCATTGTTTGGCACCGTCGTTGGCAGAAACGAACTGGAGCGCAATTCTAGGATTGTATGACTTACTTTATGAGCGCAATCCCAGCCCGGTGATTGCCATCAACCGGGCGCTCGCGCGAGCTTATGCGGGCGATCCGCATGGCGCCTTGAGCGACGCCGTTGAGTTGGCCGACGAACCCGCGTTGGCGCGTTATCCGTTCTATTGGGCGGCTCGAGGCGAGATCCACGCCCGAGCCGACCAGAGCGATGAAGCGTACGACTGTTATCAGCGGGCAGCCACTCTGGCGCGCAATCCGGCGGAGGAACACGCCTTCCTGCGCAATGCGGCTGTTCATCAAAGCCAACAGTAGAGTTTATTTTCGTCGGGAGAATTTCAATGGCGCAAATGGTGGTGATTTACAACACGCCGAAAGATCCGGCAGCCTTCGACAGGCATTACTTCGAAATACACGTGCCCCTGGCAAAGAAACTCGCCGGACTGCGGAGCTATGAAGTCAGCACAGGCCCTGTGGCGACGATCTCCGGAGGGTTCAGCGTGCACCTGATCGCGACCTTGCACTTTGATGATCTCGCTGCGATCCAGGATGCCTTCGCGAGTCCCGAGGGACAGGCCTGCCGGGAGGACCGGATGATTTTCGCGCCTGATGAGACGGATTTTAAAATGTTCCTGTTCGATGACCGCGAGGTGTTGTAGACGCCACGAAATGTTGGTGACGAGCAGTCAATGAATAGCTTGAATGGCCTTCGCCTTCAAAGCGATTGAAGATAAGTAGCCACCGCGTCCATCTGGGTTCGGGTCAGATCCTTGACTACCCCGTGCATGACGGGCGCTGTGCGCAAAACGCTTTGAATCACGAGCAGCTGCTTAAGCAGGTAAGGGGCGTGCTGCCCCGCGAGGCGAGGAAACGGGCCGAGGCCTTCACCCTTAGCGCCGTGGCAGGTGGCACAAGGCGGAACCTGCCGGACCGGGATGCCCAGGGTATAGATGCCCTTGCCCACTGCAATGAGCGCAGGATCTCCGGGCACGCCCGCGGCGGCCGGCTCGCGTGCGAAATGCTGCGACAACGCATCAATCTGTGAGTCATCCAGGCGTGCCGCCATGCCCCACATGTAGGCCTGGGCGTCCGGGTCGGCGCGTGATTGATCCTTGAAGGCATGCAGCTGCAGTGAAACGTAGGCCGCCGATTGTGCCGCGAGATTGGGAAACGTGGGAGACACTGACTGCCCGTTTCCTCCATGACAGGCCCCACAGGGTATAGAGCGTCTGCTTGAGGGTCGCCGCCTGGGCTGGGGTGAGGGTTGAATCCGCATCCGCTGCGCGCACAGCGGTTTCGCCGTAAAGCGTAGTGCAGAGAATCATCGCTAGGGCAGCGGCCTTCCGCATACGTATCTCAACCCGCCTGAGTTTGTGAACGTTCAAAAGTTCAGCCACACCAGCAGATACACCGTGTTGTTACTCGATGCGCTGCGGCCAAAGCCATCGTAGTTTGACTTCGAGCCGTTAAACTTCGCATAGGCAACATACTGCAGCTGAAGTTTTGTGTTCAGGAAGGGAAGGTAGTTGATCTCGGCGATATAACCGCTGGAATCGGGACTGCTCAGCGCGCTGCGCGTGACGGGCGCCACCTGATAAAGCAGAGTGTCCGGGGTACCGGTGGTGTTGAAGTACCCAAGCGAACCGCCGATCTTGCGTTGGTAGCTGTACTCAGCGCTAAGTTTTGCCGTTTTCAGTGTGTCATCGTTGTTCGCGGCAAACAAATCGATGACACTGGCATTGAGGGTTTGGCTCTCATGAATGTAGGTTGCAAGCAGCGTGACCAGATGATCCTCGCCGATGAACTGGTACTGCGCATCAGCCGCGATATCGTTGAACTGGTCCGTAACGCCCTGCAGCGGCGTTCCATTTCCCGGGTGCACCTTGGTGTCCAGCCCGTAGGCGCCGACAGATAGGGAGTTGCGGTCCCAGCGCTGCTCATACGCCACGCGCCAATAGGGCGAGACGCCGTGAGCCACATTGCTCTGGGTGCTGTCCAGCGGATGCGCGCCACCTGCGATCGCCGCGGTATATCCGGTCAGTTCAGCGTACCAATGATCATCCAGCCAGGCATAAACGCCCAGACCCGCGACACTTTGGCCCAAACGGCCATCCACCTGCGTGGAGGCAATGGCCTCGTATTTGAAGGCGCTTCCGGGCGATTCAACCCTGCGCACCGGTCCCCAAGGTCCCGATTCCTTGCAGGTGCAGGGCGCGAATCTGTACGTCCAATATTGCGTGGGGTGCCATCAGTCAAGCGGCCGCGGGCTTCCTGGGATATTCCCGCCACTGGCGGG